>Ga0153954_1000141_pt1 | contig 65021 bp, 49 predicted proteins | sample TSFL038MetaG_FD_102277 | JGI IMG/M metagenome (GOLD analysis project Ga0153954, IMG submission 102277) | Attine ant fungus gardens microbial communities from Florida, USA - TSFL038 MetaG | ecosystem: Host-associated > Fungi > Mycelium > Unclassified | place: USA: Florida, Wekiwa Springs State...
GACAACGACCTCAGTGGCTGTCAAAGCTGAAAATATGCCAATTTTTACTAAAGCTTATCATCCTCTTTCCATTCCAGATCTTCATAATGTCGAAGCCAGCACCCAAAATATTTTGCAATTTGCTGATCAAATCATCAAAGCAAACGTTGAAGATGACTATCTCAACGTCATTGCAGCCATAAAAGCCTTTGCCAAGGCAATTCCTCTGAATGATGGGGAATTTTGGAAAGGTTGGGAAGCTTCACTCGATAAAGAAAAAGCTATCCATGCATTAACGACCATTAGCAAAGAGTATTTATGGGCATTAGTGCAACGAAAAACAAGGGAATGGGAGATGAGAAAATCCTCTTCTGACACTTCATTCAGTGAGGAGGAACTATTCATACAACATCAATTGCTGGCTATTGTGGATCAACTCAGTAGGCATTCTGGGCAAATCATAGGTTCGCTTTTTCAGTCTTCTGTTTTTTACAATAAAAACGATCCAGATCAACTTTTTGACCCAGAGGTGAATGCTTTAGCAGAAGATATTTTTAGTTGTGAAGGACGTAAGGTATTTTATAGCGATTTATATAGCGATGGAAAGAAGCAACTATGGTCAAGCAATTTCGAACAATTTCCTGATTTATTAGCAAAAGAATGGCTTAATACACATCCTGAGGAGAAGGCGAAAATTGAAGCTCTTATTGCTAGGAAATTTCTAGCTTTAGTTAATAGATCCTTAGGGGCTATCAAAGCAGACTTCCTGTATGCCAAAATCGTTTATATCCCCCATCAAGCGGCTATAGATGGCAATATGGCCGGGTATGGAGAACAAGAAAAAATTGAAGAGGAACAACCAATCATATCGCAGCCATTGCGGGATTTGATTGAAATTTCTTTTGTTACACAGTTGATGGCAACCAATCAAATCGAAGGCATTTCGAAGGAAGGAATAGATAGGGGATGTTCTTTTGAAACTCAAGTGGAAGATAGGCGTTCAGATAATACTGGAAATTGGTTTTATGGTCAGCTCAAAGGTCAGTATAAAGCTAACATTTTTGGCCTTACCAATTGTCAAGATAAAGAGCCTCGAAGCGCTTATGCTCATATCATGAATTTTCCTTCGAGTGTTGAAAGAGCAATATTTGGCAAGCCCTATCACAGGGTAAATGCAACAAGTGAGGCTTTGAAGGAAGTATCCATGCAAAATGAAAGTCCAAAACGAGTTAGGGACTTGCTTTTTCTTTCTGAAGCCAGGCGAGTTCTTTCTACTATTAGCTATTTTACAAAATATCCCTCCTTATTGGGACAAAAATATGAAAAGGGAGAATTAGGATACAAATACCATAGCTTTTTAAGAACGCTTTTATTTGAAAAGTTCTCACTTTCCAATGAGTTGAAAAAGCATCCAGAAGATACTAAAAAATTTGTCGAGATGCTGTCTAAATTTTGCAGCAATAGCTTTTTTTATTATAGTGCCCTTGCAGACCATCAAACGATGACTTTTATACTCGATTTGACGATTAGGCTCGACAATTATGTGAGAAAAAGTTTTGAACTTCATCCCGAAACTTTCCCTGAAAAGTTTGAATCTTCTTTTTTTGATGCACGAGAAAAGATCCGTGATCTCCTTCGGCACCCAGAAATTCCTCGACATATCAAATTCCAATTTTATCATGCAATCATTCAAGGCTACGCATTTAATCGTGACTTAAGCGTCAAAGAGACAGTGGAACTTGTCAGTTCAATGATTCGTTACAAATTGGAATTTCCCTATCAAACAGGTTTCTCCGAAGCCTATTTGATGGAAGTTTATGATCTTTTACATGATAAACGCGAACTATTGCAAAAGCTCCTTTCGGGTCCTGATCGAGAGCAGATCCTTAATGGGATTTTTCATGATTTTCATCCCGACGGTGAATCTCTCGCTTGGGATACGAACGATACTTTTCCTCTATTCAAAAGCCAGGATGGCAAGGTTTTAATCGATATTTTAGAAGGAACAATTTATGAAAATGACGGAAAAATAGCTCCTCTTTCCTTTGAATTGATGACACATTCCTCTTTTGTCAAAGCATTTGGCAGCTATGGAGCTTATTCTATTAGCTCCCAAATGAATTCAAGCGATCAATCTATTCAAATCTTCAATATATTGGGCCCTCAACAGAGAACGTATCGCCTCATTTCGAAAGCCAATGGAGAATTGGTCATTCAATGTCAATTTGATGATGAATGGTATGAGTTTAAAGAAAATAATCATTTGCTTCGTGGAGGACAAGCTTCTCTTCCTCTCGCCCTTTTAGAAAACCATACGCATTGGTATGCGCTTCATTCTCCAAAAGTCTTACTCATCGATCAAAGATCTGGTCATGCCCGATACCATCTTGTGGATAACAAATTTTTCCTTATCAATTCGACCGAACAGCTTAGCATTGCGAAAATGGCAAACCATCCTTTAGCGAAAATGCTCGAAGGCATTGAAAGTGAGGCATGGACAATTGCGCTACAGGACCCTCAAACATTGGAGCTAAAAAGAATTGAATTGCCGCGTTATGGGTTGACAATTCAGTTACAGAATGTTGATGGCAAAAGGAGAGGGGTATGCTCGCATCCTGAATTTGATGGATTCTTGCTTGCTGAAAAACAACACTTGCCCACATTGGGCCATGCAGATAATTTTCTCCTATTGGAAAAGGCTTTCGACTCTGGTGAGATTAAACGCATTGCGATCTTTTCTGATGAAGCTGGCTTGATCATTGCAGATATCGATGAGGAAGGAAAACTGATTCCTCGGACCGAAGAGGGCAGATATCTCTTGGCTCTAGCTCATTTAAAAGAACGTCAATATGAAGCTGCCTTTAAATTACTTTCGCAATCTCAATCAGTGAGTGAAAGAAGTGTAAAATTCATTCAAGGGATTATTCAGGCAAAGCATAATACTCCTCAGTTTCTAGCCATCAGCTTAAAAGCACATGCCATACTCTTGAAGAGTGCTAAAAATGGATCTTTTGAGGTTGAGGCACTATTGCAGACGTATACGGATTACCTTCAAGCAAGGGAGGAAACGACCTTATCTTTAAGTGATCGTGAAGAAATGAGGATTATTCGAGCATGCGAATCTTATCTCGATCCTCTAGCAGAACCCTCGCACCAGCTGATAGAGAAACGAATGCAAGCGTTGGGATTGACTAAGCCTTCAAAAATTTCTGAACCTCAAAAAATCGCTGTCAAACCTATCCTTTCGAAAGAAAAAATCGCTATTGGCGAAATTTCCATAAAAAATCTCGCTGCTTCTACTATTTTTGATCCTAAGTTTAAAGAGATTTATGGACAAATCTCCATTCTCAACAAGTATGGGACTAGACGAAATTTAATTGAATGGACGCGGTATTTAAGCGGAGAAGGGCCATCGATCTTTGCTTATTTGATGCCAAGGTACATTCTCGTCAACAAAGTACAAAAAGCTCTCGAGCAGCTGAGGATGCAAGCGGCAAACTTGAACAATATTCCCTTAGGCGTAGCCTGCTTGCTTTTGGAAGCTACTTTTATGCATCCAGAGAAATTCCCTATAGATATCGGAGTGCTGTATTCGTTGCCGACAAAAGAGGGGAAGCTTATCTGGGCTAGAGAAAATCTCCTAAATCCACTCAGGACGTTACTGCGAGAACAGCCAACCCTTTTTACAGGGATCAGTACATTTCAAGAAATTATCGAATCTAATGAAGTGATTCCATCGACTTTAGAGAGACTTTTTGAGCAATCCGTTAATTTGCATAACAATTCCATATTGGCTCTCCCTGGAAGTAAGCCGGAAGTTATTGAGCAAAGGCATGCATCTCCACAAGATATTTCAGAATTTGAGAGGATTGGGGAAGAGTTGAAAACGTTATGCATGACTGAACTTGCTGATCAGTCCACTCGAAACACTCTAGAAGTATTCCTGAAACAAATTGATAATTTTTACAAACCAGAAAATATTCAACAAGCCTATGTACTGCATGATCCTGCTTTGTTCAAACATGTCCGGAATCAATTTTTCGAAAAAACAGAACAATTAAAGAAAGAATTAAATCTGCAGTCGATGGCTATTGAGGCATTTGCCAATCAACTTCCAGCAAACCCTGAACAAAAGGTGTTAGCCGAAGCTAGGCGTTTTGCAGGTCAAAGTCGGATGATTTCGACCGATGATGCCATTTATTTTCTTTTAAAGCGGGATGCATCACTCGTCCACAAGTATAATCAAGACCTATCTATAGAAGATATTACCCGTTTGCATAGACTCGTTAAAGACTACCTGATTCTATCCACCTTTCAGCAGAATCTTTTGCATCTAGTTCAATTGATGGATGAGATCTTGTCCGCCGATAATGAATATGAAAAAAATGAAAAAATTCAAAAATTCGGCAAAAAATATGTCTCTGAACGTGCTTATGATCCAGAAATACATCCCGAATATCTCGTTTTGGAGCATTATTCAGGAATTTACTTAAGACCCGATCAAATCCAGGCTTTAAACGATCTCGAAATCTCCAATGGTCAAATTGGAAAACCACAGCATCTTGGTAAAGCCATCGAATTGATCATGGGAGCTGGCAAGACATCGGTGATCGCCCGCTTATTAAGTTTTTTGAATGCCGATGGCGACAAATTAGCTATCACGATCATGCCAAAAAAGTTGATCAAGTCGGTGTCAGAAGATCTTAAAAAAGGTGGAGCCGTTTTTCGACAAGAGCTTATCGTTTTATCTATAGATAGGGATAGTCCCTTCGATACGGCAAACATCAAAGATATCTATGATACTTTGTTTGATGCAAAAATTAATGGGAAAGCCATCCTTACTTCTGGCGAAGATATGCAGGCGTTGATTTTGAAGATAGCTGAAAAATTAAGTTCTTCCAAGAGCATAAGCACACCCGAAGATCTAGCGGTTTTAAAAAATGATATAAAATATTTTATCGATATTCTCAGCCTTCTAAAAAGCTCAGGATGTGCCCTCATTGATGAAATTGATTCCATTTTGGATATTTTGAAATCGTTTCATTTTACTCTAGGCAAGCCGCAGCCCATCGATCCTATGCTTGCAGAAACCACTTTGGCGCTTTATCGGTATCTCGTCAAAACTTCGTCGATCCAATCTTTTTCTGAAGAATCTTATCAATCAGATACTAAGTCTAAACTTATTCAATCCTTTTTGAGTGGAGAATTTTCCCCAGGCGGTGAAGCATGGCAGGAATTCAGGAATACATTGTCAAAGGATGACTGGACGCAAGTTAAACGCTATTTAGAGGGTCAGGAGGCTGAAACTCATGCTTGGCAGGTCTTTGTCGATGAACTTTCATCTGAACAATTGGTTAAACTTAATGAATTTTTGGAAACCAATGCTGCTTTTGGAGCCAACGAGTGGCATAATATTAGAGATATCCTGACATATTCACAAAAGATTACTTTTGACAAGTTCATACAAGAACAGAAACTAAGTGATGATGCTTGGTATTTTGTTGAAACTTGCGGCAATGAAACCATCCAAGACCTATTGGCAACCTTGCGTGAACAAATTAATACTCTCATCCCTTTGACAGTCTCTAAAAACTACTTGGAACACTTTGGTCCATCAAGAGATGGAAAGCTCTTTGCAGTCCCTTACCATCAAGGTCAAGCTCCGATGCCAGGCACACAATGCGGTACAGAAATAGAGACATGCAATTTTACCTTCCAGATGTATCTCGCCTCAGGCGTTACTCCGGAAATTGTACGGATGGATATTGAATCAATAGAAGCTAAGATCAAGGAAGAGGCTCTTCAAAACCCATCTAGGAAAATCGAAGAACTTGAATCATATGAGAAGTATGTAAAACTCACTGGAAAAGTTCCCTTTTCACCTTTAAGTGAGGAAGAACTAAAGCAAATCACAGAGAAAGTCAATCAAGATGCGGAAAAACTCCTTGAACTTACCTACACCTATGTTATTCCAAAAATTGAAGTCTATTCGCATCAACTCAATGCTGACTCCCAGTTGTTCGGTCTTCTCTTTCATCAAATTCAAGGCATGACGGGTACACTTTGGAATCCTGAAGTATTTCCCAAATTCATCACTTCAACAAAGCTTTCAGAAACTGCCATCAAAACACTTCATTACCTATGGAAAAATAGTCCACAAAAAATCGAAAGAATCACTTTGCCGCCTAAACTCACCGAAAATAATCTCAAATACGTCATCAGGCAAGCTCTGGGGCCAAATATTAGTCAAAAGTGCTCGCTTATTGACAGTGGCAATCTCTTTCGTAGCCAATCCAATCAAGTTGTCGCCCAAGCCCTCTTTGAAATTGCCGAAGAACAGAAATGGGGTATCAAAGGCGTCGTTTTTTATGACACCCAAGACAGACAAATGGTTCTGAGCCGGAAAAATGACGTATGGATCATGGAGGAATCTGCCAAAAGCAATTTCACAAAAGATGAATTGGTCGTTTATTGGAACCAGGCCTTTACGACGGGATCGAATGTCATCTTGGCTTCGACAATGAAAGCTGCTTTGACTATCAATAGCCACACCTTGAGTCAACTTATGCAGCAAGCCGCCTGGCGTCTCAGGGGATTGGCAGAGTTCCAAGCAGCCTTTGTCGTTGCCGAAGACCAAGATCTCCAACGCATCAAGCAAACCTTACATAAGATGACAAATCGACCATTGGATCAAGAAATTACCTTAAGGGATGTCATTCTCTATACAATTATTCAGCAAGCGATTCGTCAAGGAAATAATAATTACCGTGCCTTTGAGCCTAAGCTGAAGGCTGGTTTGCTCGAAAAAGCTTTGACTTCCTTAATCGAAGCTAAAAGTGCCGACGAGGTGCTGAAAATTTACGAGTCCTGTTCAGAACTTTTTGAAAGCACGCAAAACAATCGGCCCTATGAAATGTTTGGTAAACCTATGAGGAAAGCAGCAAAACAACTCGCTATCACGCAAAAAGTCGAGGCCTTTTTGAATGGATCAATCGTTAAGAAATTCCTCTCCAATTCATTATTGCAAGAAAGATGGGGTAGGAAGCTCATTGAAGATGAAGCCTGGGAATTGGCGAAAAAAGAGATGGAAAATTTGCCTGCCATGGTAGAACAAACCCAAACTTATGGCAGGGAACGCTCCATTCAAACGCAGAAGAGTCAGGAGACACTGGTTGATACATCGACACAGAAGTCTACGCAGGTTAATATCCAAGCTCAGGTTGATGCAGATACTTTTGGGCCCGAGCCCATATTTACAGATGACATGATTAAATTTACAGATGACAGAATTACAAATATACCTTCTTTATCTATAGGAGAGGTTTTGAAGAACGATTATCCCGATGTTGCCCCTCTATTTAGCCCACACTTGTTCTGTGATTCGAGTCTTTGTCCTCTTTGGGCAAACGCAAGGGCGGGTAGTGATGTTTATACCCCTTTTAAGGTGAATCAAAAAGAATTTCGTCAAATGTTGATTCTTAATAATGATTTAGGAGTGCTATTATTCCATCCAAAAACGTTATCTAGCAGCAAAGCAGTTGCAATGTTTAATTTAGATGCGGCAGTTTATGATCTTTATGCCGGTATATATTTGGTCAATAAGAACGATCCTCTTCAAACGGATACCATAGAACATTCTCCCAAGTTTCTAAATTTAAAAGTTCAGGTGAAGTTTCTCAATGGCGATATCAATTATTCATCAGAGGAGCGTGCTGCACTCGAAGAATGGTTAAAATCTACTGATTTTCAAAAATTGGAAAAATTCTTCAAGGAAGTTATTTTGCCTTGGGCGCAGGTATCAGTACGAGAATATGTTCTCAGCGATATTGCTAAACTTTTTGAGAAGCTTCGTCTTGTTCAGGATGCTTCTCCCATAATATTTTCAAAAAGTTATTTTTCTCGATTCTTCTGAAATTTTTAGAAAGGGACAATAGCGATCCTAAGCTTCCCTTAAGTTGCTAATGTCCCTTTATTTATACATAGAATTTCAAAGGCTCTTTTGCAAGAGGAATGCTGTTTTCTATTCCGAATTTTTCTTTTTTTAATAAAATTCTTGAATGAAAATAGCCGCTCGACTTTGATTTTTCTTGAAAGGCGTCTTCAGATATGGCAGGCTTGTTCGCATTCTTGTTTTATTTTTGATCTCTTTTCTTTGACGAGGTAGGCCCATGTTATTGGATAATTACGAAGAATTTTCCGAGGCGCAGCTTAAAGTTTTAGAAAAATATGTCACCAATGCTAGTGGTCATATTTTTGTCCTGCGCAATCTTCCAGAGGTAATTAAAGGAGCGCTATTTTCGCGCTATTCTCGATCGAGTCTTGGCTTGCGCTCTCTGTTGCTTAAAGAGTTTATTTCGAATGAAGAAGAGGCTTCTTTTACAGCTATTGTAGGGCAAGCTGCTTCTCAAAGCGAAGAAAAGCAGATTGCAGATCAAGCGGCGGCAATAAGAAAGGCACAGAATTTTTATGACCGCATTCTCGATGGATATGGCGATGATTCCATTGGAGAATTAGGTGGAGCCCACGTGGCGATAGAGAATGTTTCAATGCTAGCTGCCAAGCTGCTAGAAGATAGTCGTATCGGAGGATCGCCATTAGAAAAATCGACGAGGTATGTTTATTTTGATCAGAAGGTCAAGGGTGAATATTTGTTTTTCCGCGAGCCTGTGTTGATGACATCAGCGTATAGAGACATCTTTGTCAATACTTGCAATATGCTTTTTGATACTTATAGCAGGCTGATTCCTCCTCTGACAGTGCTTTTTGATGAAAAGATGCCAAAGAGTCCCAATACATCTAAAGCAGCTTATACAGCGGCCTTAAGAGCCAAGGTGTTGGATTGTTTGAGAGGCCTTCTTCCGGCAGGAACATTGACCAATATGGGTGTTTATGGCAATGGGCGGTTTTTTGAACAGTTGATCCATAAGATGCATTTGAGCAATTTGGTAGAGATGCAAGATATTGGCAAGCGTTTATATGAGGAATTATCAAAAGTGATTCCTTCATTTATTCGGAGGTCAGAAATTTCGCACTATACTCATCAAAATTTTGTTCAGTTTTATGAAGGGATGTCTTCTGAATTGAGGGCCGTGGCTTATCGGAACGCTGAATTTTCAGGAAATACGGAAGAATCTGGAGTGCGATTGCTTTCCTATGATAGTGATGCTGTCATCAAGGTTGCTACAGCGCTTCTATTTGCAAATAGCAACAAAAGCATTCAGGATCTTTGGCAGCACTGCAAGCAACTTCCTGAAGAGGAAATTGCAAGAATTCTCGATGCTGGCTGTGCGGCACGTGAAAACAGACGTCAAAAATCTCCTCGGGCTTTAGAGCATGCGAATTTCATATTTGAAATCGTGGCCGATTTTGGTGTATATCGCGATTTGCACCGTCACCGAATATTGACACAGGAGAGGCAGCTGCTTGGCTGTGATCATGGCTTTTATGTTCCTCCTGAAATTGTCGGCACGCAGATGGAAACGGAATATGTTTCGGCGATGTTCAAGGCTAAAGAGGTTTATGACATTATCGCTGCCGAGTTTCCTGAGGAAGCTCAGTATATGGTGCCGATGGCTTACAATATACGTTGGTATTTTCATGTCAACTTACGGGCTTTGCAATGGCTCTGTGAATTGCGCTCGCAAGCAGCTGGACATCCAACTTATCGCTTGGTAGCTCAAACGATGGCTAAGCTGGTGATTAAGGAATTTCCTGCATTTGAGCGCTTTTTTAAATTTGTTGATTACGATGGTTACGATCTTGGACGATTGGGGCAAGAACAGCGTAAAATAGACAAGCAGATGAGGACATCTGTCAAGTAGTAAATTTTTTACCTTGTGGCTGAAGGCTTATGGATGCAATAGAAGAACTTTTATGCGCTTTCCCTTCCATTGAATCGAAGCTGGATTATGCATTTCATGATCGTTCATTTTTGGCGCTTGCTTTTGTACATCGTTCGTACATCAATGAGCACAGGAATGTAGCGGAGCATAATGAGCGGTTAGAATTTCTTGGGGATTCGGTTCTTGGACTCCTTATCGCTGAATATTTGTATCTCCAGCTTCCTTCTACTCCAGAAGGGGATCTTTCTTATTTGCGTTCTCGCTTAGTGGAGGCATCTTCTTGCGTAGCGTATGTGCAGAAGCTCGATTTGGAGAAATATTTGCTTTTGGGCAAGGGAGAAAGAATGAATGATGGCAGAGGGCGAGAATCCATTTTAGCAGACCTTTTTGAGGCTATTATAGGTGCTATTTATCTGGATGGAGGGATTGAAGCTGCCAGGCGTTTTATTTTTAAAAATTTTACTCCGGAAATTGAAAAGATTCTCAAAACTCCTTTGCGCAACTGGAAAGCACTTCTTCAAGATTATTGTCAAAAAAGACATCAACAGCCTCCTAACTATCAAGTTCTTGAAGAAATCGGACCAGATCATAGTAAGCTTTTTACAGTCGCAGTGTTCATCAATAATCAAGAATTCGGACGTGGGCAAGGGGCGTCGAAGAAAGAGGCCCAGCAGGCGGCTGCTCAGGATGCTCTTTCGCGGATGAATGAGCTGCAGTTTTCTTCGGGGAACTAGATTCATGGTAGTGACAAAACAGAAAAGTGTCTGGTTTTGTGCAGAATGCGGTCACAAGCAAACCAAATGGAGCGGACAATGTCCGCAGTGTTCAAAATGGAATACATTGAATGAGGAATGGGAAGTTTCTTCTTCAACGAGACGTTTTGATGCCCAACCCATGTCTGCAAGCCGTCCAATGAGGCTTAAGGAAGTCTCGTTAGCAAATACTCCGCGCATCCTTACGCATATCCGTGAATTCGATCATTTAATTGGTGGTGGACTAGTTCCGGGGTCATTGTCCCTGGTAGGTGGGGATCCAGGTATCGGCAAATCAACGTTGATGCTTCAAATTTCTCAGGCTTTGGTCAATCAAGGGCTAATTGTTTTATATGTATGTGGTGAAGAGTCTGTGGAGCAGACGACGCTTAGGGCAAAACGTCTTGGTGTCGATAATGACAATCTTTTTTTGTTAAATGAAACGAACTTTGCTTGCATAAAGGCACAAATTGAGCAGATTGATCCTGACGTTTTGATCGTCGATTCCATTCAAATTATTTATAAAAGCGAAATCAGTTCAGCTCCCGGATCTGTTTCACAAGTTCGAGAAGCGGCTGCTGAATTTATGCATCTTGCGAAAGGGAGGGGTGTGGCCACATTTTTAATTGGTCATGTGACGAAAGCTGGGGAGATTGCTGGTCCTCGCGTCCTTGAGCATTTGGTGGATACAGTCCTTTATTTTGAGGGAGAAAAGCAGCATGATTACCGCATGATCCGCGTCGTGAAAAATCGGTTTGGTCCTACTGATGAGATTGCCGTTTTCCAGATGCAGGCAAAGGGGCTTGTTGAAATTCCGAATCCCTCACAGATCTTTTTGGAAGAGAGGATGAAGGGAATTGTTGGATCTGTCATTATTCCAACGATAGAAGGATCTCGTCCCATTCTTATTGAGGCTCAAGCTTTGGTGACGGAAACGGTATTTCCAACACCTTCTCGTCGGTGTACTGGAATTGACCAAAATCGTTTGGCTCTTCTTTTGGCAGTGCTTGAAAAGCGCATGGGTTATCAGCTTTTTCGATGTGATGTCTTTGTTTCCATTGCGGGAGGCATGCGTATTTCCGAGCCAGCCATTGATTTAGGGGTTTTGGTTGCGATTGCCTCTTCATTGCGAAACAGACGCATTGATCCAGAAGTCACGGTTGTAGGCGAAGTAGGCCTTGGAGGCGAATTAAGAAGCGTCCCTCGTCTTGAAAGTCGTATTAAAGAAGCTATTCATATGGGTTTCAAGCGTTGTCTTGTGCCTAAGCGAAATTTGAAGGGGATTTCCGACGAATTGCGTCAAAAAATAAATATTCGTGGAGTCGATGTTGTTGATGAAGCCGTCGAAGCCCTTCTCAATTGACTAAAAGCCATGATTGAATTACCTGAGGAGAGGACTTTAATTGTTGGTGCGAGGCAATCTCCATTGTCGCAAGCTCAAGTGCGTGAAGTTTACCATGAAATCCATCAAAAGCATCCTTCCATTATTTTCCATTGTGTGTTTGTTGATACGCATGGCGATAAAGATCTGTCGACGTCTTTGCGAGACTTAGGCAAAACGGATTTTTTTACACGGGAAATTGATGAGATGCTTCTTTCAGGCAAATGTCGAATTGCCATCCATTCTGCCAAAGATCTTCCTGATCCTCTTGTCAAAGGAGTAGAAATGGTCGCTTTAACTCGCGGTCTTGACTCTTCGGATGTTCTGGTGCTTAGAGAGGGAAAAAGCCTTGAAACATTGCCTGCAGGGGCCCTCATTGGAGTGTCTTCAGATAGGAGGGAAGAGGCAATTAAAAAGATAAGGAGCGATCTTGCTTTCGTCGATATCAGGGGAACTATTGGCCAAAGGCTCTCGAGGCTAGCTGAAGGAAGTTTGGATGGAATTGTGACGGCGGAGGCCGCATTGATTCGATTAGGTTTGACACATCTCAATCGAATCAAATTGGATGGCTGTACCACCGAATTTCAAGGGCAGCTGGCTGTGTTGGCACGTTCTGGAGATAGGAAAATGCAGAGCTTGTTTGCTTCCATCGATGTGCGCGCATAATGCCTTGATTCATTGTAAGGTCTCAATCAGGGGTAATATGTCAAAAATTCTATATCTTGGGATTGAGCGGCCATCTGAAGGCAAATATTCAAATGCCTATCATTATCCCATTATCCGCATCATTCCGCGGAGTAAGGAGGATTCTGGTATTAGAGAAGCTTTTGAGCAGTTTCATTATTACACGCATTTGATTTTCACGAGTAAGAGTTCTGTGGGCATTTTTTGCAAATATGCTTCTGAGCTGGGCATAGGCATTGCTGAAATTCAGCGAAAGAGTCTTATCGCCATTGGAGAAAAGACGGCTGCCCGGATGACTGCCTTTGACATTCGAGCCTCGCATATTTCTTCTGAAGAAACTGCTGAAGGCTTAGTTAAGCTGTTTGAAACCCTTTCGTTAGAGAGCAATGCCTATTTTTTCTGGCCGCATTCCGCGCTTTCCCGTCCAGTACTCCTAGAATGGTTCCAGGCAAGTGGCGTCAAACATAGAGCGTGTATTTTTTACGATACGCTTCCTTGGCTTTCGGGAGCACTTCCCGTTATTTCCCAATTTGAAGAAATTATTTTTACTAGTCCTTCTGTTGTCGAGGCTTATTTGCGCTTTTTCGGAGAATTGCCAAAAGATAAAACTCTTACAGCAATTGGACCAGTGACTAAAAATTATTTGCAATCAAGATTGCGTGGCATCGCTTGCTAAATTTGTTTCAATCATTCAGAATGATGCTTACTGAGCCATTCCCGCTATCAATTTTCGAAAAGAAAATTGATAGCGGGAATGGCTCTTACTAAAAAAGGAGACTCGAATGACCCAGCAATATAAGCTTCCCGACTTGCCTTATGATTTTAATGCCTTGGAGCCCGTGATAAGCGCGGAAATTATGACGCTTCATTACACCAAACACCATGCGACATATGTAGCGAATCTGAATAAAGCTTTGGAACAATTAGCCGATGCCGAACAAAAAAATGATATTTCAGCTCAAATTGGCTTGCAATCGGCGATTAAATTTAATGGCGGTGGACATATCAATCATTCAATTTTTTGGACGAATTTGGCACCTGCAAATCAAGGAGGGGGATCTCCGGAGGGAGCTTTGGCTAAGGCTATCGAGCACTCATTTGAGTCCTTTGATAAATTTGTTGAGAAAATGAGCACAAAAACGATTGCTATTCAAGGATCGGGATGGGGATGGCTGGGATATAATAAAAACACTAACCATCTCGAAATCGCCACTTGTGAAAATCAAGATCCTCTTGTGACTAAAGGATTGACTCCTCTTCTTGGGATTGATGTTTGGGAGCACTCTTATTATTTACAATATAAAAGCGCCAGAGCTGATTATGTCAAAGCCATTTGGCGAGTCATCAACTGGAAAAATATTTCCGAACGTTATGCTCAAGCAACAGCTGCTAAATAGTTTATACCCTTGATTGCGACCTTAGATTCGACCGTTTTTATAGTCCTTCGGACTATAAAAGCGGTTCGAAACATGCTTAAACCCAACTTGCTACCTATGAAGGCAGTCAGATTCGAAATTATTTTCTCTCTAGAAGCTCGCACCCTCAGCTCTGAAAATAAGAGGGCCATATTTTCTAATATGGCCTCTTATTTTTGCGAGCTTCTAGAGGAAAAGAATTCAAATCTGACCCATTCATAGGTAACAAGTTGGGTTTTAAGTTGATGACATTGCTATTGACTACAGGCTACAGACTGTTGGCTTTTATCCTTATTGAGACTTCTGAATTCTGAAGCTATACTGCATTTGCTTTTTTTAGTCTTTATCTTTATCGCTTAGTGTTTTACAATTTGATTTATTGAAAAATTACAGTAAAAGTTTCAAGGAAACAAAGATATAATGGGACTATTTTCTCGCGCAAAACCTAAAATTAAAATTCAGACGACAAAAAAAGATGGGTTTAGCGGCTGGTTGAAATGCACGCATTGCAATGAATTAATTCATGCGAACGAACTTGAACAAAATAGCAACTGCTGTCCTAAATGCGATTATCACTACCGTCTTTCTGTCAATGAGCGCTTAAAAAGTCTTGCCGATGAAGGCACATTTCAAGAAATGTTCGTCGAGCTTCATCCTATAGATGCCTTGAATTTTGTGGATACTGAGCCTTATCTGGAACGCTTGGCATCAGCTAAAGAAAAATCCGGCCGTGATGAAGCTATCCTCGTCGGGACTTGCCAGATTGGAGGACATTCCACCGCCATTGGCATTATGGATTTTAATTTTATGGGGGGGTCGATGGGATCTGTCGTGGGAGAGAAGTTGACACGATTGATTGAACATGCGATTCAAGAGCGTCTTCCAATGCTGATCATTTCGACCTCTGGAGGAGCGAGGATGCAGGAGTCTATTTTCTCTCTCATGCAAATGGCAAAAACTTCCGCGGCGCTTGCTAAATTGCATGAGGCACAGCTTCCCTATATCTCTTTATTGGCTAATCCGACGACAGGTGGAGTGACAGCTTCTTTTGCTTCTTTGGGCGATATCATTATTGCTGAGCCTAATGCGCTTATTTGTTTTGCTGGACCACGTGTCATTGAACAGACAATTGGTCATCAGTTACCGCCAGGAGCACAGAAGTCTGAATTTCTTTTACAGCATGGAATGATCGACTGCATTGTCAATAGGCATGAATTAAAAAATAAGTTAAAAGAGTTGTTAGGTTTTTTTGAACGATCGAACGGCATGCAGGAAGACAATGGAACTGTGCCTAACAACACTGCAAAAGTTCAGACGCCGATAGAGACGAAATCTTCTAAAAAAAATAACCGTCATTAGGAATTTTTATCTATGAGTCATTCCCAAAACGATTCTCATCATCTCATTGAAATAGCTACTCTTGCAGAGGAGAATGCGGAGCTGCCCCATTATGCCTCTAAAGGAGCATCTGGTGCTGATGCAAAGGCTTTTATCAAAGAAAACATGATCATTCCTCCAGGGGGTTCTCGCTTAATTCCTACAGGATTGCGTTTTGCTATTCCCCCAGGATATGAAATGCAAGTGCGGCCCCGTAGTGGCCTTGCCCTCAAGCATCAGATCAGCGTTCTTAATACTCCTGGGACAATTGATGCCGATTACCGTGGGGAAGTCGGGATCATTTTAATTAATTTTGGCAAAGAGGATTTCATTGTCACGCCTGGCATGCGTATTGCCCAGCTTGTGTTGACTCCTGTTGTGCAAGCTAGCTTTATTTTAGCCCGCAATCTTGTCGATACAGTGCGGGGCAGCGGGGGTTTTGGACATACTGGCATTAATTAGAAGATTTTCATTTTGATGGCGAAAGATATATGGTTAAAATATCTGATTATTTAGATTCTCGATTGGTTGTCTTTTCAGATGCAAACACACGCGACGAAGCTATTCGAGAGCTTGTGGAGGTCATTCATCGCACGGGTAGGCTGAAGGATAAAAATGCTTTTTATGAAGCAATTATAGGACGGGAAAAAATCGTTTCAACAGGTATAGGAATGGGAGCTGCGATTCCTCATGCTAAGTTGACAGCCTATAATGATTTTTTCATTACCATCGGGATCTTGAAAAAAGGTGTCGATTGGGATGCTCTTGATGGTGCCCCCGTCAGAGTAATTTTCCTTATAGGTGGTCCGGATGATAAGCCCACTGAATATCTACAAATTCTATCGGGTCTGACATTAGCCATAAAAGATGAGCGAGTCAGAAAAAAAATGTTAACACTGAATTCACCGGAAGATATGATAGAGCTTTTTAAGACTTTATAAAATTCCTTTGAGGCGTTGTTTTTATGGATTTAAAAATCAGAGATGTTGCAGAACTGCTCAATGTATCGGAAACGACAATTCGCCGGTGGCTTTCAGATGGAAAAATCCCGGCATACCGCATCAATCATCAATATCGTTTCAATCGCCTTGAAATTGAAGATTGGGTGATGAGCCACAAATTGGGAAAGGCCAATCCATCAGCAGGCCCTTTTTCTCATTCATCCTCTTCTGAAAATCGGTCAGGGCAATCTTCTGGTGGCAGCAAACAATATAGCCTTTATCGTGCCATCCACAAGGGTGGGCTTCTTTATAATATCCACGGAAGCAATAAGGAGGAGATCATTCGGTCTTCAGTAAAATGTATTGCTGCAGATTTAAACCTTGATGCGGATGTGATTAGCGACTTATTGCTTGACCGAGAAGCTTTGCAACCCACAGCGCTTAATAATGGCATTGCCATCCCTCATACAAGGGATTTTTTACTCAATGCTCATCTTGATATGGTCACAGTGGTTTTTCCTGAAAAGCCGATTGAATATGGAGCTTTGGATGGGAAGCCAGTCCACACTCTCTTTTTCTTATTCGCTAGTGATGACAAGCGTCATTTGCATTTATTAGCCAAAACAGCTCACTTTAGCAGCCAACCTAAAACCATGGAAATGCTGAAAGCTAAGCCAAGCAAAGACAAATTCCTCCAATATATTAAGGAATGGGAAAGCGGTATTCAATAGTTCTGAGATATGAACGAGAGGGGTGAATTTCGATTCCGATTTGGACAAGGGGCACACCAGTTTCCTGACAGACTTTTTGTTCTTCGGGGGTATCCAATATGACTGTTTTAACGGGTAAGTCTTCCGGAGGGGTGATTTTATCTTCCCCGTTGCGATTGGGTTTTCTTCAGGTATGGGGAAGTATTTGCTTTTTCTTTTCTTCTTTCGTAACTAGGTTTTCAAAGCCTTCAAAAAGCAGAGCTGGCCAGTGTTTAAATCTGAAACGATCCTTTCCGAACATTTTCCAAAAAGCTGCCTTTTGAACCATTCTAATTGTTCTTTTAGGTATTTGTCCTAAATCTCTGATTTGGATTTTATTAATGCCAAATCGAAACTTTTGAATTAGGCTAATTCAACTTCATGTCCGTAAAGAAGGCTTTAGTTAATGCAAATATCTTGATTTTCTTTTCGATGGTTTCGACAAAGGCCCTCAGTCATATAGTCTCTTCTCTCTACCGTAGCTGGATGCTCTTCTGTATCTTTTTCAAGTCGAGCATAAATTTCTTTAAAGGATGGTACTAAACGACTTATTTCTTTACAGGTTTCGATTTGTGTATTCAAGTAATCCCGCATTCCTCGAGCCAAATATGGGTCTCTGAACGTAAGTAAATCGGCCTCTTTTTCTTGATTACGAGACAAGTCCGCTATCTCACGAAGAACTTTTTCCTCTAAGATAAAGTTTGTACTACAAATTCCTTTTGATCTTATTTTGGAATAGACTTCCATCAATTGCTTTCCAGCTTCTGTCTTTGGAGGCTCTTTTAATTTCCTTGAGATCAAAAAGTCTGATACTGTATCTAGGGAGTTGACATGTATTCCCATCTGCATTAGTTTAAATAATTGCCTTTGTTCATGATGTTTTAAAATTCGATGGGCGATTTCATGAGCGATAGCACCAGATGCTGTTTGATGGCTATAACGGCTTGAGAATCCATTTAACACTTTTGCTACGTCTATTTCAACTCCTATTTTGTTTTCGAAATCGATGTTCATAACCATTTTCCCAATCTCACCGATAGAGATTTGTTCGGGATTTGAAAATCCCATTCGCTTGGCAATGTCTTGAACTGTTTTTATAACACCAGTACGAAACTTTTCTGAAATAGCATTGCAAGGAAACTCAGAATAAAAAGTATTTAAATCAGTTTTTTCTTGTTGGGTCATCGATGCCCAATCTTCGTCATTTATATTTGCGCATAAATCGTATGGCATATCATATCTCAATTCGTCGTAGCGTGTCGAAAAGTATTGGAATGGACTCAAGTTTGGATCTGAAACTGTCGTTATCTTTATGAGTGATAGTTTTGAAGATTTAGGAGTTTCTAAAGCGGAATTTTGGAAATTTGTGGCAATCTGCGCCCATAAGGCAGAAATTCCCACAACAGCAGCAACAACACGGAACGGAGATTGCGGCAAATATGATGTGATTGATTGTTGAAAAGATCTTATAACATTCATAAATTCTTCTAATAATAATTTAGATTGTTTATACATTTTAATATATTAATTAGAATAAATCAATGGGAAACAAATGGTGAAAATTAATACGTTTGATTTCCTTAAAAGGATAAAAGGATAGGTCTCAAGATGGCGTGAATGATATGGAACTAGAAGGGAAAGTTTGGAGATGGTAAATTTTGGCTTGTTGAAGTACCTGCAATAGATGTTTGTACCCAAGGACGCACAAGGAAAGAAGCATTAATGATGATCGAAGATGCAATAATAGAGCTACTGGTTGAATATTTTGAAGGAACGAAAATTAAAGATCTTAGTTTGGAGATATTAGATAGAGAAAAGAATGTTATTGGTATTAGAGCTTCAAACAACAACTTGATGTTATCTTTTTCTTTAATACGACAAAGACAGCTAAGCAAGTCTACAGTCCGTGAAGTTGCTGAAAGGTTAGGATCTAAGTCTCCGAATGCTTATGCGCAGTATGAACGTGGAAAAATGCGCATTACTTTGGATCAATATGAACGTTTATTGCAAGCAGCAAACCCTGATCGTCCGCCTATACTACGATTATAATCGGTGACCACTCTTATTTGCTTAGAAATGACGCATCTAATGCTTAGTCAAAGGAGTGCTAAGTTTACGTTTGACTTCGGACATTATCTGCGTCATCTCGGGTTATCTTATGTGGCTTTATTAGCTATTTTTAAATGATACCGAATCATAATCTCTCCGAAAGTATACCCTAGTATTGATAAAAAGATGCTTGCAATCTCTTTTGGAAAGTCAATGGGGTAGATTCGAAACAGAAAAAATCCTGTAGAACCTAAAATGATTGCAAAAAGAGCTGCCATAAAATTTCCCTGTTTTTTGAACAAGACCATTACGATAGGAACAAATAAGCAACTTACTGATAGCTCATAACTTTGAATTAATAGGCCGACAATATTGTCAAAATAGAAAGCAAAAAAAATGGCACTGGCAGAAATTAGACATGTGATTCCTTTTGTTACTCGCATTGAACCCATCTTCATAAGCAAAGAAAGTTTGAAGTCATTCGACAAGTTCGAGCTGATGGCATTGATGAGAGAGGTCGCTGTAGAAATAATGGCAGCGAGGATTGCACACCCCATTAAAGCGGTGATCCATGGGTTTGTGGTCTTTGCAATCATTGCTATTAGCACACTACCACCTTGAGGCATTTCAAGGTCTGTAGCATTTGCCAAAGCACCAAAATAGACAGGAACCATGCACACAATCATGGTGCATAACCCTGCCAAGAAAGTCGCTTGAGAAACTATTTTGGGTGAGGCTCCAGCAAAGCAACGTTGTCCCATATCCTGCTCGATGATCATGAAAAGAAGAGGCATTAACAACCACCCGGATAGTTTTGGTGAAATATTTACAAGATTTTCAAAATGCGGCATTTGGAGAAGTGTGGTCGTGGGTTCAAAAAGAAGAACATATCCAAAGCATAAAAGGAATATGCTGGAGAAAAAGGCGGCCTGAACCATATCGGTAGAAATCACAGCCCGTAAGCCCCCTTGAGTAGTATAAATGATGACAATCGACCAAAATATGATGAATAAAGGGACGTTATCGAATCCTAAACTGATTAAGAACTTGTTTGAAGCGATGATTTGAGCAACTAAAATCATAAATAAGGAGATCACTGAAAGGATAGATGCGATCTTTCTCAGCATGACAGAACCATAGGCAACTTCAAAGATTTCAGCGATTGTAGAAACTTGAAATCCAGCTAATTTACGACCGATTCCACAGCCAAGCAAGATTAGTCCAAGAGCGACTCCTAAGGGATAAAATAGCACAGGCCATCCGAATTGGTAGGCTTCTTCAGCGGCTCCAAGAATGACACCTCCTCCGACTTGGGTTGCGAGGAAGGTCATCATCAATGGAAAAAGACGAACGCTTTTTCCCGCTAAAAAATAGTCATCCTTATCTTTTAAATTTCTTGAAGCACGTCGGCCCACGAGCCAATAAAAAAGCTGCAGGCAAAAGAGCATTGAAAAAAATATCGTGATATTCATTTTAGTCCCATTCATTATAGACATGATTATCTCCTATTATTTTGAAAAAAAATTTTGTAATAATTTATAAACCATTAGTTCTAAAGGTTTGTAAATTAATTTTTTAGTTTATGTGTTTAATTTTGAAAAGAGTACAAATCGAAAGCAAAAAATGCTTGTAAGATTAACTCAATTCAAAAAGATAAAATTAAAATAAAAGGGAAAAATTAATGAGCTGGATGCTCGTGATGATGGGAGGAATGACGAATAGAAGAAACAAAAATTGACAAAGATGGAACAAGATAAAGAGTGGACAGATTCTGCCTGATTCGATCATCAAGTTGTTTACTAAGCATATCATTTTCTCCTTTAGGTAATAAACGATGCCTAACCAATTCTTTTTATAACAATATGTGCATTTATGGCTATCATTTTTTTCAGCCAAAGTAATAAAGAAGCCCAAGATGTAAAAGGAGTAGTGATCAAATGGATCTTTTGACCGCTACTCCTTTTTTGCATAAGTTGAGTGAATTAGATTCGAATTCTTTTCTCTGGGAATTCGCAAAACAAGGCTGACAAAACTATGGAGTTGAGCTGCTGCTACTGCTTGCCTTTTGTCTGGTTTCTTTAATTTCTTTGTGGCGTGGGAAAATCTCTTCATCCACAAAGACTAGGTGGTCATTTTCCACAGTCACATGGCAGCGCCTTCCATCATTGGGATGAAGGAGAAGTGTTTCTGCCAATGGGTCTTCAAGATATTGTTCGAGAGTGCGGCGTAAGGGACGTGCACCCATTTCTGGCTGAAATCCTTTTTCCACAAGAAATTCTTTAGCTTTGTCATCCAAAGAGATAAAGACTTCTCTGCGTTGAAGGCGTGCGAGGAGTTTTTTAAGTTCAATATCGATAACTTGAAGCAAGCCCTCTTTTTTGAGGGGTTGGAAGATAACGATATCATTTAGGCGGTTAAGGAATTCTGGTTTGAAATGCTTTTTAACAGCCGCTTGGATTTTCTCTTTAATATGTTCATAATCAAGAGATCCTTCGGAAGCGGCGAAACCGACTTCGGTGCTTTTTTTGATGAGATCTGCTCCTAAGTTGGAAGTCATGATCACAATCGTATTGCGAAAATCGACTTTTCTTCCGAAAGAGTCTGTCAGTCTTCCCTCTTCTAAGATTTGTAATAGTAGATCCATGACATCGGGATGTGCTTTTTCAATTTCATCGAAGAGAACGACAGAATAGGGACGTTGTCTTATTTGTTCTGTCAGCTGCCCACCTTCTTCATGTCCGACATATCCCGGAGGTGAACCGGTCATTCGGCTGACGGCAAATTTTTCCATGTACTCAGACATGTCGACTTGAATTAACGCGTCTTCTCCACCGAACATGTGTGTGGCGAGCAGGCGAGCAAGCAGTGTTTTTCCTACGCCTGTAGGACCTAAAAATAGGAAGGCACCAATGGGGCGTTTTGGATCTTTGATATCGGCACGGCTACGTCGAATAGCTCTGCAAACTGTACTGAGAGCCTCATCTTGACCGATGATCTCTTGCTTAAGGACTTCTTCCATCTTGAGGACTTTTTGTGTCTCACCTTCGGTTAGGCGACTGAGTGGAATACCCGTTTGTTTAGCGACAACGGCGGCGACATCTTCATCTTCGACAATGACTTCATGTTCTTCTTTATTAATTTCCCATTGGGTGCGAATTTGCTGCAGCTTTTCTCGGAGGGTTTTTTCTTTGTCGCGCAACTTAGCGGCTTTCTCATATTCTTGTTTGCCGATCGCTTCTTCTTTAGCGATGCGTGTTTCTTCAATTTCAGCCTCAAACTTGCTGATGTCTTGAGGTTGATTCATCATGGCGATACGCATTTTTGCGCCAGCCTCATCAATAAGGTCGATGGCTTTATCTGGTAGGAAGCGGCCATGAATATAGCGGTCTGAAAGAAGAGCAGCGGCATGCAGAGCCTGTGGTGTATAAATGCATTTATGATGCTCTTCGTACTTGTTTTTCAGTCCATTAAGGATTTCGATAGTTTCAGCGACGCTTGGTGGTTGAACGATGATTTTTTGGAAACGACGTTCAAGGGCGGCATCTTTTTCGATATGCTTTCGGTATTCATCAATTGTCGTTGCACCAATACATTGCAGTTCACCTCTTGAGAGGGCAGGCTTTAAAATATTCGAAGCATCGATGGCACCTTCGGCAGCTCCTGCACCAACGATTGTATGCAATTCGTCAATGAATAGAAGAACATTGCCATTCTTTTTAATTTCATCCATGACAGCTTTGATGCGCTCTTCGAACTGTCCACGATATTTGGTACCAGCGATCATCAGAGCAAGATCAAGGGTGATAAGCTTCTTTTTGCGAAGGTTATCAGGGACTTCTCCCTTGACGATTGCTTGAGCCAGTCCTTCAACGATTGCTGTCTTTCCGACGCCCGCTTCACCTACCAAAACAGGGTTATTTTTTCTGCGCCGGCATAAAATAAGAATGAGGCGTTCGACCTCTTCTTTTCTTCCGATGACAGGATCCATTTTCCCTTCCCGGCACATTTCCGTCAGGTCATGTCCGTAAGCTTTAAGAGCTGGCATCTTGTCGCTGGAAGAATTGGTTGGCTTTTCAAAGGATTTGGAAGAAGCTCCAGCGCCTGCGGGTCCTGGCGCTGCAGATGAGCCTGGCGTTGGACCGGGTCCGCCAATGGGTGGCAGTTGAAGATTGAAGGTTTCAAGTTCTTTTAGGACTTCTTTGCGTACTTCTTTGAGATTGACATTCAAATTTTCGAGGACTTGTGCGGCGACGCCATCGGTTTGGCGCAATAATCCTAAAAGTAGGTGTTCTGTGCCTACATAATTGTGATTGAGATTGGTCGCTTCTTCATTTGCGTATTCGAAAACCTTTTTTACTTTTCCTGTAAGAGCGGGATCTCCATAAACTTGTATTTCAGGACCATAGCCAACGAGTTTTTCGACTTCATTACGAACGGTTTCAAAATCGATATTAAGATTGCGCAGTACATTGACGGCAACGCCTTGTCCTAACTTAAGCAAGCCTAAAAGGACGTGCTCTGTTCCCAAGTAATTGTGGTTCAGTCTTTGGGCTTCTTTTTTGGCTAATTTGATAACTTGTTTGGCTCGATTGGTAAATTTGTCAAACATGGGACCGCTCTCTTGTTGAGAATGTATACAAATCTTATTTCTTTTCTATCTTCTCAAGATAGATTGTCTCTGATTTTTTTGGGAGCATAAAGCATGCCAAAAAAAGTTTTTGTCATCTCGGCAAGGATATATATATTTTCTTTATTGTTTTTTAATAATATTAAATTAATATTACGCGCATATAAATAATTATAATAAAATATGTAATATATAGACATTAAAAATGAGTAATATTAGAAGTGTCGCTTTGGTTGCAGGTATGATCACTTTTCCTATTCTTCCAGTTACTCTGCCTATTATTGGAATCATAGGTCTTCCAATGGCGGGTGTAAAAGCATTATATCATACTGCCCTTTGTTTTTATAATACCCTTCAAAGAATGCAAGTGAATTCTGAAAGACGGGTTAAAGATTACATGACTAGGGAAGAAAAATTTACGACGCCTCAGGACCTAAAATGGTTCAATTATGAAGTTAAGCGTCTTGAACATCGAGATAAGATGTTTGAATATGGAAAGCTAACTCGAGCTTTTGCTAAGGCCTTGATTCCTTTCATTGGAGCCATATTGATATTTGGAGAACTTGAGATTGGAGGAGCGTCTGAAATAGGTTGCTGCTGCTACGATCCAGAAGAACATTTTACTCATTGGACAGACCGTGAGGCAGTGCAGTATCACATTAAAAAGCTTGAGGTCAAATTGAGGGAGCATACCTCTTTCGAACAAGTTCTCCCTGATATTTCTGTCTATCAGTAAGTCGTAAAGTGTCGAATGATACTTCTTTGTTTAGGTTTGGATGAACTCAAAGAGTTACTGGAGCCATAGTTCTAACTCTTTAGCGTTTATTTGAGGTCCTTTATCTTCATCACCAGAGCTTTTCTCATCATCACGACCTTCTATTTTTTCCTCCTTATCGGAATCGACAGCTTTCTCACCGGAAACCTCTAATTCTTTTTTCTTAGGTTCATTAAAGTCTCCCTCTGGAAACTCTTCTTGCTCCTCCGTAAAACTTGACGCGAAAGAATCTTCTACGATTTGCGCAGAAGTACTTGGTATTTGAGTTCCGATCGCCTCCATTGTACTAGCATCATCATCCATCTCTTCCTCTTCATCAGTGATTATCTTCAAAGCGTACCAAACTTGAACAGTAAACTTATTTATCCAGATTTTCTGACTTTCTCTAGTATCACTGTTATATGTATAGAAGTCGTATCCGTCTCCGTCTTTGCTTTTTATAATGCTATTTAAAGTATTATTAATGCTCAAATTTAACAAAGTATTTATTTTATCTCCATTGAATGAACCAATAAAAACCACAAGTTCTTTTAATTTTTTATCATCTATTTCTATGGAAATTATATCGCTATAGTTTTGGTTTACGAGAAGTGGTGAAATTTGAAAGTATCCTGACATGTCCTTATTAGCATCGCTTTTTGAAGACTGTTGCAAAGTGTAATTGCTTTTTTCAGCAAATTTTTTGGCATGATCTTGCAAACAATCATAAAGAAATCCAATTTGCCTAGAGTTTGAAACCATCCCTTCACGTTTTTGTCGCATATGTGCTATGCAACCTCTAATATCTACACGGGGTTCTTCTCCATTCTTCATCTGTTGTTCAATGGATTTCATCAGGTTATCAAGGGCAATATATACTCCTGTTCTACTTCTTCCCTCACCGCCATGAACCATAAGAGGACCATCTTGCTTTTCGCTTGCAATCCAACTTTGGAAGTCTTTAAAAAGATCTAGATTTGGAATTCCCTGATCCGGCCAATTTTCATAGTGGTATTGATAAAAATAGCGCTCATCAATTTTATCCTTAAAATTTTCATTAGGTGTAAAACGGAAAGTTCTTTTGAATAGATAATGATAATGTATCTTTCCTTTTTCATCTTTTGAACATGTTTTTGCCTTCATAATGCTATCAACAAAACATACCTTTCCCATCGGAATTTCAAATTCGTTATGATTATTTTCCCAAAATTTCGAGTCCCAATAAGCAAATGACTCTTCAGGCATAGTTACAGTGACAATGTTTGATTTTCCCAGCACTACTGCTGTAAAAAAAGGCTCCAGAGTCGACACTTCGTTGTCAGGAGTATGCATTGGTCCTTGAGTGGCAACGTAGGATTGGTTTCCCAATTCAATCAGGTCTGCATTCAAATAATATTCAGGAATTAAACCTGAAAGAGTTGGAGCATATGGGGTTTTACAAAGAACATTTTTATAACGATTTTTATCCGAATTTTGAAAGGCCACAGCATGAATATGTTTATACTCTTCTGAATCTGGATTGGGTTCCATTGTGCTCAAATAACTTAAAGTATTTGCAGTCTCTTGTTCCGCTTGTTCCTTAGATGCATTTCTTAAAGGATAAAACAAGTATTGATTACCAATAGACTCAAAGGCTGCTTCTTCATTAATTTTAATCGTCTTTTTTCCTGAAACATTGTTTTTTTTTATCTTTTCCTTCAGTTATGCCTTGAGCTGTATCTATTTTAGTTGGTTTTGTATCGATATCTCTTTGATTAAAATACCGATATGCAAAGAGACCTCCTGCTGCGAGACCACTTGCTAAAAAACCACCACCTACAATGAGAGCTGCTATCTGCGCTGAAGAATAATCATTGGGGTTTGTAATGTCTGGCGTATCTGTGAAATGGGTTGGAATATCTAAAGGATTTGAAGTTAAATTTGATGGCGAATCTAACTTGGATCTTGAATTTGTAAGTGTATCTTTTGGGTTGTCAAAAGACTCTCCCGGATTAACCATAGGTTGGTATGTTTGATAAAGTGCTAGTGTGCTGAGACCAAGTAAACCTACAGCACCTAATGCTAGCCCCATTTTCCATCTTCCGGAAGTCGTTTCTGTTGTTTTTGCTGCTTCTTCCGATTCTTTTTTCTCTGATGTGATGGCAGGTTTCTGCTTCAAGGAATTAATGATCGTTGATTTTTCTTTTTTAACTCCCGTCAATGATTCGTTGGTACCGCTTCGCCATTCATTAAATCGTTGCCAAAGCTGATTCATTTTCATTTGCAATAAATTTTGTGAATTCTCCAGAACTTTTTCTTTTGGATTAGAAACATGATTTAATTGAACATCATAATGATTTTGATTGGAAGAAGGGGTAACTTTTGAAAAAGACATTTTATTTTTCTTTTTTTTGTAAATTTTTATTTAAATTAAAATATAATAAACATTTTGTAATTTTAAATAAAATGATTTTTCGTTAAATTTTGAATTTTATGTAGATCTCTTATAAAGAAATGATAAAAAACATATCAAAGCCTAGTTATAAAATTGGGGGAAATTAGGTTCTTACCGAATTCGTCTCCATGGAATATAAAGCAATGCAGTATCACATTAAAAAGCTTGAGGTCAAATTGAGTGAGCATACCGCTTTTGAACAAGTTCTCTCTGATATTTCTGTCGATCAGTTTCCCATTCCGAATGTAAAGGCATAAGCTTTAATGCCTTTAGGGATACGCAATGTTAGAGTATGTCGACCATAGTCTTCATGTAAATTGACGATGTCATATTTGCGTGGTTCTTTGACAAAGATGCGACCTTTTGAATCCATATCATTAGTATAATATTTTGAGGGAAGTTCCATCCCATCTAATAGAACTTCAATAGGTTCATCGCTTTTTCCTCCTAAAACCAAATAGACGCGAGTGGCAACAAAGTTTAAATAAAGTTCGCTCGGGTTCCCTTCTGAGGTGATGCTTTCGGCGTTGACGAGCCATTTTCCCTGCAAACCGACTTCATCTGGCATTAGGAGGTGTGAAAAATGATAATCAGCAGCTTGGTCTCGATAAAGTTGAATTTCTTTGGTGTATCGATCGGCTCGGTTGAAGCCTAAATAAGTTTCATGGGTAATAGGAAGTTCTTGTTTTTGCTTTTCCACAATTTTTAATGGAGCTAAGCCCAATAACTCTCGAATGGCGTTCTCTGTTTCAGCATAGGCTCCTTCGCCAAAATGCACCATACGAATAATGCCATTTTGATCGGCAAGATAATGAGCTGGCCAATAATAATTATCGAAAGCTTGCCAAGTCTTATAATCATTATCCAGGGCAACGGGATAATGAATATGGAACCGTTTGACAGCATCTTCAACATTGGCTTTGTCTTTTTCAAAAGCAAATTCAGGAGTATGCACGCCAACGATGACTAATCCTTTATCCTTATAAGTATCATACCAGCGTGTAAGATAGGGAAGGGTGCGAATGCAATTGATGCAACTATAAGTCCAAAAATCAACTAAGACGACCTTACCACGCAATTGTTCAGGAGTTAAGGGTTGTGAATTCAACCATGCAGTAATGCCTGGAAAACCTGGCAAATGATTCATCGTTTCTTGAGGTGTTTTTGGCTCTCCTTTATGAGATGAAGATTGTGAGGGCCCCTTGGGGTGAAGATTTTTAAGTTTCTCTTTGACTAAGGAGTTGTCATCGAACGAATAGGAGGGAATATAATTTAAGACGGCTTGCTGATAATAAAGGTCCCAATTGAAAGCGATAGCTAAGGCGACTAATACCATTAAGGCGCCAAAACCCTGCCTGATGTGTTCAGCATGCTTTGATAGCCATTTTGAGGATTCTATAACTTTATTTCCTCCGTAGGCGATTAGGAACATAGGGATGCCAGCTCCTATGCTGTAAAATAAGGTGATCAGAATCGTCGAAAAAGAAATCCGATTGGTAGCGACCAAAGTTGTAATAGCTGCTAGAATGGGCCCCGCGCAGGGAGTCCATATCAATCCCAGAGCTACACCTAAGATAAAGCCACTCCAAAACCCTGATTGAATCTTTTGTCCCGCACCCTGAATTTTTGTCCCTAAGTTAGCAATTGCCGAAAAGTTTTGTGAAAATTTTTGGCTCCATGTCGGAAATATCATGACAAGGCCAAAAAAACCGATAATTGCCATTGCGATATAGCGAAGGATATTGGCGGATACATTCAGATAGGAAATGAGAATAGACAAACTTAAAGTGAAAAATGTGAAACTCAGAATGAGGCCTAGGGTAATTCCTAAAGGACGAAGCTTGCCTTTGCCGGTGCCTCCGGAAAGGACAATGGGTAAGACGGGTAAAATGCACGGAGAAAAAACTGTGGCTACACCTGCTAAAAAGGCAAAAAAGAACAAAATGAACATCTCGAACATCCAATATAACTTATTTCGATGAGACTCTATATTAACGCGAGTTTTGGACAAGCAATGGGCTCCTTCGAGGACCTTTTCTTTCAGCTTTAAAAAATTTTTTCTCACCTGTAGGATGCAGGGCTACTATAGGCATCGAAAAAATTTTCAAACCTGAAAGAAAATCTCTCTCGAATGAGCTGCATTGCTTATCCAAAACTCGCGTTCCTATTAATTTTTAATAGGGATATTTTGAATTTTTTTCAATTTTTATAGCATTGTTTGCCATGCGTTCTGCTTCGGCAATGCAGTCATTGATCCCAATGCCATGCCAAGAATTTCCTAAAAGTTTGATATGCCCAAAAAATTGAGCCTCTAAAACTGTTTCAATGGATTTTATTTTCTCATTATGACCTAAAATATACTGAGGTATGGCTTTTCTCGCTTTAATGATTTTTATGACATCTGGATAGGATGCAATTCCTAGGTGCTTCCGAATTGAAGACTGCACTAATGCCCATATTTCGTTTTCCGATAGATCGATGAGATTTGGGTGCAGGACTCCTCCAAGCATTGCTGTCAATCGTGTTTCCTCAGGGTAGAGGTTCTGTTGGGGAAAGACTGAGGAATCCCAAACAACCCCTAATAAACGTTCTCTTTCTTGAGTGGGAATGAGATAGCCAAACCCCTTTTTTTGCAGAACCTTCGTTTTCCAACCCATATTGACGACTGCAACAGAAGCGGTTGGAATTGAAGACATTTGAACCGAGATATCAGGGCAAGACTTCTTTAATAATTGGGCTGCATGAGAAGCAGGTATAGCTATGAAAACCTTATCAGCCCTGTAAGTTAAGCCATTTGAGATTTGAATTAAAATACCAGTCGGTTCCTGTTTGACTTCGATCGCTTCGCATTCCAGCTGCAGTTTAGAGGTTAAGTGCTTAACCAGAGCTTGGATGAGGGTTTCTGTACCCCGTTTGAAAGAAAAGATAGGTGTTTTTTGCATCGCCTTGATGAAGGCTGTTTCAGACGAGGGTGAGGATTTTTCCCTTAACGAATTCCATGCACCTTTGAGCAGAGATCCATGCTTTTGTTCTAATTCATAAATTTTTGGAAAGCAGGAGTGCATTGAAAGTTGACGCATATCCCCTGCAAAGATTCCTGATACAAGTGGATCAAAAAAAGTTTCGGCAATATCACTTCCTAAGCGTCTTGAAACAAAATCAAAAATTGATGTGTCGTTTGTTTTTCCTGCAGGGATTTTCCATTCTCGATATAAAGCTTTAAAAATTTTCCTTGTGAATGGGGAATTTAAAAAAGAGAAGAGGCTTGTCGGAATTTGTTGGAGTTTGCCATCGAAGTAAAGGTAACGACGTAAGGAATCTTTGGAAGCAGCGATGAGATCATTTTGCAAGCCAAGGGATTCGACTAGACGGAGAGTGCTAATGCCACTTCCTTTGGATCGGCAGCTGCGAGGTCCTTGCTCAAAAAGAAAGCCATCATCTGAAGAGGTGCGTATCCAGCCGCCGGGACGAGAACTTTTTTCTAAAATCTTTAGAGAGATCTGATTTCCGTAGTGTTTTTGAAGGTACCATCCTAGAGTCAGACCGCTAATACCGGCTCCAATGATGACAATATCATATTTCATTGGTAATTTTTAACGCATTCAACAAGTGTTTTCACTGCATCAACGGGAACATCTGGAGTGATTCCATGACCAAGATTAAAGATATAGGCAGGATCACCACGCATTGAATCTAGAAGCTTAGTCGTTTCCTTCTTGACTACATGCAGAGGGGTACAAAGGATATCCGGATCGAGATTGCCTTGTAGAGCGATTGAAGAGGGGATGACTTGGCGCAATGATTGAAGATTGGCATTCCAATCGACACTAATGGCGCTTGGAGAAATTTTGGCTATTTCAGTGGCAAAAACAGAAGATCCGCGGCAAAAAAGAATGATGGGAATCCCGGGATTATTATTAGTCGGTTTTAAGGCTGCCACGATTTGTTGCAGATAATTTAGGGAAAACTCTTGAAACTGAGGAAAGGCAAGCACACTGGCCCATGAGTCGAAAATTTGCAGAGCTGTAACACCTGCGCGGATTTGCATCTTGAGGTAATCGATGCAGTAGTTGGCAAGCAGCTGCAGCAGCCGATGAAATGAAGAAGGATCACTCAGCATCCATTGTTTGGTTTTAGCTAAGCGATGAGAGCTTTTACCTTCGATCATGTAGCTTGCCATTGTGAATGGGCCTCCACAAAAACCAATCAAAGGGATGTTTAAACTGGGGCGAACAAGGTTTATGCCTTCGTAGACATAGTTCAAGGCCTCTTGCATATCAATTGAAGGCAGTGAGGCGATTTCTTCTGGCGAAGACAAAGGCCTTTCGAACCAAGGCCCTACTTTTTCCTCAATATGCAATCCGAGGCCGAGGGCTTCCGGGATAACCAAGATGTCAGAGAAGAGAATAGCGGCATCCATGCCAAAGGCTTGAATTGGCTGTAGAGTGACTTCAGCAATAAGCTCCGGCTGGTGACACATCTCCAAAAAGGAATATTTCGCCCGCAATGCGCGATACTCAGGCATATATCTGCCAGCTTGGCGCATCAGCCAAACAGGAGGACGTTTTGCTTGATTGCATCCATGCAAAGCATCGAGGAGTAGACTTTTCATTGGCACTTATAAAATGCGTTCAAGGATTGATTCAACAGTAAACCCAAATTCTTTTGCTAAGTCACTAGCAGGTGCAGAAGCTCCAAATCCATCCATGCAGATGGCGATTCCTTCCCGACCGATATATTTGTGCCAGCCTTGTTCGACTCCTGCTTCAATGGAAACACGCTTGCCGATGTCGCCGCCGAAGAGGCTTTCTTTGTATTCTATGGATTGTTTTTCAAACAGCTCCCAGCAAGGCATGGAAATGACGCGCACAGCTTTTCCAAGCTTTTCTAGCTCTTTGGAAACATCGAGGGCAAGGTGCAGTTCGGAGCCTGTCGCTACTAAAGTGAAATCGGGTTTTCTGTTTTCTTTTTTAAGGATGTAGGCGCCGCGGCCCAAGCCATCGGCGTATGGGACTTTCGTCGATTGGAGTTCAGGAAGGTTTTGTCGAGAGAGAATAAGCGCCGTCGGGCCTTCATAGCGCAAAGCAGCAATCCAGGCCATTTTGACTTCATTAGCGTCGCCTGGGCGGATAACGTGAAGATGAGGCATCGCTCTGAGCGAGGCTAAATGTTCTATTGGTTGGTGTGTCGGACCATCTTCTCCAAGAAAGATAGAATCATGGGTGAAGTGATAAATGACATGTTCTCTCATGATTGATGCAAGGCGGATGGCATTGCGCATATAATCGGAGAAGGTAAGAAAAGTCCCGATAAAAGGGGTTAGCATATTTGTCTGAGATAATCCCGTCGCAATCGTTGCCATACCGAATTCTCTCACGCCAAATTTGATATTTCGTCCTTTGAAAATTCCAGGAGCAACGATCGGATATTTTTTCAATAATGTCATATCTGAATTGGAAAGGTCTGCTGAACCGCCAATGAGTTGAGGAAGCAGATCAGCAAGGGCGTTTGCGACTTCTTGAGAAGATTTTCTGCTAGCCATAGGCGAAGATATTTGGATGGCTTCCAGCTTTTTTTCAAGGTCATCGGGAAGATACCGTTTTGCCATGGCTTCAAATTCTTTCAATTTATCAGGATTCGCTTTGCCCCAAGCATCGAAAGTCCGTTGCCATTCCTGTTGCATAGCTGTATCTTTGATGAGTTTTTTCTTGAAGAAGTCATAAACGGCCTGGGGAACAAAAAATGATTCTTCAGGAGCCCCTAAAGCTATTTTGGTTGCTTTAATCTCTTCAGGTCCGAGGGGAGAGCCGTGAACTTTGAAGGTTCCTGCTTTATTGGGAGACCCTTTGCCGATAATTGTCTTTGTGATGATCAGACGAGGGCGGTCCTGATTTTCTAAGGCTTGTGAAAAAACAGTATGGAGGGCTTCCAAATCATTTCCATCGACTTCAAAGACTTCCCATCCATAGGAGCGATAGCGCATTTTGGTGTCTTCGGAAATCGATTCACTTGAGGGGCCGTCCAAGGTCACATGATTGGAATCATAGATGGCGATGATATTATCGAGTTTAAGATGCCCTGCCAAGGAGGACACTTCGGAGGTAGCCCCTTCCATGATGCAACCGTCGCTGATTAGGGCGAAGACTTTATTATTGATAATTTTGTGCTGCTCGGTATTGAACCGTGTAGCTAATAATTTGAAGCCTAAGGCTTGACCTATGGCATTGCCAAGGCCTTGTCCTAAGGGGCCTGTGGTTGTTTCTACACCGGGAGTTTCGTTTTTTTCAGGATGGCCGGGAGTTTTTGAGTGCAGTTGGCGGAAATGCTTGATATCTTCCAAAGAGAGGTCGTATCCGGAGAGGTGAAGGCAGGAATAGAGAAGCATAGATCCATGCCCGGCTGATAAAATAAAGCGATCGCGATTGAACCACTGGGGATCTTTAGGACTGTAGCGCATGACATGTCCCCAAAGATAGGCGCCTATTTCGGCACAACCCATTGGAAGGCCTGGATGGCCGGAATCTGCCTTTTGAACAGCATCCATGGATAGAATGCGTATAGCAAGAGCTGTCTTTGTTAAGATCTGTTTTAGTTCGGGATCGAGATCTTTTTTTGCAGGGATGGATTTTGATTCAGTCATAGAGTGCCTTATGGATACTTAATTAACGCGAGTTTTGGATAAGCAATGGGCTCTTTCGAGGACCTTTTCTTTCAACCTTGAAAATTTTTTCTCACCTGTAGGACGCAGGGCTATAAGCATCGAAAAAATTTTCAAGGTTGAAAAAAAATCTCTCTCGAATGAGCTGCATTGCTTATCCAAAACTCGCGTTTATTATTTCGTTACGATTGTTACGAATTTACTTTTTTTTTACGATTGGAGCAAGCGAAATGGTTCAGGCTTTTGCTTGATTTTTTTGATGGCTATCATCAAACTCAGCCTTATGCCCCGGGTTTTCATTAAAAGTGCCTTTAATGTCTAATGTATCCCCAAGTTGTGCGATCATCATTGTCACTCATAATAGTGAGAAATACATCCATCAAGCGATGGAATGTGTGAATCAGCAGACAACGCTTCCTGAATGGATTGTCATTGTGGATAGTGGATCAAGGGATCCTTCTTATTTACAGCCTTATCAAGCGCAGTCAAATGTCACGGTGGTATTAGCAGATAAAGATATTGGATTTTGCAAAGGCAATAATATAGGGATGTCAAAGATTCCAAGGCATTGCGATTATGTCTTTCTTCTTAATCCCGATGCTTTTTTGACTCCACGTTTTGTTGAGGAAGCGATGGCATTTATGGAAGACCCTGCCAATCGGCAATGTGGTGCATTGACTGGAACTGTTTTAGGCTATGACGTTGAAGCGGGAGCGGCAAAAGGGGCCTATGATTCAACAGGGGTTTTTCGCAGTTGGTATGGGCGCTGGTATGACCGTGATCAGGGAAGTTCTTATCAATCCGGCCGCTATAGACAGCCTGAAGTTATTCCAGCCATTTGTGGAGCCGTCTTCTTTTGTAGAAAGAAGGCATTGGAAAGCGTATTAATTCGCGAAAGAGAAATCTTAGATAATACCTTCTATATGTATAAAGAGGATATCGACCTTTCCATTAGGCTACAGCGCAAAGGATGGTCTCTTTGTTTTGTTCCTTCGTTGATCGCTTATCATTGCCGTGGATGGCAGCGCGATAGGTCGAAAATGCCTAGAGAGCTGAAGATAGCTTCGGCCCGCAATGAATTACGAATCCAAAAATATCAGAAGGCGCCGATTCCATTCCTCTATTCGTTGTGCAAATTTGCGGCTGTTAAAATCTTTAATATTTAGTTCTAGAAACGAGCATGCGCTTTTTTGATCGATTGTTTTCTTTTTGGTTGTCTGTGCTTTTTCTTTCCCTTTTATTTTTGCCAAAAATCAATTTGATCAGTTTTGGAGGAAAAGAAACAGCAGGCATTCGCTTTGATGATATCTTGTTGATGCTCTTTTGTATGGTGCTTTTCTGGGCTCATTTCATTCTGCAGAAGAAAACGATTGAGATTGAAAACTGGATTTTTGCTTTAACAGGGTTTTCTTTGTTATCCTTTTTTTTAAATCGTGTTTTTGTCGCTGCTGGAATTCTGCATGTTAATGCGAGTATTTTTTATTGTTTAAGGCTTTTCGAATATTTTTTGTTTTTTTACATAGGCGCGATAAGTGCCTTTTTCTTTCGACCCTCTCGTGTCATTAAGGCATTTTTCCTTTGGAATATGGGCCTTATGTTGCTCCAGAAGTTGGGTCTGATCGGCCAATTTACAGTTGCAGGGTATACTCCTTTGGTTGAGGATCGTGTGGGAGGAATTGCTTCTTTTCCTTCTGAAGCAGGAATGCTTTTGAACATGGTTTTTTGCTATTTAATCTATGATGAAGAGAGGGCGGTTCAAGGCCGAAGCTTTTTGTCTGGAAGAATTCGAACTTTTTTTGAGCAAAGCTATATTTATTGGCTATTTCTAATCTGCGCTGCTTTGGTGATTATCACAGGTTCTCGCATTGCGATTCTGGCTTTAGTCGTAGCGTTCTTCTTTCGAATAGCGAAAGATTTGAAACAAGGGAGACTTGGACCCTGGTTGATCGCTTCCGTGTTTGTGGCGACAGGGGTTTTTTTGTTTATTTTCTTAATTCAGAATACCGATTCTGTTGCAGGACGCAGTGCGGGTTTGCTCTCTTTTAGAAATCTGGAGCTCATTGGCGTTGTGTGGGATCGGATCGAGTTGACCTATGATCCTATCGGCAATGAGAGCGTCAGCTTTGATGCTTATGATATGAGCTGGTGGATGCGCATTCATAAATGGTGTTATGCATTGAAAATCTATTATTTAAATCCTGAATGCTATGCGCAGGGAGTAGGGCCTGGCTTTGCCATGGCAGCACTAGATGGGGGTTTTGTGCGCATTTTGACGGAATATGGACTGATTGGCTGCTTTTTGTTTTGGAAGGTATTTTCTCCAATTTATCGTCAATCCACCCAGTTGCGGTGGATGGTCATTGCCTTTCTGATTAATATGATTTTTTTTGATGTTTATTTAGCTTATAAACCAATGAGTTTGTTGTTTTTTGTTTCTGGCTGCACATATAGCCTCGCTGTCCTTGCCGATTCTTCTCGCAAAGATGAATGGACGCAATCGTATAAACTTGCGAAAAATGTTTCATTTGGAAAATAATTTATAAAATTTTACTCACTTAAGTAGTCAAAATAATGAATTTTGCAATTATCAAAGAACATCGCGATTTTTTTCGAAAGCATCGTTGGATTGAATTTGAAGGTCTTCTTACAAAAGATCAAAAAGAAAATCTTTTAAAAGAATCGACGGCGGTTTTGTCGAAACGTCTTAAGGCACAAGCTGCAGATATTTTTCAAAGCCCTGCAGACAAATTATTCAATGCAGGAAGGGATTTGTGGCGTGACTCCTCAAAATTGAAGAAAATCATTTTAGGCAAAAGTTTGGCTGAAGCTGCTTCAGAATTAATTGAAAAGAAACCGTTGAGGTTTGGTTATGATCAATTGTTTCCTTCGCCAAAATTATCTGTAGAAGAGGATTCCTATTCTAAATTTTTGACAGAGGACCTGACCCTACAAGAGATAAGTTGCATCCAAGGAGTGCTTTGCGGCCTTATGCTATGTATCGTAGAACCTACAGTATCCTCTAGTGAAACCCCGCTGGAAAAATCAGCAGTTTTTTCAAGTCGAGCGGGAAATGGAGTGATTTTTGCTCCAGATATGCCTATTCCTTTGAAAGAACTTAATCATCGCCCTGGCGCTGTTTATCTTCTCTTAGTTTATGCCGATGTGAATGCTGTCTATTGCTTGGAAGAAAAAGATTACCACACACATCATTTCAAGCGATGGGGATATCATTTTGGCGATAGGCTTTCGGAAATTCTCAACCCTTTGGTCTATAAGTGAAATGAGAAAGTCGATACCGTTGATGATCTTATTTTTTCTCATTGGCTTATTGCCAGTAAATGGGAACGCATCGGTAAGACTTTATTATTCTCCGTCTGTTCCAATTCAGCATACGAGCAAGCTTGCAATCGACATTCAGGAATCGCTGCCTATCCTTAACCTCTCCTCAAAAGGTAGCCAAATGTTGAAGTTCGATCTCACTGCGGCGCACGGTCAAGGCAGCACATACATGCAGCAACCTCCTTTGGCTGTTAAGTTTTTACTTAGAGACATTTTCATCAATCTCTCAGTGAATGGGGAGGAAATGACTTTCGATTCTAGAAAAGAAAAGGCGAGTATTCCTCTAATGCAGCTTAGGAGAATTCTCGACAAACCTATCCGCCTTATCATTGATTCGCGAGGATGTCTTGTTGATGAGACGAATGATATCAAAAGACTCGGTCAAGAATTTCCTGCCTTGCAAGCCCTTTCTTTAAATGGAATGCTGGAAGATCTGTTAAGGCATTTGTTTGCGCTTATTGGCAAAGATCTAGAAGAGGGCATGACTTATGAGCAGGCTTGCAAAAACGTTGATGATGAAATAAATCTATTTCCTGAAAGACTAACATATGAAGTCAAAGAAATTACAGAGAAAGAGGTTAAAGCTTTGATCAGGGGGCAGATTGATCAAAAGGACCTTACACTAAGGGCTCCTCTGCAAATGAATCAACAAAATGAAAAGCCTATTTTGATGACTGTCACAGGGGCTTTGCACGGAAAGATTTCTTGGGATCGGAAAAATGCTTTATTATATACATTGAATACCGAATGGAATTATAACGCCCAATTGCAGTCAGGCGAAATTCACTGGCCTTTGCATGCTACAGTTTTCCATCAAATTACCAGCAGTCAATTATAACCCAATTTGACAGGATGGCAGTGGATTGGTCAATTATTGATAGTGGTAAATCTAGTGCCAAGGAAAATATGGCATTAGATATTCAACTTCTAGCGAATGCTGGCAGCCATTCTCAACCCCTATTGCATTTATATGATTGGAGCGTTCCTAGCGCTACGTATGGTTATTTTACAGATCCCTACTTAGTCCTTAAGCTAGAGGCTGTCAGAAAGATAGGTTTGGATTTAGTGCGGAGGCCGACAGGTGGGGGGATAATTTTTCACATGTATGACTTTGCCTTTTCTATCGTCATTCCATCGAACGATAGGGCTTATTCCGTCAATACTCTTGAGAACTATGCGTTTGTGAATTCTATCATTATTGAAGCTCTTAAGCGGTTTAATGGAGTGGATTCGATGCTCCATCCTATTGAATCTCCTCCTCTTGATGGACATGCAAGCCGTTTTTGCATGGCGAAGCCAACGAAATATGATGTGATGGTGGATGGCCGGAAAGTTGGAGGTGGCGCTCAGAGACGCACTCGAGATGGCTTTTTGCACCAAGGGAGTATTGCTCTTTCATTGCCTAATGAAGAATTTATGAGTTCAATACTTATCCCTGAGACGCGGGTTTTAGAGGCGATGCGTATGCATACATATCCCCTGCTGAAAGATGTCGTAGCCGCTGAATCCCTAAAAGATATTCGCTGCCAGCTTCAAGAAACATTGAAATCGGTTGTTTTGGAGATGCATTGACTTCCCTTTCCACACCAATAATAACGGTTTAGCCTTTTTGCGAATCTGGGCACGTAATTCTATTGGTAGCTCACTTTCCCACTCGAGATAAGGACATTTCCCAATATCCGTTTCCTAATATTCGATTGTAAAGAGTTCATCCATAATTTAATTGTAACGGATAGGCGACATTTCTTGAAGGATATGATGATAAACATCACTTTATGTGTATTTACCCATTGATTATAGGAGACTAGGAGTTTCTCCCATACGCATCAGGCTAACTTAGAAATCAAAATAGCAACGAATTAAATTTTAAGGTGTTAAGAAAAGAGAGGCCTTTGTAGAGTATTTTTGAACAAGATTACTATGCTGAAGCGAATTAACCCGATGCGTATGAGATGAGCAGAATTACCCTCGGAGACAAGATAAGGTCATCAATTTAAGCAAAATTCGAACCGTCCTTATAGTCCGAAGGACTAAAGGTCAACAGACCAGGGCATCGCCCTGGGTAGTCTGTAGATTAAATATTGCAGCCTGAAGGGCCATAGGCGGGAAGCTAAGAGGTTATTTTGTTGGTATTCAATAATTTAGTGTAAGAAAAGGCTCACTGTTGTATGAATGTTTTTCTCGAAAAACAAACAAACCACACAACAGGAGCACACACTATGGCGAAAGAGCTTACCCACAAGTTAAAGAACCTAATAAATGGTTTAAAAAGCCCAGGTAATATGGTTCCGGAGAAGATTAACAATGCACTTGCCAACATCTTCTACGACAACAAGCTGAATGATATAGCCAAAGAGACTAATTTTGTGCAACGTTCTTCTAGCAGGATAAAAGGAAATGAATTTGTTCAAGCAATGGTGATGGCTAGTATAGACCCAGAGTCAACACCTTTGTCTGGCATTAGTGATAACTTAAGAGGAATTAGTTCTGAGGCTAAGATGACCGTTTCTGCACTTAGGCAACGAATAAACAGCTCGGAAGCCCAGGAATTCCTTAAACAAGTTTATCAACACACGGTAGAAACGCATTTGCAACCATTATCTAATGATTTAAATAATGTACGAGACAAATCGAACCAGGGTGCTCTTGAATACTTTAAGAAAGTATTAATACATGACAGCTCCAGTTGTGCTTTAAATGGACTTTTGGAAAAGCAATTTAAGGGCTCAGGAGGAGCTGCTAGCAAGTCTCAGGTTAAGATAGACTTGATCCATGATATTAAAGCAAATAACGCTGAGGAAATTATTATCACAGATATACGAGAACCTGATCAAGGACTTAGCAAAAAGTGTTAAAACATATTGATAAAGATATACTCACTATTCAGGATTTGGGATATTTCGATATAGATTCATTCAGTGCTGTGGATTGCCTTGAAGGCTACTACTTATCTAGATTGCCTGGCGCGACTTTAGTATATTTAAAAAGAGAAGATAAACAACCTGTAGAGCTCGGTAGGCTGCTGCAAGAAATGATGAAGGACAGTAAATCTTTAGATATAGAGGTATATGTTACACAAAAGAAGATAAAAACTCGTCTTGTAGCTTACCCAGTTCCAGATGAGATTTTTAATAAAAGACTAAGAGAATACTATAAAAAGAATAAAAAAAAGACACCTTCAGTTGAATGGATAGCTCGCCAGCGTTACAATACTAATAACCAATGTTCCAAGCGAAATATGGTCATGGAGCATTGTAGGAACCGTGTATAAAATCCGTTGGCAAATAGAATTGGTGTTTAAAATTTGGAAATCGCAGATGAATATTCATTACTTAAAGGGGACAAAACCAGAAAGAATCTGGTGTTTACTTTATAGTAGAATGATAGCGGCAACTTTAATTTTTACAATGTATAGTGGAATAGCCAGCCTTTGCCCAATCGGATGCGAACTCAGCCTATCTAAATTCGTGAATTGGTTGAAGAGAAATGGTCGTTTTACAAATATAATAATTAAAGGATTTGCTTTAGATTTATGGAATCAGTTAATCGATGGTTTTGAACTTCTCTGTAAGGACTGGCAAAGAAAGAAAAAAACGACTCGAAAAATGATTGAAGAAGCAATTCCTTTTATGGAAACATTTAAGAAATCAGCGGGTGCTAATGCTTAGCTTCCCGCCTATGGCCTGAAGGGCTGCGTTTTGAGTGTGTTTTAGCAGCCCTACAGGCTGGAGATTCCTTTCAATTATCATCCCTGGGCGATGCCCAGGGCTGTTGCACCTTTAGTCCTTCGGACTATAAAAAACGGTTCGAAATAGCATTGTAATTTCAATTTTCTTCGCGGAGAAAATTGTTTTAAAACATGCTACAACAGTTCTTAAATTCATAATAACACTAATAATCAACATGTTATACATGACATTTTGAGTTAGCCTGATGCGTATGGGAGTTTCTCCTAGATTAGTTTCCAAAAACTGAATTTTGCTTACAGGCTTTTGTAAGTGTTGGTAAAAAAGTGAGAGCGGTTAGACGATTTCAGAACTTTCGACTGGAAAAAATTATCACCCTGGGTGCAGTTGGCCTCTAATTTTTGAATCACATTCGGTATATTTTGATTTAAGGCCTCATCATTCTCTATCTAATGAGAGATGTTTCCCAGAATCACAGGGCTTGATATTCAATATATAAGGAACGATAATTTTCGCGCGTTCCTCGGCTGTAGGATATTGGCCAGCCTCTTCCGGAAGTGCTTTGTAAAGCATGTCGGTATTACTCGTCCCAGGGGCTAGAGTGACAGTAATTAACCCTTGAGGTAGCTCTTGTGATAAAGATTGCGAGAGCCCTTCGATAGCAAATTTCGACGCACAGTAAGGTGAAAAACTTCCCCACCCTTCACAATCAGGTAAAAACGTTATTTTCCCATTCATTCCCCATCCAGAAGACATATTGACGATTATCCCTTGCCTTGTTGGAGGTATGGAGGAGCTTCTTTTAGAGACGATTCAATCCTGTTTTGGAAAGATTCAGTTCCCCGATAGCACGATTGAAGAAATTATTAATTACCTGCGCTCAATTCATGATTCCGAATGGGTCTATCATAGGGAGCAGCTTAAAACTGTCCAAAAGGATGGGCAACTTGGACTTGAATCAAGGACCAGTGGGTTATGAGTCCGCTAGGAGTGCTGGCGGGCGTAGGAAAGAGCGTCATTGAGGTTTCGAAAAATATGCTCTTTTTTGATCGTTTCGTCGATTCCCGTTTTCTTGAAAATCACTCCCAAGGATCTGTTGACGCCCGATAGGAGGAATGTAATATTTGCTTGCCGACATTTTTCAGCGAATTGTTGGATGGCATGGACGCCCGAGGCATCGATTGCAGGGACTTTATGCATGCGAAGAATAAAGGTTTTTGGAAACACATCCATTTGTCGTAGTTGTTCATTCAACAGGTCTGAAACGGCAAAGAAAAAAGGTCCGGTAATTTCGAACACAGTGGCATTTTCAGGGACATCTTTCCTAAGAATAAGTTCAGAATCATGAGCGGCAGGATGTTCGTCAACATTTTCTTCCAATACAAGTTGACAGATCTTTACTGTGGTGGCATCCGACATGCGTTTGATAAAAAGAATAGCCGCTAAAAGGGCTCCCACCTGGACGGCGGCTGTGAGGTCGACTAGCACCGTCAATAGGAAGGTGATCAACAGCACTAAAGCATCGCTGCGCTGCCCTCTTAAAATTGCAAAAAAATGGTGGAGTTCACTCATGTTCCATGCGACAAAGATCAATACGGCGGCAAGGGCAGGAAGAGGGACTTTAGATGCAGCAGGAGCCAATACGAGCATCAAAAAAAGCAATGTAACAGCATGCAACATCCCAGAAACAGGTGTTTTGGCGCCCATTTTGATATTCGCTGTTGTCCTAGCGATGGCTCCTGTCGCTGGAATTCCTCCAAAGAATACTGAACCAATATTTGCAAGACCCTGGGCCACTAATTCACTGTTCGAACGATGGCGATGCCCCGTCATTCCATCAGCGACCAAGGCTGAAAGAAGAGATTCAATGGCACCAAGCAAGGCAATGGCGATGGCATCTGGGAATATTGTGGGAATTTGATCGAGTGGAAACTTTGGCAAGCATGGAATAGGAAATTTATCAGGGATGACACCAAATTTTGATTCGATCGTCTCTACAGGTAACTTAAACACGATGGCAGCTAAGGTAGCGAGGATGACAGCAATGATGACACCTGGAAATTTTGGATTGATGCGGCGGAATAAAAAGATTAGCAACAATGTTGATGCAGAAAGGGTTGCAGCCCAAGGATTCCATGTCGAGGCGTGTTGCCAAAAGGAAGTCCATTTTTCAATGAAATCTGCAGGTACTGAAGCGAGGTTCAATCCAAAAAAATCTTTCATTTGCGAAGAGAATATCACTAAGGCGATACCAGTCGTAAATCCCACTGTTACGGGATAGGGAATAAATTTGAGAAAAAAACCAAAGCGTGCCAGGCCCATGATGATCATCATGATTCCGGCAATGAATGTTGCGATGGCTAATCCTTCATATCCATGACGTTGGATGACATCATAGACAATGATGATGAACGCTCCTGTAGGTCCTCCGATTTGAACGCGGCTGCCCCCCAAGAGAGAAATGAGAAATCCTGCAAAAATTGCGGTATATAGGCCGCGGGCAGGCGCCACGCCTGAACCTATAGCAAATGCCATTGCCAATGGAAGGGCGATTAATCCTACAGTGATTCCGGCACGGATATCAGCGAGTAAGAAATCTTTACGATATCCTTCACGCCAGCAAATCACACTCATTGGGATAAATTCATTGAAAAGCGATTTAAGTCTGGCAAGAATTGACATGCGACGAAAGACAATAGAGAATTTTGAATAAAGATACATCTTATTGCATAGCGTTACTGCTGTCAAGTGACTTAAAGGATGAAAGACAAAAGAGATGAAAAAGACGAAATTTTTGCTTTTGCCCCTCGAGTCATTAAAGCTATTTTAACTTTTTTATTTTTATTGATTTTATTTTATTTTTCATTCAAAATGTATTAAAAATTTTTAATTTCTAGAAAAACTTATAATTTGGAAAACAAATGTTTGGAGTTACATTTACTCATCCACAGCAAGAAAATTTGAGCATTGACAACAGTTGTATAGAACCTAAGGAAAATTCAAAAGGGAAAGCAATATATCAGCTTTTGCAGAAAGTTACAGGCAATTTAAAGACAGGTATAAGCTCTACTTCTCTTGAAAAATTTAAAAACACTTTTTCAGTTTTTAAAGTAATGAATATCGGTTTACTTCTCTTTGGAATGGCAAACGGTTTGAAGGAGAATAGTTCTGAGACTAGAAATACGCATCCACAGAGTGATTTAGCGGATAGGAAGGACATCTGTTTGATCATTCCACGGCCTTTCGCTTCTACCCTTGAAACATGCCCAATGCCTCAATATTCACCTCCCAGGCATTCGTTGGATGTTCTTGAAAGAAAGATCTTTGATGATATTTCGACTCTAATCCAGGATGAGCTGCATCGTAAGCCTTCGATTCCTATTGAAAGGGATGCTGTCTCGAATTTGATAACTCCATGGCCTTTCGTTTTTACCCATGAAACACGTCCAATGCCTCAATATTCACCCTCCATGCATTCGTGGGATGTAGTTGAAAGAAAGATTTCTGATGATATTTGGACTCAGGATGAAATGAATCGTAAAGCTTCGATTCCTATTGAAAAAGAGGCTCTCTCATCACTCTACGATAAGGCCCATTCATTGATTCAAAAAGAGTTGAGGTTAGCAGAAGGAGAGGGAAAAAAGTTACTCATTATTGTAGGAGAAAGACACGACAGTCACAACTCCTTAATTAGTGAACTTATTTTTGGTTTAGCTGCGCATCAGTTGGGCATTAACGACATTTTGACTGAGACCGATTCTCATTCTATCATCGATGAACTGCTTGCCAAGCCTGTTAACTTGAAAAAGCTTGTTATAGAACCTTATGAAATTTTAATGCCAATTCTCATGAAAATGGGGGGGCGTTTCTATAGTGTGGATCCTTTGAGAGGTCTAGGTATTAGTGAAGTTCGAAATCAGGCCATCAACACTAAAATAGCTAGTTTGGATTCTAATTCTCATTCCATTTTTTTTTGCGGGAGCTTGCATCTCGTACATTTGATCAATGACGATTTATTACAAGCTCGATATAGGTTATTGCCAATTAATACAGTAAGTGACTTAAATCAAGTTTTGTCTTCTGCTATGAGTCGATGGATCGACAGTCATAGTTCACCTTTCTTTAATCACTTTGAAAAAGACTGGGGTAAGATATTCAAAGTGATAGGTCAATTGCCAGTGATCCAACAGAACAATAAACTCATTTCCACATTCCAGAAGCTTGAATTAAGGGCTGAATCGTTTGTTTCCTTCAATCCTCAGATCGATATGATTGATCCACCCTCAAATCTTATCGATGTAGAATTTCCTGATTTTATTCAAAATTTTGACCAATCCAAGCCATTCCAAAGACAACTCGTGAATGTCATGCATCAATTTTACATAGATTGTTTAAAAGATGAGTATCAGGGATTGATTGTTTATGGTGATCCAGGAACTGGAAAAACACATTGTTGCACCAATCTAGTTGATAAACTTAAAGATCAAGGGAAACGAATTATCTCCGCGGATTTCCATCATACATTACTTTCAGATCACGAGTTCATTCAACTTTTAACAAAGCACTTGAATGGTGAAGATGATATGAAAATGACCAATGAAATCATCGCCATGTTTGAAGATCAATGGAAGAATGCTGATCTCTTTTTTGTCGATGATGCAAATAAGCACGTTTCTGCTCTAACGTATTTAACGCGCGCAATAATCACCTATGCTGAAAGAAATAAAAAGAAAATTTTGATTAATGCAAATACACATCCCTTCGAAACAGTGAAAACGCTAAGGGATTCTTGGAACTTTGATGGACAGCTCCGCATCTTGGAAGTGCGTGGAGAGGATTATCGACAACATCGAGCTTGGCATAAAAATATCAAATCTGAGGCAATCGACTTGCCAAGCGATAAACCTTGGACCAGTGAACAAAAAGAAGTTTTTGATTGGATACAAAAGCTGAAAAGGGAAGAGGGGCCATGCGGACTTTTCATTACTGGATCGCCCGGTATCGGAAAAACAACGGCCATTCGAGAAGCACTCAAGAATGAAAAAACTTTTTGGCTATCGAGCGGATCGCTGAAAAAGGATGCGTTGATAGAGTTGTCTGAATCGGATGCCGAATTCCTTATTCTCGAAGATGTGAACGAAATTAGATTCGATTTTGATATTCAAAACGTCCTATCTGAGCTATTAAATAATGAAAGCTTAGTCAATAAAGATAAAAAAGAGATCAAAATCATCATCACTTCTAATGAATCTTCTTTTGTAGATCGATTAAAACATGTCATTGATTTTTTTCAATTAAGCGATCGCATGAGAAGTCGATTTTTCAAAAAATTTAAAGAACTTCATTTACGATCTAAGATCGATTTTAGAACCCCCGATCCCATGAGGGGCATAATCATGGATTTGAATGATGATCATCATGCTTTAATACGTCCAGGAGTCAAAAAGACATATGAATTTTCTTTGAAGGATTTCTGTTCGACTCTCACTATGCTCAGCAGCCAAAAACAATACTCAGAGCAAGTGGTCTATCGAAACAATGTGAAGAAGCAAGCGATAGAAGCCGATTGTATCGTCATTAAGTGGGAATCTGGACCTAATTTTCGTTTTCAAGACATAGAACTTCCACTATTTTTGGATTTAATGGAAAACCAGGGCAGACAGCTCATCTTCAAAACGGAAAATCCGTCAACATTTTTATCAACATTGGAAGAATTATTTAAGAATAATGACCCCTGGGAAAGGAGAGATGTCAAATCTCTTTCACGAATCAAAAGATTGGTAAATACGCGAAGCGTTTAAACGGTTGGAGCTAGCTCCCCCTTTTATAACTATTCTTGACGTTTACTCTTTCCCTTCCGGAGACTGGAGTTTGGCATTTTAAGCGACTAATTTTTTGCTACGATAGTGGCAAAAGATTCTGTCGCTGCTACCGCAGCTGATTTATTTTTCTTCCATTACCCCAAGTTACGGCCTGCATTTCATGCATGGCCTCCACGCGGGGTACTTTATTCGGAATAAGTATCATTTCCTATCCTGTTGTCGAAAGTGATCTTGTTTTATAGTCCGAAGGACTAAAAGTGCAACAGCCCTGGGAAACGCCCAGGGGAATAATTGAAAGGAATTTGCAGCCTGTAAGGCTGCTACAATCTAAAACGCAGCCTTTCAGGCTGCAATATTTAATCTACAGAATATCCAGGGCGATGCCCTGGGCTGTTGCACTTTTAGTCCTTCGGACTACTGGAGCGTGTTAGTCACGGTAATGGCCATAACGTGGGGTACTTTAACAATAACAAATTTTAGCTGCGGAGCAGCGTAAGATTCTTAAAAATGCCAAACTCCAGTAGTTCTTCGGACTATAAAAACGATTCGAAATATGCTTAAGTTACACGAAGAGGATTTTCGAGCTGGTAGATGATATCTGAAGCCCGTCATGCTATAGGCAGTCATTTCTTCACGGCGAATTCTTTATTAAAAAAGATAGAAAATAAAATGAACACTTGGTTATTTTAAAAAATATTTTATATACCAATAAAATTTGGAGAAATGTATGTTTAATGTGTTCAATAAAAGTCGTCTTGCGGCCTTAATTGCATTTGTATCCTTAAGTGTAATGAATTTGTCTTTAATGGCATGTGAATGCTATGAACCTTCATGTAACAGGCTTTATATTAGTGGATTTGGTGGGGGAATTTATTCAAACTCTAGTAGGGTATCTCAATTCGGAACCGCATTTTTCCCTGAAGATAGATTAGGTCCTTTATCTGTAATTGCTGAAGGGCATTTAAATAAAACTTCGACAGGTTTCGGTGGCGTAGGAGTTGGATATGAATGGTCCAAACCGTTCTGTTCTGGCTGGTCCTTAGCTACAGCAGGAGAGTTAGAGGCTTTCTTTTTTGAAGACAAGAAAAAGGGACACCTCATCAACCATACTGTAAATGGGTTGCCTGAACACAATTTTTTTGACACGTTTCATATGAACTCAAGCGTAATACTTGCTAACATCGTGTTTTCGCTAAAGAGTGACTCTTTATTTGGATTTTCTCCTTATGTAGGAGGTGGCATTGGTGCGACACGCATATCGCTTAATAGGGCTGATTCTTTACAGACAGAGCCATTAGAGGCTAACATAAACCATTTTAACTCTAGACGGAATGATTCCTCGTGGGCATTTGCAGCTCAAGCTAAGGCTGGTCTACGCTACAAGTTCTGTCAACGGTTTCACATTTTTGCAGAATATCGTTATCTATACGTTGACACCAGCAACTATATTTTTGGGGCGACAAACTACACCACTCATGTGCCTACTTCAGAATGGAATGTGAGAGTGAGAGATGCGAACTACAACGCATTTGCTATTGGCGTCCAGTTCGACTTATAAGAGAACAACTTGAAGCTAAGGGAAAATAAATTTAAAGGCTTCAGGGAATCGGTAGATGATATCTGAAGCTGCCATGCCATAAGCAGTCATGTCTTCGGCAGCATGTTCGCCAGCAAGGCCATGTAAAAAAACCCCCAGGGAGGCTGCATCTTTAGTTGATAAACCCTGGGCGAGCAAGGCGGCAATAAGTCCCGTTAAAACATCCCCAGCTCCAGCAGTGGCCATTCCAGGATCGCCCGTTGGATTGACGATAATAGGATTATTAGGATGGAGGATGAAGGTCGGGCCTCCTTTAAGGACCAAAGTTATTTGTTTAGAGACAGCGAAATTTCGACATTTATCCAAAAATTCAGGATTCAAGGTTGGCTTAGAGGTCGTTTGGAGTAAGCGCATCATTTCGCCATGATGAGGAGTCATCACTGTTTTTTTGGGAAGAGGTATATCCTCTTCAGAAAGGATAGTCAGGGCATCTGCATCAATGACGCAAGGTTTTTCCAAGTGAGGGAGGATGTTTCGAAGCAAAGTTTTCGTTTCTGGCGTATGACCTATTCCTGGACCGATGAAAGTGGCTGAAGCACGATTCATCTGGGAAATAATTTCCTGAGTTTGCTCTGGATGGTATGCCATTCGGATGAGTTCATAGGGTGCGGATGATAGCTCGGCTTGCATGCCGTCAGGATGCAGCAGTCTAACAATGCCGGCTCCTCCCCTGAATGAAGCTGTGCAGGCGAGGAGAGCTGCCCCAGGCATTCCTGGAGAACCAGAAAGAGCGACGACATAGCCTGCTTCATATTTATGTCGATTGCGTTTTATCGGAGGAAGCAGTGGTTTGACGATGTCTTCCGATAACATGGTCATTTCGGAATCAAAGCTCTCGATATATTCCTTAGGTAGGCCAAAATCTACGTAGCGCAATTTTCCTACATGGTTCCAGCCGTCGTTTAAGAAAAAGCCCTTTTTAGGGAGACCCAGAAATGCCGTTTCAGTCGCTATGATTGCATCGCCTTCAGCTACTCCGGTTTCACCATTAAGTCCGGAGGGAATATCGACGGCGATAATGGGCAGTCGTGAATTATTTGCTAAACTAATGAGGGTGGCATAAGGATCTTCGACTTTGCCTCTAAAGCCCGTTCCAAAAAGACCGTCGATGATGATTCCATGGGGAGGGAATTCAGGAAGGGGATCTGCAAGGCGTCCTCCTTCATTCATGAAACGTTCGTAATTTTGTTTGCAAAGGAAGCTGCAGGTGTGAATTGGAGCCGTTTGAATTGCAATGACTTGATAATCCAGATGCAGAAGATGGATTCCAGCGACATAGGCATCTCCTGCGTTGTTACCTTTCCCGCATAGTAGGATGGCGATTCGATCTAAATCATTTTTCTCGACATAATCATTGACTATTAGGGCCACTCCGCTGCCAGCTTCTTCCATGAAGTCGGTTTCGGAAGCTCCATCGCGATAAGCGAGGGATTCAATATTCGACATTTGCTGTGGAGAAGCGACTTTCATAGTTTATAAGTGTTCTTCTTTAATGGTGCGTTGCATCAACGTTCTCACTGCATCCATGGGACGCATATTTTCATAGATGATCTTATATACAGTTTCGGTGATGGGCATAGGGACATGTGTTTGCTTGCTGATCTGTAATGCCGATAAGCATGTATAAGTACCTTCAACGACCATTTCGATTTTTTCTTCAGCCTCTTGAGGTGATAATCCTTGGGCGAGAAGGTAGCCAAAACGGCAGTTTCGGCTAGTCAAGGACCCACAAGTGAGGCAAATATCTCCCATGCCGGAAAGGCCTGTTAGAGTTTCGGGCTTGCAGCCTCTTGCGACGGCCAATTTGCGAATTTCATGCAATCCCCGGGTCATTAAAGCAGCTTTGGAACTATAGCCAAGATCGAGGCCGTCGGAAATTCCGCAAGCGATGGCGATGATATTTTTTAATGCACTTCCATAGGCTACACCGAGAATATCGGTGTTAGGATAGACGCGGAAAGTGCTTGTCGTGAAGGCGTCACAAATTTTGAGCATCACAATATAATCATAGGCGGTTCCTACGACTGAAGTAGGCAAGCCACGAATGACTTCTTGGGCATAACTTGGACCACTTAAGAAAGCAACTCGAGAGCGTATATCTTCACCCAAGACTTGAATAGCTACTTCTGGAAGAATTAAACAGGTATTTTGTTCAATTCCCTTGGAAGTGAAGACGATTGGGCAGTCTGGAATTTTAATATTTTTGACGAGTTCAAAGACAGGCCTTATGCCTGCTGCTGTGACCGATTCAATAATCAGATCTGCCCTATGGAGTGCTTCGTCGATATGCGTTGTAAATCGCATCCCTTTTTGCGGCTTGTGGCCTGGCAAATGAGGGTGTTCGTGATGGTTATTCAGATGTTTTGCCAATTCAGGATTTTTGGTCCATGAAATCACCTCATAACCCTTTGATGCAAGAAGCGAAGCTAAGCAAAATCCCCAGGTTCCAGCGCCAAGGTAGCCGATTTTCATAAAATTACCTCACTATGCAAACGCGATCATACTAAATTAAGAATTCAAAATGAAGTCAGAATTGCGCATAGCAGCAATTCGAAATACAAAATAAATTTACCAAGATAAGCGTGATCGGCTTCGCCGGCAGGATAAATGTAAGACAAACAATTCCTTCATTCTACCGGTGAAGGCGATCCCGCTTATCTTGTGAAATTATTGATTAATCAAATGCGTACAAATAATTATTGTCTTTATCTCGCTCAAATTATGTTGAAAAAGCTATTTTTATCGTATTTATTTTTCTTGTGCGAATGTCTTTGTTTCATAAATGTTAATGTATTTATGCAGCAGGAGGTCTTCCTGTGGGTGGGGCTTGAAGCGACTGCTGTAGCGGTTCGATGATTTGAACTTCAGCACCTTCGCGAATTCTATCTGAGGGGATGGTGACAATAAGCTCACCTTCCTGTAAACCATGAGTGATTTCCATATCTTTTCCATAATCGCGGCCGATTTGGACTTGTTTAAGGCGGATGCGGTTATCTTTATCGATTGTTGCCACGTGGGGAAAGCTGTTAGTGAATATGACGGCTGTGGTTGGAATGATAAAATTGATGTATTCTGGTTTGAGAAGAAATTTCACTCTTGCAAACAAACCTGTGTATATCATGCCATCTTCATTTTCGACATCGACCTCTGTCAAAAGGGTTCGAGCTGTGGGATCTAGGGCTTTAGCATAGCGTGTGACAAGGCCTTCAAAAATTCTGTCGGGAAATTCCTGGATGGTGACTTCGGCTTTCAGTCCTTCTTCAATTTGTCTGTAGTAGTTTTGAGGAACCTGTACGAAAAAGCGAATGATATAAGTTTGGGCTAATTGAAAAAGTTCTTGTGGGGGTTCGTTGATGTTGCCGTAGATGAGACTGCCTAGATCGATATTGCGTTGGGTGATAATTCCATTAAACGGGGCATAGACTTGTTTAAATTGCTGCAGATAGCGCAATCTGGACATATTTTTTTCATTGGAAAGGACAGAGGCTTGAGCGGCGCTGAAGTTAGCATTATATTGATCCACTTCCTGTTTCGTCACGGCTTGAGGGTTCTTATCCCATAACTTTTGCCAGCGGTCACTGGTGATTTTAGCAATATCGAGTAAAGACATAGAATTTAAAAGATCTGCAACGGCTTGTTCATATTGCTGATCGACCTCAGGGGTATCGATTTCGGCTAATAAATCTCCCTCTTTCACAACATCTCCGATATCGAAATGATAGCGGAGGAGGTAGCCATTTGTACGCGCCCAAATAGGCGTGATATGCCATGCTTGAGCTGAACTCGGCAGAATGAGAGCAATCGCTCGAGTATTCGGTCTGAGTTGCATCGCAGGAACTCTCGGTAAGGCGCTATCGGTGTTATTTGCTTGACTTTGGTCCTTAAACCATTTGAAAAGGAGAAGTAGAATTAGAGCGGATAAAGCGATAATTCCAATAAGCCACCATCGTTTTTTGTGTTTTTTGATAGGCTCTGTCATGACATCTCTTCTATATTTTCGTCTAAAACCTGGTGTTCTGGAGGAATATATGGTTCAGGCTTCGCATGTAAGTAGGGATTCTCTTTTTTTCGCAAAAAGGAGAATATAACAGGAACAAAAAACAGTGTGGTCACTGTTGCGAAGATCAATCCCCCGATTACAGCACGGCCTAAAGGAGCATTTTGCTCTCCACCTTCGCCTAGAGCCAGGGCCATGGGAATCATTCCTACAATCATCGCGAGGGCGGTCATCAAAATCGGTCGCAGGCGCGTAATGGCAGCATTATGAATGGCTTCTAGGCTTGTTTTACCCTCTTTTAACTGGAAGTTTGCAAAAGTGACCATTAGGATGCTATTTGCTGTCACCACGCCAATACTCATAATCGCTCCCATCAATGAGGGAATGCTAAAAGTTGTGTGGGTGAGAAATAAGCACCAAACGACCCCTGAAAAAGCGCCGGGAAGGGCTGAAATGATCGCTAGAGGATCCAACCAGGATTGAAAATTGATGACCATGATGAGGTAGACCAATGTGATAGAGAAGGCAAAGCCGAGAAATAGGCGGTTAAATGCTGTTTTCATATTTGAGACAAGGCCGCTGACAACGATTCGATTGCCTGGCCGCATTTTTTTGTTATATTGATCGACAATCGTTTGAATACCGGATGAGACGCTTCCCAAATCGCGATCTTGAACATTGGCATAGATATCATAAACCGGTTGAATGTTGACATGGTTTGCAACGCCAGGAGTTAATCGATGCTCCAATGTGCAGAGGTTGCATAGAAGTTGAGACTCTTTTGTAAGGGGGCTGCTGATGGGTATATGCAATAGGCCTTCAATAGAGTTGACGCGGTATTTGGGATTTTGTACGGCGATCAGATAAGGGATTCCAGATTTCCTATCGAGCCAGAAGTTTGGAGTCACTGTTGTGCTATCGCTAAAATTGATGCTGATATCCTGGACACTTAGCTGCTGATTTATGCCTGCATATGCCAATTGTATCCGATCCATATTTAAGAATAGCTCAGGAAAGTCAACAACCTGGTGGAGATGGGCATCGGCTGCACCGGGAACTTGGGAAATTTTTTCGACAAGCTCTTTAGCAATTGAGAGGTTATGTTCTTTATCATAGCCCATGACACGCACGTCAATGGGTGTGGGTAATCCCAAATTCAATATCTGGTTGACCATATCTGCAGGTTGAAAGAAGAACGTGAGATGAGGGAATTTTTCCCGGAGCTTTTTCCTCAGAATCTTCTGATATTGTTGTGTCGAATATTTCCGCTTGGATTTTAGGGAAATCAAAATTTCGCCATTCCACGTCCCTGTTGTTGCATTGTCGCCAAAAGCAAGTGTATAGGCGACTGGATTCAATCCGATATTGTCGATCATCCTTTCAATGTCCTCTTCCCCGATGATCTTTTTAATTTCTTCTTCCACTTGAGCAAAAATGATTTCGGTCATTTCAATCCTGGTTCCGGAGGCAGCCTTTACATGTAGCCGCAATTGGCCAGCGTCGACTGCAGGAAAAAAATCTTCTCCGACAAAGGGCAGGACGATAAGAGCGCTTCCAAAGACAAGGCCAAAAATGACAAGAACGGCGAGGCGATTATTCAGGCACCAAGAGACGGCTGATCCATAGGAAGAACGGAATTGACGGAATTTTTTTGTGAATTTGATGTGATAGCGGTCTAAAGCAGTTTTTGGACCTTCTCCTTTGTATAAGTAGAGTTCGGCTGGCAAAATGAATTTGATAAGGACTGGAACCAGTGTACGTGACAGTATGTAGGAGGCAATGATGGCGAAAACGACAGCGATAGCGAAAGGGGTGAATAAAAATTTTGCAGGTCCGACAAGAAGGACGACAGGAAGAAAAACGATGCAGATTGAAAGTGTGGAGACGAATGCAGGAATGGTGACTTCGTAAGATCCGTCGAGAATGGCTTGTTGGAGTGGTTTTCCAGCACTGATATTGCGGTGGATATTTTCGATAGCAACGGTAGCGTCGTCGACTAAAATTCCAATGGCAAGGGCAAGGCCTCCTAAAGTCATGATATTGAGAGTGTGGCCCATAAGACTAAGACAAACGATCGATGTCATGATCGATAAGGGAATTGACGTCAGAACGATAATGGTTCCGCGCCAGCTTCCCAAAAATAGCAGCACCATGGCGCCTGTCAGGCAGGCAGCTAACAACCCTTCGACGACGACGCCTTCGATGGCTTTTTTTACAAAAACAGATTGGTCGAAGATGAGGTTGATATTCATTCCTTTGGGGGCTGCAGCGCGAATGGTTGGCAGAAGGTTCCATACCGCATTGACGATATCTAAGGTTGAGGCGGCGCCATTTTTTAAAACCTGGAGTAAGGCAGATTTTTTGCCATTTTCGCGAACGATATTAGTTTGTGGAGCAAATCCATCATGGGCAAAACCTACATCGCGTAAATAGACAAGTATGTTGTCGACCATGGCGATAGGGATGTCATTGAATGTTTCTGGTTCTACTGGAGTATTATTCATATTGACGCGGTAGTCGAAATCTCCGATGCGAGAATCCCCAACAGGTGCGGTCAATACTTGGCTTAAAAGGGAACTATTGACATCGCGTGCGGATAGGCCTCGTGCCTGGAGGGCTTCTGAATCGACGTCGACCATCAATTGGCGTACCTTCCCACCGTAAGGAGTGGGTAGGGTAGAACCGGGGATTGTTGCAATGGCTTGGCGTATGCGCCAGTTCCCATAGTCATAGAGTTCCGATTCGGTGACAGTTTCGCCAGAGAGGATCATTTGTATGATAGGAACAGTATTGACATAGTATTGTAAAATAACTGGTGGCAGCATTCCAGGAGGCATGCGTTTTAAAATGGATTGAGAGGATGCCGTCGCTTGGGCGATAGCGCTGGCGACTTCGGCTTCGGGATGAAAAAAAAGTCTGATGACACCGATGCCATCCACTGTTTGGGATTCCATGCGCTCAATATTATTGACGTTATTAGAGAGAGAGTATTCGCTATACGTTGTCACCCTTTGCTCAAACTCTTCGGTGGCTAAACCGGTATACTGCCAGATAATGCTGACGATAGGGATGTTGATATTGGGGAAAATATCTTTGGGCGTTACAAAGATGAATATGGTGCTGAAGACAGCGATGAGAAGAGCAAAGACAACAAAAGTATAAGGGCGTCTCAGCGCAAGTTCTACAATCCACATACTTTTGTTTTAAACCCCTGACTGCCCTCATAGGTAGCAAGTTGAGTTTCAATCTTGCATGAAACATCGTTTCTATCTCATTCGTTTAGAAGAGTAAAGAATTTTTTTTGTTTTGCAATTAGATCTTTAAACCCCTATTAATCAATAGACATCTTGCATAGCCTAAATTCTTGCTTGCGTGCGTGCCTGTGTCATATGCATTAAGCTAAACGGGCGAAGCTCCGGTAGCATGAGATCATAAACGCATTTTTGGTCTCTCCCTTCGGGAGAGGAGGAGAGAGCAAAAATGCATTTAAACATAAGCCGAATGTTACCAGAAAGGTTGTGAAAAAATTAGAATTCCGGCGATTTTGATGAGTTTTCGTAGATTTCAAAAAACACCTCCGACTGAAACGTTTTACGTGCCGTTTTTTTGAAAGATGCAAAAAAGATCATTAAAAGCGTCGCGAATCTCTATTTTTTCATAGCCTTAGAGCTTCGTTCTTTAATTCTTGACTTAATGCGTATAGACATGGACACGTACGCGGCACGAAAATTGGGTTGTAACTAAAAATGTTAGCAGAATCATAGGACATGCATTTTAAATGCCTAAGTTGCTGAAATGGATATTTCTTGCCTTTTTGAGTTTTGGTTGTTCAGTGGGGCCGTCGTATCGTCCGCCAATTGTTGAAACACCATCAGAATGGAAACATTCGGCGGGCTTCTGCCAATCTTGCAACGATTTTAGCGAAGTGAATCTGTTAAATTGGTGGGAGATTTTCGAAGATTCGCAACTCAGTTGGCTTGAAAATCAGGTTCTAGAAAACAATAAAAATATTTTTATTGCCTGGGAGCGCATTCAAGAATCGCGTGCGTTGATGGGAATAGCGGCGGCAGATTTATATCCTCAGATTACATTAAATCCTCAATACACAAGCACAGGCGAGCTTATTCAAGTATTTGGACAAGCATCGAGTGTTGCATCGAATTCTGCCGGATCCATTTTAAGAGTCCATGAGCTGCTCTATTTTTTGCCCTTTAATATGCGTTATGAGGTTGATTTGTGGGGTAAAATACGGGATCAGTATGCATATGCTAACTATCATTGGCAGGCGCAAATTAAAGACTATGAAACCGTCTTGCTGACAATGACGACAGACTTGGCGACGGCATATTATCAACTGCGGGCTGCTGATGCTCAAATTGATCTTCTTGAAAAGACCTTGAAAACACGCCAAAAGGCCTATGAAATTAACGAATCGCGTTATGAAGGCATGGTTACCTTTTATGCCGACGTGACGCTTGCCGGAGAGGAGGTTGACAGTGTATTGGAGCAATATTATGAGGTTTTGCGTCAGCGAGATATTTTAGAAGACCGCATTGCTGTATTAATGGGAATTCCTGCTTCGAATTTATGTCTGCCAAAAATGCCACTTATAGGCATTCCACCTCATGTCCCGGGAGGTATTCCGTCGGAAATTCTTTTGCGTCGTCCAGACATTGAAGAGCTTGAACTTGGTATGCGAGCGCAGCATGCGTTGATTAAGGAAGCATATGCTCAATTTTTCCCTTCGCTTGTTTTGACAGGGGTTGAGGGTTTCGAAAGTCCGATTCTCAAGCTTTTTTTAAGAAGCTTCAGTCGTTATTGGATGTTTGGGGTGATGGCCAATCAGATCATATTCGATGGCTTTAGAACCTATTCAAACTTGCAATTGCAAATAGCGACTTTTAAAGAGGCAAGTGAAACCTATCAACAGCAGGTTTTGGTGGCCTTTCAAGAGGTCGAGGATGCATTAACGAGTATTGATTATTATGCAAAGGAATTTGCAGCGGCGGAGGGAGCTTCTAAATGGGCATTGAAGAGTTATCAACTCTATCTGGACCGCTATGAATCAGGGGTGACCTATTACATTGATGTTGTCAATACGGAAAGAGATCTTCTTGAATTTGAAATCACACTAAATCAAGTGCGGGGCTTTCGCTATATTGCGACAATTCAATTAATTAAAGCTTTGGGTGGGAGTTGGTAGAGAGGTAGCCTCTGTCAGGCGCCTGTTTGCCTTTCCATTCGGCAAGAAGCTCAGGAGTCGGATAATAAAAATCTTGAGAAACTTCGATATCGCTTAAGCAGGGAAGACCTGAAACTTCAGCAAAAGCTTTTTGGTCTCTGTTCAACAAGGCGTTACGGACACTTGTCAAGCTATTTTGGCCATGCAGGTTTTTTAAAGGGGCAAAGCAGAGTTCTCGGGGATAAAGCAATGCTTCGACTGTTGAAGCTTGGGATAGAATATCAAAAATAAATTTTTCAAATTTCCATGCCATTGGTTTTCGCGCTTGAATCGTTTTTCCATTTGGAGAAAGATATTTAGCCGTTTTAAAGGCTTTATGAAGAGGCATGAGAGAGTTTTCTAAGGCAATTTTTTGAATAAAATTCATGCTGAAGGAAAATAGGCTGATATTGGCGCAATAGTGTAAAAAGCAGCCGCGATTATCGATAGCATAACGTTCTTTCTCTGGCATTTCTGTGTACTCAATAACGCCGATCCTGTCATTTTCCTTAACAAGGATGCCGACATTTTCATCGATTGAAGCCCTAGAGGTGCATTTAATAACAATGTCGCATTGTTGGTGATCATGAAAACCTACAAGTTCCGCATCAAAAGGATCGGCTAAGGGGTTGTCGATAAGGATAAAGTTTAGATAGCGTACCCCTTGCATATACCATGCCTTCCAAAGTCCACTGTGAAAGAACTGATGAAGAGCCGAACCATTGCCATCGGGTCCTTCAGCAATTGTATGCGGTGATTCTAAAAAGAGATTTCCTTTGTTATCGAGTAATGGCAAAGTGGTTTGGCAAAAAAAAGACAGTTGGTTTTCATCTAAACCGAAAAAATTCTTCTCCTTAAAAAATTTGATAATATCTTCATGATTTTGAGGGGATGTCATGATAGCCAAAGGAAGTCGCTTTTTCGCTTGCATACCAGCGGCTAAGGTTTTTTCAGCGAAGAGTTGGAATAGAGTTTTATGTTGGTAAGGAGTGATTTCAACCATTCCTTTTGGACCGTTTAAATGTAAGCGAGTGCCCTGTCCTCCAGCAACAATCAGACAGCCCATTTTTCCTTGGGAGATTAATTCTTTGCCGAGCCTGATGTTTTTTGAGTTACCTATTGTAGAAAAGTCGTGAAAGGGCGCGATGTGCAAAGTCTTTTGAGAGGTTTGTAGCAGGTATTGCTGTTCGCGAAATACATCGCAATCGAGTTTTTCTATCTGATGAAGGAGATGTTTTTTTTGGTGATCAGTCAAAAGTTTCCAATACTTTAATGCCTGTGTCTGACTGATGGATGAAAGCTTATCGAGAGCTTGTTGAAAATTCACTATGCGGTTTTTTGGGCTTGATTGTTAATAATTCGTTGAAGAGAGTGGTAGACTTCGTCGACTTCAATACGTTTCATGCAGCGGAAATCGATAGGGCATACTCTTTTGTAACAGGGAGAGCATTCCACATGTTTATGAATGACTGTTCCTCCACTATAAGGGCCGGTCTGCACATCGCTTGTCGATCCGAAAATAGCGACAAGAGGAATATTTAGTGCCGAAGCGATATGCATTGGGCCGCTATCATTGGTGAGGAACACCGAACAGGATTGGATAAGAGCAAGCAATTCTCTTATGGAGGTTTTGCCCGCTAAATTAACGACTCTTTTATCGAAATTTTGGCAAATAGCATGGACAAGAGGGGCGCCGGCTTGATCGCCAAAATAGACGATGGCAATGCGTGGATCTTGTAGTAAGCGCTCGGTCACTTGTTTGAAACGTTCAGGGGGCCAGCATTTGGCAGAACCATAGGCAGCGCCTGGGTTAATTCCGACCAAGATTTGTTGATTCAGATTGATATCACAAGAAGACAGCAGTGTTTCTGCCGCTTGTTTTTCTTGGAGAGAAATATATAAGCGTGGTGGTGTTGAAGAAAGAGGAATGCCTAAAGGTTCTAACAAGGCTTTGTATGTTAGAACAAGATGCTGGGATTTTCGTTTAAGAGGAAAGGGAACAGCTCTATTCAGCAGCCAGGAACGAAGATTGCAGGCAAAACCGATGCGATTCGCGATATTGGCGCGCCAAAACCACCAAGCCGAAGAAAATGAATTGGTGAGGAGAATGCCAAGATCATATTCTCCTTTTTGCAATGTTTCGATGATGTTGAGATGCTGACTGCGGTGGATCCATCCGCTAGGCTTTTTATAACTGTAGATGTCGTTAAGGTTTGGATCGAACTTGAGCAGCTGGGAGACATTCGTTTGGCACATTGCAGTCATTGCAGCCTTTGGCCATTTTTTTCTTATATCATGCAGGATGGGTGTTCCCATGACAAGATCGCCCAGCCAATTGGGCATCTTGACAATGATATTTTCTGGCTCTTTGTCAGGCCACTTATTTGAAAATTCCATCAATATTCTCCGGAAAGGCAGCTAAATAGTTATCATAACCGCTTCCTATCAAAATTCACAAGCAGTTCATCTTTTTGCATAGCCTAAATTCGAGCCCGTGTCCGAAAAACGTATCGCAATCCATAAGATATCTTGCTAAACCTAATTTTCGTGCCCGTGTGCACGAGATTTAGTTTTCGGGCACGGGCACGCACATGGGCAGGGGCAAGGGCTTGGATTTATGGGTAATAGGAAGCGTGTCCGTGCCCGAAAATTAACTTAATATCAAGAGATTTACTATTCATCTCTCTTGATCTTGATAAGCAAAAAGAGTAAGGTAGAGTTTGCAAGTCATGTTTATATTCGGAGAACTAACAACAATGACTTTGTCCGAAGAAAAGATAGCTTCACTTTCGCCAAGTTTATTAGCTGAGGTTGTTCAAGAAGAAGTTCAATTCTTGCATGAGCAGCTGCATAATTTTGAAGGAGTCCATGAAACATTCCTTCGTGCAAAACTTGCTCAGGAAGAAACTGAAGCCCATTTGAAAATAGCACATCAGCATTTGGCCAGGAAGGTTAAGGAAGCCGCTGAACTGACTGACAAAGTAAAAGGATTAGAAAGTAAAATCGAGGAGATGAACTCCAGCCTTAAAGCTTCTGAGGATGCGATGATAGAAATGCAGCATCTCCTGGAAAGTCGGCAGAAGGAAAGTCAGCAACAGCAACAGCTATGGAAAGATTCTTTAAATCATGCTGAGAATGCCTCCTCTAAATGGCAGGAAAAATATTCTGAACTTCACAGAAATTGCCAGGAAATGGAGAGGCAAATGATGGCGATGAAAAAAAATGAAGATAAGTATCATCGCTTACAGGAGCTCTGGTTGAATTTTAACAAAGTTTTTGAGGAGGGTTCGTCAGAAATTTCTGAAAGCAGCCCTTCTGAATTCGATGAGAAATCTGATGGCTTCAAACCCAACTTGCTACCTATGAACGGGTCAGATTCGAATTCTTTTCCTCTAGAAGCTCACAAAAATAAGAGGGTCATATTCAATTGCATAAGTCAAGAAGAAGGGTCAAAAAAACTCTATCAAAATCTTTTTGATATATCTTCTCAACAGCCTTATCATTTCTTTGAATAAAGAGCGCATCCACAGTGATTATTATTGGAATAGACCCTGGCACTCTAGTGACAGGCTATGGAATCATCAAAATAGAAGGGACGGCATTTACTGCGATTGATTATGGATGCATCAGACCTCCCCCTTCTCTTAAATTATCTGACCGCTATCTCATCCTCTTTGATTCCTTGGAAAAGCTCCTTCAAAGGTATTGTCCGGAGGCATTAGCTGTCGAAACGCAATTTGTCCACAAAAATATTCAAAGTGCTATGAAGTTGGGCATGGCACGAGGAGTCTCTATCATTGCTGCTAAGCGCAGGGGCATACCTATATTTGAATATGCTCCTACAAAAGCTAAAAGTGCCGTGGTGGGCAATGGAAGAGCAAGCAAGCAGCAAGTTCAGGGAATGGTCAAGACACTTTTAAATCTTCCTGTGCTACCAACACCCGAAGATGCTGCCGATGCGCTGGCTTTAGCAATATGCCATGCCAATTCTTTGCGCTTACGCCAGATTTGCAGCAATGAAATTTAAATCCAATTTACTGACAGCCTTTGAAGGCTACAAGTTGGGTTTTAACAATAATTAGGATGTAAAAATGTTTGCATATATCAAAGGAACTCTGATTCACGTTTCGCCAATGGCTGCCATCATCGAATCCTGTGGAATTGGCTATAAAATTTTTATTCCAGCCAGTGCTTTTGCGCAGATGCCTCATCAGAATGAGGCGATCATCATGCATTTATCCTTTGTTGTGAGAGAGCAGGCTCAAACATTGTATGGTTTTTTTTCAGCCAATGAGAGAGATTTTTTTGAAGCTCTTCTCGGAGTGACGGGAATTGGCCCGAAGTTGGCCCTTGCATTGATCGGCCACATGCCTCTCCATGACTTGCAAAAAGCTATCGCCGATGAAGACACCGCCTCCATATGCCGTGTTCCTGGCATTGGAAAAAAAGGTGCCGAAAGGTTAATCATTGAAATGAGAGATAAGATTGCGGCTTTTGGGCATGTTGACATAAGCATATCCACTCCTAACAATCCTCAAAAACAGAAGATTAGCGATGCAATGAATGCATTGATCAATCTTGGCTATAATCAAATGACGGCCCAGAAAGCGATTCAAAAATCCCTTAAAGATTCTTCTGAAGAAATCGAGTTGGGGGAACTTATTTCCTGTGCTTTGAAACATGTTTAGAAACAAAACGTGCCCCTACCCCCATCCTATTACCCATAAGTCCAAGCCCTTGCCTCTGCTCGTGTGCGTGCCTGTGCCCGAAAAAAATAAAAAGTGCCCGTCTCTAAAACTTATCCTTGAGTTATTTTAATCAATACTGATTCTTTCAGGCAGGGGCAGGGGCACGTTTTATTTGGACAAGGGCACGTTTTCTGCAGCCCATGAACAGATTGGGCATTCCTCAGGATGATGTCCTCGTGCCTGACAGTATTCTCTAGCAAAGTAAATGATTTTCAGATGTAACTGATTCCAATATTTTTTTGGAAAAATGGCTTTGAGATCTTTTTCTGTTTCTTTGACATTTTTTCCTGTTGAGAGTCCCCAGCGTTTGGCGCATCGATGGATATGTGTGTCGACAGGAAAAGCGGCTTCTCCGAAGGCTTGGGACATAACGACTGAGGCAGTTTTATGTCCTACACCTGGTAGGCTTTCTAGGGCTTCGAATGAAGCGGGGACTTTTCCATCGTATTTGTCGATAAGCAAGCGGGATAATTGCCAGATGGCTTTTGCTTTGCGGGGAGCGAGTCCACATGGCCGAATGATCTCTTCAATCTTGCTCGTTTCGAGAGAGATCATTTTTTCTGGGGTATCGGCTTGCTTGAATAAAGAGGGAGTAATGGTATTGACACGGACGTCAGTGCATTGGGCAGAGAGGAGAACAGCGATCAATAGGGTATAAGGGTCTTTATGGTTTAGGGGAACTTTTGGAGCGGGGTAAAGAGTATTTAAAATTTTCCGGATCTTTTCCCCTTTTTCTTTTTTACGCATGATTTATTTTCCGATGCAGAATTTAGAAAAAATTGCTGATAGAATATCTTCGGTGATATTTGTTCCTATGATGGTGCCGAGATCATTTAATGTTTGGCGCATATCCATAGAAATGAATTCTGGAGACATTCCTGATTTGAGCCCAGAGATCACTTCTTTGCAGGATTCTATTGATTTCTGAAGAGCCTCTTGATGGCGCACATTGGTTACTAGGACTTCCTCACGGGAAGGAGGGCCGAACTTCCAGATCACTTCATCGATGGTTTTATGTAGCAGGTCAAGTCCTTGCCTATGTTTAGCTGAGAGCCTAACAGTTTTATCGAATGGAAGGAGAGGAAGATCTTGATGAGGAAGATCCATTTTATTCCAAATGACGATGGTTTTATCAGAAGGCAGTTGGCCGATCAGAAGTCTGTCCTCTTCATCGAGGCCTTTGTTTGCATCGAGTACAAGCAGTATAAGATCGGCTTGTCCTATGGCCTCTTTTGAACGTCTGATGCCCTCCATTTCGATTGTTTCTTCGGTCGAACGGATGCCAGCGGTATCCATGAGCTTGAAATTGAGACCATTTAAGCGAAGGTGGTCTTCAAGGATATCGCGGGTAGTGCCTGGAATATGTGAAACAATTGCACGTTCTTTATCCAGCAGAGCATTCATGAGAGAAGATTTGCCGACATTGGGAGAGCCGACAAGGCAAAGAATGATGCCATCATTTAAAATTTTGCCATCATGAAAAGTTGCAGCCAATGTTTGCATTCGATGGCATATGTTTTCCAGATCGGTGCAGACCTCTTCCATGGACGCGAATTCAAGCCCTTCTTCAGGAAAGTCAACCCAGGCTTCCAAAATGGCAGCAATTTGAGTCAGGTCATATTGAAAGCGAGAGATTGTTTGAGAGAGAGATCCTTTGAGCTGTTCTTCAGCCGCATCGAGGGCACGTTCGTTTTTGGCGCAAATGAGAGCTTGAACCGCTTCGGCTTGAGTCAGGTCAATTTTGCCATTCATGAAGGCTTTAAAGGTAAATTCTCCTGGACGTGCAGCTCGGGCGCCAGCTTCCAGGATGACATTTAGGACTTTTCTTGTGATTAGACTTCCGCCATGGCAATGGATTTCGACCGTATTTTCTCCGGTATAAGAGCGATTGCCCAGCATAGGGATGAGCAAGGCTTCATCGATGATTCTGCCTTCAATATCGATCACTTTGCCGAAATGAACAGTATGGGATCGATAACGATGGACGGGGCCGGAAAATATTTTTGAAGCAATCTCGAGAGCTTGGTGGCCGGAGATGCGGATGATGGCAACGCCACCTTCACCGGGGGGGGTTGCTATGGCGGCAATGGTTTCCCCAGGTTGATAAGGTTGATGAATAAATTCCATATTAAACCTAATAAATTTGCCTTTAAGAAAACGGCAGCTGCATGTTATACCCCTGATTGCGATCTTATGATGAATCAGATTCAAACCCAACGGAGGCAGTCAGATTCGAAATTATTTTCTCTCTAGAAGCTCGCAAAAATAAGGCTGGAATATAATGACAAGTTCGCCATTAACACAGTCAATTCCTCGCGCATTTGTCTGGCGAAAACTTCATTCCTTGATGGGGCTGTGGCTGGTTATCTTTCTTTTTTTTCATTTACTGACAAATTCACAAGCCGCTTTGTTTATTGGCGATGACGGCATTGGTTTCATACGGTCAGTAAATTCAATTAATGAATTGCCGTACCTTAAAATTTTAGAATTTGTTGTTTTGGCGGTTCCTATTTTAATACATATGTTATGGGGAATCAAGTATTTAAGAACTGCTAGCTACAATTCTTTTGGGTCGGGCGGAGGAGCTAAGCCCTATCTTCCAGAATATCCACGCAATCATGCCTATACGTGGCAGAGAATTACCTCTTGGCTGCTGATTGTGGGAATTATCGGCCATGTCATTCACATGCGATTTATCGAATATCCGGTTTCGGCCAAACTAGAAAATGAGAAGGTATATCTGGTTAAAATCTCAGAGGATGATGGACTTTATACCCTTGCTGACCGTTTAGGTGTCAGGCTTTATGATGCGAAGGAGATCGCGAAGCTAAAACCCAACTTGCTATCTATAAACGGGTCAGATTCGAATTCTTTTCCTCTAGAAGCTCGCAAAAATAAGAGGGTCATATTTTCTAATATGACCCTCTTATTTTCAGAGCCGGGGGTGCGAGCTTCTAGAGAGAAAATAA
>Ga0153954_1000142_pt1 | contig 64822 bp, 54 predicted proteins | sample TSFL038MetaG_FD_102277 | JGI IMG/M metagenome (GOLD analysis project Ga0153954, IMG submission 102277) | Attine ant fungus gardens microbial communities from Florida, USA - TSFL038 MetaG | ecosystem: Host-associated > Fungi > Mycelium > Unclassified | place: USA: Florida, Wekiwa Springs State...
CGTCAGCCGGGCATTCTTATGGATGTCCATCCGGTCCCTCTTCCAAGGACAAGTTGACGTCTCGACAACATCAGCTTCCTCGGACCGGGACGGATGGACAACCTATTGAAAGCTCACAACTAGCGCAGCACGATCTCGACGCGGCGGTTCTGCGCCTCGCGGACGCCGTCCGCCGTCGGCACCAGGAGCTGCGTTTCGCCCAAGCCCACGACAGAGATATCGTTGGCATTGACGCCGTCGCGGATCAGCTGGTCCTTGACGGCGTTGGCGCGGCGCAGCGACAGCGCCATGTTGTAGGTGGCCGGGCCCGACGTGTCTGTATGGCCGGTCGCCGTGATCTGCGCGCCGCCCTTGGTCCTGTAGGCTTCGGCAGCCGAACGGATGACATCAAGCGCGCGCGACGAAAGCTCCGACTTGTCCCAGTCGAAGAACACCATGAAGGACGGCGCGCGGATCATCGCCTGGACGTCCTCGCACCACACGGTGCGGTCGGTTAGGTCATCACGCGGCTTGCGATCGGTGATATCGGTCGTGTCGTCCTTTACGTGGCGCGTGATGTCCTCGACCGTGTCGCGATTCTTCCGGTCGGTGATGTCCGTGCCGTCGTAGCACGGTCCCGGCGTGCGGTAGGTCGACGAGGGCGTCGCACAGGGCGAATGCGCAAGTTGCGGCCCGGCCGGTCCGTTCTCGCAGCCGGCCAGAACCAGCAAGCCAATGGCCAAAAGGGCCGCTCTCAACATCCCAAATCCCCGCATTTTCAATGCGATAATATACCTGCAACTGTATTGCCCGCCATAGCCCTGCCCGAGGCGAAGGATCGCAGCCTCTTCTCGGCTCCTGGCGTTCGGAAGGCTGATCGGGAACCTTCGCGCGATACGAAGCGAAGTCTTCTTCGTGGATCCGTCGTCTTTCGAGCGCGGCGGCGAAGTACTCTTCGCAGTTGAAGAACCAATCTCCCTTTAAATCATAGAATTCAAGCTTGGCATGCTCCCTGCGATGGCCTGTGCGACGACGATTGCGCCGCTGTCGAGGGACGAGGCCATGCATCGTAGATTGCTCGAGTACAGCCCCGAAGGAGAGACGTACGACGCGATCTCGGCCGCGAGCATCGGCGGCCGGAACACCGACGTCGTCTTCAGCGAGGCCGAGGAACTGGAACTCGCGGCTGATCTCCTCGGCATCGCCAACAAGGCGGAGCTCGAGCAATTCCTCGGCGATGTCGTCGACCGCGCCGGCCGCGCGATCGGCAGGGCCGTGCCGCCTTCTCAGCGTGGCGCGCTGGCAGACCTTCTTGCGACGACCACGAAGCATGCGCTGCCTTTCCTCGATCGCGCACCGCTGGGTCCCTCGCTCCAGGACTCCGACGTCGATGCGGCCGATGCGGCCGCCAAATATCTCGGCCTGGAACTCGAGGGGCTGAGCCCCGAGGACCAGGAGTTCGAAGCGGCCAAGCAGTTCATCCGTTTCGCCGCCGACGCGGTGAAGAACGCCGCCGCCGGACCCGTTCCCGCATCGCCGCAGGCCGCAACGGCCCGAGCCGCGCGCCGCTATGCGCCCGGCCTGCACGGCAACTTGCCCGACATGGCGGCGCCTATCGGCAAGCCCGCTGTTTCCGCGACCAGCGGCCGATGGGTGCGCGAGGGCTCGAACATCATCGTCTTCAGTTCCTGATCAACCGGGGCACAGCCGCCCCCTTCAAGTGAGGAGACAGACATGCACGACATCGACCGCACGCAGCTTCAGTACGGCACCTTCCAGCCCGAATTCGAGTTTGGCGAGATGGAATGGTCTGGAGAGATGGAGGGCGAAGGCGTCCTCAGCGAAGCCCAGGAGATGCAGCTCGCCAGCGAGCTGCTCGAGGTCACGAACGAAGCCGAACTCGAGCAATTCCTCGGCGATTTCATCAAGAAGGTCGGTAGCGTCGCCGGCTCGATCATCCACTCGCCGATCGGCCAGGCGGTCGGTGGCGTGCTGAAGGGTGTGGCGAAGAAGGCCCTGCCGCTCGCCGGCGGTGCCATCGGCGGCTATTTCGGCGGCCCGCTGGGCGCCAAGATCGGCAGCGGTCTGGCCAACGCCGCCGGCAGCGCGCTCGGCCTGGAAGCCGAGCAGCTCGAGCAGGAAGATCGCGAATTCGAGGGCGCCCGGCAGTTCGTGCGCGTCGCCGCGGACACCGTGAAGACCGCGGCCAGCGCGCCTCCGGGCGCCGATCCGGCGGCGGTGGCCCAGTCGGCTGCGGTGGCGGCAGCAAGCAAGTTCGCGCCTGGCCTGATCGGTCCGGGAGCGGCCCCCGGGGCGCCGCCGGAGCACCATCGCCATCATCATGGTCATCACGGCCACCACGGCCGGTCGGGGCGCTGGGTGCGTCACGGCCAGAAGATCATCCTCTTCGGTGTGTAGGGCGAGATGGCGATCACCCCCTATGCGCTGTGGTCGCTGTCGCAGGAGGCGCGCGCGCTCCTTACCCGGCTCGCGCGCGTCAGATCCTTCGCCTTGGTCGAGCCCATGCTTCCCGCGGCCAACCTCCTTCCCGCGACCCAGGACGCCATCGAGCGCCACCTGGTTCTCGGACGCCATCAGCTCCGTCACGCCGCTCGACATTTCCTCGAATGGCTGCGCGGGCCGGCGGCAAGGGAATCGACCTCGGAACAGGCTCAACGTCGCTTCACGCTCCTCAAGCTGAGGTTCAACGCGGTGATCACGCAATTCGACCTCTTCAACGACGTGATCTCGCAGCGTAGCGAGAACGAGACCGGCGTGTGGCTCTCGGGGCTCGACGTCGTCTCGGCCGACGCTCTCACCTTGCCGGGCGGCTATTACGACGTACCTCCCGTCATCTGCTATCTCGACCGCGGCATCGGCGCCGCGATCCGGCGGGCGCGCACTCGCCTGCCCGGTGGCGGCAGCAATCCGGCGGCGATCATCCGCATTCCGCGCGAGCGCATGATCGGCAGTGGCATCGCTTCCTCGCTGATCCACGAGGTCGGACACCAGGGCGCCGCCCTGCTCGACCTCGTCAACTCCCTGCGTCCGGTGCTGCAGGAGCTCCAACGGAAACGCCCCGCTGAACAAGCCATCTGGCGTCTGTGGGAGCGCTGGATTTCCGAGATCGTCGCCGACTTCTGGTCGGTCGCGCGCCTTGGCATCTCCTCGACCATGGGGCTGAAGGGCGTCGTCAGTCTGCCTCGCGCCTTCGTCTTCCGCCTCAACGTCGACGACCCGCATCCTGTGCCGTGGATCCGCGTCAAGCTGAGCTGCGCCATGGGCGAGGCGATCTACCCGCATCCGCAATGGAAGCGACTCGCAGACCTCTGGCAATCGTACTACCCGATCGACACGCTCGACCCGGAACGCCGGCAACTGCTGACGCAGCTGCAGGAGAGCCTGCCGGCTTTCGTGGCGGTGCTGATGAACCATCGCCCGCGAGCGTTGCACGGCCGAACCCTTATCGAGGCGCTCGACGTCTCAGCGCGCCAACCGGCGAAGCTCAGCGCACTGTTCCGCTCCTGGAACGACGCGCCGGAGCAGATGTACCGCGCCGCGCCGACCCTCGTCTTCGCCGTGCTGGGCCAGGCCTCCGCCGACGGCCAGCTCACCCCGGAAGACGAAAGCGCCCTGCTCGCCAAGCTGCTCACGCACTGGGCGCTGCGCAGCACGCTCGACGCCTCTGCCGCGTGTGCCGCGACACCGATCCCGAAAGTAACGACGCAAGCCGCATGGCTGCGACATGAAGAGCGCTTAACGATTCATTGAGGAGACCGACATGGCTACTTCGGATAACATGCACAACCTCACCGTTCACGTTCGCGACAGCGGCGGCGCTCGCCGTCCGATCGCTCGCGCCGAGGTCAGGATCCGCGATGCCGAGACCGACTACGTCGAAACGCGCCGGACCGACCTGGAGGGGCGGACCTCGCTCGACCTCAGGCCCGGCAAATACACAGTCGAGGCATTTGCCTTCGACTCGCACAGCAGAGCCGAGAACATCACCCTCGCCAACGACCGCCTCGTCAATCTCGGTGTACCCGTCGGTTACTCCCTGGCCGTCGGTTCCCCGCGCGGCGAGATGGGCGACTATACCGAGATCAAGGAAGGCGGTGCCGCCACTGCGTGCCTGACCTGGAGCAAGGAGCTCCGCCATCCGCAGATCGCGTTCACGTCGACGATCGGCACCGTCCTGCGTGACTACCGTCACGACGACAAGCTGCGGGATGAGGTGAAACGCTACTACACGATCGATTTCCGAGGCGCGCCTGGCCTCGCCAGGCTCGAAGCGACCTTGTGGAGCGCATCGGCGGAAGGCGAAGGCCCGGAAGACAGGCCGCACGACGACGGCGCAAGGATCACGGACAGCGCCGACGTGTCCGTCCATCCCGACTCACAAAGCATCGTGGGCGACGTCAACGTCTCGATGCGGCGAACCGCGACCGATGCGACCGAGGATCTCGGCCTGTGGGTCGTCATCCGCAAGAGCAACGAAGCGCTCTCCTACAACAACTACTTCCGCTTCATGAACCACGTGCTGTGCGGCGAGCCGATCGGCGAGCACCATCACGGCTTCGATTCGGAGCGCATGCTGGCCAACGAGAAACGGTTCGACAGACTGCGCCGCGAGCGCTTCCTGCCCTTCAACGACTCGGAAGGCTACCGGCTCTTGAAAGTGGCGACGGAAGCGTTCGTGATGGTGAATTGCGGCGTCGCACTCACCGACTTCCGCTTCGACCGGCATGACCTCGACTACGTCATCCGCCGCGTCGGCCGGCCGGTCGACCTGGGCGGGCTTTGGCACAAATACCTGCGGGCGGTGAACGGCACGCCGGACGCCACCCTGCCCTACCTGGCACTGATCCGCGACAAGCTGCGGGATGCGCCGCTCAAGAGCTCGGTCTTCTCGGCCATCGACGGCGACCTGCCCGAGAACTGCTACGGCATCCTGCGCGACAAGCTCACCCATCCCTGCCTGACGGAGCTGATCTGGTCGTACTGGCACGAAGAAGGAATGCTCGTGCAGTCGGTCAATGCGATCGCCCGGCGCTTCCAGAACATCCGCGGGCCCAGGGGCAACGATCCGCTGGCCAATCTGGAGATCGATCCGCTTCGGTCGCTCAACAACCTGTTCTGGGGCTTCATCCAGGACGAACAGCACAGGCTGTCGGTCGTGCGCCGGAACTACGAGTACGACCACCAGTACGGCCTGCGCCTTGAAGGCCGGGCGGTCTCCAATCCACGCACAGCGGACAGCCGCTCGAAGTTCATCGAGGCGTTCCACAATCTCTTGTACCTGTGCGGCAACTTCTACAAGCAGGACGACGATACGACCGTCATCGCCGACGGCTTCCCGGTGCTGAATGCGCTGAAGGAAACGCATCTGATCCTGTCACAGAGCTCGCACAACCAGTACGGCGAAGCCCCGACGACCTCGCGCATCGAGATGATGATGCAGCAATGGATGCTCGGACGGCCGGAATTCCGCGAATTCCTGCCGACCCGGATCATGGTGGCCTATCCCGAGCCGTGGATGGACCGTGTCGATGCCATGAAGAAGATCCAGGGCTGGACCGACACCAGCGTGCTGCACTTCCGCAACCTCGCGGTGTTCGGCGAGCAGGTCCTGCTGTCGATCCGTTTCGGGGCGTGGAGCGTCATCAACGAACCCGTCCAGGCTACCAATTGGGCTCGGTTCTGGCGCCCGGAGATCCAGGGCTACATCCACGCCTACCGGTCGGTGACCGGCGTCGATCTCACGGCCGCCAATGTCGGCGGATCGGTCGATGCGACGCTGCCATCGGTACTGCTGCGCCGGCGCCTGGCGGCTCAAGCGGCGGCAGGCTGAGGACCGGCCATGCTCGACTTCACCTCTGCACTGTACCTCGGACTGCAGCATCCGAGCGCGTCGCTCGCCCCATGGGACGCGTTCACGCTCGGACGTCCGGCGGCTCTCGACGAGCCACCGGATGCAGAGGCGGTCGCGCAGCAAGTCGCCGATCTTCAGGGAGCCGAGTCCGCGACCCTGCTGCCCTCGACGCTCCACCTGTTCTGGGATTTGTTTCCCCTGCTTGCCGACGGGCAGCACGCGATCCTGTGCGATGTCGAGCTCTATCCGATCGCCCGCTGGGGCGCGGAACGGGCGGCGTGCACAGGCGTATCGGTTCGGACCTTCCCGCATCACAACGTCGCTGTTCTCAGCCGCATCGTCCGCCGTCTCGGCCGCGCCGGCCTGCGGCCGATCGTGGTCACCGACGGCTATTGCCCAAGCTGCGGGCGACCGGCGCCCATTCGGGCCTATGCCGATTTGGTGCGGCTCGCGGGAGGCTACCTCGTGCTCGACGATACCCAGGCGCTGGGCATCCTGGGCAGCGCCCCCGCCAAGGCACAGCCTTATGGCATCGGAGGCGGCGGCTCGCTGCGCTGGCACCGGGCTTTCGGGCCGCACATCATCGTCGGCAGCTCACTGGCAAAAGGCTTCGGTGCGCCGCTTGCCGCGCTATCGGGCAGCCGCGCCGTGATCGATCGCTTCCGCGCGAGGAGCGAGACCCGTATCCATTGCAGTCCGCCGTCGGTCGCCGCCGTCCGGGCCGCCCGTGAGGCGCTGCACTTGAACCAGCACCATGGCGACAGGCTGCGCCGCAAGCTTCTCGAGCTCGTGGTCCGACTTCGCCGGCATCTCGGCGCGAGCGGGCTGATGCCGGCCGGCTCCTTTCCCTTCCCCGTCCAGTCCTTCTGCGCCGGCGCCCCATCTCTGCTGGGGCTCGTGCTGCGCTGGCTCAAATCCTGCGGCGTGCGCGCCCTGATCACCAAAGGGTGCAAGTCGGTCGGAGCGAGTGTGACGTTCCTGCTGACCGCGCAGCACGGCCCAACCGATATCGACATCGTCGCGGGGGCGGCGGCCATTGCCAGCCGTATGGCTCTCGCACGTGCATGAGGATTCCACGCGTATCACAACGCACAGCTGACGAGGCGACCATGAACCACGATGAGATCTTCCAAGCCGAATCATTCCCGGCCGAGCTGACCGCGGAATTTGCCAACGAGTTCGAGGGCGAAGGTGAAGGCGAGATGGGCCGTCACGGGGGCTTTGGTTACCGAAGCCACATGGCGCGTCGATCTTACCAGGCCAATCGCAGCCGCCTCCGCAATCGTTTCCGCACCGCCTCGCATCGGCGAGGACATGGCGCTTACCACGGCCAACATCATGGCCAGGCCCGTCGCTACGGCGGCAGGGTTTTCCACGGTGGCGTGCATGGCAGATACGGCCACCAGCATTGGCAGAATCGTTATTGGCGGCACGGACCGAGATACGGGCACGGATCCTTCTTCGGAGCCGACGGCAACCCGGCGCCGGATATGGCACCGGACATGACGTCTGACATGACACAAGGCGCGACGCCGGGCATGGCTCCCGGCACGGCGCCGCAGGACTCCGAGCAGGTGCGGTGGATTCAGGACTGCCTGAACCAGGTCCTGTCACTGCAGCTGCCCGTCGACGGCGTGATGTCCGAAGATGTGCGCAACGCCGTGCGCACCTTCCAGCAGCAACAGAACCTCAGGGTCACCGGAATCGTCGGCCCCGACACCGCTGCTGCCCTGCAGAGCGCTTGTGGTGGTGGCGGACAATCCGCCGGCGGAGCGCCCCCGCCTCCCCCTTCGCCCGATGCCTCCGCCGCGCCACCGGCTCCGGATGGCGGCGCCACGCCGCCTGCAAGCGAATTCGAGATGGAAGGTTTCATGGGGGATTTCGTCGACCAGGTCAGGCGCGACATCGGCGGGGTTGTCGGGCGGGTCGCCGACGTTCTTACCGATCCCGGCATCATCGACCTGACTGCGCAGTCGGACAAAAGCCTGCGCAAGGGCGCGCGTGACCTGAAAAAGGTGAAGCAGCTCGTGCTTCACCAGATGGCGTGCTGCTTCAAGCCGGCCGACCCACTGAAGCGATTCCTGACCATCACCGCACACTTCGCCATCACCTCCGACGGGCGCATTCTGCAGCTGCATCCGGTCACGGAACTGCTGTGGGCATCCAACGGCTTCAACGGTACGAGCGTCGCCGTCGAGTTCGCCGGCAATTTCCCCGACGTCAACGGCCGGTGGTGGCAAGGTGATCAGTACGGTCGTGACCGTCCAACGGCTGCGCAGTTCGAAGCCGGACGTCGCCTGATCCGCTATCTGGTCAAGACGATCGGCCTCACCCAGGTTGTGGCGCATCGCCAGTCGAGTGCGTCGCGCGAGAACGATCCCGGTCCGGAGGTCTGGTACAATGTCGGCGAATGGGCCGTCACCAACCTCGGCCTCAGCGACGGCGGCCCGGGCTTCAAGCTGCCCGGCGGCAACCCGATCCCCGACTCCTGGCGCAAGTGGGGCACGAAGGCGACGTCTCCCGAGCTCGAAGGAGAAGGTGGCTTCGGCCGACACGGACGACGACGCATGCACAGGCAGGGATGCGGTTGCAGCCAGTGCCGTCAGTACGGCGAGCTCGCCTCACCGCTCAACGAATCCGAGGAACTCGAGCTCGCCATGGAGCTGATGGAAGTCTCAAGCGAAGCGGAGATGGAGCAGTTCCTCGGCAACCTGCTCAAGGGTGCCTGGAAGGGCATCAAGAAGATCGGCTCGGCTGTCGGCAAGATCGCGGCGCCCCTCAAGGGCATCGTGAAGGCCGCCCTGCCCGTGGTGGCGCCGATGATCGGCTCGATCGTTCCCGGTGTCGGCACCGCCCTGGGTGGCGTGCTGGGCAACGTCGTCAGTCGCGCGCTCGAGCTCGAGTTCGAGCAGAGCGGAATGGAGATGGAGCAGGAAGAGGCAAGCCTCGAACGTGCTCGCCGTCTCGTGCGCATCGCCGCCACCGCGGCACATCAGGCCGCCTCGGCGTTGCCGACGGCCAACCCCACGGCCGTCTTGCATCAGGCCGTAGTGGACGCCGCCCGCCAGCATCTTCCGGGCGCCGACATCAGCGCCCTCGTGCGTGCGGCCGGCGGCGCCGGTCATGGTGGCACCGATCGTGGCGGCCAGTGGGTTCGCCAGAACGACAAGATCGTCGTGGTCGGTGGCTGAAGTGAACCCGGTGGCAATCGAGGTCCCGTCATGATCATCGATTGCCACTGCCATGCGGGGAGCGGCGACGGTCTCACAGGTCCCTGGGATACCGCGGCACCTCTCGACGACTATCTCCGCCGCGCCACGCAGGCGGGGATCAGCCGGACGGTTCTTTTTTCGGCGTTCCACTCGGACTATGCCGCCGCCAACCGCGAAGTGGCGCGGATCGTGGCGAGCCAACCCGGCCGCTTCTATGGTTTCGCTTTCGTCGATCCGGAGCGCGATCGTGGCCGCATCGGCACGATGGTGCAGACAGCCGTCGAGCGTTACGGCTTCGTCGGCATCAAGGTCCATCGCCATGTCAGCCGGATTTCGCGCGAAGTTTGCGAAGCAGCCCGCGCCTTCCGGATTCCCATCCTGTACGATGTCGTCGGCGAGGTTTCTGTCGTCGAGCTTCTCGCGCAAGAATATCCCGACGTCGATTTCATCATTCCCCATCTCGGCAGCTTTTCCGATGACTGGAGCGCGCAGCTCGCGCTGATTGATCATCTCGAGCGCCACGACAACGTCCATACCGACACCGCGGGCGTCCGGCGCTTCGACTTGCTCGAGCAGGCCGTACGCCGTGCCGGCGCGCACAAGATCCTGTTCGGCACCGACGGCCCCTGGCTTCACCCTGGCGTCGAGCTGGCGAAGGTGTATGCGCTGAACCTGTCGTCGCATGACAAGGAACTGGTGATGAGCGGAAACCTGCTTCGGCTGATCAGTCGGTCGGCGACCGATTGGCCCGCCGCAACTGCAGGGCACGATCTGTCACGCCCAGGCGCGTTGCGGCGCGCCGCAGGTTTCCCTGCTCGCGTTCGAGGGCGAGCTTGATCGCCATCTCCGACGCCGCGTGGCTGATCTCCTTCAGGTTCGCCCCCACCTCTATCGCCTGACCGATGGCGATCTCCAGAGCCCCGTCTCTCCAGTCGGCAGTCACGGCATCGGGCGCAGGTCGTTCCTCATCGGGAACGTCGCCGATGGTGATGGGCCCGTTGCCAGCGTGGCGAAGATGCAGCGACGCCACGATACGGCGGAGATCGCGCACATTGCCCGGGTAGTCGCGCCGCAGCAGATATTCACGCACGGTCTCATCGATCTCGATCGACCGCTCTTCCGGATCGAGTCGGGCCAGGAAGTGGTGCACCAGATCGATGATGTCCTCTTTTCTTTCACGTAGCGGCGGCGGGCGACAGAGCCATCCGGCAATTCGATAGTAGAGATCGCTTCGGAAATGGCTGTCATTGATGCCCGACGTCAGGTCACGATTGGTGGCGCAGACCAGGCGGAAATCGGTGTGCTGCCAGCTATTGCTGCCGACGCGCTTGTAGGTGTGCTCCTGCACCGCGCGCAGCAATTGAGCCTGCAGCGGCAGCGGCAGCTCGCCGATCTCGTCGAGGAAAAGCGTGCCGCCGTCCGCCAGCGCAAAGGCGCCATCACGCGCATTGGCCGCGCCGGTGAAGGCGCCGCGCTCGTGCCCGAACAGTTCGCTGCCCGACAGCTCCGCCGTGAGGGTCGTACAATCGACAACCACGAACTCACCCTTGCGGGGACGAGAGTCCAGATCGTGGATGAGGCGCGCGATGAGTTCTTTGCCGGTGCCGCTCTCGCCGATGATGAGCACAGGCGCCTGCGAGAACGACGCCACTTCGACGACCGAACGCACGAGCGACCGCCAGCGCGGACTCTTGCCGACGAGCACGTCCTTCACACGATCCGAAGAGGCAAGCTGTTCAACCGCGAACCAGCGGTCCAGACGCGAGACCACTTGATCCGCTGTATCCGGCAGCTCGGTCCAGACCAGTACGTCCCTCGCGCCCGCGCGCGACAGCGCCCATTGCTGTGCCAGCGCCGGTCGCTCCGGACCGACGCAGATTGCAAGCACCGTGGCTCCAGCTGCGCAGGTCCGCACACCCTCGATCACCGTATCGTCTACTTGTTCAAAGACAACGGCGCCAAACCCTTCGACGACGCCAGTCGGAAAAGCGAGCTCGATATCGGCTCGCCCCAGCAGATCCGCAAAATCCCGGCGCGTGTCGTCTGCGACACGTCCGGGGAAGCGAATCCACATCGACGAAGCCACGGCCCGCTCATTCAGCGTCCGCGCCGGCCCGGCGCTGCTCGCCGGCAAGCGACACGACGGTCATCAGAACAAGTCGGTGCATGAATCCCCCGCCGTTCTGTGGTCGACCTACCTCCGCTTCAAGACATCGAACGGTACCGCCGACTACCTTAAGAAAACAATGCGAAGATTCTTTCTACCGAGCTGAAGCTCTCGGCGTTCCTCACTCTAACGAGCCATGGATTGCGCGAACCATCTGTGATCATTCCCACGGCCGCACCCGCATCGCCCTCAGTCACTCTAGATATGCAGAAGTGATTCAACGAAATAGTGCGTTCGGCTCTGCAACCGACGCGTGCTTGAAAGAAAGCATCGCGAGTCGCGGATAGTCCGACGGAATGTCGTAGCCGAGCTGACCGGCCAGCGAGCAGTAAATTGATTTAGATCATAGTCATTCGTTCATGCATTTGCCTTACTGACGAAAGTGCCAGTTCGCTCGTGGTCGACGTAACAATCGAGGAGGCCGCTCATGTCGCGAAAGCTTCTCGCCGAATTCATCGGAACAGCCTGGTTGGTTCTGGGAGGATGCGGCTCGGCGGTGCTCGCCGCGGCATTTCCCCAGCTTGGGATCGGCTTCACGGGCGTCGCCCTTGCGTTCGGCCTGACGGTTCTGACCATGGCCTACGCCATCGGTCACGTCTCGGGGTGCCATCTCAATCCCGCGGTATCGGTCGGCTTGTGGGCCGGCGGCCGCTTCAAGGCGACCGATCTCCTACCCTACATCGTGGCGCAAGTGCTGGGAGCGGTCGCGGGCGCCGCGGTGCTCTATGCGATTGCCAGCGGCAAGGCGGGCTTCGACGTCCATGCCGGCTTCGCCAGCAATGGTTACGGCGCCCATTCGCCGGGCGGATATTCGCTGGCAGCAGGTTTCATTTGCGAGGTCGCGATGACCTTCGGCTTCCTGTTCGTGATCCTGGGTGCCACTCACGGTAGCGCACCGAAAGGGTTCGCGCCGATCGCCATTGGTCTCTGCCTTACGTTGATCCATCTGATCAGCATCCCGGTGACCAACACGTCCGTGAACCCGGCACGCAGCACCGGGCCGGCGCTGTTCGCCAGCGGCTGGGCGCTCGAGCAACTTTGGCTGTTCTGGCTGGCGCCGCTGATCGGCGCGGTCTTCGCCGGCGTCGTCTACCGCGTCGTAGGCGGAGAAGAGCCGGCGCCAGTGGAAGTCTCAGGCAAGGTCACCGCTTAGGCTGCTTCCGACTCGAAGGGACTCGATAAGCTTTTCTACCCGCTCGGCGCTCATCGCAAAGCCTGCCGGCCGATCCATTGATCAGAATGCCGGATCCGGGAATGCACGGTTACGCTTCACCCTTGGTGGAGACCCGGATCCAGGCCCGCGCAGGAGTAGAGTGAGCCGAAGCGCGGGGGCCGCGGGAGACGCTGCACGGTGGGGCAGATCGAGCGCGGTGGAACGACGTCGGTATGGTCGATCTCACCGCTAGATTCGATACATTTAGCGGTCACCTTTGGTAACCAATATTTAGGTACTCCAGCGTTTGCGCTGGTTTACCAGGTCATGCGGACACCGCCGGTGAAGGCATGGGTATTGTCGGAACCGGTGAAGTTGCCTTCGTATCGCAGGTAGATCGAGGTCGCTTTGGCGATCGCCGTGCTCGCGGCGAAGCCGATCAGGGCGCCGTCGCGCTGCGGGCTGACGCCGTAGGTCGTGAACGGCACCGTCGGCGCGGCGGCGAAGGCCGCGCTCACCGGCCGCGACGTGTTGGCGAACTCATGCGTCCAGCCCAGCCGGATCTGCATGGCCAGCGGCTCGCGCCAGCCCATCTCCAGCGCCGTGCCGAACTGCGTGCCCAGGGTCGAGACCAGCGAGTTCGTCGTCTGCGACGCCACCGTGAGATCGAGCGACTGCGCGCCGCTCTCGGTGAAGCCGTTCTGTGTCGCCGTAGAGCCCTGTAGCCGCGCGAACGGCGTGCCATAGGTCGGGATCGTGCCGTTCAGCTCGAAGCGATAGCCGCTCTCCAGCAAGCCATAGAACTGGTTGGCACCGGTCTGGCCATAGGCCGTGCGCTGCAACCCCGGAATGCTGATCTCGCGCACCATGTTGTTCGAGCTATAGGCATAGCCCGCCAGCCCGTCGGCGTAGAACGCGCCCGCGTTGTAGTTGCCGTAGAGCCCGGCCGTGACCGTATTGGTCGTGCCCTGCCCGGTGAAACCCTGCGCCCACTGAGTGCCGGAGAGGTAACCGGCGGTGACGCCCGCGCGCAAGCCGGGCGCGAACAACCGATCGAGGCCGGCCGCAAAGCCACCTTGAGAGTAAGTCAGTGAGTTCGACGAGCCAGCGCCCAAGGTGCCGACACCACCGAGGCCGCCGCCCCATGCGCTCCACAGGCCGGTCGGCGGCGCCAGCGCATCGCACGCGGCATCGCAGGCCTGGGCCAGCGCGACACGCGTGCCGCCAGGAGCCCCGCCCCCTGCCTGCACGGCGAAGTTGGACATGAAGCTCTGCAGGCCCAGCACCATCGCGCTGGAGAAGCCTGAATAGTTCTGCCCGCTGATCGCCGTCATCGCCGCCTGGCCCTGCGCTGCCGTCAGTCCGGCCAGGGTGCCGATCACGGTGGCAAGATCGCCGGTAGCCGTCGGCGTGAGCACATCGAGCGTCCGTCCGACGGCCGCCTGCGTCGGCGTCTGCGCCGCCGCCGCGAAGCCGCCGATCTGCAAGGTGAGATAGGCGTCGTTGGCGTCGTAGCTCAGGATCGGCTGAAGGAAGGGGGAAGAGCTGACTCCGGCGAAGGTGCCAGTGACGCCGCCGGCCGCGCTGAGGATCGTGTATTTCGTGCTGTAGGCATAGGGCTGACCGGGCAACGCGGTGGCAATTACTTGGCCGCCCTGCAGATTGGCCGTGCCGGTGATCGAGATCCGGCCGCTTTGACCCTGACCATTCACGTCGGTGAGATAAGTGGCCCCGACTGTATTCGTGAAACCGCCCGACACGGTCATCGTGCCGATCGAGGAGTTGCCCGGCGCCAGCACGCCGGAATTGATCAGATCGCCACCGATGGTGCCAGTACCCGACAACAGTCCCATGTTGCTGAAGCTGCCGCCGACCGTGCCGTTGTTGGCGAACACGCCCATGTTGGACACGCTGCCGGTGATCGTGCCGGTATTGTTGAACGTGCCTAGATTGCCGTTGATCACCGAGCCAGTCAGCGTGCCATTGTTCGTTGCCGTGCCGGTGTTGGCGAGGCCGCTGCTGTTGAACGAGCCGCTGTTGATGAAGGTACCCTCGTTCAGCTGCCACTGGAGGGGCGTGTCGACCGTGCCGTTGTTTATGAAGGTGCCTCCGGCATAGATCGTGAGCAAGCCGTTGCCGCCGATCGTACCGTTGTTGGTGAGGCTGCCATTTTTGTTGACTGTGACATCGCCGACAATGGAGCCGGTGTTGGCGATGGTGAGCAGGCCTCCATTCACTACCGTGCCGCCGGTATAGGTGTTCGCGCCGCCCAGCGTCAGGTTGCCGCTCTGCAGGGTGAGGCTAGTCGGCGTGGCGCCTTCGCCGATCGAGCCATTCAGGGCCCCCGAGCCGATCTGCTGCACCGTCAGGTCGCTCATCAGGAAGACTGGTAACGTCGAGAGGAACCCGTTGGGCAGCGTCAGGTTGCCCTGCAGCGCCAGCATCGGAGTAATGGCCGCGTTCTGGAAGCCGACGAATCCGTTGACCGGGTCGTAGAGGTAATTGACGTACTGGAAGAATGTACGCCCGAGGTTGGTGAAGGGCGGGCTGTCGCCCGTGACCTGCACGCCGTAGGGCGCGGGGGATGGATCACCAACGATGAAGGTGTAGGCCGCTTGGGTCTGGCCCGGCAGGAGGACCTGCACCACCGCCCCAGTTTGCAGGCAGCTCGTCGCGCTGGCGCCGGCGCTGCAATTGCCCGGAACGACGGGCACGTTGTTGCCCGGCGAATTGACGAGCATGTACGAGATGCCGCTGTCGGGCAGCGCCCCCAAGGAGGTGAGAACGTAAGTCTGCCCGCCGGTCGTGATCGAGACCGACGCGGTCTGGGAGTTCCATTGTACGGGGACGGCCACGCCATTGACGCTGTACCAGGACTGGTTCTGGCCACCGGTCGCCAGCTGCTGGAAGGCAAAGCCGCTGGTGTCGGTGCTGTTGAGACCGAGCGTGATGCCGGGGTTGGCTCCGCTCATCTGGATGATATAGCCCGGCTGCATGGTGCTGACGTTGACGTTTGTGCCGCTCACCAGCGAGAGGAACGGATTCATGTTGTAGTAATTGTTGGCCGACGAGAGGGTAGAGGTCGAGCTCTGCCCGATCATGATGCCGCCGCGGTCGAAACCGATGCCCAGCTGATGGTAGCCGGGGTCGGTTGCCCCCAGGATCGGTACACGTGCAGTCACCGACTGGCCGTTGGCGCCATTGATTTGCACATTCGTCAGGTAGAGCGAGCCTACCGGATTGGCACCGCTGGTGCTGTAGGTGATGGTTGCATAGGGTGCGAGTATCGGATCGCTGCCCGGCTGGTAGTAGCTCGGACTTGCGACAAGACCGAGCGAGCCGGTATCGAGGATGAAGTTGCCGCTGACGCCATTGAGCGTCAGCGAGACCGTTGCCTGCGGTGGGCCGCCAGCGGAGTTGTTTGTAAGGGTGATCGGCACGAAGAACGAGCTGCCGTTGCCGTACATGTTCCAGGACTGAGCCCGGGTGGCCGTCGGGCCAATGGTTGAAAGGCCCACCAGAGCGAACACGCTCGCTCCCGCAAGCCGTGAGATGTGGCTCCCAAGATTGGTTCGCACGCAGCTGCTCTCCCAAGCGCAGTTGCTGGTCTCCCCCGAGTCCGTACGCGCCGCGCTTGGCGCTATCTACCATGAGGTGTCTGTAGTTGCGTTGCGCCTCTTTATCGCACGGATGGTTAGATGCCCTTCGTCTTCTGGATTCCTCGAGGCTGCAACCCTCACCATGTCATCCTGAGTCCGGCGGTGACGGCCTGGGCATTGTCCTGGCCGGAGATGGTGCCCTCGTAACGCACGTACACCGACGTCGCCTCCACCACCGCCGTGCTCGCGCTCAGGCCCAGCAGCACACCGTCGCGCTGCGCCGCCGACCCGTAGGTCGTGAACGGCGTCGTCGGCGCGCCCGCCAGCGCCGCCGTCACCGGCCGCGACGTGTCCGCGTATTCATGGCTCCAGCCCAACCGGACCTGCAGCCCCAGCCGGTCGCGCAAGCCCACCTCCACCTGGCTGCCCACCTGCGCCCCCACCACCGACCGCACTGACGTCGTCGTCTGGCTCTGCACCGTCAGGTCGAGCGACTGCGCGCCCCATTCCGAGAACGTCCCTTGGCTCGCCGTGTAGACCTGCAATCGCCCGAACGGCGTCACCGATCCCTGACCCGGCCCGCCCAGGTCGAACCGGTAGCCGCTCTCCAGCTGCCCCAGGAACTGGTTCGCCCCCACCTGGCCATAGGCCTGCCGCTGCACCCCCGGGAACGAGATCGTCCGCGTCATCTGGTTGGTGCTATAGGCGTAGCCCGCCAGCAGGTCGGCATATACCGCACCCGCGCTGTAGTCGCCGTAGACGCCCGCCAGCACCGTGTTCGACCGGCCGCTGCCCTGGAAGCCCTGTACCGATTGCGTGCCGCTCGTGTAGCCCGTCGTCACCCCCACCCGCAGCCGATCCGTCACCTGCCGATCCAGGCCCGCTGCGAAGCCGCCCATCGAGTAGGTCATCGCGCCCGCCGGCGAGCCGACCCCCAGCGTGCCAAAGCCGCCCACGCCGCCGCCCCAGGCGCCCCACTGCGCCGGCTCCGTCGTCTCGCACGCCACCTCGCACGCTTGCGCCAGCGCCACCCGCGGGCTGCCGCCACCGGCGCTCGCGCTACCGCCGCCCCCGCTGCTGCCGCCCTGCGACGCGAAGTTGTTCATGAACAACTGCGCTCCCTGCACCATCCCGCTCGCAAACCCCGAATAGTTCTGACCGCTCAGCGCCGTCAGAGCTTGCGCAACCTGCGACGCCGGCAGCTGCGCCAGGCTGCCGATGACAGACGAGAAGTCTCCGCTGGCAGAAGGCGCCGAGACGTCGAATACCCGGCCAACCGCCGCCTGCGTCGGCGTCTGCGCCGCCGATCCGAAGTTGCCCGCCTGCAACGTCAGGTAAACGTCGTTCGCGTCGTAGCTCAGACTCGGTAGCAGGAACGTCGAACCGCCAGACACCGAGGTGTAGGTCCCGTTCACGCCGCCGGAGGCCCGCAGGATCGTATAGGTATTGCGCGCGCCGTATGAGCCGGGAGCCACCACCGCCAGCACGGTTCCTCCGTGTAGCGTGGCCGTGCCCCCGACCGAGAGTTGGTTGCTCTGCTCCCCGCTCACCTGCGTGTAGAGAATACCAGTCGCCGATTGGGTGTACGAACCGGTGACGGTGAATGGACTACCCGGTGTGCCGGGCGAGACCAAGCCGTCGTTTCTCAGGTTGCCGAAGACCGTGCCCGTGCCGCCCAACACACCCACGCTGCCGACAGCGACATCGCTGGCGACGCTGCCATTCAGCATCAGCGCGCCACCGCTGATCGTCGTGCCGCCCGTGTAGGTGTTGACGCCATCCAGCCCTTGCGAGCCGCCGGTGATGGTCACGCTTGCGCCGCTACCGCCGGCCACGCCGCCATCGGCGATCACGCCGGAGAAGACCGTGGCGGCATTGGTGAGGGTCAGGTTGCTGCTGCCGAGATAGACCTCGCCCGAGCCGCCCAAGGACTGAAGGCTCACCGGCGATGTCGCGCCGGAGGCATCGAAGCGGCCGAAGTTCACCAGACCCGCCGACGTCGCGATACTGCCCGCGCCTGACAAGTTGAGCTGGGCTCCCGGCATGATCGCCGTTGCTCCAGTGTAGGTGTTCACCCCGCCCAGCGTCTGCGTGCCGCTCGCGATGGTCAGGCTGCCGCCGATCGCGGGATAGGCGCCGCCATCGGCGATGATGCCGGAGAAGGTGCCGCTGGCGTTGTAGATGGCGAGGTTCTGGCCGCCGAGATAGATTTGGCCGAAGCCCGTCAGCGCCTGGATCTGGACCGGCGCCCAGGACCGCGAGATATCGAACGTGCCATCGACCTCGACCCCGCTCGACGCCGCGATGCTGCCGGGACCGGAGATCAGCAGCATCCCGGTCGGTTTGATCGTGGTCGCACCGGTGTAGGTGTTGGTGGCGCTGAGCTGGACATTCCCACCGGTATCGATCACGAGGTCGCCAGGGCCGGAAATCACTCCTGCCAGACCGATCGGCGCACTCGTGCCGTCGATTTTCAGCATGCCGCCGGTGGTCGTCACCTGGTTCGCATCGGTCACGAAATACGACGTGTAGCCGATCACCTCGTCGCTCAGGTCGAACATCACCGAGTTCTGCATGAAGAAGGGAATGCCGATCGTGCTGGTCGAACCGCTGCTGAAGACTTGATATGCACCAGAGCCGGTTATGTAGGAGTCCGATGACGAAAGACCGGAGATGGATCCACCGCTCGGCGTCAAGCCGACAACGGCAATTGTCTGGTTCACCAGAGAAGGAAGGCCGCCCGCCAGATTGAAATATTTCGTGCCGGTATCCAGCAAGCCGGGGGCCGTTATGGTCGCCCCTGCATTGACCCCCTGCGTCACGGTCACCTGGAAGTTCGTGCCGTCCGTCGGGGCAGAATTGTTGCCGGTCGCACCGCCATAGGGATTGGAAAATGTCGGTGGTGGCGGTGTCGACGAGATCCACGGGACCAGCCCCGAGAGCGCCGGATTCTGCGTCGGCAACGCGACAGTCGCAAACTGGCCGATGAGCTGTGGCGTCAGTCCCACCGTTACGCAGGGGTTGCACGTGGAGACCGCCTGAATGGTGCCATTGAGGTTGACGTTTGCGTTCCCTGTCGGCGGATTCACACCGGAAAGATTGGTCTGGCCATTGGCCGACACGACAAAGCCCTGGGCGACGGCGCCCGGCACGATCGCTTGCCCGAACACACCTCCAGACACGTAGCAATTCGGCGCGGAGCAATTCTTGTTCAGCAGGTCGACAGAGTCGCGAGCGCCGAAAACACCGAAGAACAGGTTTTCCTGTACAGGCGTGTCATTGTTGTTGCCGGGCAGCGTGAAATACCCCGGAAAAGTGTCATTGGTAGCGGGCGAAGTGGTGAAATCGGTGTAGGAAGAAACAGCGTTGATTTGAAAGCCTGGCGAGGCGGTAAATGTAGCCGCCGGCATCGATCCCGCTGTTGCGGTCGACGCGTAAAAGCTGAGCGTCGGCACTTGGACGATATTCCCGGTATATCCTCGACACTGAGTGGGCGTGCTGCCCGAGTAGCAAAGTTGAATATTGTTGCCGTTGGGCACGGTAGAGGTTGGAACGGTCGGCGACGAATTGTCGAAGCCACCCCACGTCGCGGGATTGTAGGCCGCATTGAACAGTGTGGATCCGGTGTCGAACAGGTAGGGTTTCGGCGGGCCGCCATTGATACCGACATAGATTGCAAGGCGCGGCAGGCCATTCGAGTCAAAGACGTAGTTCAGAGGGACGTCGGTCGACTGTGTCGGCGTCTGGCCGAGTGCCGCTGAGCTCGCGCAGCAGACCAGGACCAATCCAGCGAAGGCCGGCGCCCTTCTTCCAAACTCCCTCCACCACGTCATCACACCGAAGGCGAAGTCGATCGCAACGCGCAGAACACGCTCGATCATCGAAAGTTGGCACGCCCAGAACGCGCCGGCGCCCACGTAAGCGCACGCACCAAAACGATTTTCTTCCGCATACTCCCCCAAGCCGAGCGCTGGTCGCGTTCGTAAAGCGGTTGTCGAACGATGATGGAGTGCAGACGTCAGGTCAACGCGACATAGTTCTCGAGTTGGCCGGCCGAGTTCGCGAAAGTGCTCGATGCGCCGACTCCAAGCAGAACACGGCCTCTAAGTCGTAGCGCGTGTTCATGAGCTTTGGCGGATAATGGCGGAGGGGATGGGATTCGAACCCACGATACGGGTTATCCCCGTATAACGGTTTAGCAAACCGCCGCCTTCGGCCACTCGGCCACCCCTCCGCGGACCGTTAAGACCCCGGCGACCTGTTACACGGCGGATGCGCGGCGGTTCTAGCGGTCGGGCCCGGGAGTGTCAAACCAGCGTGCAATTTCACTCGCAGAATCAGGCTCTTGCGTGCGAATTTGGCGCCATGAACGCACCCGCGAACACCGCCCCGAGCTCGGTCGAGATGCTGCAGCGCCTCGTCGCCTTCGACACGACCTCGCGCAATTCCAACCTCGATCTCATCAAGTACATCCAGTCGTATCTCGATGGATTCGGCGTGAAGAGCACGCTGGTGCCCAACGCCGAGGGCACCAAGGCCAACCTCTTCGCCAGCGTCGGCCCCAACACGCCGGGCGGCATCGTGCTTTCGGGCCACACCGATGTGGTGCCGGTCGACGGCCAGCCCTGGGAGACCGATCCCTGGACCCTGACCGAGAAGCCCAACGGCAATCTCTACGGCCGCGGCACCTGTGACATGAAGGGCTTCATCGCCGTCGCCCTTTCGCATGTCCCCTCGATCCAGCGTGCTCAACTCAAGGTGCCGCTGCACTTCGCCTTCAGCTACGACGAGGAAGTCGGCTGCCTTGGCGCGCCAGCGCTGGTCGAGAAGCTGGTCGGCAACGTACCGATGCCCCGTGCGGTCGTCGTCGGCGAGCCGACCATGATGGCCGTGGTCAACGCGCAGAATGCGGGCGGCGGCATCTATGCCACCTTCACCGGTGTGGAGGCCCATTCCTCCATGACCCATCTCGGCGTCAGCGCCATTCACTTCGCCGGCGAGTTCATCCATTGGCTGAACGTGCTGCAGGAGGAACTGGCGCAGAGGAAGCATCCTCACCTCGACACCATACCCAATCACACGACGATCAATGTCGGCATCATCAATGGCGGCACCGCGGGCAACATCCTGGCGCGCGAGTGCGTGCTGAACTGGGGCTACCGCACGCTTCCCGGCGACGACCCATGGGAAGTGCAGCATCGCGCCGAGAAATACATCGCCGAGGATCTGTTGCCGCGCATGCGGGCCAAACATCCGGACGCCAACATCACCTTGAAGCGCCGCTCGTTCCTGCCGCCGCTCAAGCCCGAGGAGAATACCGAAGCGGTCAAGCTGGCGCTGGAATGGACGGGCGGCAACCGCACCTACGCCGTGCCCTACGGCACCGAGGCCAGCATCTTCCGTGGCCACGGCATTCCCACGATCATCTGCGGGCCCGGGGACATCTCCCAGGCACATCAGCCGAATGAATTCGTCGCCAAGTCGCAGATGGATGCCTGCGACGGCTTCGTCGACAAGATCATCCAGTGGGCGGAACGTTAGGGTCGAGGGCCCGCGAGGCAAGTTATCGAAAGTCGCCACCAAATGTATCAAATTTAATGGTGTGGCCGACCATACTAGCCTCCTGCCGCGCTCGATCTGCCCCACCGTGCAGCGTCTCCCGCGGCCCCCGCGCTTGCGGCCGAATCGAAAAGCGGTCGTTTGACGATCGACTACGGCCCTGGAATCCGGGTCTCCAACGAAGCGCGAAGGATACTTCTGCTTCGTCAGACCCGGCATTCTGATCAATGGAAGCGAGCGGCTTATCGGGTTTCGACCGCGCCGCTCCCGCCCGGAGCCTCAGCCGTTGCGCGCCGCCTCGAACAGGAACCAGGTGCGCTTTTCGGTTTCGTCGACCCAGTTCTCGATCAGGCTCGCGGTGGCGATGTCGTTGTGCTCGTCGCAGACCTCGTGGAGGTTGCGCATGTTCTTGGCGAGCTGCTTGTTGTCCTCGCGCAGCTCGGCCAGCATGTCCTGCGGCGTGACGAAGTCGGCGTCGTTGTCGAGCACGCGCTGAAGCTTCTTGACCTGGCCGATCGAATGGAGCGCCTTGCCGCCGAGCTTGCGCGCGCGCTCCGCGATCGGGTCGACCATCGCGTAGATCTCGTCCGACTGCTCGTCGAGCATCAGGTGGTAGTCGCGGAAGTGCGGACCCGAGACGTGCCAGTGGAAGTTCTTCGTCTTCATCCAGAGCGCGACGACATCGGCCGCCAGGATGGCGAGCCCACCCGCGATGTCCTTCGTGGCGTTGCTGCCGAGATCGGTCGGCGTCGCAAGCGCGGCGGACTGACGGGACTTCACGTTCTTGCTCATGATCGAAGCTCCTTGGGGTAGGCGCGCGAACCTTAGACCCGTTCCAAAACAGACGCCACCCGCAGCGGCCGGCTCACGATATTTTTTCGATATCCATCCGATATCTCGTTACCGAATGTTCACCACTCGCGTCGCTGGCTAAAGTGCGCGCAATGGAACGGTTACCTCCCAGTCGCCTTCAACTCTTCCTGGGTTTCGCAAAGATCGGCCTGCTGGGCTTCGGCGGCGTCGCGCCCTGGGCCCGCCACATCATCGTCGAGGAGAAGCGCTGGCTCGACGAACGCGAATACGCCTCCATCCTCGGCATCGGCCAGGTCCTGCCCGGACCGAACACGGTGAACTCCGCCATCATCATCGGCGATCGCTTCCACGGCACGACGGGCTCGGCCATCGCCTTCCTCGGTATCTTCTGCATGCCGTTGCTCGTCCTGATCGGCATCGCCGTGGTCTACGACCGCATCGCCGGCCTGCCTGCCGTGGAAGTGGCCATCGGCGCGGGCGCCGCCGCGGCGGCCGGTCTCGTCATCGGCACCGCTCTCAAGATGGCGCGGAAGTTGAAATTCAATGCCGCGGCCATCATCATCGGTCTCGCCGCTTTCGTCTCGGTCGGCGTGCTGCACGTGCCGATGGTCTGGGCCATTGCCGTGCTGGGGCCGATCAGCATCGCCATCGTCTGGTGGCAGAAGCGATGAGCGGGCTTTTGAAGCAGCTCGGCCTGACTTTCATCTGGCTGTCGCTGCTGCAATTCGGCGGCACCAATGCCGTCGTACCGGAAATGCATCGTCAGGCCGTCGACATCCTCCATTGGATGGACGGCCGGACCTTCGCCGACCTCTTCGCGCTGGCGCAGCTCGCGCCGGGCCCCAACGTCATGATCGTGAGCCTGATCGGCTGGCATGTGGCTGGCCTCGCGGGCCTGCTGGTCGCCACGCTCGCCATGACAATCCCGCCTTCCCTGCTCGCTTTCGGCATGAGCCGCATCATGCGCCGCGCCGGCACGTCGAAGTGGCTCGTGATCGTGAAGGAAGGGTTGGTGCCGCTTGCCATAGGCATGATCCTGGCCAGTGGCTGGATCATGATGGGCTCGTCGAACCAAGGGCCGATCAGCATCGCCATCACCGTCGCGGCGACGGCGTTCGTTGTCTTCACCGACTACAATCTGCTCTGGGCTCTCGGCGCCGCGATCGCGCTCGGCCTCGCGGTGCACCAGTTCCTCTGATCTCAAAGTCCGGCGCAAACTGCCTTCTCGACTCTCAGCACGCTCTCCTGGCCAAAGCGCTTCCTGTAGGCGTCGACGATCGCCTGCACTTTCGCCATATGCGCCGGTGCATCGAACACAACAACGATCAGCAGCTTCGAGCGCTCGTGCGTAATGCGCCCCGACGCGTTCCGGTATTGTCCGGCGACATCGCCGACGCTCAGCCCGTCGGGAAAACGCGGCGTGACCTCGTCGGCGAGATACGCCGCCCAGTCCGCCTCGCTCACCTCTCCGAAGTAGAGGTCGACCTCCATGGCAGGCTTGAGCGGCGCTGGGCAGGCCGCAGTCGTCTGCGGCGACGGCTGCGCACAAGCGGCAAGTGTCAGCGACGCGACGAGCGCCGCCGCAAGACGGCGCATCAGGTCAATTGAGATAAGGAACCGACATGCCCTTGGTCACCGCCGGCCGGGCATTGATGCCATCGTACCAGCGCTTGACGTTGGGAAAGTCGGCGAGATTCACCTGATGCCACTCATGCCGCGCGGCCCAGGGGAAAATCGCCATGTCGGCGATCGAGTAGTCGGCGCCCGCGGCGTAGGCGTTGCCGGCTAGCTGCTTGTCGAGCACGCCGTAAAGGCGCTTGGCCTCGTCGACATAGCGCTTGATGCCGTATTCGATCTTGGTCGGCGCCGCGCGCAGGAAGTGGTGAGCCTGACCGAACATCGGACCGACGCCGCCCATCTGCCACATCAGCCATTCCAGCGTCTTGTACTTCTGCGCCGGATCCTTCGACAGGAACTTGCCGGTCTTCTCGGCCAGATAGATCAGGATCGCGCCCGATTCGAACAGGCTGATCGGCTTGCCGCCGGGACCGTCGGGATCGACGATCGCGGGGATGCGGTTGTTCGGGCTGATCGCCAGGAACTCCGGCTTGAACTGCTCGCCTTTGGAGATGTCGACCTTGTGCACGCTGTAAGGCAGCCCGCACTCCTCGAGCATGATCGATATCTTGCGGCCGTTGGGTGTGCCCCAGGTGTGAAGCTCGATCGTCGCCAATGTCTCCCCCTCTTTTGATCTAGATGTAGTTCGCTCAGATGTCGTCCGATCCGCCTCCGAAACCCGAGTCATCGTTGCCGAAGCCGGAGTCGTCGTTGCCGAAATCGTCGGAGTTCCTATCGTCCGAAGTCGTATCGTAGTCGGATGGCGTGCTGTCGTCCCGCGCCAGATCGGTAGAGGAGAATTGATCCGGAGGCAGGAGCGGCGACGGCGCCGCATTTGCGGGATCGATGAAAACGTTCGTGCTGTGACCGAACATGCTGCGAATGCCTTCAAACAGCAGCGCACCGCCGGCCACACCGGCCGCCGTGCTGAGTGCCGAGCGCAAGAAACCACCGCCCTGCGACATCGGCGGCGCCATGGCCGGGGCGGGACCGGGCATCGGAGCCGGCGCCGGTGCGGCCGTCGCCGGCCGGCTGCCCCACGGACCGAGGTTCGGTGCATTGCCGAGGAAGCTGCCCGAAGCCGGGGCTGCCTGTGCCACCTTGGCTTCCAGCTCGGCGATACGTGCCTGCGCTGCTTTCAGCGCCTGCTCCTGCACCAGCACAGTCTGTGTCAGCAAATAAGGCGCCGATGTCTGGCGCACGACGTAGTCTGCGATCAGGCGCTCAGCCTCGGGATCGCGCGGTTGGGAATCAAATTGCTGCAGACGGCCGAATAGATCGGCGATCAGGTCACGTTCCTGCTGTTGCATGACGGTGCCTCCTTCCCCGAAAGCACCGGGAACGTGGTTGTCGCCCGGCCGGGCGTCAAGGGTCCAGGGCACCCAGTCTGAGCCACCACGGATTGATCCGGAGCGTGCGCAACAGCCCCTTGACCGTCCATACATCCTCGGCCAGCCGCGCCTCGACCTCCTGCTCATTTTCCGCCCGCGTGATCAACAGCACGTCGCGCGAGCCGGCAAGCGGCCCACCCAGCAACATGAAGCCCTCGGTGACCAACGCATTCATGAAATCGGCATGGGCACGCCATTCCATCTGCCCTTCCATCGGCTCGGCATCGTCCCAGTTCGGACCGCGCGTGCGCAGCACGGCAAAAACCTTCTTTGTCATTGGCGTTACACCCGCGTGAAATCCATGATCCAGTTGGTCTCCCAGCTCGCGCCGCTGTCGGTCGAGAAAGCCTGCTCCCAGCGCGCCGAGCCCTCGGTGATACGCGACCACAGGAAGCGCACGCGCACGGGCCGCCCCGCGCAATCGTCCTCGCCGTGAAAGAGGCCGACGCCTTTGTTGAAACGTCCGGTCATCGGCGCAAAGGCTCTTCCAGGCTGGCGGCTGTCGAACCATTGGATCGTCCAGCGCTCTTTGACCGGATCCCAGGTGCGGACCGTCATGCCGCGGTAGCGATCGCCCGGCAACGGGATGTCGCCCTCGTCGATGTTGCCGAAGCCGTTCAGGATCTTGCGCGCGGCACAGGTGCCGTCGAACTCGAGCCAGTCATGGCAGCCTTTCAGGCGCCGCGCGAGGTAGCGATGACGACAGGTCCAGATGCCCATCAGGAAGTCGAAGTCTGGACTGGGCTTGAGCGCTGTTCGCAGCATGGGGCGGGCCTCCACATCGAGCCCCACGTTAGCGCCTATTAGCTGTCGATTTCTGTCAGGATATGGTAATTGCTCTGTGGATACGCTCGGCCACCCTGACGCAAGACAACTGGTGCCTTAAACTCCCCGCATGACCGCCGCCGAGCCTGCAGCCAAAAAGGAACATCCGATCCGCTGGGGGCTGGCCTCCAAGCTCTTCGCCACCCTTCTCCTGCTGGGCGCTGTCGCCATCTTCGTCACCGCCGTCCTCGGCTACGTCCGCAGTCGCGATGCGCTCGAGGCCGCCGTCTACAACCAACTCACCGCGGCGCGGCGCGCCAAGGCGCGCCAGATCGAGACCTACTTCCATACGACGCGCGACGAACTGCACCTGATGGCGAGCACCAAGATGGTGATCGAGGCCATGCACAGCATGGATGCCGCCGTCGACGAGCTGAACAAGAAGGGTGTCTCCCCCGAAATCAAGGCGAAGGTGCAGGATTGGTATGCCGACCACGTCGCGCCGACCCTCAAGCGCCTGCGCGGCCGCGACGTGCCCCCCGAGGAGTATCTGCCCACCACACCGGCCGCCTACTATCTCCAGTACCAGTACATCGTCGCCAATCCCCATCCCGGCGAGCAGCGCCAGCTTCTCGACGATGCCGGCGATGGCAGCGCCTACAGCGCGGCTCATGCGATCTATCATCCGTTGCTGCGGGCGGCCGCCCAGACAGCCGGTTTCTGGGATTTCATGCTGGCCGATGCGCAACAGGCCGAGCTCATCTACGGCATGGTCAAGGAGATCGACTTCGTCACCTCCCTGCAGATCGGACCCTACAGGCGATCCAATCTGGCTACGGCCGTCGCCCGCTGCCTGGCGACCAACAATGCCGGCGCGACCTGCCTGGAAGACTACGCTCCCTACGCGCCGTCCGACGGTGCGCCGATTGCCTTCATGGCGGCCCCCGTGATCGAGAATGGCAAGAACATTGGCGTCCTGATCGCGCAATTGTCGATCGACGAGATCGACAAGGTCGTAACCGGCGACCGGCAATGGAGCCGCGAGGGCTTCGGCACGACCGGCGAGGCCTATGTCGTCGGACCGGACCACACGCTGCGCTCAGGCCTGCGCGACTTCTACGAAGATCGTAAAGCGTACTTCGCGTCTCTCGCCGGTCAGCACGTACCGGCCGAACAAATCGACGCCATCCGACGCTACGGCACGCCGATTCTGCAGCAGCAGGTCGAAAGTCAGGCGGCCGATGCAGCGCTCGCCGGCACGGAGGGAACGGGTGAATTCAACGACTACGCCGGCACGCCAACGCTGGTCTCCTGGGGACCGCTCGCGATTCCCGGCGTCAAATGGGGCATCATCGCCAAGATCGATTCGGCCGAGGCGTTCGCGCCCGTCGCCCGCCTCCAGCGCGATCTCCTGTTGGTCGGTATCTTCGCTCTCGTAGCGGTGATTGTCATCGGCGCCTGGCTGTCGCGCTCGCTGGCGGGGCCGCTCGGCGAATTGACCGACGGCGTCCGCCGCTTCGCCGCAGGCAACTACGATGTCAAAGTCCGGCCGCGCACGCATGACGAGATCGGCCAGCTTTGCGAGGCCTTCAATGGCATGGTCGACGAGATCCACGCCAAGAACGACGTCATCGAGGCCAAGAACCGCGAGAACGAGCAGCTCCTGCTGAACGTCCTGCCCGCCCCCATCGCCAACCGGCTACGCGAAGGCGAGAAGAGCATCGCCGACGGTTTTGCCGAAGTGAGCGTCGCCTTCGCGGACATCGTGGGCTTCACGGCCCTTTCCTCCGCGATGCCGCCCGAGAACGTCGTGTCGCTCCTGAACGGCCTGTTCACGCGCTTCGACCAGGCGGCCGCCGAACTCGGCATCGAGAAGATCAAGACCGTGGGCGACGCCTACATGGCGGTCTGCGGCCTGCCGCATCCGATCGAGAACCATGCCGAGCGCATGGTCCGGATGGCGATCCGCATGGTCCATATCACACGCGAGCATGCGCTGGAGCACCGCGTCCCGCTCCGCCTGCGCATCGGCGTCAACAGCGGGCCGGTGGTGGCGGGCGTCATAGGTCGGAGCAAGTACATCTACGATCTGTGGGGCGACACGGTGAACCTGGCGAGCCGCATGGAAGCCGCGGGCGTTCCCGACACCATCCAGGTCACCCGGCCCGTCTACGAGCGGCTGAAGGACTACTTCGTCTTCGAAGCGCGCGGCGAAGTCGAGATCAAGGGCAAAGGCAGCGTCGAGGCCTGGCTGCTGCGGGTTTGATCCGGGAAATCCTGTCACGAACTGTCAGGAAGGACTGCTAAGCTGGCGCCATGCGCGCGAGCCGCCTGCTTTCCATCCTGCTGATGCTGCAGACCCGTGGCCGCCTGACGGCCGAGCAGCTGGCCGAGACCTTCGAGGTCTCGATCCGCACCATCTATCGCGATATCGAGCAGCTCAGCGCCGCCAACGTGCCGGTCTACGCCGATCGCGGACCGGGCGGCGGCTTCCAGCTGCTCGATGGTTTCCGCACCAAGCTCACAGGGCTGACCGAGAGCGAGGCCGAGACGCTGTTCATCGCCGGTCTCCCTGGCCCCGCCTCGCAGCTCGGTCTCGCCGACCAGCTTCTCTCGGCGCAGCTCAAGCTCACGGCCGCCCTGCCCGAAAAGGCGCGCGCCGGCGCACAGAAGATCGCCCAGCGATTCCATCTCGATCCCGTCGACTGGTTCAAGAGCCCGCAGGCGGCGGCGCTGCTGCCCGAGATCGCCAAGGCCGTGTGGAGCGAGCGCTGCATCGATATCAGCTATCGCCGTTACGAGAAGTTCTCGACGCGGCGGGTGAAGCCGCTCGGTCTCGTGCTCAAGGCCGGCACCTGGTACCTCGTCGCCGACTGGAACGGCGAGATGCGCACCTTCCGCGTCGGCAACATCGTCGAGCTCACGATCAGCGAGGAAGCATTCGTGCGCCCCAAGGAGTTCGACCTCGTGCGCTTCTGGACAGAGTCTTCACGCGCCTACGAGGTCGGCCTGTATCGCGACAAGGCGGTGCTGCGCCTCTCACCGCGCGGCCTGGTCCGGCTCGAGATGATCAGCGAGGCCACCGCCGACGCCGCCCGCGAATCGGCGGAGCCGCCGGACAAGGATGGATGGGTGCGCGCGACCGTGCCGATCGAATCGATCGACATGGCCGCGCTCAATTTCATGCGCCTCGGCACCGAGGTCGAGGTCCTGCAGCCCAAGGCGCTGCGCCGACGGATCGCCCAGACGGCGCGCGAGATGGCAAAGCTGAACGGCTAACGCACGACAGACGCTGTCTGGCCGAACAGAACCTTGCGCTGTTCTTCGGTGTTGATGCCGGGCGTGGGACGCAACTCTATGCCGACCTTACGGCCCTTCTGCACCGCCGGCCGCTCGCCCATCGTCTTCTCGAAGTAGCGCTTGAGGTTCTCGAAGTCGTCGATGTTCTGGCGGAAATTCTTGAAGCCCACGAGCCAGGGCCAGATCGCGAAGTCGGCGATCGAGATCTCGCCCGCCACGAACTCACGGTCGGCCAGCCGCTTGTTCAGCACGCCGAACAGGCGATTGACCTCGTTGCTGTAGCGGTCCTGACCGTACTTCAGTGCCTCGGGCGGGTTGAACTGCGGCGCGTACATGTTGAAGTGATTGGCCTGGCCCGCCATCGGCCCCAGCCCGCCCATCTGCCAGTTCACCCACTGCAGCACCTCGTACTTGCCGCGCACATCCTTCGGCAAAAACTTGCCCGTCTTCTCGGCAAGGTATTGGAGGATCGCGCCCGACTCGAACACCGAGATCGGCGCGCCACCGCCCGGCGGATCGTGATCGACGATCGCCGGCATGCGGTTGTTGGGGCTGATCTTCAGGAACTCCGGCTTGAACTGCTCGCCCGTGCCGATGTTCACGGGAACGATCTTGTACGGCAGGCCGCACTCTTCGAGCATGATGGCAATCTTGAAGCCGTTGGGAGTCGGCCAGTAATGCACGTCGATCATGGTGGGTCTCCGGTGGAGGTTGTTGCCCCGAAGACTAGACGATCCGCTGCATGACGCGAAGCGCTTGACCCGTCCATCGAACGACGGGAAGGTCCCACCGGGAGGACCGATCTCATGCCCACTTCGCTCTACGATCTCAGTGTCACAAGTTTCCTGCAGACGCTGGGAGGCGTCGAAGGCTTCCTTGCCAAAGGCCTCACCCATTGCAAGGAAAAGGGGATCGACCCGGAAAGCATCGTCGAGACACGCCTGTTCGACGACATGCTGCCCTTCCGCTTCCAGGTCATCTCCGTCGCCCATCATTCCGCCGGAGCGCTCCGCGGCGTAAAGGCCGGCCAGTTCTCGCCCTCCGGCCCGATGCAACTGGACTATGCCGGCCTGCAGAAGCTCGTGAGCGACGCTCGCCAGGAGCTGGAGCAGCTCAAGCCCGACGAGGTCAATGCGCTCGAAGGAAAGGACGTCACCTTCAGCGTGCGCGACATCAAGATGCCCTTCAAGGCGGAGGGCTTTCTGATGTCTTTCTCGCTGCCGAACTTCCATTTCCACGCCACCACGGCGTACGACATCCTGCGCTCGAAGGGCGTGCCGCTCGGCAAGCGCGACTACATGGGACGCATGCGGCTGGCGAAAGCCTGATGGCGCTGCCCGCCGGATGGCCGCGCGAGCGGCCGCTTGCGCTCTCGGTCAGCGTCATGCTCGAAGGCTGGACCGACGATTCGGCGCCCGGCATCGGGCCGATGGGCAATCCCCTGCGCGCCGGCGTGCTCGACCTGCAGGCGCGCTCGTGGGCCGAGTACGGGCCCAAGGTCGGCGCCTGGCGCATCCTGGAAGCACTGGCGAAGCAGAGAGTGCGCACCGTCTTCTATGTGAGCGGCATCCTGGCCGAGCGCTATCCGGACCTGATGAAAGCCATCGTCGCGGCGGGCCATGTCGTGGCGGCACACGGCTGGGGGCAGAACATCATTCCCTCGTACCAGACGGCGGAGGAGGAAGCGCGCGACCTCGCGAAATGCATGAAGGCGATCGCGGCGTCAGCGGGCCACCGACCACGTGGCTGGCTCAGCCCGCGTTGCACATCCAGCACGCGTACGTCCGAGCTGCTCGCCACGGCGGGCTTCGATTGGCATGCCGACTTCTTCGATTCCGACCTGCCCTATCGCCACATGACCCCGACCGGTCCCATCACCGCCGTGCCGTTCACCATGGAGGTGAACGACATGCCGCTCTACGTGCGCTACGGCAGCGAGCCCGAGGCCTTCACCCGCACCCTCGAACGCATCCTCGCCAACTGGCCGCTGCTCGGCCGACCGCCGGCCTGCCTCGACATCACCGTGCATGCCCACGTCTTCGGCCGGCCCTTCGGCGTCATCGAGCTGATCAAGTCGCTGGAAGCGACACGGCGCTACGCCGAATGGACATGGTTCACCGATCACTGCTGGCTGTCGGAGATGTTCGGGAAGGCGAACTGACGCGGCGGAGAAACCCCATGGGGTTCGCGGCGTTGTCATGGGTTGCTATACAGTCAAGCGTTACGAATTGAGAGGCGTGCCGTGTCCTACGTCAGATCCGTTCTTCAGCCGGGCGAGAGGATCAAGGTCATCGGCAAGCTGCACTGGATCGTGTTCGTCCGCGCGTTCGTCCTGCTGGCGGTCGCGATCGCGCTCTTCGGTGTCGCCCGCCGGATCGAATCGAGACTCCACGAGCTGATTTTCTACGTCGGTTGCCTGGTCCTGCTGCTGAGTGCGCTGTCCTTCCTCCATGCCTGGTTCGTCCGCTGGATCACCGAGCTCGCCGTCACCGACCATCGCGTGATCTACAAGCGCGGCTTCCTGCGCCGTCACACGGTCGAGATGAACCAGGACAAGGTGGAAACCGTCGATGTCGACCAGTCGATCATGGGTCGCCTGCTGGGCTACGGAACCATCCGCGTGCGGGGCACAGGCCAAGGCATCGAGAACCTGAAAGAGATCGCAAGTCCGATCGCCCTGCGCAACGCGATCACGTCGCGCTGATACACGTGGGGCGCGTCATCGTCATCGGCAATGCCGGCCTCGACCTGCGCCTCACCGTCCCGCGTCTACCGGGTCCAGGCGAAACCCTGATCGGTCAGGAAAGCGCGCGAGCACCCGGCGGCAAGGGCCTCAATCAGGCCGTCATGGCCGCACGATGCGGCGCCGAGGTGCGCTTCTGTGCGCCGCTCGGCAACGATGAGCCGCAGGCACACGACGTCGAAGCGTATCTCTCCCGGGAACCCATCGCCGAACGTATGCTTCTACGCACCGATCATCCGACGGATTTCTCGCTGGTGATGGTGCTGCCCGATGGTGAGAACAGCATCGTCAGCACCAGCGCCTGCTCTCTGGCCATGAAGCCTGAGCAGATGGCGCCGGCCTTGCGCGATGTCGGCGAAGGCGACGTCGTCCTGCTGCAGGGAAATCTATCCATCGAGACGACGGACTTTCTGCTCGCCGCCGCGCGCGAACGGAAGGCGCGGACGATCTTCAATCCGGCTCCGTTCTGGCCGGGCGCGGAAAAGCTGATGGGGCATTGCAGTGTCGTCGTCGCCAACAAAGGCGAGGCCGCGTCGCTAGGAGAGGCCTTGGCCGCAGCTGAGCAAGCGATCGTGACGCTGGGACGCGAAGGCTGCGTTCTTATCGAAGCAGGTCACTGCCGGTCTTTTGCCGCCCAGCCCGTGATGGCCGTCGATACGACAGGATGCGGCGACGCTTTCTGCGGCGCGCTCGCGGCAATGTTGGCTTCTGGACAGTCGATCGATCAGGCCATCAACGTCGCCCAGAAAGCAGCCGCGCTTACGGCGACGAAGCCTGGCGCGTTCGATGCCCTGCCCTCGTCCGCGGAGTTGACGACGATCAGTGGCCCAAGGGCGCCCTGACGTCCTGGCCGAAATAGGCGTGCTCCAGCCGGTTGGCGAGGTCGGCTTCCCGGGCACCCGCCTCGAGTACGATCGAGCCGCGGGCCAACGCGTAGACGCGATCGACAACGGCTACCGCCTTCTCAATCAGCTGCTCGACCAGCAGAACCGCCGTGCCACCGGCGCGCAGTCTCGTGATCGCGGCCAACACGCGATCGACCAGCACCGGTGAGAGGCCGGCGGACGGCTCGTCGAGCATCAGGAGGCGCGGACGGGCGACGAGGCCTTGCGCCACCGCCAGCATCTGCTGCTGCCCGCCCGACAGGGAACCCGCCTTGTCGTTGCGCTTCGCCGCGATCTCCGGAAAGAACGCGAGGGCTTCCTCGACCTGCGTACTGCGTGCGCTGGCGGCAAGGCCGTAGCCCGCGAGCAGGAGGTTGTCGTAGACGCTGAGTTGCGTGAAGACGCGATGGCCTTCCACGACGTGCACCAGCCCTGCCCGCACGGTGTCGCGAGGACTGGCCCTGGAAATGTCCCGGCCACCGAAGCTCACCTGCCCTGTGCGCGGCAACAGGCCGGAGACGGCGCGCAGCAGCGTCGTCTTGCCGGCACCGTTGGGGCCCAGCAGCGCCACCGCCTCGCCGGCCCCGATCGAGAGGTTGATGTCGCGCAGCACGATAATCTTGCCATAGCCGGCCGACAGACCGGCGACCTTGAGCAGAGCTTCAGGCGCCGAGGTAGGCACTGACCACCTCCCGGTGCGAGCGGATCTCCTCGGGCGTGCCGGCCGCCAGCACCTTGCCGAGATTGAGAACGGTCACGCGGTCGCAGATGTCGAAGATCAGGTCGGCATGATGCTCGACCAGCAGCACGGCTGTGCCGGCCCGGCTGATCGCCTTGATGAGCGCGCCGAGCCGCCGGATCTCCTCGGCCGACAGGCCAGCTGCCGGCTCGTCGAGCAACAGGCAGGCGGGACGCAGCATGAGAGCGCGGGCGATCTCGACGAAGCGCAGCTCACTGTGCTGCAGGCGGTCGGCGCGCACGGCGGCCAGCGTTTCCAGCCCCACGGTCTGCAAGGCCAGCAGAGCGGCCTCGCGCAGGTGCTTTTCGTCGCGACGATGACGCGGCAGCGTGATCAACGACTCACCGAAGGTGCAAGCGCCGTCGATCGTGCCACCGATCATGACGTTCTCGATCACCGATGCGCCGCCGATAAGGCGTGGCGTCTGGAAAGTGCGGGCAATACGATGCGCTGCGCGGGCGTGCGGCACGCTCGGCGGCAGTTGAGCCGAACCCAACTGAACGGTGCCGGCCTGCGGGGCGTAGTAACCTGAGATGACATTCAAAGTCGTGGTCTTGCCGCTGCCGTTGGGGCCGATCAGCCCATGAACCTCGCCCGGTCGAATCTCCAGGTCGAGCCCCGCGATCGCGCGCACACCGCCAAAACTGAGCTCTATACCCTTGAGAGCCAATATGTCGGCCGTCTTCGCGCGCTCCAGCAGGCGCGGCAGCAGGTCGGGCCGCGTCGCGATCTCGCGATGCTGCTCAAGCGGGCGGCGATTGCGATAGTCGAGTAGATCGGCAATGCCGCCCGGGATCAGCAGCACGATCAGCAGCAGGAGCGCGGCATAGAGGAACGTCGACCAGGCGACCAGAGGAGCCGCGATCTCCGGCAGGACCGTCAGGATGATGGTGCCGAGCAACGGTCCCAGGATCGAGCCACGGCCGCCGATCAGGATGGCGATGAAGAACAGTACCGACAGGTCGAAGGTGAAGGCGTCCGGGGTGATGTAGGACTGTAGCGACGCGAACAGCCCGCCCGAGACGCCGGCGACCGCGCCGGAGAAGACGAAGATCGTCATCAGCAGCCGGGGCTTGGCGACGCCGGACGCTTCGGCCGCGACCTCGGCATCGCGGATGGCGACCAGCGCCCGGCCGAAGCGGCTCGCCGCTATGTTTGCCGTCATCCAGGTGCAGAGCGCGGCGAGGATGAAACAGAAATAGTAGAAGCCCCAGCCTGGATCGAATGGCCAGTCGAAGACCGGCCCGGCGATACCGATGCCGCCGCCCGTGACGGTCCTCCAGGCGAGCGCGATCTGCGTGACGATGGTCGCGAAGCCCAACGTCGTCATGGCGAAGTAGAAGGTGCGCAGACGAAGGGCCGGCAGGCCGATGATGACGCCGAACACCGCGCCGACGAGGCCCGAGATCGCCAGAGCGATATACGGCGACCAGGCGGGCACGACGGTGCCGGCTGTCAGCACGGCGGTCGTGTAGGCTCCGAGCGTGAGCAGCGACACCCAGCCGATCGCGATCTGGCCGGCATAGCCCACGACGAGATTGAGGCCCGCGATCAGGATCCAGTAGATGCAGGCGCGCGTGGCGATCACACCGGCGTAGGAATCATCGAAGAGCGGGAGGCAGATGCCTGCGATCGCCAAAAGCAGGAACGTGATCCTGCCCTCAAGATGTTTCATCAGCCCGCTGCGCGCCGGCTTGGCCGTTATGGAAGGCGCCGCGGCTTCCATCAGACGCGCCGCGCTCCCGACGCGCCCGCGAAGCCCTCGGGCCGCAGCAGCAGGACGATGATGAAGACCGTGAAGACCGCGACCGAAGCGAAGATGCCGCCGACCAGGAAATTGGCGGCCTGCTGGAACAGGCCGAGCAACAGACCGCCCACGAGAGCGCCTCGATTGTTGCCCATGCCACCCAGCGCCACCGGCACGAAGCCGTAGAAGTTCAGGATCGCCTGGTTGCCGAAGTAGGCGAGCAGCATCTCCCCGCCCGAGAAACCGGCCAAGGCCCCGATCATGCCGGCGATCGCGAAGCTCGCGATGCGCAGCCGCTGCTCGGGCAGGCCGAGCGCGCGGGCGGCGTAGCTGTCCTCGGCAATGGCAAGGAACGCGCGGCCGATCAGTGTGCGGCGGTAAAGTAGTTCCAGCCCGATCACCGTCACTGCGCAGGCAAGCATCGGCAGCCAGAACTTCTGGTCGAAGATGCCTTCGCCGATCGGGATCAGGCGCGGAAAGGGAGCGGCATCGGTACCCCACTCGATCGCGGTGAACTGCGCGAACAAGAGCGAGAAGGCCAAAGTCGAGAGCACGTAGAGATGCTGCTCGATGCTCTTCAGCACTGGCCGCACTGCCACGAACTCGGTCACGATGCCCAGCACCGCCCCGGAGGCCAGCACGAGCAGGAGGCCCAGAATCACCGGGAGCTCGAGCCTGTCGATGAAGAGCGCGCCCAACACACCGCCCAGCATGCCCAGCATGCCGGCGGTGAAGCTGAACGCGCGGGATGCCGAGAACATCACGTTGTACGTGATGCCGATCAGTGCGTAGACCGCTCCTACCGCCAGGCCGTAGGAGACGATCGATTCCAGCATCGGCTAGGCGCCGTAGCCGGGAGCAATGTTGAACGCGCCGTCCTTCAACGAGTTGGCCTGGCACATCACGACTTCCGCGTCGGGCACGCCGTTGTGCTGCTGCGGCGTGAAGGAGAGCGTCGCGTTGACGCCCTTCCAGTTCGCGAGCTTGTTCAAGTAGGCGACGATGTCCTTGGGCGAATCGCCCGCCGCCTTCACCGTCTCGGCGATCAGCCGGGGCGCGTCGTAACCGCAGGCGATCCACCAGAGCAACGTGTCGCCCATGTCGATGTTTGCCTTGGCGATCCGTCCGCGGAACTCCGCGTCGATCGCCGGCAGCTTGCCGTCGCTGCCATAGCAGCAGTTCTTGAAGTTGTTGGAATAGACCTTGGCCCAGTTCTCGGGCTTGTCGAGCAGCGCCTTGGTCTGGCCGGAACCCAGCGTAGTCTGGCCGACCACCGGCACGTCCCAGCCCATCGCTGCGCGCGTATTGAGGATACGCGCCAGGAAGCCCGCATTCACGCTCCACGGCATGATCGCCTCAGCGCCGCCGTCGCGCATGCGCAGCAACTCGGGCTTGAGATCGGGATTTGCCGCGTCGACGTTGCCTTCGTAGACGACGTTGGCGCCCTTCTTCTTCAGCAGCGGCACGTAGGCCGCGACCGTCGCCGTCGCGTAACCCGCATTGTCGCCGATCACCGCGACCTTCTTGGCCTTCAGCACGTCCATCACATAGTGATTCGCCGCCTCGCCGATCTGCTCGTTGGTCGGCGCGCTGCGGAACGACATCGGATACTTCTTGACGTCGATCAGCGTGTCGACCCAGCAGGGATGGATCATCGGGATGTTCGCCCGCGCGCAAAGCGGTGTGGCCGCCAGCGTCTCGCCCGAATTGAGCGGTCCCCAGATCATCGCCACCTTCTGCCGGTTCGTCAGCTCGGCGATGGCATTGACCGCCTTGGTCGCGTCGCTCTGCGTGTCGCGTACGACCATCTCGATCTTGCGACCGCTGATGCCGCCGGCGTCGTTGATCTCCTTGACCGCGAGCTCGGTGCCGCGGTTTATGCCGATGCCGGTCGATGAACTCGGCCCGGTCAAGGCCGGCAGGAAACCGATACGCAATGGCTCGTTGGCAGCGATCGCCGGCGCGGCCAACCCGCCTCCCGCCAGCGCAACGGCGCCCGCAGCAGACCCTTTCAAGACGCTCCTACGCTTGATCGACATGTCGCTTCCTCCGGGAAAGATTTTTTTGATTTATTGCCGGCAGCATAACCGCTGCCGGGGCGCGGTCAATTGACCAATGCCTGGTAGACCAGTTGCCGCAGGAGGTAACGGTACGGCAGGCGCGCGGTCTGTGACTGCATCATGAGGATCGCGTACATGCGCTCACGCGGATCGTGCCAGAAATAGGTGCCGAAGGCGCCGCCCCAAAAGTAGTCGTTGGGCGAGCCAGGCAGAGGATTGCGACCCTGCTCGTTGCGCACGGCAAAGCCCAGGCCGAAGCCCTGCCCCATGGCGGCACTCGGTTCGAGCGCCTCGAAGCGGTACATGTCGTCGCCCATTTTCACATCTGGCGGCAGGTGATCTGCCGTCATCAGGTCGATGGTCTTGCGCGAGATGACGCGGACGCCATCGAGCTGGCCGCCGCCCGCGAACATCTGCAGGAAGCGGGCATAGTCGGCCGCGGTCGAAACCATGCCGCCGCCGCCCGACTTCCAGGTCGCCGCGTAGGTGACGTCGGGAATGGCCGGCGCCTCGTTCTTCGGACCTTCCTTCTGCGGGTGCGCGCCGCGATCCTTCTTGTCGGCCGCGACCTCAAAGGCCGTATCTCCCATCTTGAGCGGCTTGGTGATGCGCTCCTCGATGAACTTGTCGAGCGGCATGCCGGAGACGATCTCGATGATGCGTCCCATCACGTCCATCGACATGGAATATTCCCAGTGCGTCCCCGGCTGATAGAGCAGCGAGAGCTTGGCGAGCTTGTCGACCATCTGGGCATTGGTCTGCGCCGGATCCATCACTTTCATGTCCATGTAGGACTGTTTGACCGGATTCGTCCCGACCTCGCCGTAGGTCAAGCCCGAAGTGTGGCGCAGCAGGTCCTGGATGGTCATCGGCTTGATCTGCCGCTCCTGCACCCACTCCTCCGTGCCGTCGGGACTCTTCTTGCGAACCGCAACCTTGGTGTCGGCAAAGGCCGGAATGTATTTCGACACCGGATCGGCGAGCGAGAGCTTGCCCTCCTCCATCAGGATCATGGTGGCGACGGCGACGATCGGCTTGGTCATCGAGGCGATGCGGAAGATCGTATCGGTCTTCATCGGCGCCTTGGCATCCTTGTCGCGATAGCCGAAGGCATCGAGCATGACGATTCGGCCGTTGCGCGCGATCAGGACGACCGCGCCGGGAATCTCGCCATTCTTGACGCCCTCCTCCATGCGATCGCTTATGCGTTTCAGCCGGGTCGAGGAGAACCCCACCTCCTCCGGCGATTGAGCCTTGGGGATGCCCTGCGCCCAGGCGGGCAGCGCCATCACGCTCAGTGCCAGGGCGGCAAGACCGACACGCACGATCGACATCAAATTCCTCCGGACTTCATTGTGATTGTCACAATGAAGAAATCAGCCGCTGGGCGCCAGCTTAAGCGGCGTCGCGAGGTCGAAGTCTTCCGCTCTGAAATACAGGAAGACCGGAATGCGCTCGGAGCGGCCCACGCCTGGTTTCTCGGCGCTGAGCTGGATCCTGTGCGAGGGGTTGTTCATGAACCGGAAGACACCGGCGTCGTCCGTCTTCACGTGCGAATGCTCCTGGTAGGTCGTGAAATTGTAGACCCAGAGCACCACCGAGGCGTCGGCCACCGGCTTGCCGGCTAAATCGACCACTCGGCCGGTGATGTGGCCATGGTCGTGGGTGGCGACATAGATGTTCCAAAGCAGAGCCACCAGAGCGATCGCACCCGGAACCAGTACAAAGCGGTTGAGCAGCCACCGCTTCATCCTTTGGTGGCTCCAGAGGTGAGGCCACGGATGAATTCCTTTTGCGCCAGCAGGAAGAGCAGCAGGCCCGGCGCCAGAACCATGATGCAGAAGGCGTAGAGCGCGCCGGTCGTATCCTCCTGGTAGGACAGGAAACGTGCGAGACCGAGCGGCAGGGTCTGCATATCGGCCGAACGCGTCATGATCAGAGGCCAGAGAAAATTGTTCCACGACCAGATGAAGGCCAGGATCACATTGGTGGCGATGGCGGCGGTCGAGAGCGGCATCATGATGTGCCAGATGATGCGCCACTCCGGCAGCCCATCGATGCGCGCGGCGTCGATCAGCGAGCGCGGCACGGCGTCGAAGCTCGCCTTGAAGATGAAGATGCAGATGATCGTCGAGCACTGCGGCAGCGCCAGACCGAGCCAGCTGTCGAGCAGGCCTAGCTTGCCGGTGATCAGGTAAGCCGGGATGATCGTCGCCTGGAACGGCACCATCATGCAGGACAGGAACAGCATCAGCACGACGTTCTTGCCGCGAAAGCCGTGCGTCAGCGCATAGCCTGCCATGGCGTTGAAGATAACGTTGGCGATGACCGCGATCACCGACACCGCGAGACTGTTCAGGAAATAGCGTGCGAACGGAATGGCGTACCAGACGTCGACGTAGAAGAACGGCTGTACCCTGGTCGGGATGATCGACGGCGGATAGGCGTAGATGTTCTCTCCGGAGACGCTGGTCTTGGCCACCCAGTAGAACGGCACCAGCATGACGAAGCTCGCCATGATCAGGGCGAGATGGATGGGCCAGCGCGGATAGCGGTTCATCACTCGATCTCCGCCGCGCCGGCATTGCCACCGGCCAGCCGGTTGGCCGCCCAGGCGGTCACGATCAGCAGCACGAAGAAGACGATGGTGACGGCAGCGGCCTCGTCGAACTTGGTCTGCACGAAGCCCAGCTTGTAGATGTAGGTCACCAGGATCTCAGTGGCCCGGCCTGGACCGCCACCGGTCATGACATAGACGAGATCGAAGCTCGTGATCGAATTCAGCATGCCGACGACGAAGGCGAGGAAGATCGAGGGCCGGAGTAGCGGCAAGGTGATGGAGCGCAGCCGCCGCCAGCTGCTCGCCCCATCGATGGCCGCCGCTTCGTGAAGCTCGTGCGGGATGCTCTGCAGCCCGGTGAGCAGGATGATCATGTAGAAGCCCAGCATCTGCCAGATGTTGGCCGCGATCACCGACGGCAGCGCCCAGGTGAAGGAATTCAGGAATGGAATCGGCTTGTCGACCAGATGCAGGCTGCGCGCGACGTAGTTGATGAGCCCCACCCGCTCGTCGAACATCCAGCGCCAGATGATGGCGACGGCGACGGTCATCAGCGGATAGGACAGGAAGATGATCGTTCGATAGACGTCGCGGCAGCGGATCTCGGCATTGACCAGCAGCGCGAGCCCCAGCGCCAGAGCGATGCCGATCGGCGCGCTCGCAATCACCAGCAGCGTGTTCCAGAGCGCCTGCCAGAAGACGTCGTCGTACCAGAGGTCCTCATAGTGATCGAAGCCCGCGAATTCGGCAGGCTTCAAGGGCGACCAGTACTGGAACGACAGGACGAAGTTCCAAACGACCGGCATAACGCGATACAGAAGGAAGATCGCGAGCGACGGTGCCAGGAAACACCAGAGCAGCAGCGTCTGGCGCGTCCGATGTTTCAGCACTACGCCTTGCGCCTCAGGATCCGGTCGACCGCCCGCTCGGCATCGGCCATCGCCTTCTTCGGCTCCTTGCGGCCGAGCACGGCGTTCTGGATTTCAGGCCAGAAGGCGTCCTTGAGCTCGGCGTCATAAGGCAGCGGCCAATTGCCGGTGAGCTTGTCGGTATGCTCCGTCTGGGTGCGTAGCACCGCCCCCGCCAGCGGATCCGTCTTCTCGATGGCTTCGAGGCCAGCCTTGTCGGCCTCGATATTCGCCGTCAATACCCGGCGCTCCCTGAACAGATTGCCCGCCGACTTGTCGCTCGTCATGTGTTTCAGGAAGCTCCAGGCAAGATCCGGATTCCTCGAGCCTTTCGAGATGGCGAAGCCATGGTTGGTCGGCGTCGACCAGAAGCCCGGCAGCTGCGTGGCGCCGAGGGTCTGCTCGTTGATCCATGGCCCCTGCCCCTTGACGAAGAAATACGACGCCGAGTGCGCATGCAGCATCCCGACCGTGCCCGAAGCGAAGGCACCGTTGGGTTCGACCCAGCGGCCGGTCCAGGCGATCTTGTTGATGCCACCATCGGCCGTCGCCTTGGCGAGCTTGCCGAGCGCGTCGGCCATCTGCGGCGTATTGAAGGCGGCCTTCTTGCCGTCGGGCGAGAGGAGCTCCACGCCATTCATCTTGAAGAGCGGCCAATAGAGCCAATCGAAGTTGAGGGTCAGGAAGCCCGTCTTCTCGCCTTTGGCCATCTTGTTGGAGAAGGCGATCAACTCGTCGAAGCTCTGCGGCGGCTGAGCGATGTCCGCGTCGCGATACATCGTCTTGTTGTAGTAGAGCAGCGTCTTGGCGACGTAGAACGGCAGCAGGTAGGTCTTGCCCTGATAGACCCAGCCACCGAGATAATCCTGGTTGAAGCGTTTGGCGACGTCGGGCTCTTTCTGGAGATAGGGCGTCAGATCGACCAGGCCGCCGTTGGCCGCATAGTCGACCCAGAGAGCGCCCTGAATGTCGACAACGTCCGGCGGCGTGCCGGCGACGATCTGCGTCTGATAGAAAGCCGGCAGGTCGGGTCCCTTCTTGTCGAGCCATTCGATCTCGACGCCGGGATTAGCGGCCTTGAATTCCGCGAACTCCTTTTTGAACAGCTCTTCCTGGTCGGCGATGTTCCAGGTGAGCACGCTCAGCTTCTTCGATGACTGGGCGCGCAGATAGGCGGGAGCTGCAAGCGCGGCCGCTCCCGCAAGAGCGCCCTTCATGATCGATCTGCGCTTCATCATTCCTCCGGTTCTTTTGCCGAAGCTTAGCGCGATCTCATTGTCCTAGGTACTCTCCGGTTCGGCATCGCCCGGCGGCCAGACGAGCGTGAAGCGCTCGAAGACCGCCGGCATCGACGGATCGAAGGCGAAGCCCTCGTTCCTTGCGCGCTCGGTGAAATACCGAACATGCATGGCGAGCCAATCGTCGCGGGTGCGATCGCCCTCGCCTTCGTCCCAGGCGAAAGCATCGTCGATCCGGTCGAGCGGCTTCACATCGACCGTCCTCGTGCGCCAAATGGCCCGCGGCCGGTCGGCGCCATCCAGAACGACGACATGACCGCCAACGCGCGGCATCGTCTCACCGCCGGTCTCGACGTCGCGCAGCAGGCAAGCCGTCGCGCGCTTGGGGCCCGTCAAGATGAGCTGCAGCAACTCGTCGCCGAATTCGGGACTGTCGCCCATACGGCAAACGTCATAGGGCTGCTCGGAAATGCCCCGTGCTCGGCGGAACGCCTCCCAATAGACGACGATCGCGGGTGACTTGGGCTTGTCCATCCGTCGACCATGTCCGAAATCCGCCAGACCGGCAAACGGGTCGCGCCTACTGATGCCGCCAGCAACGGAGCATCCACATGGCCACTCTTCGCAAGCAGATCGCCATCGGCAACAGCGCCGCCAACGTCTGGATGGCGCTGCGCGATTTCGGCGCCGTCCACACGCGTGTCGCACCCGGCTTCCTCACCGCGCTCGAGATGGATGGCGGCGATCGCGTGCTCACCTTCTTCAACGGCATGGTCGCGCGCGAGCGGCTGGTCACGCTCGACGACGAGGAGTGCCGCCTGGTCTATGCCGTCGTCGAGGGCCGGCCGGCGCACTACAACGCCTCGGTGCAGGTCTTTCCCGAAGGCGACGGGCTGAGCCGGCTGATCTGGACGATCGATCTCCTGCCTGATGAGCTCGCCCCCACTATTGGCGGCATGATGGACCACGCCCTGCCCTTCATGAGAAAGGCACTGAAAACCGCCTGATCGCCCGCCTCCGGGGGATGGACGGGAGCGGGCACGGGTCGTAAGACCCGGGCCATGAAGATTTCCGCCCGCGATATCGATCATCTCAGCATGATCGTCGCTTCCCCCGACGAACTCGCAGCCAGGCTGGAGCAGATCGGATTCACGCTCACGCCCGAGGGCGTCGAGCCGCGATGCATCTGCTTCCAGCCCGATCGCGACGACATCCCGAACTACATCGAGCTGGTCGAAGGCGAGCCGCGCATGGCCCTCGCCCTGAACGTCGCGGAGCTCGAGGGCGAGACCTTGAGCCATAGCTGGGAAAGCGAGGACGGCTATTCGATCGATGCGGAGGTCGTCATCGGCCAGGGCGGCGGACCGATTCCGTGGTTCCCGGTCAGCCATCGCACGCCCGACGCCTTCATGGAGCCGGAATGGATCGTCCACCCCAACGGCGCTCTGGCCCTGGTGGCGATCCATGCCGTGGTCGAGAACCCGGCGGAGACGGCAAAGGCGTTGAAGGATTCGTGGAAGGCCGAGACGGAAGAAATCTTCGACGGCTGCTCCCTGGTGCGCACGGGTGCCGTCGAGCTGCTGCTCTGGTCGTCGGCCGCCTGGCAGCTCGAATACAAGGCGATCGAGGCGATGGCGCCGGAACAGAAGCCAGCGATCGTCGGCGTCGCCATTGCCGTCGAGCGCGCCCGGCCGCTTCAGGCCTTGCTGCGTGCCAACAATGTCGGATTCGCCCTGGGTGACGGCGATCGCGTGATTGTGCCGCCTGAGCAGACGGGCGGCCTCACGATCGAATTCATGCCACAGACCTAGCGGCGGCGACCGGCCTCGCGTTGTCGGGCCGTCTCCGCGGCCGCTTCGAGTGCCTGCGAGATATCCTCGATGTGGGCCGTATTGCTGATCTGCACAGGAACGACGTCGCCGGCAGCAAAAGCCACTGCGGCGCGGCCGAGTTGATGGACGGCACGCGCGATACGATTGGCGACCAGACCGGCGGCGAGCACGGCGATCAATGTCAGCCCGAGGCCGATCGCGCTCATGAAGATCATGCTCTGCCACAGCGGGGCGTTGACGATCGCCGCCGGCACCGCGACACCTGCCGTCCAACCAGAGACCTTCGACCGTACGAAGGTGTTCTTGATGGGGATACCGTCGCGCGAGATGACGTCGAACACACCCCATGCATGACCGCTATTCGTGGCCTGTACCATGGGCGATTGCGCCACCACGCCCACGAATGCTTCCGGCCGCGCACTGCGCGCCATGATGACGCCCTTCCGATCGACCACACCCGCCGTCCAGGCGTCGCGCAGCCCGGCTTCCGCGAACAGCGGCTGCAAGCGCTTGGCCGCCATCGCACCGATGAGCACGAAGGCCACCTTGCCGTCGATCACGATGGGCACCGAGATGGTGTAGACCGGCGTCTTGCCGCCATCGAACGACAGCAGGTTCGAAACGAACAGGTGACGGCCGCCGATGATTTCGCTGACGCCGAACTCCGCAGGCTTGGCGAAGGACGCCTCCATGTTCGCAGGTGAGACGAATTTCAGCTTGCCGTTGGGTTCGAACAGGGCGAGCGCCTGGAAGCCATAGTCGATCGCCTCGTTGCCGGCGCGCTCGATCGCCTCCATGCGATCGATCTGGAAGGCTCGCCGCACCGCCATGCCGCGGAGATAGCCGGCGGTCGCCTCGATATCGCGGTCGACCAGGTAGGTGAGATTGTTCGCGACGTCGAGCCGTTGCGCCTCGATCGTCTGCTGGCAGGCAACGCCATAGTACCAGGCCAGCACGGCGACCTGCGCCAGCATCGGAACGAGGACAGCCGCGATCAGCAGCATCAGATAGCTGCGAATCGACGGAAAGCCGTAAGCGGCTCGCGTCGAGCGCGAATGCAGGAAATCGTCGCTCATGAACTGTTGGTGACCGGCGCCCGCAGGCGCTCCCCGTCTGGTCTATTCGGTGCTTTTCTCGACCATGCCACCCACTTTGCAATCCGGCAAGACTGCCCAGGCGCGCGCATTGCCGCGTGAGGGAACGCTCAGAAGGCTGGAATGGGCGCCTGAGGAATGGATTTCCAGAACTCGGAATCGTGGCCGAAAATGAGTTTGGCGCCGCCCTTTTCGAGCGCTTCCAGACGATCGAGCGAAGCCATCATCTGCTCGCGGTCGAAAACGTGCTGGGGCAACCTCCGCTCACGCAGTGTGCGGCAGAAGTAGCAGGCGTCGCCGGTCAGCACGACCTCGCCGCGCTCGGTCTGAACCTTGAGCGACTGATGGCCCGGCGTGTGGCCCCAGGTCGGAACGCAGACCACGCTGCCGTCGCCGAACAGGTCGTACTCGCCCTCGACCTGCTTCACGGGATGGCCGAGATCGTAGTCGATCTTGTAGAAGCCGACCTTCGCCGCGGTCTCCGGATCCTGGCCGGCCTGCCATTCGCGCTTCTGCACGACGACGGTGGCATTGGGAATCAATTCGTTGCCGCCAGCATGATCGAAATGCAGATGCGAGTTCACGATGAGATCTACCTTGGCCGGATCGCGGTCGATCGATTCCAGCCGAGACTTGATATCGTCCTGCGGCCCGAACTGTTCGAAGCCGAACAGCTTCGCGACGCGCGCGCCCATGCGGCCACCGGCATCCGAGCGGCATTGCGGATGCATGCCCGTGTCGAACAGCGCCCGACCCTTCGGATGCTCGATCAGGAAAGACGGGATCGGCAGTGTCGCCTGCCCCTCGCCGCCTTGCATCAGGCGGCTCAGCTCACCCGTCAGATAGCCACAGGTCATGGCGTAAAGCTTCGCGGTCATGCGCGACACCCTAGCACGGGCGATGTCAGGAACCGAGCCGGAGTAGGAACGTTTTAGCCCGCATGGCGGAGAACCGACCCTCCTTCGGAATAGTCGGCTTGGGCAAAATGGGCGGCAATCTCGCCCGACAGGCCCTGTCGAAAAAAATGCGCGTGGTAGGCTATACGCAGAATGGCCCTTCACCCGATCTGGTCATGGCGGGACTTGTCGAAGCGAGCACGCTGAAGGATTTCGCGACGCTGCTCGAGCGTCCCCGTATGGTGCTGCTTTATATTCCGGCCGGTGGCGCCATCGACAGGATGCTCGATGAGCTGTCGGCGATCCTCGATGCTGGCGACATCGTGGCCGACGGCGGAAATTCCTATTGGGGCGATTCCATCCGCCAGCACGAGCGGCTGCACCGGCGTGGCATCCATTTCGTCGACCTCGGCACGTCCGGCGGCCCGAGCGGCGCCCTTGATGGCGCCTGCTTCATGGCGGGCGGCGATCGCGATCCTATCGACAAGCTTGCCCCCGTTCTACGCATGCTCGCCGTCGAAGGCGGCTATGTGCATGCCGGTCCACCCGGCACCGGCCACTTCGTGAAGCTCGTCCATAATGGCATCGAATTCGGCATGCTGCAGGCGATCGGCGAAGGCATCGATCTGCTGGAGCATTTTCACGAGAAGCTGCCGATCGCCGACGTGCTGGCCTGCTGGACGCACGGTTCGGTCGTGCGCTCCTGGCTCGTCGAGCTGTTGGCCAAAAGCTACCGCGAAGGCGGCGGGCTGGGCGAGGTGCCGACCTATATCGGCGACACGGGCGAGGTGAACTGGCTGGTCGACGATGCCCTGCACATGGATGTCTCCGCGCCTGTCATCACGCAGTCCGTCGTGCAGCTCATCGCCTCACGCGACAGCCGTAAGAACTGGGCGCGCGCCGTCGCCATGATGCGGCACGACTTTGGCGGTCACCCCTACGGCAAGGACGAGCACGTGGCCGAAGAACGCAGGACGGGACGAGTCGGTGGCTTTCCCGACGAGCCGACTTGAAAGCGATCACCGTCGCGCCCGGTGCGCCCAACACCGTGCAGCTGGAGGATCGGCCCGAACCGGCGGCCGATTCGTCGATGTTGCTTGTCCAGGCCATTGCGCTCGGCGTCTGCGGCACCGACCGCGAGATCATCTCCGGCGCCTATGGCTGGGCGCCGCCTGGCAAGGATCGCCTGATCCTAGGCCATGAATCGCTCGGCCGCGTATTGGAGGCACCCGACGGCAGCGGCTTCGCCCAAGGCGACCTGGTCGTCGGTATCGTGCGCCGGCCCGATCCCGTGCCCTGCCCGTCCTGTGCCGTGGGCGAATGGGACATGTGCCGCAACGAGCAGTACACCGAACGCGGCATCAAGTCGGTCGACGGCTACGGCGCCGAGCGCTACCGGCTCGAGCCGTCCTTCACGGTGAAGGTCTCGCCGTCGCTCGGCACACTCGGCGTTCTGCTCGAACCTGCCAGCATCCTCGCCAAGGCGTGGGACCATATCGACCGCATCGGCCATCGCACCCGGAGTTGGCAACCCAAGACCGTCCTGATCACCGGCGCAGGGCCTGTCGGCCTCCTCGGGGCGTTGATGGCCCGGCAGCGCAATTTCGACGTTCATGTGCTCGATCTCGCGGAGAAGGGTCCCAAACCGGAGCTGGTGAAGGAACTCGGGGGCACCTATCACGCCCGCACGCTGGACGAGGCGTTCCTGCCCGACATCATCATCGAATGCACCGGCGCGCTTCCCGTCGTGGTCGACGTGCTGAAGCGCGCAGGCCCTGACAGCGTGGTCTGCCTGACCGGCGTGTCAAGTGCCGGCCATCCGCTTCCCTTCGACTTCGGCCACTACAATCGCAACATGGTGCTGCGCAACGCCGTTACCTTCGGGTCGGTCAATGCCAACCGCGCGCACTACGAAGCCGCCGCGGAGGCGCTCGCCAAGGCCGATCCGAAATGGCTCGGCCGCCTCATCACACGGCGTGTGCCGATCGACCAATGGCGCGAAGCCTTCGCCAGTCGCCCCGACGACATCAAGGTGGTGCTGCAGTTCTCCGAGGCGTCGGTATGAGCGCACCGATCGAAAGCTACGGCATGATCGGCGACTGCCAGACGGCGGCGCTGGTCGGCAAGGATGGTTCGATCGATTGGCTGTGCTGGCCCACTTTCAGCTCAGATGCTTGCTTCGCCAGGCTGCTGGGGGGCCAGAGCAACGGATTCTGGCTGATCACGCCGCTGGAGGAGATCAAGTCGGTCAAGCGGCGCTATCGTCCCGACACGCTGATCCTTGAGACGACTTTCGAGGTCGAGAGCGGCAAGCTCACCCTCGTCGACTTCATGCTGCCGCGCGGCCGCGCGTCGGACCTGATCCGCATCGTGCGCTGCGACGAAGGCGAAGTGCCCGTCTGCATGGAGCTGATGCTGCGCTTCGGCTACGGTACCATGACGCCCTGGGTGACGCGCCTCGATGACGGCACGCTGCGCGCCGTCGCCGGCCCCGACATGGTCGTACTGCGCACGCCCGCCTTCATCCGCGGCGAGAATTTCAAGACGGTGGCGCAGTTCATGCTGAAGAAGGGCGAGAGCAAGCCCTTCGTGCTGAGCTATGGCCCTTCCCACCTGGACGTGCCGCCAACCATCGATCCCGACGAGTCGCTCGAGACCTGCGAGAAGTTCTGGAAGGATTGGACAGCCACCACCAAGACCGAAGGCCCCTACAAGGATGCGATCAGGCGCTCGCTGATCACGCTCAAGGCCCTGGTCTTCATGCCAAGCGGCGGCATCGTCGCGGCAGCGACGACCTCCCTGCCCGAGCGATTCGGCGGTGAGCGCAATTGGGACTATCGGCTCTGCTGGCTGCGCGACGCGACGCTCACCCTGCTCGCCATGATGAACGCCGGCATCTACGACGAAGCCTCGGCCTGGCGTGACTGGCTGCAACGCGCCGTCGCGGGCTCCCCTGACGAGATGCAGATCATGTACGGGCTGCGCGGCGAGCGGCGGTTGACGGAGTGGGAAGTCGACTGGCTCCCGGGCTATGCCGATTCCAGGCCCGTGCGCATCGGCAACGCCGCGCACGAACAATTCCAGCTCGACGTCTACGGCGAGCTGATGGACTCCTTCGAGCAGGCGCGTAAGGGCGGGCTGGCGGCGACCGAGGCCGGCTGGGAGATGCAGCGTACGCTGGTGACGCACGTCGCCAAGATCTGGAAGAAGCCCGACAGCGGCATCTGGGAGACACGCGGGCCGACACGTCACTTCGTCTATTCCAAGGTCATGGCCTGGGTCGTGTTCGACCGTGCCGTCAAAGCCGTCGAGAAATACGGGCTGAAAGGCGACGTCGAGGAGTGGCGCAAGATACGTGACGCGGTCGCCGCCGATGTCATGGCCAATGGCTACGACCCCGACCGCAATTGCTTCAAGGCGGCCTACGATGGCGAAGACCTCGATGCGAGCCTGCTGCTCCTGGCGCAGACCGGCTTCATCGACTCTCAAGACAAGCGTTTTGTCGGAACGGTGCAAGCCGTCGAAAAAGGCCTGATCCGAAACGGCTTCGTCATGCGCTACAACACGCACCGCACCAACGACGGTCTCGACCCCGGTGAAGGCGCATTCCTCGCTTGCAGCTTCTGGCTATGCGACGCCTACATGTCGATAGGCCGCGAAGACGATGCCACGAAACTGTTCGAACGCCTGCTCAAGCTTCAGAACGACGTGGGTCTGCTCGCCGAGGAATATGAGCCGCGCGAGAACCGCCATCAGGGCAACTTCCCCCAGGCCTTCACGCATGTCGGCCTGATCAACACAGCCTTCAACATCACGCGGCGGGCCAAGCCGCAGGAGCAGCGTGCCAACGGCGGCAGCGCCGCGGCTGTGGAAGCCGATGCCAAGCGGGCTCAGCAGCCCGAGGATCTCAAGAATCGAGTGCCTTCTTCAGTAACTCGTTGACGATCTTCGGATTGGCCTTGCCGCCGGTCGCCTTCATCACCTGGCCGACGAACCAACCGAGCATTGTAGGCTTCGCCCTGTAGGCCTCGACTTGCTTCGGATTCGCGGCGACGATCTCCTTGATCGCGGCCTCGATGGCACCGGTGTCGGTCACCTGCTTGAGACCGCGCTCCTCCACCAATATCGCCGGGTCCTTGCCGGTCTCCTCCATCGCCACGAACAGGTCCTTGGCGATACGACCGGAAATGGTGCCGTCTTTCTGCAAATCCAGGAGCTTGCCGAGATGCTCCGCCTTGATCGGAGACTCCGCGATCGTGGCACCGCGCCGGTTCAGCATGGCGAAGAAATCGCCGGTGACGAGCTTCACCGCTTCCTTGGCATCCCGGCCCCTGCAGACCGTCTCGAAGAACTCCGCCGTCTCGCGTTCGGCCACCAGGACACCTGCGTCGTAGGGCGTGAGGCCGTATTCGCCGATGAAGCGGTCCTTCTTGGCGTCCGGCAGCTCGGGCAACGAAGCCTTGATGCCGTCGACGAACTCTTTCTTCAGCACCAGCGGCAGGAGATCGGGATCGGGGAAGTAGCGATAGTCGTGCGCGTCTTCCTTGGAGCGAAGCGAGCGTGTTTCGCCGCGACCCGGATCGAACAGGCGCGTCTCCTGCGCGATCTTCCCACCGCCCTCGATCACCTCGACCTGACGGCGTGCCTCGTATTCGATCGCCTGCTTCACGAAGCGGATCGAGTTCACGTTCTTGATCTCGCAGCGCGTACCCAGCGCGTCGCCTGGCTTGCGCACCGACACGTTGACGTCGCAACGCATGGAGCCTTCGTCCATGTTGCCGTCGCAGGTACCGAGATAACGCACGATCGAGCGCAGCTTTGTGAGATAGGCCGCGGCCTCGTCCGCCGAACGCATGTCGGGGCGGCTCACGATCTCCATGAGCGCCACGCCCGAGCGGTTCAGGTCGACGTAGGTCTGCGACGGATGCTGGTCGTGCAGGCTCTTGCCCGCGTCCTGCTCCAGATGCAGGCGCTCGATGCCGATCCTCTTGGTCTGGCCGCCCTCGAGATCGACCTCGATCTCGCCCTCGCCCACGATCGGATCCTTGTACTGCGAGATTTGATAGCCCTGCGGCAGGTCGGCGTAGAAGTAGTTCTTGCGATCGAACACCGAGCGCAGGTTGATCTTGGCGTTGAGACCCAACCCCGTGCGCACGGCCTGCTCGACGCAATGCTCGTTGATCACCGGCAGCATGCCGGGCATTGCGGCATCGACCAGCGACACCTGGGTGTTGGGATCGGCGCCGAACGCGGTCGGAGCGCCGGAGAAGAGCTTGGCCTGGGAGATCACCTGGGCATGGACTTCCAGCCCCAGCACGATTTCCCAATCGCCGGTTTCGCCTTTGATCATGGACATGGAGAGTAGATAGTCACTCGGCGCCTCCTTGGCAAAAAGAACGCGCTATGCCCTTCTATTCGCATGGAAATTCGCGACGCCCTGCCTGCCGACGCCGAGGCGGCCTGCGAGGTCATGCGCCGGTCGATCACCGAGCTCTGCAGCGAGGATCATCGCGGCCATCCGGCAGTCCTGGTCCGCTGGCTTGGAAACAAGAAGCCCGAGATTTTCCGCTCGTGGCTGACGCAAGGCGGCCAATCCTATCTCGTTGCCTCTCAGGACGGCCGGATCGTCTGCGTCGGCGCCGTGACCGACGCCGGCGAGATCACCTTGAATTATGTCTCGCCCGACGCTCGGTTCAGGGGCGTGAGCCGCGCCATGCTGGCCGCATTGGAAAAGCGCGCGGCCGAGCGCGGCAACAGCCGCTGCACCCTCACCAGCACCGCGACTGCGCGGCGATTCTATCGTGCCAACGGTTATGCCGAGAACGGACCTCCGGCTGGTCACTTCGGCACGCAATCCGGCTTTCCCATGACAAAAACGCTGGAGTAGCCTCCGTCATCGGGGGACTTCATGACGATCTCGCGCGGGCACAGCCTGCTCTTGCTGCTGACGCTGGCGCTTTCCGCCTGCACCTCGCCACCGGCCGCATCACCGCCGCCCGACAACGAGGCACGCACAGAAGCCTACCTCCAGCAGATTCGCGACCGGCCGCCCTATCTCGATGCCTTCCTGCGGCGCATGCCCAAGGGTGGTGACCTTCACAGCCACTTCTCCGGCGCAATATACGCCGAGAGCTATCTGCGCTGGGCGGCACAGGATGGGCTGTGCATCACACGGTCGACTCTGACGCTCTCGAAGCCACCCTGCCGCGCTCCCGAACAGGTGCCGGCATCGCAAGCCAACCGCCATCCCGCCCTCTACGCCCAGACCATCGACGCGCTGTCGATGCACAATTTCCTGCCGCTCGCCGAGACCGGTCACGACCATTTCTTCGCGACCTTCTCCAAATTCGGCGCCGCACAGGACAATCACTACGCCGACATGCTGGCCGAGGTGACAAACCGCGCGGCCAACCAGTCGGAGGTATATCTCGAACTCATGGCCTCCCCGGGCATGGACATCGCAAGGAAGCTCGGTGCCGCAGCGGGCTGGGGCGAGGACATGACGCAGCTGCACGCCAAGCTGCTCGGTCCGGTAATGACCGCGACCGTCGCGGAGGCGCGGCGGCAGCTTGACGCCGCCGAAGTCGCGTGGCGCAGGCAATCTAAGTGCGGTAGCAGCACCCCCGAGCCGGGCTGCGCCGTCACCGTCCGCTATCTTGCGCAGGTCATACGGATCGCCACGCCAGCGGAGTCGTTCGGGCAGTTCGTTCTCGCCTTCGAGCTCGTCAAAGCAGATCCGCGGATTGTCGGGATCAATCTCGTGGCACCCGAGGACAACAAGGTCGCGTTGGCGAACTACGACGTCCAGATGAGACAGATCGGCTTTCTTCACGCCCTCATGCCCGAGGTTAAGATCAGCCTTCACGCTGGCGAATTGACGCCGGCCCTCGCCCCACCCGACGCATTGCGTTCGCACATTCGCAGTGCCGTCGAAGTCGCGGGAGCAAGCCGCATCGGCCACGGCGTCGACGTGCTGGGCGAAGACGACGCGGCTGGCTTGATGGCCGAGATGGCGAAGCGCAAGACCATGGTGGAGATCAATCTCACCAGCAACGACACGATCCTCGATGTCGTTGGCAGCCGCCACCCTTTCCAGGCCTACCGCCGCGCTGGCGTGCCGGTCGCCCTCTCGACTGATGACGAGGGCGTCTCACGCATCGACCTCACTCACGAATATCAGCGCGCCATGCTCACCTATGGGCTGAGCTATCGGGACCTCAAGACTTTCGCGCGCAACAGCCTGGAATACGCCTTCCTGCCGGGCGAAAGCCTGTGGCGCACAACAACGCCTTTCGCGATGGGCGCGCCTTGCGCAGGCACCGTCGCCGGCACGGAGACGCCGCCGCCGGCCTGCCGGGCATTGCTCGACCGCAGCGAGAAGGCCGCCGCGCAATGGCGACTCGAAGAGCAATTCACACGCTTCGAGGCCTCGGCCTGGCCTGTCCAATGACTTGAACTGCGACGGCACTGCAGTAGGCTCGCGCCCCAACAATTACGACCAAAAGGGGAGACACCATGAGCATCCTGCGCCGTCGGACCCTGCTTGCGGGTGCCAGTGCCCTGGCCTTGGCCACGCCTGCGATCGTGCGGGCCGACGATGAGTGGCCGAAGGGCCCGATCAAGATCGTCGTGCCCTTCCCGCCCGGCGGCTCGACCGATCCGGTGGCTCGCATCATCCAGGCCAAGCTGATCGAGCTCAATCACTGGAACGTGATCATCGACAACAAGGCGGGCGGCACGGGCGTGGTGGGCGCCGCCGTGGAGGCCAAGTCGCCGCCCGACGGCCTGAACTGGATGATCACCTTCGACAGCCACATCCTCAATCCGGCCTTCGCCGCGAACCTGCCGTACAAGGACTCCGAGCTGTTCAACGTCATGGAAATCGGCCGCACGCCGCAGGCGATCTGCGCTCATCCCGATCGTCCCTACAAGACCTTCGCCGAGGTCATCGCCGACGCCAAGCAGCGGCCCGGCAAGGTGAGCGTAGGCGTGCTGGCCGCGAGCCAGGCGCTGGTGCTGATGACACTCATCAAAAAGGAAAACGACGTCGATTTGAACCTGATCCCCTACAAGGGCGGTGGACCGGTCAACCAGGACCTGCTCGCTGGTGTCACCGATGTGGCGATCCAGAGCCTGACCTCGGTGAGCCCGCACATCGTCGCCAAGAAGGTGCGACCGATCGCGGTCACTGGCGACAAGCGCACACCCGCTCTGCCCGATACGCCGACACTCATCGAGCAGAAGGTGAAGAGCTTCCCGTCCTATTCCTGGTGGGGCGTCTATACGCCCACGGGCACGCCACGTCCGATCGTCGACAAGATGCACGCCGCTATCAAGGCCGCGGTCAACACGCCCGACGTCACCAAGAAGTTCGTCGAGCAGTTCAACATGGAAATCCTCTGCACCTCGCCCGAAGAGTTCGCCGCCTATCAGAAGAGCGAACAGGAGCGCTGGTTCAAGGTCATCAAGGACAACGACATCAAGGGCGATTGATCGTGCAGCGTAGAACCCTTCTCGCCGGCGGCGCGGCCGCGCTCGCCGCGCCGTCCCTCGTTCACGCCCAGGCACCGGCTGACTGGCCCAAGGGACCAATCCGTGTGGTCGTGCCCTTCCCGCCCGGCGGCACGACCGATCCCGTGGCACGTCTCCTCGCCGCCAAGGTGAGCGAGAACACCGGCTGGCAGACCGTGATCGACAACAAGCCCGGCGCTGCCGGCGCGATTGGTGCCACAATCGCGGCCAAGGCGCCGCCCGACGGCATGACCTGGATGATCACCTTCGATAGCCACATCCTGAGCCCGGCCTTCACGCCGAACCTCACGTACAAGGACTCCGAGCTGTTCAACGTGATGCTGGTCGGCCGTGCGGCACTCGCCATCGGCTGCCATCCCGACCGGCCGTACAAGAGCTTCAAGGACGTCGTCGCCGATGCCAGGCAGCGGCCGGGCAAGGTGAGCGTGGGCCTGCTCTCGGCGAGCGGCGCATTACTGCTCACGGCTTATCTGCAGAAGGCCAACGACTTCGAGCTGAACCAAATCTACTACAAGGGCGGCGGGCCGACCGTGCAGGACGTGCTGGCCGGCGTTACCGACTTCACGGTGACCACGCTCGGCGCACTCGAGCCCTACTTCAAGTCCGGCAAGCTCCGTCCGCTCGCCACCACCGGCGAGAAGCGCGCGCCATCGCTGCCCGACGTGCCGACCGTCGGCGAGCAAGGCTTCACGACCTATCCGACCTATTCCTGGTGGGGCGTCTACGTACCGACCGGGACCCCGCGCCCGATCGTCGATCGCCTGAACGCCGAGCTCGCCAAGGCGGCACGCTCGCCCGACGTCGCCCGGAAATTCGCCGACCAGATCGACATGGAAATCATCGCCAGCTCGCCCGAGGAATTCGCCGCCTTCCAGGCGAACGAGCAGGAGCGCTGGTTCAAGGTGATCAAGGACAACAACATCAAGAGCGATTGAGATCGCAACCTCGCGCGAGGCACGTTAGTTGCAAGGAGGCGTCTCGACGGAGCAGCGGAGCGGGCAAAGCTTGAGCACGACAGCGGCCTTCGACGAATCCGACAAGGATGCCCCCTTACGGTACGACGTCCGTTTGCTGGGTCGCATCCTTGGTGAGACGATCCGTGCCCAGGACGGCGGCCAGACCTTTGACCTGGTTGAGCGCATACGCCAGATGGCGCTTCGCTTCCACCGTGACGCCGACGACACCGCTCGACAAGAGCTGCAGACGGTGATCGAAGCACTCGAGCCCGAGCAGGCGATCCGCATCATCCGTGCCTTTGGCCATTTCTCCCATCTGGCCAATATCGCCGAAGATCAGCACCATGTGAGGCGCACGCGCGCCCACAATATGATAAAGGCAGCCCCGCGCCCGAGCACGATTGCCTATGCCCTCGGCCGAGCGAAACAGGCTGGCATATCCGTGCTGCGCTTACAGGCATTCTTCGACGAAGCGCTGTGCATGCCGGTCCTGACTGCGCACCCTACAGAAATTCGCCGCAAGAGCGCCATCGATCGGGAAATCGAGATCGCCGCCCTCCTCGATCAGCGCGACCGCGTCCAGTTCACACCGGACGAACTCGCCGCCAATCGCAAGGCCCTGCGACGAGCGGTCCTGACCTTGTCGCAGACCAGTGTCATACGCGATTCCCGGCTGCGCGTGATCGATGAGGTCAGGAACGGACTCGCCTATTTCGACTACACCTTCCTGCGCGAGCTGCCACGCCTCTACGCCGAGATCGAAGAGCAGCTCTTGGAATCGCCTTGGAGCAAAGTCCACGTGCCATCATTCCTCCGGATCGGCTCGTGGATCGGCGGTGATCGCGACGGCAACCCCTACGTGACGGCTGATGTCCTGCGGCAAACCCTGCTCCTGCAGAGCACCAGGGTTTTGCAGTTCTATCTCGAGGAGTTGCACACACTGGGAGGCGAGCTTTCACTCGATCGGCGATTGGTCAGTGTGACAGCCGAACTCGAAGTGCTCGCCGCAGAAGCACGAGATTCCTCGCCGCATCAGGCTTTCGAACCCTATCGTCGTGCCCTCGTCCGCATCTACGCGCGCATGGCGGCGACGGCGAGCAGGCTTTCAGGCGTCGAAGCGCCGCGTCGCGCCTCCGCAGACGCCCCGGCCTACAATGACGCCGCCGAATTCCGGGCCGACCTCGACATCATCGACCGCTCCCTTTGCGCCAACGGCTCCGACAGTCTGGCACGTGGCCCACTTAGGCACCTTCGCCGCGCCGCGGACGTCTTCGCCTTCCATCTCGCTTCCGTCGATCTTCGCCAGAACTCCGACGTTCACGAGCGTACGGTCGCCGAGCTTCTGCGCGCCGTATCACCATCGAGCGACTACGGAAGCCTGCCCGAAGCCGAGCGCTGCGATCTACTGTCCGACGAAATACAAAGCCCTCGTCCGCTCGGATCTATGCATCTGAGCTATTCCAACGAAACCCGCTCCGAACTCGCGATCCTCAGCGCCGCCGCGGAAAGCCGCGAACGCTACGGCTCCGATGCGTTGTCCCGCTACGTGATTTCCAAGGCCGAGGGCGTATCGGACATCCTGGAGGTCGCAACGCTTTTGAAGGATGTCGGCTTGCTGCACCCCAGCGAGAGTCGGCTCGAGATCGACATCGTGCCTTTGTTCGAGACCATCCACGATCTTCGCCGATGCGGGGAGGTCATGGATCGACTGTTTTCCCTGCCAGCCTATCGGAGGCTTCTCCAATCGCGCGCCAACGTACAGGAGGTAATGCTTGGCTATTCCGACAGCAACAAGGACGGCGGCTATGTGACCTCAACCTGGGAACTCTATCAAGCGGAACTGGCACTCATCGACGTGTTCCGTCGCCATGGCATTCGCCTGCGTCTTTTCCACGGACGCGGCGGATCGGTCGGACGCGGTGGCGGCCCTAGCTACGACGCAATCCTTGCCCAGCCCGCCGGCGCTATCCAGGGCTCCATTCGTATCACCGAGCAAGGCGAGGTCATCGCTGCCAAATATTCCAAGCCGGATGTCGGGCGGCGCAACCTTGAGATTCTTGCGGCCGCGACCCTGCAAACGACGCTCGCCCCGTCGATGGAAGCGCCGCCCCCCACGTTCCTTGCCGCGATGAAAGAGCTGTCCGAGGAAGCCTATCGCGCCTATCGGCACCTCGTTTACGAGACCGAAGGTTTCGGGCGCTATTTTCAGGAGACGACCGTTATCGGCGACATCGCCAACCTCAACATCGGCAGCCGCCCCGCGTCGCGGAAGAACTCTCAACGTATCGAGGACCTGCGCGCGATCCCGTGGGTGTTCAGCTGGTCGCAGTGTCGCGTCATGTTGCCGGGTTGGTTCGGCTTCGGTTCGGCTACGAAAGCATGGCTCGCGCGGAACCCCGAGACGGGCCTGGCGACTCTGCGCGACATGTACGCCACGTGGCCGTTCTTCCAGACCATGCTGTCCAACATGGATATGGTGCTCGCCAAAAGCGACATCGCCATTGCCTCGAGATATGCGGAGCTCGCCTCCGACCAGGAGCTCGGCGCGGCTATCTTTGCCTGCCTTCGGGAGGAATGGGCTGCGTCTGTCGAGGCCCTCCTTTCCATCACCCGTCAGTCAGAGCTGCTGGAAAGCAACCCCCTTCTCGCCCGCTCGATCAGGAACCGCTTCCCCTACATCGATCCTCTGCATCACGTTCAGATCGAGCTTCTGCGCCGTCACCGTGCCGGAGACAGCAGCTCCGATGTCGTGCAGGGCATTCACCTTTCCATCAACGGAATTGCCGCCGCCTTGCGCAATAGCGGCTGACATCAAGCTCCATGCGCTCACCGTTTGTGGGCGCCGTCGTGATCGCGGCAGCCGCCGGTCTCGGCGGATCAATAGCGGGCTCCACTCTACGATCCCGATGTCAGAGCCGCAGAGTGCGCGTTGCATTGCCGTGGCAAACCTTGCCGCGGACGGTGTCGCTGACCGGAGCGGAATCGATGAAGTCCGCGGCGACTTTCGAGTCCTCATAAGGATAGTCCACGGAGAACATTATGTTGTCTTCGCCAAGCGCCCCGAGGGCATAAGACAACACACTTGGATCGAAGACCCCGGACGTCGTGATGACGAAGTTGCGCTTGATGATCGCGGAAGGCTGTTCCTCGGGAGGAATGGGCCGCCCGACCTGCAGATCGTAGCGGCTATCGAGCCGCCACAGGAGATAGGGCAATGTCTCGCCCATGTGACCGAGGATCACCTTCAGCTTTGGAAACTTCTGGAAGAGCCCGCTGAACACGGGGCGGAGCGCATGCCCGCCGGTATCGGACGTCCACGCCCAGACCGGGCCGTCCAGTTCCGGCCTGCCCGCGTACAGCAGGGGATGGTCGGGCAACTCGCCCGGATGCAGATACACCGGTACATCGAGATCGTGGACGCGCTCCCAAAAGGGCAGGAAGCGCTGATCGTCCAGGTAGTGACCGCCTGTCTGGCCGTTGATCAAAGCTCCCTTGAAGCCGAGCTGACGGATCGCCCGCTCCAGTTCGACGGCGCCGGCTTTCGGATCCTGCAGCGGGACAGCGGCGAAGCCGGCATAGCGGCGCGGACGCTTCTGGACCTGTCCCGCCAGAAAATCGTTGACCTGCCGTGCCAGTTCAACGGCGGTCTTTGCGTCGGCGACATCCTGGATGCCCGGCGTCGTGACCGAAAGAACGGACATGTCGATACCGGCCTCGTCCATGGTTTCCAGGCGAAGCTGATCGAAATCCTGCAGGCGTCGCTCGATGTCGGCGAATATCGTATCGCTGTGCGTGGGCCTGGCGACGTCCCCCTCTTCTCCAGATCCGCCGTCGAAAAATGCTCTTCGAGCGCGATCTTGCGCGTACGGGTCATGGCACTCGCTGCGAGAAATCCGCGTCGGCCGATGGCGCGACTGCGGGCGCTCGGACACGTACTCATCGATCAACCTCATGTCGGGGAATTACAGCCAGCAGGATACGACGGAAGCCGGCGAGAAATCACGCAGTCACCGCCTTGCCTGGTGCTAGGCTGTAGCCGCACCGCAGCAGGCGGTGGGACAGGAAGATGGTGATCGAATGAGCGGAGTTGGAGCGGCCAAGGCGAGCGAGATCGCCGCGCGCGTGGAAGCATTTGTTCGTGACGTTGTCGTGCCGTACGAGAAGGACCCTCGCCGCGACGAGCACGGCCCCACCGACGCGTTGGTGGCTGAATTGCGCGAGAAAGCGCGCGCCGCAGGAGTATTGACGCCGCACATCCTTCCGGATGGCAGCCATCTCAGCCAACGCGAGACCGCAACGGTCCTCAAGATGTCCGGACTGTCGCCGCTGGGTCCGGTGGCGGTGAACACCATGGCCCCCGATGAAGGCAACATGTACCTGTTGGGCAAGGTGGGAAGCCCCGAAATCAAGGAGCGATTCCTGAAGCCCATGGTGGAGGGACGCGCACGCTCCGCCTTCTTCATGACCGAACCGGCGGCGGAGGGCGGCGCAGGTTCCGATCCCTCGATGATGCAGACCACGGCCGTGCAGGACGGCAATCACTGGGTGATCAACGGCCGCAAGGCATTCATCACCGGTGCTCAAGGCGCGAAGGTCGGCATCGTCATGGCAAAGTCGGATGCCGGCGCCTGCATGTTCCTGGTCGACCTTCCCGATCCGGCGATCCGGATCGAACGGGTGCTGCATACGATCGACAGCTCGATGCCGGGCGGCCATGCGGTCGTGACGATCGACAATCTGAGGGTGCCGGCCGACCAGATGCTCGGTGAGAGCGGTGAAGGCTTCACCTATGCGCAGGTTCGCCTGAGCCCGGCCCGGCTGTCGCATTGCATGCGCTGGTTCGGGGCCACCAGGCGGGCCAATGAGATCGCCACCGCCTACGCCGTCAAGCGGCATGCGTTCGGCAAGCCGTTGATAGATCACGAAGGTGTCGGCTTCATGCTGGCGGACAACCTGATCGACCTGAAGCAGGTCGAGTTGATGATCGACTGGTGTGCCGACGTTCTCGATACGGGCGTGCTCGGCACCGTAGAAAGCTCGATGACGAAGGTGGCCGTGTCGGACGCGCTGTTCCGCGTCGCCGATCGCTGCGTCCAAGTGATGGGCGGCACGGGCGTGTCCGGCGATACGATCGTCGAGCAGGTGTTCCGGGAGATCAGGGCCTTTCGCATCTACGACGGACCGACCGAGGTCCACAAATGGTCGCTGGCCAGAAAGATCAAGCGCGATGCCCTGAAAGCGGCGTCGGCCTAGCTGCGATTGCGGACGCCCGGCTGGTAGCCGGGCACGGGCTGCACGATCTTCACGAGCTGTCCTTCCAGCAAGCCGAGCGACGGATTGGCGACGATCTTGTCCTCGGGCTTGAGGCCCGACAGCACCTGAATGGTGAGGCCGAAATTCAGGCCCACAGCGATGTCCTGCAGATGCACGCGGTTTTGGGCATCGACCACAGCGACCTGCGCGCCCTCAGCGCGGAAGAGCAGCGCCTGCGACGGCACGACGAGAATGCTCGGATCGCCCGGGAATTTCAGGTCGACGTTCACATAGGCGCCGGGCATCAGCTCGTTGCCCGGATTGTCGAGCACGAACTCGGTGACGATCGTGCGCGAGGCGCGATCGACGGCGCCCGCCATGGTGAGGAACTGCGCCGGTATTTTCTGCCCTGGCTTGCCCAGCGGTTGCAGCACCGCCGACAGGCCCGGTTTCAGGACACTGCCGAAATCCTGCGGCACCAGGACGAAGACGCGCAGCCGATGGACGTCGGCCACGGTGAAGGGAGGTCGCTGACGGTCCTGCGCCGAGCTGTTGCCGCCTGCGGCGTTGATGAAGTCGCCGACGTTCACACGGCGGGCGGCGACTATGCCGGCGAACGGCGCCCGAAGGCGCTTGAAATCGAGCATCGCTCGAAAATGATCGACCTGCTGCTGCGCCTGCGCGAGCTCCGCCTTCTGCTCCGCCAGAGTCGCGTTCTTGTCGTCGATCTCCTGCTGGGTGACGGCTGACGTGCCGCTGAGCTGGTTGAAGCGCTTGGCGGTGATGGCCGCGAGGTTGACCTTGGCCTGCGCCACCTCGAGCGCCGACTGGCTCGCCTTGTACTCGGCGTCGAGGGCCGGCGTGTCGATGTCAGCAAGAAGCTCGCCAGTCTCGACCTTGGCGCCGTAATCCTTGTACCAGTGCTTCACGTAGCCACTGACCTGGCCGTAGATCTGCGCCTCGTTCCAGGCCGCCACCTCGCCGGGCAGGCTCAACGCCTGCTCGGCAGGACCTCGCTGCGGCGTGACCACCTGGACCCGCGGCACCGCCGCATCCTCGGAGACAGCCTTCAGCCGGTCGAGCGTGGTGCTGCGCGACCAGATCCCGTAGGCGGCAAACCCAATCGCCGCAATGACGACCGGCAGAACTACAAACTGAACGGACGAACGGCGCGATTTCCCTTCGGTCATGGCGATGTCTCCGGTGCCGCACGGGAAGACGAATGGAGGATGGCGAAAAGACAGGGAATGAAAGTGAGTGTCGTCACTGTGGCGACCAGCAGGCCGCCGATCACCGCGCGACCGAGCGGCGCGTTCTGGGTATTGCTGAGCGACATCGGCACCATGCCGACGATCATGGCGAGAGCCGTCATCAGCACCGGACGGATGCGGGCATGGGCGGCCTCAGCCGCCGCGATGACCGCGTTGCCGTGCTCGGCGAGCCGGGTGCGTGCGAAGTCGACAACAAGGATCGTGTTGGCGGTCGCCGTTCCCATGCACATGATCGCGCCGGTGAGCGCCGGAACCGAAAGCGTCGTGCCGGTCGCGAACAGCGCCCACGTCACGCCGGCCAGTGCGGCGGGAAGCGCCGCGATAACGATGAAGGGGTCGAGCCAGGACTGGAAGTTCACGACGATGACCAGGTAGATCAGCACGATCGAGAAGACGAGCCCCTCCACGAGCTGCGCATAGGCCTCCTGCATCGTGCTCGACTGGCCTTTCAGCTCGACCAGTGTCGCCGCCGGCTGTTCGGCCGCGAGTTCGTCGATCGCACGCCGCACATCGCGAGTCACGGCGCCGAGATCGCGCCCTTCCACATTCGCGTAGATATCGACGACGGGCAGGATGTCATTGTGGGATACGATGCCGGGCGATCCCCTGTAGAGGATCGAGGAAAGTCCGCCGACCAGCTGGACGGATCCGTTGTCCGGATTGCCGTCGCCCTTGTCGACGGGAATGGTCTGCAGATCGTTGACGCTGGTGAGCTGGGTCTGCGGCACCTGGATATTGACCAGATGCGAGATGCCGGTCCTGGGATCGAGCCAATAGGTCGGCGAGACCTGCCCGCTACCCGACAAGGTCGCCAGCGTGTTGTCGGCGATGTCCGATTCGGTGAGGCCCGTGCCCAGGGCGAAAGTGCGCCGCGACTGAAGCAGCAACGTCGGTTGACCGACGATCTGCTGCACGCGGACGTCCGCCGTGCCGGCGATCTTGGCAATCCGTGCCATCAACTTCGAGGCATAGTCGAAGTTCTGCCCGAGGTCGCGCCCGCTCACCTGCACGTCGATCGGCGACGGTAGGCCGAAGTTCAGGATCTTCGCCGTGATGTCACCGGGCAGGAAGCTGAACTGGGTGCCCGGGAAACGATCCGTCAGGCCGGCACGCAATATCTGCCTGTACTCGACGACGGGCGACAGCTCGCTGTCGAGAGATACAGTGACGTCGCAGTCCTGGGAGCCAGCCGTACCGGTCGAGCTGTAGGCCAGATTGATGCCGCTGGTCGGCAACCCGCAGTTCGACACCACGCCGGTGACGTGTCCCGGCAGCAGCGCCCGGATCTGCTGGTCGACCAGGACCGCGAGCTTGGCCGAGTCCTCGATGCGCGTGCCGGCCGGAAAGCGGGCGTGAAGGTCGATCTTGCCCGACTTGATGCCGGGAAAGAAGTCCTGACCGACGAAGAAGAGCAGCAGCAGAGAAGCGACGGCGGCCATGAGATAGGCGCCGACGAATACTCCCCGCCGGGACAGAAGCTGCAGCAGCGTCTCGCGATAGCCATCGCGGAAGCGTTCGAACCGAACCTCGAAGCCCTTCTGGAAGCGGGTGAAGGGCCCCGGCCTCACGCCGGCGTGGGCCGCGGCGCCCGCCTCGACCTGGCCGCGCAGCAACCAGTTCGCCATGGTGGGCACCAGCGTCCGCGACAGGATGAACGAGGCGATCATCGCGTAGATGACGGCCTTGGCAAGCGGCAGGAAGAGATAGCCCGCCACGCCACCCAGTTGCGCCAGCGGCAGCCAGACGACACAGATGCACAGCGTCGACACGAAGGTCGGCACGACGATCTGGTTGGCCGCCGTGATGATCGCATCCCGGATATCGAGCGGCTTGCCCCCTTCCGCCTCTTCCAGATGGCGATTGATGTTCTCGATCATGACCGTCGCGTCGTCGACGAGGATGCCGACCGCGAGCGCGAGACCGCCCAGGGTCATGACGTTGATGGTTTCGCCCGTCCACGCGAGCGTGGCGATCGAGCTCAGGATGGAGAGCGGAATGGAGACGGCGACGATCAGGGTCGAACGCCAGCTTCCGACGAAGATCAACACGGCGAGGCCCGCCAGGACCGCGGCCGCCATCATTTCCTGGACGACGTCGAAGACCGACGCCTTCACGAAGCCCGACTCGTCGTTGAGCGGCGTGATGACCACGTTGGGCGGCATCAGCTTGCGCAGCGCCGGCAGCTTGGCCTTGACGCCGGCCACGACCTCGAGCGTGGAGGCATCGCCGGATTTCAGCACCTCGACGAGGACGGACTGCTCTCCCTTGACGACCACGATGTTCTGCTGAGGCGGCCCGCCGCGATGGACATAGGCCACATCGCGCAGATACACGGTCGCATCGCCGACCTTCTTTATAGGGATATCGTTGAAGCTGTCGATGGCGGCCGGCGTGGCGTTGGTGGCCACGAGAAAGTCGATCGCGCCGATCTTCTGGTCGCCCGCCGGCAGAACGATGTTCTGGTTGGCCAGCGCCTTCTGCACATCTATGGCGCTGATGCCATGCGCCAGGAGAGACGACTGGATCAGGTCGACGGCGATGTCTTCCTGCATGCCGCCATAAGGCCCGGGGATCGCGACGCCGGGCACGGACACCAGCGAGGGACGGATGACGTTCTGCGCTAGATCGAAGATCGCTGACGGCGTCATGTCCGTGGCGGTGATCTGCAGGTCGAGCACCGGA
>Ga0153954_1000143_pt1 | contig 64425 bp, 55 predicted proteins | sample TSFL038MetaG_FD_102277 | JGI IMG/M metagenome (GOLD analysis project Ga0153954, IMG submission 102277) | Attine ant fungus gardens microbial communities from Florida, USA - TSFL038 MetaG | ecosystem: Host-associated > Fungi > Mycelium > Unclassified | place: USA: Florida, Wekiwa Springs State...
ATGTTGCCTCCCATCGACGTTCTCCTTGTCGCTCAACGGTCGACCTTGACGCCGCAATCGTAGGGTGGGCAAAGCGCAGCGTGCCCACCGATCCGGAACACGCCGCTCGATGGTGGGCACGGCGCTATGCGCCTTTGCCCACCCTACGGATAGTTTCAGTTCGGTAGCGGGGCGACCCTATGTCTCATAATACTGTACGTCAATTGCTATTGTAGTATGCTGCCGGCAGCGGCGGCCGCCCTGCTATTCCTCGTGCGTGCCGCCTGCTAGAGTTCGGCGTCGCCGGACGGGAGAGACGAATTGAAAGCGCGCGCCAAGCCCAAATCAGTTGAAAGGCCTTCCACGACGCGCCGGACGGCGATCGCGGGGCTGGTGCCATCCACCGAGCCCAACATCGACGACGAGGCCGAGGAGCGCCAGCGCGCCGGCGTGCAGTCGCTCGGGCGCGCCTTTGCGATCCTCGAAGAAATCGCGCGTCATCGCGAAGGCATCGGGCTTGCCGAATTGTCCAAGCTCGTGGGCCTGCACAATTCCACCACCTTCCATCTCGCCAAGACCATGGTGTCGCTCGGCTACATCAGGCAGGAGCGCGACTCCAAGCGCTACCGCGTCGGCCGGCCGCTGTTTGCGCTCGCGGCGAGCGCGCTCGACGAGATCGAGATGGTCAATCTCGCCACCCCCATTCTGGAGGATCTCTCGCGCGAAACCGGCGAAAGCGGCCATTTTGCGGTGCGAATGGGCGACGCGGTGATCGTGATCGCCCGCACGTCGGGTCCCGGTGCGTTCCAGCTTACCGACCGCGTCGGCGTGGTGCGTCCGGCCCACTGCACCGCGCTCGGCAAGATCATCCTGGCGTCGCTGCGTCCCGACCAGCTCAAGCGTTTCCTGGAGCGCGTCGAGCTGAAGCCGTCGACCAAAAAGTCGATCACCGAGCCCGCGGTGCTGCTGAAGGAGATCGCCGAGATCCGGCGCACCGCAATCGCCTTCGATGATGGCGAGTTCAATCCGGAAGTCCGCTGCGTTGCCGTGCCCGTCTATAATTTCACCGGCGATGTCGTCGGGGCGCTCGGCATTTCCGGACCGGTGTGGCGCATGACCGACCAGGCGATCCAGAGCCGCGCCAAAATCGTGAAGGCGGCCGCGAATCGCCTGTCCGCCGAATTCGGCGCCAGCACCATCGCAAAGCCTCTCTAGCTCGACTTAAGACCAAGCCCTGCGGCGCTTTTGGCGTTGACAGGGCGGCTTGTGTCCGGAAATACTCTCCAACAATAAAAAAACGTCTCTCACATTCTCGCATAGACGAGTTTGGACAAAGGGGCGCCGCGCGAAAGCCCGCGGCCGCAGGCCGACGGAAAAGCCAGGGAGGAGATGTGATGACCCGCTACAACAGGCGTACTGTGTTGAGGGCGAGCGCGGCCTTGGCCGGCGCTTCCGCGCTCGGCTTTCCCGCCGTGGTCCGGGCGCAGGCCGACAAGATCAAGATCGGTCACCTGACGCCGCTCACCGGCTTCCTCGGCGCGCTCGGCGCCTATGCCCAGCTCGGCATCCGCCTCGCGGCGGAGGAGATCAATGCATCCGGCGGCGTGATGGGCCGCCAGCTCGACGTCCTCTCGGAAGACTCCGTCAATCCGGCGACCGCCGCGACCAAGGCGCAGCGCATGCTGGACCAGGACGGCGTCGCCTTCCTGATGGGCGAGATCAACTCAGCCTCGGCGCTGACCATCATGCAGGTCGCCGAACGCAACAAACGGCTGTTCATGCAGATCGGCGCACGCTCCGACGCGCTGCGTGGCAAGAACTGCAACAAATACACCTTTCATGTCGACATCCCGAACACGGTGATGGTGAACGCGGTCGGCATGGCGCTGGTGCGCGAGAAAATGGTGAAAGACAAGAAGTTCTTCACGCTGACCGCCGATTACATTTTCGGCCACGATCTGCTCAATGCGGCCAAGCGCTTCTTCGCCGGCAATGGCGGCAATCTGATCGGCGACGAGTTGATCGCAACCGACGTCACCGACTTCAGTCCGTATCTGCTGAAGATAAGGCAGGCCAAGCCCGACGTGGTCTGCTCCAATCTCGCCGGCAATCAGGTCACGACGCTGATCAAGCAATATGCCGAATTCGGCCTGCCCTATCCGATCGTCGGCTTCAACCTCAATACCGCGGATGCCTGGGCGGCCGGCGACGGCAACCTGAGCGGCACCTGGCCGACGGTCTGGTATCACACGCTCGACGTTCCCGCGTCGAAGACCTTCGTCGCCAATTTCATCAAGAAGAACGGCAAGCCGCCGGAGAACCACGCCTGGATCGAATACATCACGCTGAAGATCATGGCGCAGGCGATTGGCGAGACCAAATCGACGGATACCGACAAGCTGATCGCCTATCTCGAAAAGGAAACCGAGTTCGACATCCTGAAGGCGCGCAAGGCGCATTTCCGCAACTGGGACCATCAGCTGATGCAGGAGGCCTATCCGTTCACGGTCAGGCCCAAGGGCCAGGCCAAAGATCAATGGGACTTCATTGAACTCGGCGCCGCCGTCCCGGACGCCAACGAACCTCTGGAGTCGCTGGCCCCGACGCGCGAACAGAATCCCTGCACCCTGTAATCGGGGCCTTGTCGCCCCCGGACGGCCGGCATGCAGTTCGAGTTCCTGCTGGAACAGGTGGTGAATGGCCTGGTGCTCGGAGGCTACTACCTCCTGATCGCGCTCGGGCTGTCGCTGATCTTCAGTGTCGGCGGCATCGTCAATCTCGCCCATGGCGCGTTTTATGCGCTCGGCGCCTATGTCTCAGTCGAGCTCACCAAATATCTTGGCTTCGGACCCGCCGTGGTGCTGTCGCCTGTCGCGGTGGCCCTGCTCGGAATCTTCTTCGAACGCTTCATCCTCCGCCGCTTCTACACGGCCGATCCGATCCTGAGCCTGCTCGTGACCTTTGCTCTGGCCATGGTCGCCGAGCAGGCGATCCGTATCATCTGGGGCGCGGCACCACTGTCCGCCGCGATCCCGCCCGCCTTTCGCGGCTCGGTCTTCCTCGGCGACTTCCTGTTTTCACGCTATCGCCTGCTGATCCTCGCCGTGATTGCAGCCGTGCTCCTTGGCGTCTGGCTTCTCCTGCACAAGACCTCGTTCGGCCGCGTGGTGCGCGCCGGCATCCAACGACCGGACATGGTGGCCGCGCTCGGCATCCGCCTGCAGCCCTACATGACCGCGATCGTCATGCTCGGCGTCGGCATGGCCGCGCTTGGTGGCGCCTTCTTTGCGCCGATCACCATCGTGCATCCGGCGATGGGCGCCGAGATCATCACGGTCGCCTTTGTCGTGGTGGTCATCGGCGGGCTCGGCAGCTTCTGGGGCGTGGTGCTTGCCGCCCTCCTGGTCGGCGTGGTGCGCGGCATCACCATTCACTTCGTGCCTGCCGCCGGCGAGGCCTCGATCTACATCCTGATGTTCCTGGTGCTGCTGGTGCGCCCACGCGGACTGCTCGGCGAACGCATCGAGAAATTCGAATGACGACAGGACCAGCGCAAAAATACCGGCCGCTCCTGATCGCAGCGCTGGCGCTCGTCGCGCTGCCCCTCGCCCTGCAGGCGCTCGGCCTGTCGCTCAACACCGGCATTGCCGTGGTGGCGCTGGCGATCGCCGCGATGGGGCTCAATCTCTGTATCGGCTACACCGGCCTCGTCTCGTTCGGCCACAGCACCTGGTTCGGGATCGGCGCCTATGCCGCCGGACTGATCCAGCTCCGCTGGTTCCCCGGCCAGATCTGGCTGCCGCTGCTATTGTCCATGATCGTGGTGGCGTTAGCGTCCGCCATCATCGGCGCCCTCATCCTGCGCCGTCGCGGCGTATATTTTTCGCTGCTGACACTGGCGCTTGCGGCCCTGAGTTACACCATCGCCTTCCGCTGGAGCGAGGTCACCGGCGGCGAGGACGGGCTGGGCGGGCTGAAGCGCGGCAGCCTTGGGCCACTGAATCTCGACAACGTCCTAGTCTACTATGCTGTGGTCGCGGTGATCGCGCTGGCCGTGCTCTACGTCCTGCTGCGGCTGGTGCGCTCGCCCTTCGGTCATGCACTGGTGGCGATCCGCGAGAACCAGCTTCGCGCCACCTTCCAGGGCTATCCGGTCGAGCGCTACAAGCTCGCCGTATTCGTGATCTCGGCCGTCGTGACCGGCCTCGCGGGTGCACTGCTGGGATTCCAGAACTACCTCGTCTCGGCGGAGGCCGTCTCGGTGCCCTTTGCGGGCGAGCTCCTTGCCATGGTCGTCATTGGCGGCATGCGAAGCGTGCTGGGACCCGCGCTCGGCGCGCTGTTCTTCATCCTGTTTCGCGAGCTGTTCTCGATCTGGACCGCTAACTGGCTGCTCTGGTTCGGGCTGATCTTTGTCGGCTTCGTGATGTATTCGCCGGAAGGCCTGATCGGCATCTGGAAGCAGGTCTCGCGGCGCTTCAGGCCCTCGCTGGAAGAAGCCGCCGCCATGAGCAAGCGCAGGATTTACAACGACTTGCCGCTGCCATCTTTCCTGATGCCGCAGCCGCATGACGGCGTCGTGCTGGAGGTTCGAGCCGTCTCCAAGAAGTTCGGCGGCATCCGCGCTGTCACCAATGCCAGCCTGCAAGTCGGCGCGGGCGAGATCCATGCGCTGATCGGCCCGAACGGCGCCGGCAAGACCACGCTGTTCAATCTGGTCTCCGGCCTGTTCCCGACGGACAGCGGCACCATCAAATTGCACGGGCGCGAAATCCAGGGCGTCCCCTCCGATCTGATCTGCCACCAGGGGCTGGCGCGCTCGTTCCAGATCACCAACCTGTTTCGTGGACTTTCGATCTACGAAAATTTGCGCCTGTCGCTGCAGGCGCGAAGCCCGGACCGCTTCAACATCTGGCGCGACATCGACAGCTTTGCAAACATCCACGCCGAAACCACGGAACTCGTGAAGTTTTTGGGTCTGGAAGGAATCGAAACCATCGAAGGCGGCGAGCTATCCTATGGCGGGCAGCGGCTGGTCGATCTCGGCATCGCGCTCGGCTCCGCGCCGCAGGTGCTGCTGCTGGACGAGCCGCTGGCCGGGCTCGCCGCCGCCGAGCGCGAGCGGGTCTCCAACCTCATCCGAAACATCGCCGCCAACATCCCCGTCCTGATTGTCGAGCATGACATCGACCGGGTGCTGGGCTTCTCCAAAACGGTCACGGTGATGAATCAGGGCGAAGTCCTGATGAGCGACACGCCGCAGGCCGTGCGCGCCGACCGAAGGGTGCAGGAGATCTATACCGGCAAGGGCGTTCCCGACGTCACGCACCAGCGCGCCGACGCCACGCGGGTCGACGCAACGCCGCTGCTCCGCTTCGAGCGCGTCAACACCTTCTATGGCAAGAGCCATATCCTGCACGATGCCAGCCTCGATGTCCGCCAAAGCGAGATCGTCGCCCTGCTCGGCCGCAACGGCGCCGGCAAATCGACCCTGCTGAAGACGCTGGCTGGCCTCGTGCCCTCCGCCTCCGGCACCATCGACTATGGCGGGCGCGATATCGCGCATCTTCCGGCGCCGGACATCGCGCGGCTCGGCATCGGCTATGTGCCGCAGGGGCGCGGCCTGTTTGCCGGGCTCACGGTGCGGGAGAATCTGGCGCTCGGGCGGCTGGCGCGGAAAACCGACGGCAGCACCGGCGTGGTCTGGGACGAGGCGGAGATTTTCGACCATTTCCCGCGCCTCAAGGAGAGGATGGATGTCGCCGCCGACTATCTTTCCGGCGGCGAGCAGCAGATGGTCGCGGTGGCCAGGGCTATGTCCGGCAATGTGAAGCTTTTATTGCTGGACGAGCCGTTCGAGGGGCTGGCGCCGGCCGTGACGCTGGAGCTGTTCGAGGTCTTCGACCGGCTGCGCCAGCACATGTCCATCGTGATTGTCGAACACAATCTCGATCTGGTGCTGGCATTGGCCAACCGCGTGTTCGCGCTGGAGCGCGGCGCTGTGTTCCACGAAGGACCGGCCGCGCCGCTGTTGACCGATCTCGACTATCGCAAGAAAATCCTGTGGCTTTGATTCAGGTCGTCATTGCGAGGAGCCAACGGCTCGCAATGACGGTGGAGGTTGGGCGCGCTTGCTCTCGATTCGCCCAGCTCGGCGACTGCCCTAATCGTACGACGCCGCGCCGCCATCGCGATACGCCCAGCACGCCTCTTTTGGCAGCGAAACCGGCGTGTCGACACCGACCGTGTACCGCGCGGCGGTGCCAAGCTCCAGCGCCTCGAGCTTGTGGCCGAACAGATCGATGTCATAGACCGTCTGGGTGCCCTGATAACGGCGGTCGGTGATGACAGCCGTGAACGCATTGCCGCCGTCATTCCGGCCGAGCGCGATATTTTCCGGCCGCAGCGCGATCCGCACCCGGTCGCCGACTTCAAGCGTGTGCAGGAGCGCCGCCTCGCCGCGTTTGCCGGCGCCGAAATCGACCACGCCGAACTTGCCGTTGCGCTCCACCAGTGTGCCGGCGAGCTCATTGGTGGCGCCGGTGAAATTGGCGACGAACAGGTCGGCCGGCCGGTTGTAGATCTCGTCCGGCGAGCCGATCTGCAACAGCTTGCCGTCGCGCATCACTCCGATACGGTCGCCGAGCACCACCGCCTCGGCCTGGTCATGGGTGACATAAAGGGCGGTCATGCCGGTCTGCTTCAGGATGACGCGGAGATCATCGCGCAGGCGCAGGCGCAGCTTGGCATCGAGATTCGATAGCGGCTCGTCCAGCAGCAGCAATTGCGGCCGGTAGACAATGCTGCGCGCCAGCGCCACGCGCTGCATCTGTCCGCCCGACAATGCCACCACGGGCCGGTCGGCATATTCCGACAAGCCAACCAGCGCCAGCGCCTCCTCGACCTTGCGACCGGCGTCCGCGCGAGAGAGCTTGCGGTGCTTCAGCGGATAAACCACGTTCTGCCGCACCGTCATATGCGGCCACACCGCATAGGACTGGAACACCATGCCGAGGTCGCGCGAGCGCGGCGGCACCAGAACGCCGCGCCCGGGCGAGGACACCACCTTGCCGCCGATTGAAATCTCGCCGCTGGTCGGATGTTCGAGACCGGCGACGCAGCGAAGCGTCGTGGTCTTGCCGCAGCCGGACGGCCCCAGCAGCACCACGATTTCGCCGGCCGGCACATTGAAGCTGACGCCGTCGATCGCCGGCCGGCCGATCGCGAATTGCTTGCGGAGGTCGGTGACCTCGAGCGTTGCGGTCATGATCTCACCGACCCCTTCGCAATCTCACTCACTGCCGGTAGCCGAACGTCTTGTCCCATTGCGCGACCCAATCGGCATGCAGCTTCACATACTGATCCATGTTCGGGTACCAGACCTTGACCACCTTGGGATCAAAGCCTTCGGGATAGACCGGTGCCACCTTGAGCGAGGTCAGGTTGCCAAGCTCCTTGATCATGAAGGCCTGGCCTTCCTTCGACATGCACCAGTTCAGGAACAGCTTGGCGGCGTTCGGATGGGCGGCCGTCTTCGGAATGCCGCTCGCATAGGGATTGGCGGGCACGCCCTCCGGCGGGAAGATCATCTTCACCGGCGCGCCTTCCTTCTGCTTGGGGAAGATCGCATTATAGAGCAGCGGCCCGACGCCGAACTCGCCGCGCACCAGCGCATCCGACATCGGCGCGCCCGAGGGATAGAGGATCGGATGGGTCGCGGCCTGGTTCTTCCAGTAATCCTCGCCCAGCACCTGGCGCTCGAACATGATGCGGGTCCAGGTGGTGCCGCCGGACTGCGCGAACACCTGGCCGGTCTGCTTGTCATATTCTGGCTTGGTCAAATCCATCCAGGTCTTGGGTGGATTCTTCAGGACCTCGGTATTGTAGGCGATCGACCAGACCACGGTGGCCCGGGGCCAGAATTTTGGCGACACCAGCGACGCCGGATCGTAGTCGGCCGCGTTTGGCGGCGCGTAGTCCTGGAACAGGTCCACGAGCGGCAGCATCAGCGCGCGATCGGAATGGTCGACCACATCGGCGATCAGCTTGCCGGCCGCCGCTTCCGTCTTGACGCGCGTGATGAGCTGGCCGCCCGGCGCGCGCACCATCTCGACCTTGATCTCCGGAAAGCGCTTGTTGAACTCCTTGATCACCTCCTGCTCGACTTCGGCGAAATTGGCGGTGTAGTAGACCAGCTTGCCTTCCGCCTTGGCGGCAGCGATCAGTTCCGGCGAGCCGAAACTCTCCTCCGCCTGCGCAGTCGCGCCGCCAAGCGCAAGGCCGAGACTGATGCCGGCAACAGCGGCAATAAGTTTCCTCTTCATCAATCGCCTCCCTCTTTCTGTTTATTTTGATTTATTTGATCCGTTGCGCGACGCCCCCCTGGGACGCGCTGCGCGCCAGCCAGTTGGCGCCGCCGATGAGAATGCCGAGCAGGACTATCTGCACCAGGCTGAAAGCGGCTGTCTTGCCGATATTGCCGCCCTCGTAATAGTCGAGCAGCAGCACCGACATCACCATGGTGTCGCTGGTGTAGAGAAACAGCGAGGAGCCGAGCTCGCGGATCGAGAGCACGAACAACAGCGTCATCGACGCGATCACGCCGGGGCGCGCCAGCGGCAGCACGATGGTGCCGATGGTTGCAAGCGGTCCCTTGCCGCAAACCCAGGCCGCCTCCTCCAACTCGCGATGGATCTGCAGGAACGAGGTGGAAAGCGACTTGACGGTGTCCGGCATGAAGCGCGCAATGAAGGCAAGCGCCAGGATCCAGATCGTGCCGTACAGCCCGCCGGACACGGTGATCCAGGCCCAGAGATAGGCGACGCCGATCACGAGCCCCGGGATCGCGACCGGGATCGTCGAGATCAGATCGATGGCGCGGCGGCCGGGCAAGCGGGTACGGTGAATCGTGTAACCCATCGCAAAGGCGAGCGCGCCGCCGATCACCGCGGTGATGAGGCCGACCTCGACCGCGTTGTAGATCGAGCGCATGGTCAGCGGGTTGTCGAAGATGCTGTTGAAATGCATCAGCGAATAGGCGCGCATGTCGAACAGCGCGGCAACGTCGCGGATGAACATGAATTTGCGGAAGGCCGCGACGATCAGCGCCAATAGCGGCAGCACCACGACGGCCAGGAGATAGATCACTCCCAGCGAGAAGGTAAGCCAGCGCCACGACCCGAGATCGAGGCTGCGCGGCCGGAACGCCTTGCCGGCAACCGTGGTATAGCTCCGCCCGGATATCACCCGCTGCTGCAGATAGACCAGCGCGCCGGTGACCACCATCAGGATGATCGCAACCGCGGCCGCGGTGTTGTAGAGCGGCGGCGTCCAGTTGGTGAGCTTGAAGATGTAGGTCGTCAGCACATTGATATTGGCGGGCGCGCCCAGCACCGCCGGCACGCCATAGATGCCGAGCATCACGATGAAGGAAAGCAGCATACCGGAGACGATCGCCGGCATGATCAGCGGGAATGTCACGGTGAACAGCGTCGAGACCGCGCTGGCGCCCGATATCTCGGCGGCCTCCTCCAGGCTGGGATCCATGTTCCGCAGCGCCGAGGAGGTGAACATATAAACATAGGGCGCGTAGTAGATGCCGAATACGAACACCAGGCCCCAGAGCGAATAGAGATTGACGTGCCAATCGAGCCCTGCCCATTTGAAGGCGGTGTTGATCAAGCCGGTCTTTGGCGAGCCCAGGATCGACCATGCCACCCCCGCGACCAGCGGCGGCGCGAACAGCGGCAGGATGCTCGCGGCAGCGATGAAGCCGCGGAACGGCGTGTTGGTGCGCACCACGATCCAGGAAAACGACAGGCCGATCACAACCGCGATCGCAGTGCCCCCGCCGCAGGCCAATAGCGTGTTGAACAATGCCTCGGCGACGTTCGGATTGGTCAGCACGGTCAGGAAATTGCTGACCGAGAGGTGTGTCAGGTTCAGCCCATCGACCACCGGATTGGTGTCGGTCAGCGCGCCGAGCAGCAGGGTCAGGACCGGATAGACGACGAGAAAAACAAGGATCGCAAGCAGCAGTGCAATCCAGGCAGCGGCAAGCAGGCCCCGGCGCCTCCCCTCAATGCCGCTCTGCACGACCTCGATGCGCCGATCTAATAGTTGTGCATCCGCCAATGCGTTTCCCTCGCTGGCGGAACTTGCTTTGTTCTTGTGCCCGCCTTGAAGGGAAGCCTATTCGATCACGCCGCGAGCGGAAAGTAGCCGAAAGTCGTCAAAATCAGCGGTAGCCCGCATCGCATACGCATCATGCAGTGGCGCGGCTTGGAATAGGCGCCCACCGTAGTACATGGCTCGCAGTGGCGCGAAGCCGCCGAGCCACATTTTCCCGGAGACTAAATGCTCGAAAAAGCGGCAGCGACCGCGCCCTCCGCGCCGGTGACCGATGGTTTGCCCTGGGAGCGGCGGCGCTGGGCGGTGGCGGCGATCTTCACGGCGCTGGCGATGGGCTCGCTCGACACCGTGATTGCCAACGTCGCGCTGCCGGCGATCTCGGCGGATTTGCATGTCAGCCCGGCCGAAGCGGTCTGGATCGTGAACGTCTATCAGATTGCCATTGTCGCAACCCTGCTCCCGCTTGGCGCCCTCGGCGAAATCGTCGGCCATCAGCGCATCTATCTTGGTGGTCTTCTGTTGTTCACGGTGGCTTCGCTTGGCTGCGCGCTGGCCTGGTCGCTGCCGAGCCTCCTGGTTGCGAGAACACTGCAGGGCTTGGGCGCCAGCGGCATGATGAGCGTGAACACCGCGCTCGTTCGCTTTGTCTATCCGAGCCGGATTCAGGGCCGCGGTTTCGGTCACAACGCCATGGTGGTCGCGACCGCCTTCACCCTGGGGCCGACGGTCGCGTCCGCGATTCTCGCGCTCGGTCCCTGGCCGTGGCTGTTCGCGATCAATTTGCCCTTTGGCGTCATCGCCTTTCTCATCGGCATCAAAACTCTCCCGTTGCTGCCGCGGGCGAAACACGCCTTCGATTTCCTCGGCGCGGCGCTGGCGGCGGCCTGCCTTGGCCTGTTCATCATCGCGATCGGCGGCGCCGGACACCGGGCGACCCCGGGCCCGGTGCTCGGCGCGCTGATCGCCGCTCTCGTCATCGGCTTCATCCTGACAAGGCGGCATGCCGACCACCCGGCGCCGATACTGCCGATGGACCTGTTCCGCCAGCCGCTGTTTGCGCTGTCGGCCGCGACCGCGATCTGCTCCTTTGCCGTGCAGGGGCTCTCCTTTGTCGCGCTGCCCTTCTACTTCGAGGACGTGCTGGGGCGTTCGCAGGTCGAGACCGGCTTCTTCATGACGCCGTGGCCGCTGGTGGTGGCTATCATGGCGCCGATCGGCGGCCGCCTGTCGGATCGTTTCTCTGCCGGCATTCTCGGCGGGCTCGGCCTGATCCTGCTCGCCCTTGGCATGGCGCTGTTGGCGATGCTCCCGGCCAATCCATCGGTTCCCGACATTGTCTGGCGCATGATGGTGTGCGGCTGTGGCTTCGGTTTCTTCCAGACGCCCAACATGAAAGCCATCATGTTGAGCGCCCCGCCGCATCGCTCAGGCTCAGCCAGCAGCATTGTCGCGACCGCACGCCTGATCGGGCAGACCACCGGTGCCGCATTGGCCGCGCTGTGCTTCAGCCTTGCCGGCCGCGACGGTGCGGCGCTGGCGCTCGCGCTGGGCGCCGGCTCTGCCGGGTTGGGCAGCGTTATGAGCTTTTTGCGACTGACGGTTGCGCCACGCGCGTAGCAGCAGACGCAACCGGCGCAGTAACCCCGGCTAATCAGCAATCTTCCGCGGCGATCAGGAATTCTTCTCTGCACACGCGCAGATTGTTGATTTGAAGCGCCTTGTCACACCGGACAAATTGCCCGCCGTCCAATCGGTGGATGGACCAATCAGGGGATCGCGATGGCAAACCTCACAATCAACGGAAAATCTTTCACAATCGACGCTGAGCCGGATACGCCGCTGCTTTGGGCAATCCGCGAGAACGCCGGGCTCACCGGAACCAAATATGGCTGCGGCATCGCACAATGCGGCGCCTGCACCGTGCACATCGATGGCGTCGCCACCCGCTCCTGCGGCGTTGCAGTAAGCGAGGCCGAAGGCAAACAGATCACCACGATCGAAGGGCTGGCTTCGGGCGGCGCGCTGCACAAGGTGCAGCAGGCCTGGATCGCCTATGATGTTCCGCAATGCGGCTACTGCCAGAGCGGGATGATCATGGCCGTGGCGGCGCTTCTGAGGGAAAACCCGAAGCCGACCGATTCCGATATCGACGACGCCATCACCAATATCTGCCGCTGCGGCACCTTCCAGCAGGTGCGCGAGGCGATCCACGCCATCGCGAACGCCTGAGGGAGGACGCCCATGAACAAGCACGTCTCCCACAAGCACGTCTCGCTCTCGATGAACCGCCGTTCCTTTGTGATCGGTGCAGCCACTGTCGGCGCCGGACTTGCGATCGGCCTCGATATTCCCTTTGGCGGTCCGGCGCCGGTCCACGCCGCCGACGGCTCGCCGGAAGTCAACGCACCTGAAATCAACGCCTGGGTCGTGATCAAGCCCGACGATACCGTGGTCATTCGCATTGCCCGCTCCGAGATGGGCCAGGGCACACTGACCGGCCTCGCCCAGCTCGTCGCCGAGGAGCTCGAGTGCGACTGGTCGAAGGTCACGACCGAATTCCCCTCGCCCGGAGAGAACGTCGCCCGCAAGCGGGTCTGGGGCGATTACTCGACCGGCGGCAGCCGCGGCATTCGCTCCTCGCAGGACTATGTGCGCAAGGGCGGCGCGACGGCGCGCGTGATGCTGATTGAGGCCGCGGCCAACGAATGGAAGGTGCCGGCCTCCGAATGCGCCGCCGCCAACAGCATCATCACCCACCCGCCTTCAGGCCGCACCACGACCTACGGAAAGGTGGCCGAGGCTGCGGGAAAACTGACGCCGCCCGCCGACGTCAAGCTGAAGGATCCCAAGGACTGGAAGCTCATCGGCAAGGGCGTGAAACGGCTCGACACGCCGGACAAGGTCGTCGGCAAGACGGTCTACGGCATCGACGTCAAGCTGCCCGGCATGCTCAACGCCGCGATCAAGGACTGCCCGGTCACCGGCGGCAAGCTGAAGAGCTACGACGAGGCCAAGATATCCGGCATGAAGGGCGTGAAGAAGGTGGTGAAGGTCGGCGACAGCGCGGTTGCCGTCGTCGCCGACACCTTCTGGCACGCCAAGACCGCGCTCGATGCGCTGCCGATCGTATGGGACGAAGGCCCGAACGCCAAAGTCTCCAGCGCCTCGATCGCGACATGGCTGTCCGAAGGACTTGAAGGCGGCCCGGCCTATGTCGGCAATTCCAACGGCGACGTGAACAAGGCGCTCGCCGGCGCCGCGAAGAAGGTCGAGGCGGTCTACGACTACCCCTACCAGAACCACGCCACCATGGAGCCGATGAACGCGACCGCGGTCTATACCGCGGATAAATGCGAGGTCTGGTGCGGCACGCAGAACGGCGAAGCGGCGCTCGCCGCGGTGCTGGAGGCCTCCGAGCTTCCGGCCGACAAATGCGACGTCCACAAGCTCATGCTCGGCGGCGGATTCGGCCGGCGCGGCCAGACCGACTATGTGCATCAGGCCGTCGAGATCGCCAAGCAGATGCCGGGTACGCCGATCAAGCTGCTATGGACTCGCGAAGAGGACATGACGCACGGCCGCTATCATCCGGTCACCCAGTGCAAGATGACCGCTGGATTCGATGCCGACAATAATCTGACTGCCCTACACATGCGGATCTCCGGACAGTCGATCCAGGCCGCGCTTCGCCCCGCGGGCCTGGTCAAAGGCATGGACCCCTCCACTTTCCAGGGTCTCAATCCCAAGGGCGAAGCGGCATTCGGATATTCGATCCCCAATCTTCTGATCGATCATTCGATGCGCAATCCGCACATCATTCCGGGCTTCTGGCGCGGCGTGAATGTCAACCACAACGCGATCTATGTCGAATGCTTCATGGATGAGCTGGCGCATGCGGTGAACCAGGACCCGCTGGAATTCCGCCGCAAGCTCATGAAGGATCACCCGAAGAATCTTGCGGTGCTCGAGGCGGTGGCCGAGAAGATCGGCTGGGGCAAGCCGCCGTCGCAAGGCATCTCACGCGGGCTTGCGCATTTCATGGGCTTTGGCAGCTATGTCGCGGCCGCCGCGGAAATTTCGGTAACCGACGGCAACAAGATCAAGGTGCACCGGATCGTGGCCGCCACTGATCCGGGCTACGCCGTCAATCCGGCGCAGATCGACCGGCAGATCGCGGGCTCCTTCGTCTATGGCTTGACCGGGCTGTTCTATGGCGGCTGCACGGTGAAGGACGGCGCCATCGAGCAGACCAATTTCGACACCTACAACTCGATGCGCATCCACGAGATGCCGAAGGTCGAATCGATCGTGATGCCGAGCGGCGGCTTCTGGGGCGGTGTCGGCGAGCCGACCATCTGCGTTGCGGGGCCGGCGGTGCTGAACGCCTATTTCGCGGCGACCGGCAAACGCATCCGATCGGTACCGCTGCGCGACCAGAACATCACCTTCGCTTGATGCAACCGGCGGCGGCCGCAGGGCCGCCGCCGCCTCGCCTTTGCGGATGATGCCCATGGATGCGCCGCGCACCCGGCGAGACACACTTCGTGGCCTCGCTGCAGCCACAGCGTCGCTGGCGTTGCCGTCGATCGCCCGCGCGCAAGCGGCGGCGCGCGTGGTCGTGATCGGCGGCGGCTTTGGCGGCGCGGCTTGCGCGCGCGCCTTGAAGCGCGCCGATGCCAGGCTGCAGGTGACGCTGGTCGAGCCGAACCGGGTTTTTACCGCCTGCCCTTTCAGCAATCAGGTGATCGCGGGCCTGCGCGAAATCGAGGCGCAGCAATTCACCTATGACAAGATCGCGGCCGAAGGTGTCAATGTCGTCGCGCAAGCAGCGACACGGATCGACCCGCAGGCGCGCAGCGTCAGCGTTGCCGATGGCAGCTCGCTTTCCTACGATCGCCTGGTGCTTTCGCCCGGCATCGACTTCCATTTCGAGGCGTTGCCCGGCTATGACGCCATGGCGTCAGCCAGGATGCCGCACGCCTGGAAGGCCGGCGAGCAGACCATGCTGCTGCGCCGGCAGCTCGAGGCGATGGAGGATGGCGGCACGGTCGCGATCGCGGTGCCCGCCAATCCCTCGCGCTGTCCGCCCGCGCCTTACGAGCGCGCCAGCCTGATCGCGCACTATCTGAAGACGAAAAAGCCGCGTTCAAAAGTGCTGATCCTCGACGCCAAGGACACGTTTTCCCAGCAACGGCTGTTCGAGCGGGCCTGGAAGGAGCTTTATGGCGACATGATCGAGCGCGTGTCGCTGTCGCAAGGCGGCCGCGTCACCTCGGTCGAACCAGCGACCAACACCATCGTCACCGAATTTGGTAACTACACCGTGCAAGTCGCCAATGTGATCCCGCCGCAAAAGGCCGGCCGCATCGCCGAGATCGCCGGCGCCGCCGATCACACCGGCTGGTGCCCGATCGATCCGCTGACTTTTGAATCGAAGCTGGTGCCTGATACTCACGTCATCGGCGACGCCTGTCTCGGCGGCGGCATTCCGAAATCGGCTTCGGCTGCGAGCGCGCAAGGCAAGGCCTGCGCCGCTGCGATCATCCTTCTGTTGGCCGGCAACGCGCCGGAAACGCCAAAGCTTACCGGCGTTTGCTACGACATCGTTGCCCCGGGCTACGGCTTTTCGCTCTCCGGCGTCTATCAGCCGAAGGACGACATCTTTGCCGGGAGCGACACCACGAGTCCCGTCGATGCGCCAGCCGAGTTGCGCGCGCGCGAGGCGGACGACGCGCAAGCCTGGTTCAAGACCATCACGGCGGACAGTTTTGGCTAATCCCGTCATCCATATCGCGCTGCTGTCGGCTGCGTTCGCCCTGTCCACCGCGGCGAATGCGCAGACGCTTGCCTCCTACAAGATCATCGGCGACGGCATTCCGGAATCGCTTACGGGCGCACCGGGAGATGCCAGGCACGGACGCGCTCTGGTGCTGGATCGCTCGACCACCTGCATCCTCTGTCACTCCGGCCCGTTCCCTGAAGCAAAGTTCCAGGGCGATCTCGCGCCGGATCTGGCCGGCGTCGGGAACCGATGGTCGGTGAGCCAGTTGCGGCTTCGTCTGGTCGATGCCGCGCATTTCAACCCGGAGACCATCATGCCCTCCTATTACCGTGTCGACGGGCTCGACCGCGTCGGTCGCAACTGGAACGGCAAGCCGATCCTGTCCGCCGCCGAGATCGAGGATATCGTGGCCTATCTTGCAACGCTTCGTGATTAGGACGACATGGCAGTGCTGCGCAAAATCATGCAAACGACGCGCCGGGATTTTCTCGGCCTTGCCGGCGGCGCGGCTGTCGCCGGCGCAGTCCCGATCGTGACATTGCGACCGCTTGAAGCAACGCCCGAAACCCTCAACGCCGCCATCCGCAATGTCGTCGGCGAGGCGGCTGTGCGCTCCGGCAAGGTCAAGCTCGACATCCCGCCGCTGGTCGAGAACGGCAACACTGTGCCGATGACGGTCAGCGTCGCAAGCCCGATGACCGCGGACGATTATGTAAAGAGCATCCACGTCTTCAACGAGAAGAACCCGCAGCCGAATATCGCCAATTTCTACCTCGGTCCCTCGGCCGGCCGCGCGCAGGTCGCAACCCGCATTCGCCTCGCCGACAGCCAGAAGGTGGTGGCGATCGCGCGGCTCTCCGATGATTCCTTCTGGTCGGTCAGCACCGATGTGATCGTGACGCTCGCGGCCTGCACCGAGGAGGTGAACTGATGGCCTCCGCCCTCATCAATGTTCCACGCAAGGCCAAGCGCGGCGACGTCATCGAGATCAAGGCGCTGACCTCGCACATCATGGAGACCGGCTTTCGCCGTACTGCGGCCGGTGATCTCGTCCCGCGCGACATCATCACGAGCTTCAACTGCCGCTACAACGGCGCGGAAGTCTTTCGCGCGGATTTCTTCCCGGCGATTGCGGCCAATCCCTTCATATCGTTCTTCACGGTCGCGAAGGAGAGCGGCAAGTTCGAGTTCGAATGGATCGGCGACAACGGATTCTCGTCGACCGCCTCGGCGTCGATCATTGTCGAATGAGCTTTGCCCGCGCCATCACGGCGGCCATGGCGGCGCTGCTGGTCGCTGCCCCTTCCCTGCTCGCCGGCGAAATTCCACCGGACGAACGCCGCTCGGGCTATACGTTCATGGGACCCGACACGCGGGCGATGCAGGACGACGACACCTCCAATCCCGGCATGCTTTTCGTGCTCGACGGCGAAACGCTCTGGAAGCAGAAACTCGGTGCCGCAGGCAAGGCCTGCGCCGACTGCCATGGCGACGCGCGAGAAAGCATGAAGGGCGTGGCGGCGCACTATCCCGCGTTCGACAAGGCGCTCGGCCGCCCCGTCACCCTCGACCAGCGCATCAATCTGGAACGCACGCAGCGTCAGCAAGCAGCGCCGCTGGCCTATGAGAGCCACGATCTCCTGGCGCTCTCCGCCTACATCGCGAACCAGTCGCGCGGCATCGCGATCACAGCCGGCGACGATCCCGAGCTCAAGCCCTTTGTCGAGAAGGGCCGCGAACTCTTCATGCAGCGCGAGGGCCAGCTCAATCTCGCCTGCGCCAATTGCCACAACGACAATTTCGACAAGCACCTGGCGGGCTCGCCGATCACGCAAGGACAGCCGACCGGCTATCCCGAGTACCGGCTGGAATGGCAGACGCTGGGCTCGCTGGAGCGGCGGCTGCGCAGCTGCATGACCGGCGTCCGCGCGCAGGCCTATGACTACGGCTCGCCGGAAATGGTCGCGCTCGAGCTCTATTTGATGTCGCGCGCCCACGGCATGACGATGGAGACGCCGGCGGTACGGCCCTAGCGCATGATCCGGAAAAGTGTGTAGCGGTTTTCCGAAGAGATCATGCGCAGACAAGGACCTATAGCGCGATGACGATTCATCCTAATCTCATCGCGCTATAGAGGGTCGCAGGCGCCGGCGGTGTTGCGCGCAAATCCTTCAGTTCGTCTTGAATTCGTCCGTCACGATCGGTCCAAACAGGACCCAGCGCTGGCCGTCGAACTTCATCATCTGGAATTGCTTGTTGATGCGCCAGTCGTCCGGCGTGGTCGAGGTGGTCATGCCTGGCAGCGCAAGATCAGAGACATAGTCCTTGATGTTCGTCGCCTGCTTCATGATGTTGGCGCGGGTAAGGTCGTCGCCGCACTGCTTGAGAATCTGCACGAGCAGCGCCGCGGTCCCATAGCCGTACGTCGCAATGCCGCTATTGGCGTCCTCGGCCGGCGCATATTTCGCCATGAAAGCCTTGTAGCGCTTCATCCCCGCATCCTCGGCCCATTGCGGGTCGAGCGGATCCTTGCCGTAGTTGACCGAAATGATGTCCTTGGCGTTCTCGAGGCCAGCCGGAACCAGCGTCTGGCTAACCGGCGTCGCGTTGATGTCGAGGATTTGCACCGGCTTCCAGCCGAGTTCGGCCGCCTTCTTGATCGCCTGCGCGCCGAATTTCGGCGTCGTGATGTTGTAGAAAAGGTCGGCGCCGGACGATTTCAGGGTCACCATCTGCGAGTCGACGGTCGGATCGGACAGTTCGTACGACGCCTTGGCCACGATCATGCTCGAAGCTTTTGGCCCAAGCACATCCTCCAGCCCCTTGACGTAATCCTTTCCGAGGTCGTCGTTCTGATAGAGGATGGCGATCTTCGCGTTCGGGTGGTTGGCAAGAATATATTTCGCATAGATGTGCGCTTCCGACTGGTAGTTCGGGTTGAAAGCGATCGTCCACGGGAAATTCTTGGGATCGGTGAAGCGCGTCGCGCCGGTCGAGGCCAAAAGCTGCGGCACCTTCTTCTCGTTCAGATATTTCTGGTCCGCGGCGTTCGGCGGCGTGCCGATGATCTGGAAGGTGAAGAGAACCTCGTCGCCTTCGACGAGCTTGCGCACCTGCTCCACCGTCTTCGGCGGGCTGTAACCATCGTCATACTGAATGAGATTGATCTTGCGCCCGTTGACACCACCCTGCTCGTTGATCATGCGTATATAAGCGGCCTGCACCCTCCCGATGCCGCCATAGGCCGAAGCCGGCCCGCTGAGAGGGATGGTCTGGCCGATCTTGATCTCCGTATCACGCGCGCCGATGTCATATTTCTTCTGTGCAAGCGAAGGCGTTGCGTACGTCACGCCCAGCGCCAAGACGGCAGCAGCCGTCGACCTGAACAGGCTCATGTTTTCCTCCCAAAAATGCGGTCGCGATACTTCGTCGCGCCGTCACTCCTGAGGCTATACCAAACCAGGCGGAATGAAACGTGGACCAATAGTCCCAGAATACGAGGTCACAATGCCGGCTTGAAATCCGGTTTCGCAACGACCGCCCCGCTTCCGCTCATCGTGATGCTCCCGCTTTCAGATGGTAATGCTCTGAATTTTCTTCGGCTTTCGGCGGCATGGCGGACATGGCCGGACTTGCTGCCGGCTCGACCCGGTCGCGACCCGGAGGAGACAGAAATTATTTCGATTCCTTGATCCAAAGTTTCAATGGGACAGGTTCGCGGCCGGGGCAATCCAAGGTTCCAGTATAGAAATCGGACAGGATTCCGTGATAGCTGCATTCGACATCGTCCACCCATAGCGTCGCCTCAATGTACGATTCGGACGCCATCATCTGAACTCGTATCTCGCCGGCTTTTTCCTCCGGACCATCCTGGGTACAGATGCCGACATGCTTCATGGAGATCGGACCCGAATATTTTTTTGGCGGGCTTGAAGCGTCACCTCTGACAGTCGCGGTCAACTCCCATTCGCCGAGCAAACCGGAATAACCAAAAATCTGCAGCGTGTCGGCGCCGGCGGGCGTAGCCAGCAGGCTTAGCGCAAGTGACACCATCGCGCACGAAGCGCGAAGCGCCCTGATGTGTTCAGTTCCCGGCAAGATATTTGCGTGCATCGGCGACCTCGGTGCGGGTGCTGCCCTCGCGGCCGGCTTGCTCCACAACCTTACCGTAATAGTCTCGCGCCTTGACGGTATCGCCGAGCTGCGCTGCGGCCTTCGCCCCGCCGACATAGGCGCCAAGCCGATTTGGCTCTTTTTTCAGCGTCGCCTCGAAGGCCGCCAGCGCTTCCTTCGCATTGCCGCTATCGAGCAGCATCTCGCCATAGAGCTCGCGCGCCGGCTTGGGAACGCCTGGCGTCACCGGATGTTTCTCGGTTCGGTCCTCCGCATCGGCGGCATCGCTCATGGCCTTCAGCGCGTCGTCCTTTTTGCCCTCGGCATAGAGCATCCAGGCGGTAGCGATCCTGGTCTGGATATCGACCTGCTCGGACCAATAGGCGTCCTTTGCTTGCCGAAGTTTGTCGCGAAGTTCGCCGAGCTTCGCGATATCGGGCTTTGCGGCTTCGGGATCGCCAGCACGCGCAGCTCCGAGTGCGCGCGCGAAATAAGTGATCGCCTGCACGTTAGCAAGCGGACTCGGTCGCACCGTCAGCTCTTCCGCGGCTTTCCAGTCGCGGCGCTCCAGGGCATAGCGTGCGGGTGACGCTGCCTCGGCGTAAGGCCCCGGAATGAAGGTTTCGCTGAAGCCGATGACTGTCGCCATCTCGTCGACAACAGCCTTGGCTTTCTCGTCCTGTCCGAGTTGCAGATAGGCGTAGACCAGATAGTCCATCGCATGCAGTTCGTCGGAGAAGTCACCCGACTCCTTTGCGGACCGCGCAGATGCCACATTGGATGCGATCGAATCCTTCCAATAGCCGACCCGCGTAAAGATGTGCGAGGGCATGTGCAGGGCATGTGGCGCGTCTGGCGCGATCTTGGCGTAACGTCGCGCTGCTTCGATCCCTTTGTCCGCGATCGACGGATAGTCATAGAGATGAATGAGATAGTGCGCCACGCCTGGATGCAGCGGCTGGCGCAAGGCGATCGGCTCCAGGATGGCCGCGCCCTTGAGCTGGTTGGAATAGGTTTTGTCGGCCGGATCAGCCGACGTGTTGAGCGCAAGAGCATAGTGGATTTGCGCCTCGTCATCGTCCGGATATTTCTGCGCCAGGGCTTCCATCGCCTTCGCATAGGCCACGACGCGGGTATGGTGATCCAGCTTGTCATAATTGGTGTACATCACCGCCAGCGCGTCGACATAGCCTCGCTCGCGCTCGGTCTTGAAGCCGACCGCTCTCGCCTTCTCGATCGCCGTCGCGCCTTCTGCGAGATTCTTCACCGGCGGCGCGGTATGCGGATTCCACAACAGGCTAAGGGCGATGCCCCAGTAGGCGATACCGCAGGAGGGATCCGCCTTCAGCGTGTCCTCGAACATTTTCTGCGAGGCGCGGTACCAGAACGAGTGCTGATACAGCATGCCACGGTCGAACAGCTTTTGCGCTTCCGCATTGCATGAGGTCTCAAAATGCACCTTGCCGAGCTTGTCGTCGTCCGATTGGGCAAAGGCTGAATAGGCGAACGATACGCCGACCAACGCCGTGAGCAGCGAAAGTGATGGCCTCACCATGAGCAGTCTCCCGTTCCAGCAACCGAGCAGCAACGGAATTTGGGCCGATCCGGTACCCTTCAGCTATACGGTTTTCGCCTCGCTATGCAGATTTCGCCACTAAATCGGCAAACGTGCTATATTGCTACCTGCTCGCGAGTGGTTCCAAAACGGTGTGTCGACATGGCGACGCCCAACGTGGAAGCAAAAATCGGCCAGGCGCCTGATCCCTCGGCGTTGCCGGCGGATTTGATGCGTGCGCTCGAATGGCTTCGGGGCCATCTTGCAGACCCGGTGCGGCTCGATTCTCTCGCCGCGGCCAGCGGTTCAACGGCACGCACGCTCGAAAGACATTTCAGGGAGTTTCTGGGCACGACGCCGCTCGGCTGGACACGTCGGATGCGGCTCGCGCGGGCGCGGCAGGCGCTCCTGAATGCAGGTCCGGAGGATACCGTCACCAACATCGCATTGTCGAACGGCTTCACTCAGCTCAGCCGGTTCGCGGCGGAGTATCGGCGCGCATTCGGTGAATTACCATCCAGCACCCCGCGCTTAAGCGAACGCGCAACGCCGTACGACGGCGATTTCGACGAGGCCATGCGCCTGACCCTGCTTGCGCTACCTTTTGCGTTCGCCGTTGCGCCGAAGCAATGCAACGCCGCGCTCGAGCAGCTCGGCCGCCCTCAGGAGCTCGCGCCGGGCTACGGTCTGTCAAAGGCCGTGGCCGGATGGTGTTGGGGACAGCGGGCCTCGCACCGCTTCAGTTCGACGCCCGATCGGGACAGGGCCTTGTCCTTGCAACTGGCTGACGAGGCCTACCGGCTTGCACCAAACGATGCCTTGACAGTTACCCTGAGCAGCGGCGCATTGGTGCTGGCGCGCCATCTCGAGGAAGCCGATCGGCGTCTTGAGCGCGCTCTGGCACTTGATCCAGGGCTCGCTTACGCCTGGATTCGCCGCGGCTGGATGTCGGCCTATCTGGGCGACAGCGAGACGGCGATCCGCGAGCTTTCGACGGCGCTGCATCTGATGCCGTTCGAGCCCCTGCGCCACCTCAGTTTCATCGGTATGGGGTGCGCGCATTTCGCCGCCGGCCGTTACGACCGCGCGCTACGCTGGGTGGAAAGCGGTGTTTCGGCCAGTCACGGCTCATTCTGGGCACAGCGCGTTGCAGTGGCCGCCGCGGCGATGGCGGGGGCTCGTAGCGAGGCACGGCGGATGGGGCGGCAACTCATGCACAAGGACCCCGACCTTACGGTTGCCGAAGCCCGCCAAGCTTGGCCATTCACGCCGGACTTTATGTCCCGCCTCGGCGATGGTCTCGAACTCGCTGGGTTGCCGCGGACCTGAACGGCTGAGTTGTCGACAGCCCGATGATTTTCCCATGCGGAATTTGGTCGCTGTCGAAAGAAATAGCGGACGCAATTGCGCACCTGAGGTCTGATCTTTCGAACCACCCTGGAATGAAAAGCAAGAAGGTTGCCATGCGACCTCCCGGGAAATGGGCCAGCGATATTGACATTGGCCGCGCATGCTCTTCCACTTGCCCGCCGCATCGACCAGCCCGGAGCGCCTCAACGAGCGCGTCCGTCAAGAAGACTTTCAGGGAGCAACCACATGACGCTGATGCAGGTTGGGCTGGACGACAAATACCGCCTCGACGCCAAGCGAATCTATCTTTCCGGCGTACAGGCGCTAGTTCGCCTCCCAATGCTGCAGCGCGAACGCGATCGGGCCGCCGGCCTCAACACTGCGGGCTTCATTTCCGGCTACCGCGGCTCCCCGCTTGGAATGTACGACCACACGCTGTGGCGCGCGAAGAGCTTCCTGCAATCACAGGACATTACTTTCGTTTCCGGCCTGAACGAAGACCTCGCCGCGACCGCGGTGTGGGGCAGCCAGCAGGTCGGGCTGTTCCCCGGCGCCAAGGTCGATGGCGTGTTCGGCATCTGGTACGGCAAGGGTCCCGGCGTCGACCGCTCCGTCGATGCGCTGAAGCACGCCAACGCGGCGGGCTCCTCGCGCCATGGCGGCGTGCTGGCGCTCGCGGGCGATGATCACGGCTGCCAGTCCTCGACGCTCGCGCATCAGAGCGAGCAGGTTTTCGCAGCCGCGCTGATGCCGATCATCAATCCCTCGACGTTGCAGGAATATCTCGACCTTGGCCTCTATGGCTTTGCGCTGTCGCGCTATTCCGGTTGCTGGGTCGGCTTCAAGGCGATCGGCGAAACCGTAGAGAGTTCGGCCTCGATCTATTCCGACCCAACGCGGGTGCAGGTGGTCTTGCCTGATGATTTCGAGATGCCTCCGGGCGGGCTCAACATCCGCTGGCCCGATCCGCCGCTCGAGGCCGAGAAACGGCTGTTCGGTCCGAAGCTGGAAGCGGTCAAGGCGTTCGCGCGTGCCAACCATCTCGACAGGATCGTGCTCGACGGCAAGCCGGCCCGGCTCGGCATCGTCGCAACCGGCAAGGCCTATCTTGATCTGAAGCAGGCGATGGCCGATCTCGGCATCTCTGACCGGGACGCCGTGGCCTTGGGCTTGCGCATCTACAAGGTGGCGATGACCTGGCCCCTGGAAGAGAGCGGCGCCAAGCGCTTCGCCGAAGGTCTTCAGGATGTGCTTGTGGTCGAGGAGAAGCGTGGCTTCGTTGAAGACCAGCTGATGCGCATTCTTTATAATGTCGACGCCTGGAAGCGACCGACCGTGGTCGGCAAGCGCGATGAAACCGGCGCGCCGCTGCTGCCGAGCGAGGGCGAGTTGAACCCGACGGTGGTTGCTTCCGCGCTGGTGGCGCGGCTGCGCCGGCTCGGCCATCAGAGCCCGGTGCTGGAACAGCGGCTGGCGCGGCTGGAAGCGTTCGACCAGCCGGCCACGGGGAACGCACCGATCTCGCTGCAGCGCACGCCGTTCTTCTGCTCAGGCTGCCCGCACAACACCTCCACCAAACTCCCCGAGGGCAGCCGCGCCATGGCCGGCATCGGCTGTCACGGCATGGCGCTGTCGATCCCCTCGCGCCGCACCGCGACCATCACCCATATGGGCGGCGAAGGCGCGAACTGGATCGGGCAGGCGCCCTTCACCAGCGAACAGCATATCTTCCAGAATCTCGGCGACGGCACCTATACCCATTCGGGCCTGCTGGCGCTGCGCGCGGCGGGCGCTTCCGGCGTCAACATCACCTACAAGATCCTCTATAATGACGCGGTCGCGATGACCGGCGGCCAGCCAGCCGAAGGCAGCTTTACGGTGTCGCAGATCGCGCACCAGGTCTGGGCCGAAGGCACCAGGCGGCTGGCCATCGTCTCCGACGATCCCGACAAATACCCACCGAACACTTTCCCGCGAGAAGCGACCATCCATCACCGGCGCGATATGGACGCGCTGCAACGCGAATTGCGCGAGGTGAAAGGGCTGTCGGTCCTGATCTACGACCAGACCTGCGCCGCCGAAAAGCGCCGCCGCCGCAAGCGCGGGCTTTATCCCGATCCGCCCAAGCGCATCTTCATCAATGACCTGGTCTGCGAAGGCTGCGGCGATTGCTCGCAGACCTCGAACTGCGTCTCGGTGCAGCCGCTCGACACCGAATTCGGCCGCAAGCGCCAGATCGACCAGTCGAACTGCAACAAGGACTATTCCTGCGTCGAAGGTTTTTGCCCGAGCTTCGTCAGCGTGCATGGCGGCTCGCTGAAGCGGCTGAAGAACGCGGCGGTCGATTCCGGTCAATTGTTCGCCGACCTGCCGCTGCCGACAGCAGCGCAACTCGACAAGCCCTACAACATCCTGGTCACCGGTATCGGCGGCACCGGCGTCATCACGGTCGGCGCCCTGCTCGGCATGGCCGCGCATGTCGACGGCAAGGGCTGCTCGGCACTCGACTTCACCGGGCTGTCGCAGAAGAACGGCGCGGTCATGAGCCATGTCCGCATCGCGGCGAAGGCTGAGGACCTGGCGACCGTCCGCATCACCAATGGCGGCGCCGACCTCATCCTCGGCTGCGACATGGTGGTGTCGGCGGGCCCGACCGCCCTCTCCCGCGTCGACCGCGGCGTCACCCGCGCGTTCGTCAACGCCGACCTGCAGCCGACCGCGAGCTTCGTGCAGAACCCCGACATCGATTTCGAGCTGGGGGCGATGCAGACGACGCTGCGCGACGCGATCGGCGAGCGCAATTTGGAGATCATCGACGCCACCGGAATCGCCTCAGCGCTGATGGGCGACAGCATCGCGACCAATCCCTTCATGCTCGGCTTCGCGTTCCAGAACGGTGCGATCCCGCTTTCGCTGGAGGCGCTGCTCCGCGCCATCGAGATCAATGGCGCGGCGGTCGAGATGAACAAGCAGGCCTTCACATGGGGCCGCCTTGCCGCGCACGACATGTCGCGCATCCGAAGCGTGCTGCAGTTCAAGAGCCGCGCCGGCGCGCCGACCAAAACGCTGGACGAGCAGATCATGCTTCGCGCGGACTTCCTCACCTCCTACCAGGACAAGGCCTATGCGGAGCGCTATCGCGATGCGGTCGCCAGGGTCCGCAAGGCCGAGAGTGTGGCTGCACCCGCCTCGACCGAGCTCACGGAAGTGGTGGCGAAGAACCTGTTCAAGCTGATGGCCTACAAGGACGAATACGAGGTCGCGCGGCTTTATACCGATGGCACCTTCGCCACGAAGCTGTCGGAGAAATTCGATGGCGACTTCAAGCTCAAATTCCATCTGGCGCCGCCGATCTTCGCCAGGCGCGACAAATCCGGCCGGCTGATGAAGAAGGAGTACGGCGGCTGGATGATGAGCGCCTTCGGCTGGCTTGCAAAACTGAAATTCCTGCGCGGCACGGCATTCGACCCGTTCGGCCGTACTGCGGAGCGCAAGGCCGAGCGCCAGCTGATCGAGGATTATTTTGCGATGATCGACGAGCGCATCGCCGGGCTGAAAGCCGAGCAGATCCCGCCGATCGCAAAACTCGCGCGCATCCCGGAAACGATCCGCGGCTACGGCCACATCAAGGAAGAAAACATCAAGAAGGCGGCGGCCGAGAAGGCGCGGCTGGAGGCCGATCTGGAAAACAGCCGGTTTGCTGCGGCCGCGGAGTAATGTGCCCAACCTCCCCTTGAAAAGGGGAGGTCGCTTTGCTCCGACAGGAGCAAAGCGGGTGGGGATCTTTCTCTCCGCAACCGCCGCCGCCCGTGGCTGACCCCCACCCCACCTCCCCCTTTCAGGGGAGGAGCACACCTTCATCTGCTGCAAGAGCCTACTGCCTCGCCGCCGGCTTCCGCTCCACCGGATGAATCTCGATCGCACGCAAGCGGCCGAGCCGGAGCACGTCCATCGCCAGCCGCCGGTCGATCCGGTCGCGGTCGAGCACGCGGATCAGATCGTCGACACCGTTGATGTCGACGCCGTCGAGACGGACCACGACGTCGCCCGGCAACAGCCCGGCCTGCGCCGCCGGCCCGTCCGGCTCGATGTTCATCAACAGCGCGCCCATCTTGTTCTCGACGGCTGCGACCACCGCATGCCGGCGTGGGATCGGCGCGGTCTGCCCGGACACGCCGATATAGGCGCGACGGACATAGCCGTGACGGATGATCTCCGACAGCACGAATTGCGCGGTGTTGCTCGCAACCGCAAAGCAGATGCCCTGCGCACCGTTGATGATGGCGGTGTTGATGCCGATCACCTCGGCATTCGACGACACCAGCGCGCCGCCGGAATTGCCGGGGTTGAGCGCGGCATCGGTCTGGATCACGTCCTCGATGGTGCGTCCGGAGACCGAGCGGATCGAGCGGCCGAGCGCCGACACCACGCCGGCAGTGACCGTCGATTCAAACCCGAGCGGATTGCCGATCGCGACCACGAGTTGCCCGCGCCGGAGCCGCTTGGAATTGCCAAGCGCGGCGTAGCGCAACTCGCGCGCGCCGTCGGCACGCAACAGCGCGAGATCGGTATCGGGATCGACGCCGAGCACATGCGCATCGCTGACGAAGCCCTCGATGTCACGCAGCCGGATCTCCTTCGCCGAACCGACGACATGGCTGTTGGTCAGCACGAGCCCATCCGGCGAGATGACGATGCCCGAGCCGAGCCCGCCGCGCTCGCGCGCATTGCGCACTTTCGGCCCGGTCTCGACGCGCACGACGGCGGGACCGACGCGCTCGGTCACTTCGATCACGGCGTTCGAATAGGCGTCCAGCAGCGGCTGGTCATTGACGGGGGCGTGTCCATTCGCGTCCGCTGACAAACCGTCAGCGACGATATCTGAAGTAGTGTCCAACATGGTGAGATTCCTCTGGGCCTGACAGATGGTGCGCGGTGTGCGCCCGCGCAAGGGCCCGGCGGAGGCTCCCCTCAGGTCAGCGGCGCCTCCGGATAGGGAAGCTGCGGCGGCGTGACGTGCATCGGCCCGGTGTAATTGGTGCGGAGGCTGCCGTCGCAAACCACGTAGCCCCAATTGATGACCTGCTTGGAAGCGAGATCGCCGAGATCGCTGAGCCGGGTGCCGAGATGGGCAAGCTTGCCGGTGACCGCAGAGCTGCAGGGCAATAGCGGCGGTCCGCTCAGTGGCTGCACCTTGGCGGGATCGGTGTCGATGCCCCAATAGGCCCCCATGCGCGCATGGCCCTTCGGGTCGAGCTTGCTGTCGTCAGTGACCTTCCTGCCCTCGACGAAGCGATCGATCAGATCGCGCCGGCGCAGCGCCCTCACCTGGTTGTCGGTAACATCAAGGATCCGGCGCAGCTGGCTGATCCAGTCCGTCTGCAGCGCTGCCGTTCGCTCGAACGGCGCGCCGCCGTCGCTGACAAAGTTGGTCATGTAGCGTTTCTGGATCGGCTCGATGCCATGATTGTCGTAAACGCCGCCGTCCGAAAGGATGACCTTGGAGCGAAATGCCTCGAGCTCAACCGGCGAAAGGCTCGGTCCTTCCGGCCAGCTCTTGAAACTGCCCGGCGGCAATTGCAGCAGGAATGGCGAGAGCACCGGCGGAAAGGCCGACGAAGCGGCGACCGCCTGCGCGATCGGCGTGGTCGGATTGTCGATATGGCCGACGACGTAATCGCCGGCATAGGGCTTGGCGAACCGCCAGAGCACGCCGGTCTGCAGATTGGTCGCGCAGAAGACGAAACGCGGCGTGTCGGGCGTGTCCTGCAGCGTCTTGCCGCCGAAGAGATATTCGTCGTAGCTCTTCGCGACCTGCTCGGACGCGGATGTCCACGGCAGCAGGCCTGTCAGGGCATCGACCACGTCGATCTTCCTGCGCGAGAAAGTCAGGATCGGATCGACGATCGTGCTTTTGAAATTCGCGCGGGCTCCGTTTGCATCGGCCTGGCCCAGTGCGCCCCACTTCATCGCGAGATAGCCCGATGTGATCGAGCCGCCGGACACGCTCGAAATGCTCTTCGCCTTCGACAGCAGGCCGAGTTCGTTCATGCGCGCGAGCGCGCCGGCATGAAACAGCATCGCCCTGAATCCGCCTCCCGACAGGGCGAGGCCAATGCCGGGTTCGGCTGTGCCTTCGCCCCACTGGAAGTTTGCCGCTTCCTGGGCAACCCTGACAGGTGAATTTGGCTGGGCCTCGTCGGTCATGCGGCTCTCCCCCTGCTTTAGCCGAGGCTTGCACGACGCCTCGCACGGCGCCTATGCCCAAACCATGCGATATGACCGCCCAATTTTAAAGCGAAACTTATATTTCACGCAATAAAAGGTAGAACTGTAGCTTTCGCCTGAATCTCTCTTCGTCATGGCCGGGCTTGACCCGGCCACCCATCACTAAAGACTCTGCGTGATGGATGCGCGGGTCTCAGCCGCGCCGAAGGGGCTTCGGCCCCGCAGGCGGGTCAAGCCCGCGCATGACGAGCGAACTGCTATTCGCCCGCACCGATCACCCTTCCGCGCAGCTCCTTGACGATTTCCGCCGAGACCGGCGCGGCCGCGTTGCCCCAGGAATTGCGGACATAGGTGACGACGGCGGCGATCTGGTCGTCGTTCAAGCGATAGCCGAGCGAGGGCATCGCCGGTGATGTCGGGAAATTCTCGGTCGCGGTCGCGCGGCCACCGGCAATGATGATCCGGATCAGGCTCGATGGATCGTCCTGGGCCGTGATCACATTGCCGGCAAGCTTCGGGAACATGTGCTCCACGCCCGCCCCGCTTCGCATGTGGCACGCCGAGCAGGTGTCCACGAAGATCGCTTCTCCGACCTGCATGCGCGGATCGGATGCCGGCAGCGGCGTCGGCGCCGAGGGCCCCGCCGCGCCGCGCTCCTTCAAATAGACCGCGATCGCCTTCAGGTCGGTGTCCGGCATCTTCGAGGTCGAATTCTCGATGACGTCCTTCATCGGCCCGCTGGCGAGACTGGTCCGCGTCTGCCCGGTCTTCAGATAGTGCACGATCTCATCGACCGTCCATTTGCCGAGACCCGCCTGCTTGTCGTTGGTGATGTTGGGCGCGGTCCAGTTGTCAATCTGGTTGCCTTGCAGGAATTTGTCGTCCCGGCTGGCGCCGAAGGCGTTGAATGGCGTATGGCAGGCGCCGCAATGACCGAGGCCTTCGACCAGATAGGCGCCGCGGTTGAACTCGTCCGAGCGGTTGGGATCCGGCTTGAATCCCCCCGGCGTGAAGAACAGCGCATTCCATCCCAGCATCGACAGGCGGATGTTGAACGGGAACGGCAGCGTGTTGCGGTTGACGCGGTTTTCGACCGGCGGCAGCGTGCGCAGATAGGCGTAGATCGCATCGAGATCCCCGCGCGTCACCTTGGTATAATAGGGATAGGGAAACGCCGGATAGAGATAGGTCCCGCCCGGCCGCCTTCCTTCATGCATGGCGCGCGCGAAATCGTTCGCCGACCAGCCGCCGATGCCGGACGCACTATCGGGCGTGATGTTCGCCGTCGTGATCGCGCCGAACGGCGTCTGCAGCGCGAGCCCGCCGGCAAAGGGTTGGCCGCCCTTGGCGGTGTGGCAGGCGACGCAATCGCCGGCGATCACGAGCGCCTTGCCGCGCTCGATCTCGACATAATTGTCGGGCTCGGCAATCGCGCCGCCGACGGCGAACAGCGGCAACAGCAGGATCAGATGGCGCAGCCGGATCATGCGTTCCATCCTCATCGCTGCACCAACGCGCCGGGCGACTTCAGATAGTTGAGGATCGCATCCAGCCCCCAATAGGTCAGCGCACCGACCGTGCCGGTCGGATTGTAGCCGGCATTCTGCGGGAATGCCGAGGCGCCCATCACGAACACATTCGGCACGTCCCAGCTCTGCAGATAGCGGTTGAGCACGCTGCTGGTGGGATCATTGCCCATCACCGCGCCACCGGTGTTGTGCGTGGTCTGGTACGGGACGACGTTCCAGGGTACGCCGAGCTTGTTGATCTGCGTCGCCTTGGCACCCATCGCTTTCGCGATCTCGTCGCAGCGCTCGGCCATCCAGTTCGCCATCTTCTGCTCGTTCGGCTGATAGTCGAACGTCATGCGCATCAAGGGGCGGCCGAGCGCATCCTTGTAGGTCGGATCGAGGTCGAGATAGTTGTTGCGATAGCTCATCACGCTGCCCTGCGCGCCGACATTGGCGACGCGCTGATAGCTGTCGCGCACCGCCTTCTTCCACGCGCTGCCCCAGCCTGGCGTCCCCTTCGGCGTCGGGTGGTAGCGGATCGGACGGCCGTTGGTATGGGCGCAGGTGATGGAAGCGCCGCCGACAAAGCCGTGCGGGCCGTGATCGAAATTGTCGCTGTTGTAATCGTCGAGCGCGACGCCGGTCGAACCGGCGGCCGCGAACGGATTGAACTTCACGTCCTCGAAGAACCCGGTCGAGCCCGAGCCGGTCTGGTAGGCATAATTGCGCCCGACCACGCCTTCATCTTTCACCGGATCGTAGGGCTTGCCGATGCCCGACAGCAGCAACAGCCGCACATTGAAGAGAGCAAAGGCGCAGACCAGCACGAGGTCGCCGGGCTGCTCCCACTCCTCGCCATCGGCATCGACATAGGTGACGCCGGTCGCCATCTTGCCGTCGACGGTGAGGTTCACCTTGGTGACTTCGCATTCGGTGCGCGCCTCGAAGCTCGGCTCGCGGATCAAGGCCGGCAGCACGCAGGTCTGCGGCGAGGATTTCGAATAGTTGGCGCAGCCGAACCACTCGCAGAAGCCGCAATAGGTGCACGGCGCCATGCTGCAGCCGTAGGGATTGGTGTAGGCGGCGGAGAGGTTCGCCGACGGCCGCGGGAACGGATGCAGGCCCATATTGGTCGCGGCCTTGGTGAACAGCTCCTGCTGATAGCCCTGCTTCATCGGCGGCGTCGGATATTCGTGCGCGCGCGCGCCTTCGAAGGGATTGCCGCCCGCCTGGATCTCGCCCTTGAGATTGCCGGCCTTGCCGGAGATGCCGGCGACGCGCTCGAACTTGTCGTAATAAGGCTCGAGGTCGTCATAGCTGACCGGCCAATCCTGGATGTGATTGCCCTCGGGCAAGATGCCCTCGCCGTAACGCTCGATCATGTGACTGCGGATGCGGAAATCATCGGGCAGGAAGCGCCAGGTCTGGCCGTTCCAATGCACGCCGGCGCCGCCGACACCATTGCCCGGCAGGAAGCTGCCCCATTTGCGGATCGGCAACGCCGTCTGCGAGGGATTGTTGCGCATGGTCAGCGTTTCCTGCTTCGGGCGCAGGAAGATGTCCTGTCGCACCGCGTAGCGCAGCTCGTCGGCGGCAGTGCCGATGTTGAAATCGCTCGCGGTGTCGCGCCACGGGCCGCGCTCGATCGCGACCACGTCGAGGCCGGTACGCGCCAATTCGTAAGCGAGGATCGACCCGGTCCAACCGAGACCGACGATGACGACATCCTTGCGGGGAAGACGGCGGGCCATCAGCGGACTCCCCAGGCTGGGCGGCCCTGCATGCCGACCGGCGGCAGCGTATAGGGCTTGTTCGGATTGTCGATGACGTCGCGATAGTCATAGCGCGCGCCGGGGAAACCGACGAGCTTCCAGCCCGCCATGTCGCGATTGCCGCCATAGATGGGATCGGCGAAGTAGCCTTCGATCGCGTTGGTGTGGATTGCCGTGAACAGCGCCTTGCTCGAGAAGCCCTGGAACTGCACCTCGCCCTTCTCCATGGCGGCGATGAGCTTGTCCTGCTCATCGGCAGAGAGCTGGACGAAGCCGCGGTTGAAGGTCGCCGTGCAATGGGCTTCAAGCGCGGCGAGCCCCTGCCGGTATTGCTGCCGCGGCGTCAGCGGCGATTGCAGCCCCTGCGTCGGCAGCGGATTCTTCGAGAATGGCCCCTGCATATAGAGCCAGTCATGCCCGCCATAGGGACCGGTGAGCTGGCGATCGATGAAGGTGGTGACGCCGGAATCCTTGGCGCCGGGACCAAGCTCGTCGGTTGGAATCAGCCGGTCGACAAAGGCGTCAACCATGGCCGCTTCATTCGCGGTGAAGAACAGATAGCCGCCGGGCACCACCGGCGTGACCGGATAGGCTTCGTTCGGCTTCCACGGCAGCACTTTTGTGACGACGCGTGCGGAAACGCCTGACGTGGTGATCAGAAGCGCCGCCGTCGCTAGCAGACTGCGGCGGGTGACACCGGAATGGCCGGGTGGCTGTTCGCGCCGACGATATGGCTTCTTACCATGCCAATGATCGCCGACCTCACCCATCGCCGCCTCCCGACTCGGACTTGTTGTCCGATCGCTATAACCGTTCTAACTCTGACACGGTCGGGATACGACTGCAAACGCTTCGTCGCAACGGCAAAGGGCTATTCGATTCTCGCGTAGTTTAAGTCAAAGTCGATCTCTCAAGTCGCGGCTATTTCGTGGCGGCGCGAATTTCGGACGCGGAAGCCAGCCGGCGGCCGCTCGCCTTTATCAGCGACGCCGCGCTGCGGACCCAGTCGAGATTCGTCATCTCGCTGCCGAACGGAGCGTCCTCCAGGCCGACGCGGACATGACCGCCCGCCTCGACCGTGGCTGGGATCAGGTTGCGGAGATCAACCTCATGGCCGGCGATCATCCATGGCGCACCGCGCGCCTCGCGCTCAAGGAGCGCAACATAGCTCGCGAGCGCAAACGGCTCGGCGGGAAAGCCCCAAATGCGACGCTCGGTAAACATGAAACGATAGACCGGCGTCTTCAGTCCTTTGGTGCTCGCGGCAAGTGCTGCGCCCAGTCGAATAAACCCGGGCTCATAGACCGCATATGTCGCGACTTCCCCATGCTCGGCGGCGAGCTCGAGGCCACGGCGGATATGCGTTTCCGAATTGAGATAGAAACGTCCGGGCTGGCCGTTCGCGACGGCTTCGTAGCGATTGACGTTGATGGAGCCGGGATCGATCGGCAGCCATTCAAGCAGGCCGCGGCGCGACAGCTCGCGGAGCGGCGCGTAACGCTTGGGCGAATCCGGATCCTCCGGCGTGAAGGCGATGGTCGGATAGACGATGGCGTCGCAGCGGGCTCGGATTCCCTCGATGATCCGCGTGTAGATGTCGGCATCCTCAAAAGGCTGGCCGCGCTCGTCATAGGCATGGGCGTGAACGATCGCCGCGCCCTCCTTGGCGCAGGCCACGCCCTCCTCGATGATCTCCTCGACTGAGAACGGGGCGCGCGGCTGATTTGCGCGAGTCCACGCGCCGTTCAACGCGACTTCCAGCCAGACAGGCGACGACACGATGATTTTCCCGGTGATCGAGTGGTCAGGAGGTCGGGATCGATGCGTCATTGGCCCAGAAGACCAGACGCCGCTGCAGCCAGGTCATCGCGACGTGAAGCAGGATTCCCATGATCGAGAGGCACGCCAGCGCGCCGAACACGCCCGCGGTGTCGAGATTGGTGTTGGCCTGAAGGATCAGATTGCCGAGGCCGATCTTGGAGCCGACGAACTCGCCCACGATGGCGCCGAGAATGCTGAAGACCACCGCGACCTGAAGGCCGGCGAAGATGATCGGCAGCGCATTGGGCAGTTGCGCCATGCGGAAAATCTGCCATTTCGACGCGTTCAGCGAGCGCATCAGCTCGATCTTGTCCGGTTCGATCGCGCGCAGTCCGGCGATGACATTCACCAGGATCGGGAAGAACGCCACCGTCGCCGCCACCACAATCTTCGAAGTGATGCCGAATCCGAACCAGATCACGAACAGCGGCGCGATCGCGACCTTCGGCGTGGTCTGAATGGTGATGAGATAGGGATAGAGCGTCTTCTCGGCGAGCGGCGACTGCGCGATCAATGCACCAAGCACGAGCCCCAGCACGGCCGCGATGAGGAAGCCGCCAAAAGCTTCGGCGAACGTATAGAGCGCATTCCAGATGTAGCTCCCCGAGCCGACGCCCGCGACAAAGGCGCGCCAGATCATCGAGGGTGGCGGCACGAGATAGCTCGGGATTTTGAGGAAATAGCAGGTCCCTTCCCACGCCGCGACGATGATGACGAACAGCGCGGGGATGAGGATATATTCTGGCCTGAAGCGCCAGCCGGCGGCCGAGTCCATCTTTGGCATCAGATGCCCCTCGAATTGAAATAGGAGCGGATGTGGCGCGTTTGCTCGCCGAATGCGGCGCTGCTCATTGCGTCGAGGTCGCGCTCGGCCGGCAGGCTGGTGGTGACGATCTCCGCAATTCGCCCCGGCCGCGGCGTCATGATCACGACGCGCTCGCCGAGGAACACAGCCTCCGGAATTGAATGCGTGACGAACAGAATCGTCTTCTTCGACTCTTTCCAGATACGGCGAATTTCCAGATTCATGGTCTCGCGCGTCATCGCATCGAGTGCGCCGAACGGCTCGTCCATCAGCACGATGGCGGGATCATGAACCAGGGCGCGCGCAATCGAGACGCGCTGCTGCATGCCGCCAGACAATTCGTTGGGATAGCGCGTGGCGAAATCCGAAAGCCCCACGATGTCCAGAAGCTCGTATGCACGCTTGACGATTTTTTCGCGCGGCAATTTCAAGACATCGACCGGCAGCAGCACGTTGTCGAGGACCGTCCGCCAGGGAAACAGGACCGAAGACTGGAACACGATCCCCATGTCGCGCTGCGGCCCGGAGATCGGCCTGCCGCGGAAGGCGAGATGGCCGCTCGAATGCGGAATAAGTCCGGCGAAGATTTTCAGCAAGGTGGATTTGCCGCAACCCGACGGTCCTACGATCGCAAGGAATTCGCCTTCTTTGACATCAAGCGAGACCGGCGCGAGCGCCTGGATCGGTCTGCCGTCGCGCGCGGCATAAAGTTTCACGAGGTCGCGTGCCTCGATCACAGGCGCGCTTCGCCCGGCAGCAGGCGAATTGGAGGACACGATCGACAGGGTCACCATGACGGGCCGTCCACTTGTTTGCCTTGCTGCAATTTCGCGTGCTCGAGCCCGCCGCCGGCGGCAACGATCTCGATCAGGAACGGCGGCAGCGGCTGCAGGCTGAAGCCGCCGCCGCGACTGAGGTTCTCGACCGCGCCGGACACGAAATCCACCTTGATGCGGTCGCCATCGTCAATTCGCTCATAGACATCGGCCTCGCAGGTCAGGAGCGGGATCCCCATGAACACCGAAAGCCGGTATGGCCCGCGCGAAATCGATTTGCAGACGAGCCCCATCCCGATCGCCTTCATGGCCAGGAACGGATGGCTGTGATTGCTGCCATTGGCGAAATTGTCGCCGGCGAGAAGAATATCGCCTTCCTTCGCATTCGCCGCGATCTCGGGCCGGAACTCCGCCAGCAGATGTTTGCGCAACACCTGCGGATCGAAATCGAACACATGCTGCGCACCGATCAGTTGATCGCTCGAAATATCGTCCGGCAATTTCCAGCAGCGACCGTCGTAAGGCTGCACGCCGACCTCCCCTAAACGAACTCGCGCGGATCGGCGATGCTGCCCCGGATCGCCGAGGCCGCCACCGTTTTCGCGCTCGCAAGGTAAATCTCCGCCTGCGCGCTGCCCATGCGGCCCGGATCGTTGCGCGTGCTGGTGCTGATGCGCCGCTCGCCGGCGGCCAGCTGCGCGATCCCGCCGAAACAGGGGCCGCAGGTCGGCGGCGAGATCTGGGCGCCGGATTCCGCCAGCCGGTTGAGCAGACCTTCCGCCATCGCCTGCATGAACACCTTGCGCGTGGAAGGGATGACCAGAAGCTGCACGCCATCATTGACCTGCCTGCCCCGCAGCATGTCGGCGGCATCCGTCAGATCCTGCATCGTTCCTGATGCACAGGAGCCGATATAGGCGTGCTGGATCGGAAGACCGGCGATTTCGGAGACGCCGCGGATATGGATCGGAGACGGCGGCACCGAAACCTGCGGTTCGAGCGTATCGAGATCGACCACGATCTCGCGTTCGAACGAGGCGTCCGGATCGCTGGTGATCGGTTCGGCGTCGCTGGCCCCGGCGGACTTGAGAAAGTCGGCACAGGCCTGGTCGGCCGGAACCACCGCCGACTTCGCCCCGATATCGATACAGAGCCCGCACAGCGTCATGCGCTCCCAGACCGAAAGCCGCGCCAGGGCCGGCCCGTGGAATTCGAGGATGCGGTAGCTCGCCTGCGCCGGCGGGATGCCGCTCATGGTCGCCAGCGCGATGTCGCGGGCGGTGACGCCTGGATGCGGCGTTCCTTTCAAGGTGACCTTGATGGTATGGGGCACCCTGATCCAGGTCTTGCCGGTGGCGAGGATCAAGCTGGTTTCAAAGCCGAAGGGAATGCCGATGGCGCCGGTGCCGCCGATGATCGCGGTGTGACTGTCGGCGGCGGCCACGAACATGCCGGGCCTGATCAGGCCGCGCTCGACCACCAGCGGATGGGTGATGCCCTGGCCGTCCAAGCAATGCGCCACGCCGAGTTCGGCGGCCATTTTCCGCGTCTGGATGTTGCGTTCCGCGCCGGCTGCGCTGTGCACCGGCACCTCATGATCGATCGCCACGACCACCCGCTCCGGCATCGCGAGCTTGTCGATGCCGATGCCGCGCAGCCGCCTGATATAGGCCGGAAAGGAAACTTCCGGTGCGGTCACGATGTCGGCGGTCGCCCAGACCACCTCGCCTGCGGCAACGGTCGCCCTGCCGCTGGTCCGCGCAAAGATCTTTTCGGCCAGCGTCTGGCTCACGCGGACAGCCCCTTCAGGAGTTTTTCCTCGAAGGTCGCGGCTTCCTTCGTGCCCACCAGCGCGCCGACGTCGGTGAATGGCATCATCTCCGGAATCATCGCTTCCGTGGTGCCGGTGTCGAGCAAGGCCCGCAACAGCCGCTGCTGGATGCCCGCGCTCGCCATGATCAGCGACAGCGGATAAAGCGCGAGGCTGAAGCCGAATTCCTTGAGCTGTTTCTGGGTGTACATCGGGCGGATGGTCTCGGCTGCGACATAGATCGTCGGAATCGAGACGCTCTTGGCGATCGCCGCGAGTTCGGCCGGAGTCGAGAGCGACGGCACCATCACGGCATCGGCGCCCGCCTTTTCCATCACCTTGCAGCGGCGCACCGACTCCTCGATACCGAACAGCGTCATCGCATCGGTGCGACCGATGATGACGAAATCAGACGAAATCCGGGATTCGCGGGCGACGCGCAGGCGGAACGTCATCTCTTCGTCGGAGACCAGTTCCTTGCCGGCAAGGGCGCCACAGCGCTTCGGCATCTTCTGGTCCTCGAGATGAATGCCGGCGATCCCTGCTCGCTCCATCTCGCGAACGGTCTCGCGGATGTTGATGGCGCCGCCATAGCCGGTATCGGCGTCGGCGATCACGGGGATCGAAACCGAGGCCGCGATGCGCGCGCATTCCGCCACCACCTCGCTCATGGTGAGGATGCCGACGTCGGCCTTGCCATAGCTGGTCGCGACGCAGAAGCCGGAAATATAGGCTGCCGCACAACCGGCCTCCTCGGTCAGCCGCGCGCCGAGCGCGTCGTGGCAGCCGGGAATCATCGGCAATTTCTCGTTCGAAAACAGCGTTCGCAGTCGGGCACCGGGGGTCATTTTTTCCTCTCTCAGATCATTGCCGCGGCCGCAGCATTCACCTGGTCAATCACTTGGCCATTCACTTGGCGTCCTTTGCCGCCTTGATCACCGCCTGCGCATCGAAATCGTTGACGCGTGCGACGAACTCATTGGTGTAGAGATCCTTCGGATCGAGCGCGTCCTTCAATTCTCCGGTCGAGCGCATGAACGAGACCATGTCGGCAGCCGATGCCGGCGGCAGCTCACCCCATTTGGCGCCCGGCTCCAGCTTCAGGAAGGCAAGACGTGTCTGCAACACATGCAGCGCCTGGCGCATCGCCTCCTCGTCGCTGAGACCGGACGGCTTGCTGTTCGGGAATACCTGCCAGTGAATGCGCACGGTCGCTTCAGGATTGGTCATCGCGAACAGCGTCCCTTCCGCCACGCAGCGCATGACCTTGGTAATGACTTCGGGATGCGATTTCACATAATCGTCACGCACGAAATAGCCGCTGCCCCAGTTGAGCTTTTCGGCCGACGGCGCCGTGAAGCGACGCAACTTCAGCCCGTTGTTTTCGGCTGCGGCTATTTGCGCATCCCAGGTGCCCCAGATGTCCACCCGCTTGCTGGTCAGGGCGGTGATGGCCTGCGCACCGGCGCCGGTTTCGACGAATGTTACATCCTTCTCGGGATCGACGCCGCTCTCGGACAGCATCGCCTTGAAGATCTTCACCATCTGCGATCCATAGGAGAACACGCCGATGGTCTTGCCTTTGAAGTCCGGAATCGACGAGATCGGGCTCGCGTCCTCGACCACAGGAAAATTGTAGTTCTCGCGGATATTCATGTAGACGGATTTGATCGGCGCGCCCTTGCCCCGCGCCAGGATCGCCGCCGCCGGTCCCATGTTCACAAACTCGACCTGGCCGTTGAGCATCGCCTGCATGGCTGCGCTGGCATTGGTCAGTTGCAGGTCGACCTTGACGCCCTCCTTCTCCCAGCACTTGGTGTAAATCGGTACCGAGGTGTTGTTGGCTTGCGAGACATCGACGACTGCAATCCCGATCGCGATCGTCGCCTTGTCTTCAGCAGCGGCGGTGAGGGCAAAACCTGCGACCGCGAGCATGGCGAGAACGCCGATTGCAAGCACCCTGTGGTGCGCTCCCAACATGATCCGTCGCCTCCCTTGACGCAGCTTCGCCGGTTTTCCGGCTTGACGATGTTATTGCGCAAGCGTGAGAGCCGACGCACGATGGCTGCGAGTTAATCAGCCGATCAACTCGACATCAAGCCCTCGTGACGTGCTGCATGCGAGGGCTGAGTCACAGCGTACGTTGCAAGATTTTCAGCACGCGTGCCGGAGGTTGCAGAAAACCCGCGAACCAGCGATCCGTTTATGATGCGCCTCGCAGACTGCCTCCACGCGCCTTCACGGGATCGAGCAGCGACCAGTCGCCTTCGGGGAGGACATGGCCTTTCGGAAACGGCGCACGCAATTCCAGTCCGAGCGAGCAAAGCACACGGTCGTCGCGATAATAGCATTGCAGGATGACACGAGCGAGCGTTGCCGCCGGCGCGCCGCCACTGGCGCGGAATTCCGTCACCACGGCTTCGCGCCTGGCCTCGTCGAGTTCGGCCAACGGCTTGCCGGCGAGCTTTGCGATATGATCGAGCGCGGCAGCGATCTGCCTGGTGTCGCGGCCGAGCGTCGCCACGATATCGCCCTGGATCGCGGCATCGTCGGCGCCCGGCACGTTGTATTCGCTGCTTGCCGGGATCATCATGGCTGCGACGACACGGAGATCATCGCGCTGCGCCGAGGTGAGAGACTTTTCGACAATCATGACGGTCCTCAATCAAAGAGATTGGCGAGGCGGCTCTTCATCTGGTCGGCAAAGTAGAGCGCGATGGCCTGGATCGTGGATGTCGGGTTGACGCCGCCGGAGGTCACGAACACGCTGCCGTCGACGATGAAGAGATTCTTCACGTCATGCGACCGGCCCCATTCGTTCACCACCGAGCGCGACGGATCGGTGCCCATCCGCGCGGTGCCGAGCAGATGCCAGCCGCCCCACGGAATCGGATCGTTGGTGCAGATGTCGGTGGCGCCGGCGGCTTCGAGAATTTCGCGGCCACGCGCCAGGCCGTGATCCATCATCCTCCGGCTGTTCTCGCTGATCGTATAATCGATCCTCGGCGCCGGGATGCCGTGGCTGTCCTTCAGCACGGGATCGAGCGTGACGCGGTTGTGCTCTTCCGGCAGGTCCTCGCAGATCGCGGAGACCGCGAGTCGATGGCCGTTGAGCTTGCGAAAGACACGGTGATGGTCCTTGCCCCACGGCAGAATGCCCTTCTGCTCGCTCGCGACCGCCTCGAACACCGGGCCCGCGCCACGGCCGAACTGGATGCCGTAGCCGCGGACGAAACCGCGCGACAGATCGGTGCCGTAAAACTCCTTGCTCCACAGACAGGTCGGCGGCGCGCGGTTGCTATCGGTCGGCTCCTTCACGAAGCCGTAGATCTGCGCATAGGGATGGAACATCAGATTCTTGCCGACCAGGGCGGACGAATTGGCAAGCCCGTTCGGAAATTTGCCGGACGCGGAGTTGAGCAGGAGGCGCGGCGTGCCGACGCCGTTGCAGGCGATGATGACGACTTCGGCCGCCTGGAACTGCTCGACGCCGTCCTGGTCGTAATAGACGACACCGGAGGCCATGCCGTGCTCGTTGGTCGTGATCTCGCGCACGCGGCAATGGGTCTTGAGCTCGACGCCGGCGCGGATCGCGTGCGGCCAATAGGTGATGTCGGTCGAGGCCTTGGCGCCTTGCGCGCAGGCCGGCGTGCAGTGACCGAGATTGATGCAGCGCGCCCTGCCCTCATAATCCATGGTCGCGACCGTCGTATCCGACGGCCACCAGTGCCAGCCGAGCTTGTTCATGGCCCTGCCGATCAAGGGACCGGAAAGGCCGAGCGGCTGCGGCGGCATCGGCGGATGGCTCAGCGGCGACAAGGGATCACCTGAGAGACCCGAGGTGCCCATCATGCGGTCGTTCTCTTCGAAGAACGGCGTCAGCGCGTCATAGTCGATCGGCCAGTCATCGGCGACGCCATCGAGCGTCTTCACCTTGAAGTCGGACGGATGCAGCCGCGGCCAATGCGCGGTGTACATCACCGTCGAGCCGCCGACGCCGTTGAAATTGACCACCTTGATCGGCGAGTTGTCGTCGTTGATCGGATAGTCCTCGGGCCGGCCGCGGACATTCGGGCTGGTCGACCACTCGCCGTAGAATTTCGCCTCCCAGTCCCGCCCGGTGCTTGGATATTCCGATGGCTTCATCCAGCCGCCCTGGTCGAGACAGAGGATATGCATCCGGGTCTCGGCCAGAGACCACGCCACCGCCGCGCCGGAAGCGCCGGCGCCGATGATCAGGACGTCCACGGGATCGTTCATTCCGTTTCCCCCAGCGTCATTCCGGGGCGATGCGAAGCATCGAACCCGGAATCTCGAGATTCCGGGTTCGCCTCGGAGCCTGTCATCGGGCCGCGCGGTGCGCGGACCCGTTGGAGGCGCCCCGGAATGACACAGCATTTTCAATTCAACCGATCGGCGGCTGCGACGATAAGTGCAGACCGCACCGCCAGTCAAAGGCTGTGCAACGGTGCAACCCTCCAAACCTCCGGCGCATGGATGCGGGGTTTGTTCGCCGGCGCGAGACCGGCTAGCCTTGCCTCCAAATCATAAAATCAGGGAGCGATTTCAGGTGCCGACTTCGCCACGCCAGATTCCGCCAAAAGGAATATCTGAGCAGATATCAGACCTTGATTTCAAAGCAGACTTGGATTTTGACGCCATCATCGTCGGCGCCGGCCTGTCCGGCATGTACCAGCTCTACCGGTTGCGCGAACTGGGCTTCAAGGCGCGCGTGTTCGAGACCGGCACCGAGGTCGGCGGCACCTGGTACTGGAACCGTTATCCCGGCGCCCGCTTCGATTCCGAAAGCTATTCCTACGGCTATTCCTTTTCCAAGGAGCTGTTGCAGGAATGGGAGTGGTCCGAGCATTTCGCCGGCCAGCCGGAAACGCTGCGCTACTGCAAATATGTCGCCGACAAGTTCGATTTGCGCCGCGATATCCAGTTTCGCAGCCGCGTCACTGCAGCGGTCTATGATGAAGCCACGCGAAGCTGGAGCGTCACGCTGGAAGACGGCAGCCGTCACTCGACGCGCTTTCTGATCACTGCGATCGGTCCGCTATCGACGCCGACGCTGCCGCGCATCGAGGGCGTCGACGGTTTCAAGGGCCAAAGCTTTCACACTGCACGCTGGCCGAAAGAGCCGGTGGATCTCAAGGGGAAGCGCGTGGCCGTGATCGGCACGGGCGCCACCGGTGTGCAGACCATCCAGACCATCGCAGGCGACGTCGGCCACCTCACCGTGTTCCAGCGCACGCCGAACTGGTGCGCGCCGCTGCATAACGGCAGGATCGACGCCGAGACGCAAAAGAAGATCAAGGCCGGCTATCCCCAGATGTTTGCGCGCTGTCTCGAAACCTTTGCCTGCTTCATCCATACGCCCGACCCGCGCGGCGCATTCGAGGTGTCCGACGAGGAACGCGAGGCGTTCTATGAGAAGCTCTATGGCGAGCGCGGCTTCGGCATCTGGCAGGGCAACTTCAAGGACGTTCTGATCGACCGCAAGGCCAACGCCACCATCAGCGACTTCGTCGCGCGGAAAATCCGCCAACGCGTCAAGGATCAGCGCGTTGCGGAAAAGCTGATCCCGAAGAATCACGGCTTCGGCACGCGGCGGCTGCCGCTCGAGACATCTTATTACGAGGTCTACAATCGAGACAATGTCGAGCTGGTCGATCTCACGGAAACGCCGATCGAACGCATCACGGCCACCGGCATCAGGACCAGCGACCGCGAATACGCGTTCGACATCATCATCTTCGCCACCGGCTTCGACGCCATCACCGGCGCCTTCGACAAGATCGACTTGCGCGGCACGGATGGCGTGCGGCTGAAGGACAAATGGAAATCAGGGCCCGAGACCTATCTCGGGCTGATGGTGCATCAATTCCCGAACATGATGATGCTGATGGGGCCGCACACCGCGCTCGGCAACATTCCGCGCAGCATCGAATACAGCGTCGACTGGGTGACGGGTCTCATGCAGTTTGCGCGCGAGCACGGCCTGTCGCGGCTTGAAGCAACGCCGGATGGCGTCGCGTCCTGGACCGATCACGTCAAGGCGCTGGGTGTCGGCCTGTTGTCCAACGAGGTGGATTCCTGGATGACCGGGATCAACCGCAATGTCGAGGGCAAGACGACGCGCATCATCGCCCGCTACAGCGGCAGCGCCCCGGCCTATCGCGCCCGCTGCGATGAGGTTGCGGCGAAGGGATACAATGAATTGAGGCTCGCGTAGCGCCAAGACCTCATGGTGACAAGACCTCATGGTGAGGAGGCGCGCAAGCGCATCTCGAAGAATGAGAGAATGAAGCCGTCCTCGACGCCAGCGGGATAGCGCTGAGCCGCGGATGTGCTAGAGAACAATGAGTTGTCGTGTCGAACTGGTTCTGGAAGCGCATGCTGCGACGTCTTTTCCCGATTGTTTTGATCCTGAGCGCAATTCTGCCGGCGGCCCCTGCGCTCGCCGCCAACGCCATCGTCAGGGATGGCGACACCATCCAGCTTGGCGATGTCACCTACCGGCTCGATGGCGTCGATGCGCCGGAGCTCGACCAGATCTGCATTGACGACCATGCCGATCCCTGGAGCTGCGGCCTCGACGCCCGCGACCGGCTCACCAAGCTGATCAACGGCCGCGCGGTCCATTGCGACGATCTCGGCCCGGACAAGCTCTTCAAGAAGCGGCATGCCGCCGTCTGCACGATCGAGGGCGAGACGGCGAGCCTGAATCAGCAGCTCGCCAAGCAGGGTCTGGCGATCAGTGTCGAGCCGGCGCTGAAGATGCACCTCAAGGAGGACGCGGCCGGCGCAAGGTCCGACAATCTCGGCCTATGGAAAGGCTGCTTTGTAGCGCCGCAGGATTTCCGGCTCGGCAAGAAGGACGGCGCGCTCATCGGCAGCTCCTGCCGCGCCGATCGCGACAAGGAAATCCGCGCCGTGATCTTCCCGGAAGATCGCGCGATGCCGCCGGCCTGCGCGATCAAGGGCAAGTTCGCAGTGCGCGCGCGCGTCACCGGCAATGTCGGCATCTATCATCTGCAGGGCTGCCGCAGTTATGCCGGCCTGACCCGGCCGGACCGCTGGTTCTGCTCCGAGGACGATGCACAGGCCGCGGGATTCCGCCGCGCCTTCAACTGCCGCGCGAGGCCCGCGACCAAGTGATCCACCGCGCCGCGCGTCATCTCTTTCGGAAAAGAGCTACCACCTGAACGACCAGGACGGGGCCATCGGGCCGGCCGAGGCCCAGGTCGAGAACCGCGGTGTCGCGTACCGCGGCGGCGAGAACATCGGCCCGGCCGAAGCCCAGGCCGAGGGCGCGGGCCGCGCATATCTGTGCCGCGCCACTCTCACCCGTTTCGGCGGCGCGGGCTTCGCAGCCGGTTTCGCTTCCGCGCGCGCATCGAGCGGCGAGCCGGTGGCCTCGTTGGCTGCAACGACCGAAGCGACCGGAGCCGCGCGTTGCGCCAGGATCGGCGCGGGCGGCGAAGGTGGCGGGATGATCGTGGGGATCGAGGTGTCGATGACAACCTTCTCCGGCCAGCGCTGGTCAGACCGAATGTGAATCGCCTGTTCGATGCTGGAGGTCCCGTTGGAGACCTCTTGGCCGTCCCGCGCCGGCACCGCACCCGGCCAGTACCAGTTCGCCATGAAGAGCAGCGCGACAAGCGCGCATCCAACATAGAAAAAATAACGAGCGACGGGCATCAGGGATACGCCTGCCTTCTTACGCATTACACAAGACAAATGCCGACTGAGGTTTTTGTTCCGCACGTGCAGGACCGGGGCGGCGAGCACCAATCATCGTTGCGCCTTGGTTACCGCGGCGGACACAAACTAAGTCGAGTTGAAAGTTGACCAGAGGGAACGTCGATTTCCCGCCGGCGTTCTCCGAAGAACAGGGCCGTTCCAAACTGCGGGAGCACATCATGGGCGACTCCAGGGACATCCGGCACGGCGTCTACGATCCGGTCGGCGGCGTCGATGTGAAGCACAGCTTCGCCGACAACCAGACGATGCATGAGCGGGCGCAATGGGCTGCTGATGTTCGCGCCGACCCCTCGCCGGACCGCCGCGAGCCATTCCTGCCTGAAGCGCTGCGGCGAAAGCCGGCCGAGCCGCTCAACAGGCGCACCGGCCGCAACCGATCGGAATAAGACAATACGAAGGATCCGGAACCACACGCTCTCACCTTGCTGTGATGGCCGGGCAAGGAACCTCGCGTCTCACGCTCAGTTGAACGGCCGTCATCAACCAGGGAGAGAACCCATGCAGAGCCTAAAACTCGCAGCAGCCGCCGCCCTCGTCGCGACCACCATGGCAGCCCCGGCCATGGCGCGGAATTATTGCGACACCCACCGCTGCTATCATCGCGGCCCGGTCGGCGCCGCGGCTGATGCGACGGGTGCCGCCGTGGGAACTGCGGCCGGTATTGCCGGAGCGGCGATCGGAACCGCAGGCGCTGTTGCGACTGCGCCGTTCCGCAATTCCTACGCCTATGATCCATATGCGCGGCCCTCTTATGGGTATGGCCAGTACGGCACCAACACCGCCTACGACTACTGGACGGACCCCAATAACGGATTCGTCTGCCGTCCCGGCACCTGGTTCAAGGGCGCTGATGGCCGCCAGCATCCCTGCCAGTAACATCTGCACGCTATCAAACATAAAGGGCGACCGAACGGCCGCCCTTTTCATGTCTTGGACTCGTTTTTTGGACTCGTTTCTTGGACCCGTTTCTCGGACGCGGAGAGCGCTTCAGCGCTGCATCTGCATGATCTGATCCATCGGCATCATGTTCTCGTTGAGGTTCGACATGATCCAGAGCGAGCCGGCAATCACCAGAAACACGATCAGCAGCCCGAAGGCCAGCGCCATCACGTTGTTGGTGTTGTCGGGCCCGGTCGTGATGTGCAGGAAGAACACCAGGTGCACGCCCATCTGCGCGATCGCCAGCACGACGATGGCGACCGGGATCGAGGGCAGCCAGACCAAATTCGTGCCCGCGACGAAGAACGATGTCGCGGTGAGCAGGATCGCGAGCCCGAGGCCGACGAGATAACCGAGCACGCGCAATCTGACGCTGCCGATTTCCTCGCCGGGCGCCAGATCGGCCTGATGGTGCGATCGATCAATGTCGCTCATGTCGCACTCCCGAGCAGATAGACCACCGAAAACAGCGCGACCCAGATGATGTCGAGCGCATGCCAGAACAGCGCAAAGCAGAGGAAACGGCGCTGAATATCGGCGCGGAAGCCCTTGGCGTAGACCTGCGCCATCATGGTGAGCAGCCAGAGGATGCCGGCGGAGACATGCAGGCCGTGGCAGCCGACCAGGGTGAAGAAGGCCGACAGGAAGGCGCTGCGCGTCGGACCCGCGCCGCGCGCGACAAGATCGGCGAACTCGCGGAATTCGATGGCGAGGAATGCGAGGCCGAGGATGCAGGTCACGACCATCGCGATCTGAAACCAGCGATGGCTGCGCTCCTCAAGCGCGATGCTGGCCATTCCGCAGGCAAAGCTCGAGAGCAATAGACACGTCGTCTCGACTGCAACGTTTTTGAGGTTGAACAGCTCCGCCCCCGTCGGGCCGCCCGCGGTCTGCCCCAGCAGCACGGCGTAAGCCGCGAAGAAGCAGGAGAACATCACGATGTCGCTGAGCAGGAAGATCCAGAAGCCGTAACCGGTGATGATCCGCTTCGACGCCGGGCCTTCATGCGCCGCCTCGGCGAGATTCACAAATTGATGCGCGGCGGCGGTGTCGTACGCGACAGTCGTCGTCATTACGCAACACTCCCCGCGGAGGTGACGAGCGCGCGGCGCGCGGCGATATTGGCGCGGTCGAGGCGGGCGACATCGTGGGCCGGGATCTCGTATTCGTCATGGTCGCGCCAGGCGAACACGACGAAGGTCGCGAACGCGCCGATGAAGCCGAGGATCACCATCCACCAGATGTGCCAGATCATGGCGAAGCCCATGATGGTGGCAAAGAACGCGCAGACGAAACCGGTCGGCGAATTGCGCGGCATCTCGATCGGCTGATAGTCCGGCTCTTTGGCGCTCTCCTCCCGCATCCGCCGCTTCATCGCCCAGTAGGCGTCCTCGCCGGTCACGTCGGGCGGAAAAGCGAAATTGAACACCGGCGGCGGCGATCGGGCCCTGCGGATCGAGGATGTTCATTGGCGAACCAAGCTCATCATCAACATCACCGCGCGACCCTAGCGCAGTCCCGCGAGAACCACAATTGCAGGAGACCAGAACCAGAGATGCAGAAAATTCGCCCTGGTTCGTCGCAACCGACCGGCCTGCACCTCAAGCTAAAGGACAATATGGGCCACATTCACCGGAATTTGTAATTCCAACCAATCCATTGGCAGAGCCCTCGGCCCATCACGTCCTCGAGGTCCTCGCCCTTCAGCCACGGCAGTTCTTGCGTGAAGAAGGTGACGCATTGCCGGTAGCTGCACGGCATGCGCGTGATGTCGGTGCCCCAGAAGAAACGCTTCGGCCCGAACGCATCATAGATGCGATGCAGCCCGTCCTGGATGTCGCGGAAGGGATAGCTTTCCGCCGAGTAATCCGGCGCACCCGTGGCCTTGACCGCAACGTTCGGCAGTTTCGCGAGCGCCACCAATTCGTCCAGATGAGCGAATGCTTCGGCGGCCCGGTCGCGCCCGTTGAGGCCACAGTGATCGATAATCATTTTCAGATCAGGATGATGCTCGGCGATCTCGCGAAATTTCCTCAAAAACAAGCCGCCCATCGTGGCGATCGGCAGGCCTTCCTTCGCCGCCGCCGGCCATAGCCACTCCAGCGAGCCGTCATGGAGCCACTTCCGCTGGTCTTCCGAAAGCAACGGCCAGCGCAGGCCCATCATGCCGGGCTGATTGCGCCAGCCATGGATCAGCTTGCGGTTCTCGGGATTCTGCAGAGCGAAGTTGCCAAGGATCGCAAAGCGGTCGGGATATGTCTTCACCGCTTCGATCGCGACGGCATTGGCGTTGGGGTCCCAGGTCGCGGGCGGATGGATCAAGGCCGCATCGACGCCGGCCTCGTCCATCTCCTTCAAAATCTCATCGGCAGTGAACCGCTCGACCTTGCGATGCAAGCCGAAGGTCGGAACCACGGCTTGCGACCAGATATGCACCTGCGCATCGATAACCTTCATGACGTCTCCCCGGTGTTGTTGTTCTGTCGGGGAGATCATGCAGGAGCGGCGGGCCGGCGAGCAAGGCGGCAGCCTCCCCGCAGGCGCGGCCGGCCATGCGCTCAGCTCATGGAGTGAAAGCCAATGATATTGCCATCGAGATCCGACACCAGCGCGATATTGCCGTAGTCGCCAATCGAGAACTTGTCCTTCACGACATGACCGCCGGCCTGCTTGGCGCGCCTGGCCTGCTCGGCGCAATCGTTGCAGACGAAGTAGACGATGGTCCCGCCCGGTCCGGACGGGGCACCTTCCATCTTGGCGAGCGCGCCGGTCGCTCCGCTGCCGCCCTGGCGCATCGGAAACGCCCACATGTCATCGAGGCTGCCGCCCGACTGCGGTATCTTGGTCAGCGTCACGCCAAGCACCGTCTCGTAGAACGATCTCGCACGCGCCATGTCGCTGACATAGATCTCGAACCAACCGACAGGATTCATCTCGTTCGCCATTGCCGCCTCCACGCGTGTCAGTATCCGCGCTCAACGCCTAAGGCCAAACGACGTTCCTTTTGCGACCCATACTAGGCGGCCTTCGGCGAAGCTGATAACGTTCTCGCCTCGCCAACTTCGGGAGCAGACCATGGACAACCGTAGCGACATCTGGCGCGGCGTCGATGCGATCAAGCCGCGTTTTGTTGCCCTCGCCGACCGGGTCTGGGCGATGCCCGAAGTCTGCTACACCGAGGCGCGTTCCTCCGCCGAGCACCTTGCCGAGTTGCGCCATCAGGGCTTTCGCATCACCGAGAATGTCGCCGGCATCCCCACCGCGCTGATGGGCGAATGGGGCGAAGGCGGTCCCGTCATCGCCTTTCTCGGCGAATATGACGCGCTGCCTGGCCTGAGCCAGGAAGCCGGCATCGCCGAGCCGCGCCCGATCGAAGCGGGAGGTCACGGTCATGGCTGCGGCCATAATCTCTTGGGGAGCGCCGCGCTGCTCGCGGCGACCGCCGTGAAGGACTGGCTCGCCACTCACAAGGTGCCCGGGCGCGTGCGCTATTACGGCTGCCCCGCGGAAGAAGGCGGCGCGGCCAAAACCTTCATGGTGCGCTCGGGCGCCTTCGATGACGCCGACATCGCAATCACCTGGCACCCGCACAGTTTCTGGGAAGTGGTGGTGACGCCCTCGCTCGCCAACACGCGTGCCGATTTCATCTTCACCGGGCGGACCTCGCACGCCGCGGCTTCGCCGCATCTCGGCCGCAGCGCGCTCGATGCGGTCGAGTTGATGAATGTCGGCGTCAATTACATGCGCGAGCACATGCCGAGCGATGCGCGCGTGCACTATGCCCTGCTCGACACCGGCGGCATCGCGCCCAATGTGGTGCAGGCCCATGCCCGGGTGCGCTATTCGATCCGCGCCCGCGACCTTCCCGGCATGAACGAGCTGGTCGAGCGCGTGAACAAGATCGCGCAAGGCGCGGCTCTGATGACCGAGACCAAGATGGAGATGAAGATCATCTCCGCCGTCTCCAATGTCCTGCACAACGCCCCGCTGGAGCAGGCGCTGCACCGGATCATGGAGGAGCTCGGCCCGCCGCATTTCGACGACGCCGACAAGGACTTTGCCGCCAGGATCCAGGCCACGCTGACCGAGAAGGATATCTCGAGCGTCTACCACATGATCGGCATGGAGCCGACCGACCGGCCGCTCGCCGATTTCACCGTGCCGCTCGATGCCAAGCGCAATCCCTTGATCGGCTCGACCGATGTCGGCGATGTCAGCTGGGTGGTGCCGACCGCGCAGGTCCATGCACCGACGATCGCGATCGGCACGCCGCTGCACACCTGGCAGGTCGTGGCACAGGGCAAGAGCGCGCACGCGCACAAGGCGATGGTGCAGGCAGCGAAGGCGATGGCCGCGCTCGGCATCAAGGCACTGACCGAGCCGGCGCTGATCGTTGCCGCGAAAGCGGATCTCGCGAAGCGGATCTCGCGAAGCGCACCGCGCGCACGCCCTATGTCAACCCGTTGCCGCCAAGCGTATCGCCGCCGCTGGACATGTCGCTGAGCTGAGCGCCGCAGGCCTCGCCAGACCGATCGGACTTGACTTGGCGTCGCTGCCGAGACTAGCTTTCCCACAGGTCGGTCAGGCGACCTACGGACCGCGTAAAGGGTTCAACCCACCTCTGCAGCGCCACGCTGACATTCCCTTCTTTCTTGCCCGAGAGGCGCGGTCGCCGGGCGTTGAGAAAGAAGGTGTTTCATGCCCCAGGCACTTCCTGCGAATCCTGACCTCGACTGGCTGAAGAAGACCGCCAAGAAGCGGCTTGCCGACATGCGCGCTGAAAATCCTGACGCACGGCTGTTTCAGGCGCAACTCGCGGTCGCCAATGATTATGGCTTCACGAGCTGGCGCGCGCTCAGGGTGCATCTCGACACGATTGATCCGTCGTCGCAACGGCATGATCGTGTCTTCGCGGCGGCCCGCGCCGGCGACGCCGAGGCCATCCGCCGCGCTTTCGCCTCGGGCTTCGATCCCTCGACTCCCGACCGTGACGGCCGCACCATTCACCAGATCGCCAAGGACCTGCGTCACGACGCGATCGAGTTGCTCGCCCGCGATATCCAGGGCGGCCGCAGCAAGCGGCCGGAGCCGGAGATGCAGGCGATCCAGAACCTCATCAGTGCAGCGCAATCCGGCGACGCGGCGGCACTCCGCGCCGGTCTCGATGCCTACCCGACACTGATCGATGCGCTGGGCGGTCGCGGCTTCCAGAAGGCCACCGCGCTGCATCTGGCGACGCTTCGCAATCAGCATGAAGCGATCCGCATTCTGATCGACCGCGGCGCCGACCTCGACCGCCGCGATTTTCCCGACAACGCCGCACCACTCCATTTCGCAGCGGCGCATGGCGACCTGGAGACGATCGGCCTGTTGGTCGAAGCCGGTGCGGATATCGACGGCAAGGGCGACGACTACGCCGTCGGCGTGCTCGGATGGGCGACCTGCTTCAATCAGGTGCGGGAGGATGCCGCGGACTATCTGCTGAGCCATGGGGCAACGCTCAACCCATGGACAGCGATCGCCCTCGATCGATCACACGAGCTGCGGGAGATGATAGCGCAGGACCCATCCCTGCTGACCGCGCGTATGACTCGCAACCAGCACCGGCGGACACCGCTGCATCATGCGGCCGCGAAAAACCGGCTGCAGATGATACTGCTCCTGCTGGAACTCGGCGCGGATCCGAATGCAACCGACGCAACCGGTGCCACCGCCTTGACGACGGCGTCTCAGGAGCGAGCCGACAACCGCATTGTTTCCGCGCTTTTGGACACGGGCGCAAAGCTCGATTTCCTGGCTGCCGTCAACACCGGCCGCTTCGAGGAGGCCGAGACGATGTTGCGCGATGATCCGTCGCGCATCGGCATCGACGGCGCCGACACCATTGCCCTGCATCTTGCGGTCAGCAAACATAATCTGCCTGCCATTCGCTGGCTGCTGTCACACGGCATTGCCGTCAATGCCAAGCGCATGATGTGGGGTTGCAATCACACCGCCCTTCACATGACCATCGAAAATGGCGCGATCGATATCGGTCGCCTCCTGCTTGAGGCCGGCGCCGATCCAGCTATTCGTGACGACAAATACAACGCCACCGCGCTGGGCTGGGCAGATTTCTTTGGACGCGAAGATTTCGCGGACCTGATCCGGGAGAGAGGTAGCGCTGCATAAGAAGCCTACGGCGTCCGGCGCACAGCGCGAGAGCGGCCCGAACTGATTTGCCCGTCCGAGTGGCAAATCAGTTCGACTTTTGCAAGCTCTGGCTGCATTCTGGACGCATCGTCATACCGAGGGGGAAGCCAGATGGAAATCGCAGGCCTGGTCCTTCCCGTCTTTGCGATCATCGTCACGGGCTGGCTGGTCGGGTGGCTTGGCTATCTCCCGCGATCGCTGGCCGACGGGCTCGTGCAGTTCGCCTACAACGTCGCCATGCCGGCGCTGCTGATCGTCACCATCGCACAAGAACCGGCACGGAACCTTCTGGAGTGGCGCTTTCTGCTGGCGTTCGGCGGCGGCTCAATGCTCTGCTTCGCACTCGTGTTCATGGCGGTTCGCATCGCGGGGCGGAGCGTCGCCGGCAGCACGATCTACGGAATGACGGCAGCGATGACCAATACCGGCTTCGTCGCGCTGCCGATCCTGCATTCCATATATGGCCAGCCCGCCGTCTTGCCTGCCGCCGTGGCAACGGTGTTCGTGGCGGCCGCGATGTTCCCGGCAACCGTCATCCTCCTCGAAAGCGACAAGGGCGGGTCGCTCGGGGGACCAGCCCGCACCACCATCCTGGCGAAACAGATCGCGCTCAATCCGATGGTGCTATCAACGCTTATCGGTCTGGCGTGGGCGATTGCAGGACTGCCGATTCCGACTCCGGTCGCGGCCTACCTGAACATCTTCGCTGCCGCACTCACGCCGTGTGCGCTTTTTGCCATCGGGCTTGGCTTGTCGATCGAAGACGTGCGCTCGAACCTCATGGCGTCGCTCCAGCTCGCGGCTGTGAAACTCGTGATCATGCCGTTGATCGTGTATGGGCTTTGTCTCATTTCAGGCCTCAATGGGCTCTACACAATCGCTGCCGTCGTCTGTGCCGCGGTGCCGACGGCAAAGACCATGTACATCCTGGCACACGAATACAAGGTGGAGGAACCACTGGTCGCGGCCACGGTTTCGATCACGACATTATTGTCGGTCGTGACGTTGCTGGGCTGGCTCTACCTCCTGTCGGGAGTGCCGGTACACACGAGCTAGGACGTTGACCCAGCCCAGCGCCCGCACATGACGGCCATGCGCAAATTGCCCGTCGTGTTATCGTGTCGCAGTTGGCTGCGCTTGTGTCGTCGGGCAAATCAATGGCTTTAATTCGCGCGTCCCGTGCTCACCAGAGGGGCGTTACGCGTCGTCACGAACGTGGAGCGCGGGATGCGGTGGACGCGTTGATGGCGCAAGACGAGCGCCGTCGATGCGGACGACAAAATCGTGTGGTCCCGACACCCCGACGCTGGTGTCAACCCCCGGGTCAAGAGCCCGGGGGACGGTGACTATCAAGCCCGGACACCTGGGAGAGCGCGAGATAAGCCGTAAACCATCGCGCGGGGAACGCCGGTTGATTCCGGCTGAACCTGTGGTGACTGCCGCCTGCTTTTTTGTTGCAGGCGGGCCATGGGTGAGGCCATCACCCGGCGTTCCCCGCGCCCTCCGTTTTTTCCGAGGGTGATTGCTTCTCAAAGCTCGGGCAAATCATGCCGCGAGAATAAAGTCGGCTGTCCTGTCCCGTCATTGCGAGATCGTAGGGTGAGCAAAGCGAAGCGTGCCCACCATTCAAATCCCGAATAGCGGAAGCGTGGTGGGCACGGCGCGTTCGCGCCTTTGCTCACCCTACGCTCAAAACCCAATATGCCACCTCCCGGAGAGAACGCGCATCAGCCGCGCTATCGTCGCCCTTCTCTCCCCTCACCGCCATTGCTATCGTCCGCCCATAAAAAAGGAAGAAACGCCATGAAGGGACCCGAGGAAGACGCCGGACTTGCCGGCAAGGTGGCGCTGATCTCCGGCGGCGGTGCCGCGGGCGAAGGCATCGGTAATGGCCGCGCGGCGGCGATCCTGCTGGCGCGTGCCGGCACCAGGGTCATCGTCGCCGACCGCAATCTCGCGCTCGCCGAAAGCACGGTCGAGATGATCAGGAAGGAAGGCGGCACCGCAGCCGCTCTCGCCGGCGACGTCACCGAGGAAGAAGACTGCAGGCGCCTGGTGGACGCCACCGTCGACCGCTTCGGCCGGCTCGATTTCCTCGATAACAATGTCGGCATCGGCAGCCGAGGCAACGTCGTCGAGGAGAAGCCGGAGCAATACCGGAAAGTCATGCAGGTCAATGTCGAGAGCATGTTCCTGCTCTCCAAATATGCGATCCCTGCGATGGTGAACACAGCGAGGGGCGGCGCGATCGTCAACATCTCCTCGATCTCGGCGCTGCGGCCCCGCGGGTTGACCACCTACACGACCTCAAAGGCCGCGGTGATCGGGCTGACCCGCGCCATGGCAGTCGATCACGGCCGCGACAACATCCGCGTCAACTGCATCTGCCCGGGCCCGATGTACACGCCGATGGTCTATGCCCGCGGCATGAGCGACAAGGCCCGCGCCAACCGCGCCAGGGCGTCGGTGCTGAAACTCGAAGGCACCGGCTGGGACGTCGGCCATGCCGTCAAGTTCCTGCTCTCCGATTACGCGCGCTACATCACCGGCCAGGTGCTGGTGGTCGATGGCGGCGTCACGCTGCAGGCCCCCGAACGTGAATCCGAAGAACACTGAACAAGAAAGAACACTAAATAAGAAGGAAGGAAACGATGGCCCGCCTGCCCTATCTCGAGGCCGACCAGGTCGCGCCCGAATATCGCGACATGCTCAAGCGCAACACCAATCTGCACAAGCTGCTCGTCAACTCGCCCGACATGGCGCGCGCCTTCAACGGCGTCGCCGGCTTCATCCGATTCAGGAGCAAGCTCGATCCGCGGTTACGGGAGCTTGCGATCCTCCAGGTCGGATGGCTGGAAAAGTCGGAATACGAGTTCACCCATCACGTCAAGATCGGCAAGGAGTTCGGCGTCACCGATGACGATATCGCGGGCCTTATGGCCGAGACCGAGGGCAAGCCATCGAAGCTGGAGCCGCTGACGAAGGCGATCCTGAGAGGCGCCCGCGAGATGGTGCGGGAGTTGGCGATGCGCGAGGAGACCTTTGCCGAGATCAAGCAGCATCTCTCCAACGAGCACATGACCGATCTTGTGCTCACGATTGCCTTCTACTGCGCCGTGGTGCGCGTGCTCGCCACCATGAAGATCGACAACGAGCCCTATTACAAAGAGGTCCTGCAGCAGTACCCGATCCCGGGAGTGAAGTGATTAGATCATCGCCGTCCCAAATCCTCATGGTGAGGAGCGCCGAAGGCGCGTCTCGAACCACGAGGCCCGTGCTGTGGCCTCGTCCTTCGAGACGCTTGCTACGCAAGCTCCTCAGGATGAGGAGATAAAGCGTATTGGCCAGAGATTGGAGTATTGGAGGGAAGTAAGATGCGTTTGCAAGACAAGGTCGCCATCGTCGTCGGCGCCGGCCAAAGCCCCGGCGAAGGCGTGGGCAACGGCCGCGCCACTGCGCTCACCTTCGCGCGCGAAGGCGCAAGGGTGCTCTGTGTCGATCACAACCTCGCGTCCGCGCAGGAGACGGTCGACATGATCACCGAGAGGCAAGGCACCGCAGCGGCGTTCAAGGCCGACGTGACTGGGAATGCCGAGATCAAGGCGATGGTCGACGATGCCATGACGCGGTGGGGAAAGATCGACGTGCTGCATAACAATGTCGGCGTCAGCCCTTCCGGCGGCGATGCGGAGCTGCTCAAAATCACAGAGGAAGCGTTCGACCGGTGCGTCGCAATCAACCTCAAGAGCTGCATCCTCGCCGCCAAGCACGTGATCCCCATCATGCGCCAGCAGAAGAGCGGCGCCATCATCAACATCTCCTCGATGGCCGCGATCACCACCTATCCCTACGTCGCCTACAAGGCGACCAAGACGGCGATGATCGCCTTCACCGAGCAGCTCGCCTATCAGAACGCAGAGTACGGCATCCGTGCCAACGTGATCCTGCCGGGCCTGATGAATACGCCCATGGCGGTCGATACCCGCGCCCGCGAATGGCACAAGACCCGCGCCGAGGTCGAGGCCGAGCGCGACCGCCAGGTGCCGCTGCGCCGGAAGATGGGCACGGCCTGGGACGTCGCCAATGCCGCGCTGTTCCTCGCTTCCGACGAGGCCGGCTTCATCACCGGCGTGACGCTGCCGGTCGACGGCGGAGCGAGTGTGCGGCGGGGCTAGAGCCGATGCTTCAAACGCGTTCTGTCCCCTCATCCTGAGGGGCGCGGAACGCGCGCCTCCTCACCATGAGGATCTTTGATACCGCAATCCTAGCCGGGAGTCTTTGTATTCAAATTCGCAAGTACATCCGCAAACAGCCGGCCGCCGTTCAACAGATGCTCGCGCATCGCGAGCTCCGCGGCGCGCTCGTCATAGGCGCCGATCGCCGCCAGCACGACCTGATGCTCGGCATGCGACGACCGCAACCGCCCGCGCGCGACGAAGCTGCTGCGCAGATGCGGCGAGAGGCGCCCGCGCAGCCTCTTGATCTCGGAGGCAAGGAAATTGTTGCGGCAGCCGACATAGATCGCCTCGTGCAGCGCGAGGTTGACCGCCGAATAACTCTCGACGGAGATCTCATCCACGCGCGCGGTGCCGGCCGCATAGTTGCGCGCGATCTCCTCGCGCTCCGAAGCATCCATGCGCCGCGTCGCGAGGGCGGCCGCCTCACCCTCCAGCGCCACCAGGACTTCGACCATCGAAACGATCTCCTGCGGCGTCATGCTGACAACGACGGCGCCACGGCGCGGCACGAAGCGGACCAGCCCCGCGGCGGAAAGCTCGAGAAGGACTTCGCGAGCCGGCGTGCGCGATATGCCGAACCGCTCACCGATCGAGCGCTCGTCGATGTGACTGCCGGGCTGCAATGCACCGGCGATGATCTCGCTCCCGAGTTGTTGAACCAATTGATGCCGCAGCGACGACCGGCTCATGTTGCCCTCCGTATCCATAGCTGTTATCAATGTATACATAAAAGTTCAATGATGGCAGAATAATCTGCCTATTTGACCATATAAAAATACACGGAGGAAGGCCCATGACCGTTGTTACGGCCACGATCGATCAGGCAAACCCCTCACCTACAAAGGTTTTCTGGGCGGCTTGGGCCGGCTGGATGCTCGACGGATTCGATTCCGCAGCCTACGGCCTGCTGCTGGTTTCGGTGCTGGCCGAACTGCTGCCGCTCAGCGGGATCGAAGCCAGCAAGGCGAACATCGCGCTCTATGGCGGCTACGGCTTTTCCATCTTCATGCTGGGTTGGGCCTGCTCGATGTTCTGGGGCTGGCTCGCCGACCGCATCGGGCGGGTCCGAACCATGTGCCTTACCATCCTCACCTATTCGATCTTCACCGCGCTTTGCGGTCTCACCTTCGGTGTGGTCTCGTTCCTTGTGCTGCGCTTCTTGGTCGGCTTCGGCGTCGGTGGCGAATGGGCCGCCGGCACGCCGCTGCTCCACGAGTCCGTTCCGGAATCGAAGCGCGTGCGGCTGGCAGGCTGGCTGCACACGGCAACACCGGTCGGCATCATCCTGGCATCGGGCGTCGCGTTGCTGGTCGTGCCTTTATTCGGCTGGCGCGGCATGTTCCTGGTCGGCGTTCTGCCGGCGCTGCTGGCGTTCTACCTGCGCTGGCAGATTCCGGAGCCGCGGCGCCGGACCGTGCCGAGCAGCAACAACAGCATCGCCGCGCTGTTCGCGAGTGGGCAGGCCCGCGTGACCTGGTCGGCGGCGCTGATGATCGCCTGCGGTTTGCTTGGCGTGTGGTCGTCGAGCTTCTGGATTCCAACCGTGGTCGCGACGCGCTTCATCGCACGAGGCATGCCACTCGCGGACGCCCAGCAAATGGCAACCTATGCGAGCCTCGCCACGAATATCGGCACGCTGGCCGGCTGCTTCTTCATGCCGTGGATCGCGGCCTGGCTGCGCCATCGCAAGACGACGGCCGTCATCTTCTTCGCGGGATCGCTGATCTGCAATGTTGCCGCCTATTACGGCCTGCTGGAGACCATGGACAACATCGTCGCGTTCTTCATCGTGGTGCCGATCCTCGGCTTCTTCACCAACGGCGTGTTTGCATTGTTCACGATCTGGCTGCCCGAATTGTTTCCCGGTGCCACGCGCGGCGCGGGCCTCGGCTTCACTTTCAGCCTCGGCCGCATCCTGGCCGCGGCCGGCCCCTTGATCATCGGCGCGCTGGTCGCACGGACCGGCAGCTATCCGGCGGCGATCTCGCTGATCTCCGCCATCTACATACCGGGCATCGTCTGCGTGGCGTTGTGCCGGGAAACCGCCGGCAAAGCACTGCCGGCCTGACACTGCTGAAGAGACCATCCCATGCTGCCACTTGACGGAATCCGCGTCCTCGACCTCAGCCGGTTTCTCGCCGGCCCCTTTTGCACGACCATCCTCGGCGACCTCGGCGCCGACATCATCAAGATTGAGGCACTTCCGCACGGCGATCCCTATCGGACCTCGCCACCATTCCACAACGGCGAGAGCGTGTCGTTCCTGGCGATCCATCGCAACAAGCGCAGCATCGCGATGGATCTCCGCAAGCCAGAGACGATCGAGTTGATCAAGGAGATCGCCGACAAGGTCGACGTCGTGGTCGAGAATTTCCGGCCGGGCACGATGAACAAGATGGGGCTGTCCTACGAGCTGTTGAGCGGACGCAATCCGCGCCTGATTTACGCCGGCGTTACCGGCTTCGGCCGTACCGGCCCTTACGGCCAATTGTCCGGGGTTGATCAGATCGCGCAGGGCATGTCGGGCTTCATGAGCATCACCGGTCAGAGCGAGACCGGACCGACACGGGTCGGCGTGCCGATCGGCGATCTCACCGCGGGCATGTGGACCGCGATTGGCGTCCAGTCGGCGATCATCGCGCGACAGACCACCGGCAAGGGGCAGCGGATCGACACCTCCCTGCTCGGTTCGCTGGTTGGTCTGTTGTCAGTGCAGGGACAGCGCTATCTCAGCCTCGGCGAAGTCCCCGACGTCGCCGGCAACCATCATCCCGTGAGCTCGCCTTATGGCATGTTTCACGCCTCGGACGGCGTGTTCAACTTTTCCGCCTCGAATGGAGCGATGTGGGAGGCGTTCTGCAAGCACATCGGCATGGAATGGCTGCTGTCGGACCCGCGCTTTGCGACGACAGCGCTGCGGCGGGACAACCGGGAGGAGCTCGAGCGGCTGGTCGACGAACGGATGCGCTCGCGGCCGCGCGACGCATGGATTGCGGAATTGCGCGCGCTCGGCATTCCCGCAGGGCCGGTCTACGACCTCGCCGAAGTATTTTCCGACGAGGGGGTCTTGCAGACAGGCATGATCGAAACGACGGAGCATCCTTCGATCGGCGCGCTGCGCCAGCTCGCCTCGCCGCTCAAGATCGAGGCGTTCAAGGACGGTTCCGTACGCCGCCCGCCGCCGCGGTTCGGCGAGCACACGCGCGAAATCCTGACCGAATTCGGTGTCGATGCCGAGCGCGTTGCCGATCTCGCGCGGGCGGGGATCATCATGCCAGAGAAAGATCACGTCGCCTGACAGGCCACCCTGCTGTGCTTCCTGCCATAGGCAAAGTAGATCGCAAGGCCAATGCCGAGCCACACGGCGAGCCGCAGCCAGGTGTCGAGCGGCAGGCCGAACATCAGGAAGATGGAGGTGACGGCCCCTGCCGGCGCCACGAACCAGATCGCCGGCGCGCGGAACGGCCGCTGCAATCCGGGATTGGTCAAGCGCAACACCAGCGTGCCGATCGAGACGATCGCAAAGGCGAGCAGCGTTCCGATCGAGACGAGTTCGCCGACCAGGCCGATCGGAAACAGGCCCGCAAGCACGGCAGCAAAGAGGCTGGAGACGATGGTCGCCACATAGGGCGTATGGAAGCGCGGATGAATTTTCGCAGTCGACGGCGGCAGCAGCCCATCATACGCCATCGCGCGGAAGATGCGCGGCTGACCGAGCAGCGAGACGAGAATGACCGAGGTCAGGCCCAGCACGATGCCGAGCTTGATCAACGGCGACAGCCAGGTGATGCCGGCGGCATCGATGCCGACCGCGATCGGGTCAGGCACGTTGAGCTTGTCGTAGGGCACGATCCCCGTCAGCACAAAGCCGACCGCGACATAGAGGATGGTGCTGACGGCGAGCGAGCCCATGATGCCGATCGGCATGTCGCGCATCGGCCGCTTGGCTTCCTGCGCCGTGGTCGAGACCGCATCGAAGCCGATGAAGGCAAAGAACACCACGGCCGCGCCACGCAGCACGCCGGACAATCCATAGACGCCGGTGCCGGCGTTGGGCGGGATGAAGTGTCCATCGGGGTTGGATGCCGTCACCCAGTTCGAAAAGGAGAAAGCCGGCGCGGCAAAGACGACGAACAACACGATCACGAGCAGTTTCACGGCCACGATCGCGTCGTTCAGCCGCGACGATGCTTTTATGCCGATCACAAGCAGGACCGTCGTCGCAACCACGATGAAGATCGCCGGCACGTTCAGGATCGCGCCAGTCGTCGACCAGCCGTGGCTGTCTGCATCAAAGGCGAGCGGCGCGGAGACGAATTGCGCGGGGATGTTGATGCCGAAATCCCGGGCAAAACTCACGACGTAGGCGGACCAGCCGATCGCGACCGTGCCCGCGCCGATCGTATATTCAAGGATCAGGTCCCAGCCGATGATCCAGGCGATGAGCTCGCCCATGGTCGCATAGGCATAGGTATAGGCGCTGCCGCTGATCGGCACGGTCGAGGACATCTCGGCATAGCAGAGCCCGGCGAAGGCGCAGGCGACTGCGGCGAGCAGGAAGGAGAGCGTCACCGCCGGCCCCGCATTGGACGCAGCGGCGTGACCGGTCAAAACGAAAATGCCGGCGCCGATGATGCCGCCGATGCCGAGCCCGACCAGATTGGTCGCGGACAGCGCACGCTTCAGCGGCCGCACTTCGCTATCCGCGTCGGCATGGGCTGCCTCCGCCAGCAATTCGACGACGGATTTTCTCGCCCAGACGTCCGCCAAAGGCCGCGCCTTTCCAAAGCCCCCGAGTACCGGCCCGATCGTATTGTCACGATCGTCCGAAATAAACAACGCGCCGCCATATTCCCCGGCAAAGTGGCGCGGGCCAGCGATTTCTGGCACGAAAGGGGTCCGGCTGCACCGCTAGTTAGGAGGCGAGGCACATGCGCAAGGGATCTGACCTTCTGGTCGCCGCACTGGAAAACGAAGGCGTTGAGCGCATCTTCGGTCTCCCCGGCGAGGAAAATCTCGCCGTGGTCGAGTCCCTGCGCCGCTCGAAAATTGAGCTGGTTCTGACCCGCCATGAGCAGGCCGCCTCCTTCATGGCGGCGACCCAGGGCAGGCTGACCGGCATGCCCGGCGTTTGCCTGTCGACACTCGGCCCGGGCGCGTTGAATTTCACCACCGGTGCAGCCTATGCCTTTCTCGGCGCCATGCCGATGATCATGATCACCGGCCAGAAGGCGATCAAGACCGCGCGCCAGGCGCGTTTCCAGCTCGTCGACATCGTCGGGGCGATGCGCCCGATCACCAAGCTGACCCGGCAGATCGTCTCCGCCGACGCCATTCCCTCCATGGTCCGTGATGCATTCCGGGTTGCGACGGAAGAGCGGCCCGGGCCGGTTCACCTGGAACTGCCGGAAGATATAGCGGAAGAGGACTCTGCGGCTGCGCTGATCGCGCCACATTCGATCCTGCGGCCGATCCCCTCGCCCGACGCCACCAGAAGCGCCGTCGCGCTGATCCTCGCCGCCAAGCGCCCGCTGATCATGATCGGCGCCGCCGGCAACCGGCCGCGGCTGGTCGAGGCGCTGTCCGATTTCGTCCGGCAGACACAGATCCCGTTCTTCAACACGCAGATGGGCAAGGGAGCGGTGACCGGCAATTCCGAGCTCTATCTTGGCACTGCCGCGCTGTCCGAACGCGACTACATCCACGAGGCGATCGAGCACGCCGACCTCATCATCGCGATCGGGCACGATACGATCGAGAAGCCGCCGTTCCTGATGGGCGCCAGCGGCGGGCCCAAAGTGGTTTATGTCGGCTATGTGTCGGCGACCGTCGAGCAGGTATTCCACCCGGATGCGGAAGTGATCGGCGATATCGGCGCGACCGTGGCGGCGCTCGCGAACGCGCTGCATCAGCGTGTCGATGCCGCGGCGCAATTCACGAAATTGCGCGACGACATCCGCGAACATCTCAATGAACGCGCCGAGGACGACCGTTTCCCGGTGATCCCGCAGCGCCTCGTCCACGATGTCCGCAAGGTCATGCCCGAGGACGGTATCATCTGCCTCGACAACGGCATGTACAAGATCTGGTTTGCGCGCAACTACCGCACCACCGTCGCCAATACGCTGCTGCTCGACAATGCGCTGGCGACCATGGGCGCGGGACTTCCCTCCGCGATTTCGGCGAAGTGCCTCAATCCGAACAAGCGCGTGCTCGCGGTATGCGGCGATGGCGGCTTCATGATGAACAGCCAGGAGATGGAAACCGCGGTCCGCCTGAAGCTTGATCTGGTCGTGCTGATCGTCGAGGATTCCGCCTATGGCATGATCCGCTGGAAGCAGGCGGTCGACAAGTTCGCCGATTTCGGCATGACCTTCGGCAATCCGGATTTCGTGCGCTACGCACAGTCCTATGGCGCCCATGGGCATCGGATCGCGGCAACGTCGGAATTGATCCCGACGCTGGAGGCCGCGTTCAATCAGGGCGGCGTACATCTCGTCGCCGTTCCCATCGACTACAGCGAGAACATGCGCGTGCTGGTCGATGAGCTCGGCAATCGGAGCATCGGCTAGCGCATGATCCGGAAAAGTGTGCAGCGGTTTTCCCTCGCGACAAACGCGGAACGCGTTTGCGCGGAGATCATGCGCAAACGAGAATCTAAGTGCCTCTAATGGCTGACCCTCCAGATCGTGCCGCTGGCGTCCTCGGATATCAAAAGCGCGCCGTCATGGGTGACGGCAACGCCGACCGGCCGGCCCCAGACTTCCTTGTCGTTGATGACAAAGCCGGTGACGAAATCCTCATATTCTCCAGTCGGCACGCCGTCCTTCAGGCGAATCCGGATCACCTTGTAGCCGGTGCGCTTGGAGCGGTTCCACGAGCCGTGCTGGGCCGCAAATGCATCGCCGCGATATTCCGCGGGAAAGCTGTTGCCTTGATAGAAGGCGAGCCCCAGGGACGCCGAATGCGCCTGCAACAGCACGTCGGGCACGGTGATCCTGTCCTTGAGGTCAGGCCGCGCGCCGGCATGGCGCGGGTCCTGATGATCTCCGATATAGAACCAGGGCCAGCCATAGAAGGCGTTTTCCCGCACGCGCGTCACATAATCCGGCACGAGGTCATCGCCGAGCCCGTCCCGCTCGTTGGTGGAGCACCACACCGTGCCGTTCGGCTGCATCGCTAGTCCCACGCAATTGCGGATGCCGGTGGCAAACAGCTTTTGGTTCTTGCCATCGGGGTCGAACGACAGCACCGCGGCGCGGTCGGTCTCGTCCCCCCAGGACGCACCGAGCGGCTGTTGCGTGCGCCAAGCCTCGAGCCCGCCGGGCGGCCGCCCCATTCCTTCGCCGTCATTGCTGGCAGAGCCTACCGACACCAGCATGCGCGCATTGTCGGGCGTGAACACGATATCGCGGGTCGAGTGTCCGTAACCCGCAGGCAGCTTTGCAACGATGGTCTCCGGCGAACCGGAGGCCTTCAGGTCGCCGGAATGATAGGGAAAGCGCACGACGCTGTCGGTATTGGCGACATAGACCCATTGCGGATTATCGCCGTTCGGAAAGAAGGCAATCCCAAAGGGCAGATGGAGTCCGCTGACAAATATCTCGTTGGTCGCAGGTCTTGCCGCACCATCGGCCGCTCGGAGAATGCGGA
>Ga0153954_1000144_pt1 | contig 64045 bp, 49 predicted proteins | sample TSFL038MetaG_FD_102277 | JGI IMG/M metagenome (GOLD analysis project Ga0153954, IMG submission 102277) | Attine ant fungus gardens microbial communities from Florida, USA - TSFL038 MetaG | ecosystem: Host-associated > Fungi > Mycelium > Unclassified | place: USA: Florida, Wekiwa Springs State...
CATCCAGACCGCCTTGCGCGAATGGGCCTATGCCAAGGCCTACGACACATCACGACAGCGCGCCGCGAACTGCCCTATTGGATGCATCGCTACAACTGGCACAGGCCCCCCATGGCAGTATCGCGTCCATGCCTCCCATCAGCACTCTTGGCCTCGCCGGGAATAACCTGTTGAGGCTCCACACCTAGACTACGGCACCGCTTGGCACGGCTAAAAATATCGTCGGCGGCGCGATCAGTTGTTCGTGCTTCTCGTCAGGTCGTAGTAGGTGCCAGTGAGAGAGCGCACAACCTGCATGACCTTCAGCATTTGCGCAGCATCCGCCGTTGTGACGAGGATGACGTCCTTGTCGCGCAAGGTCGTTTGTTGCGCGAGGAAGTAACCGTCCGCCTGCGAAAGATCGAACCGATAGACTATCGGCACGGGCTCACCGTCGTCGAAGGCTTGGTTTTTTGAGTAGCGCGCGATCAAGGCGCCCGCATCTGCCGCCAGCACAGTGCGTGCGAACGCAGCTGGCTCGAACCGGAACAGGTAGACGCCGGCGAGGTTGCTGATCGCATCTATGCCTCCGCCGCCTTGTGCCAAGCCCTCTGCCAGCGTCACCTTGTCGTAGTCAAAGGTATACTGTGAAACCTTCTGCGCTGCGCCCATCACGACGAAAATCTTTGGACTCCGCACGAGCGTAATGCTGTCGTCGGGACGGGCCACCACGTTGTCCGCGGGATTGCTCATCACCTCGGTCAACGGGATGGAGACGACGTTGTTGCCGCGCATGAGGCGAACGTCGATCTGCACGGCCGGCCACTTAGGGCCGCCAGCCCAGGCAACGACGTCGAGCAATTTTTCACCACGAAGGGTGAGAGGCATCAGGCCGGCCTTGTTCACCTCGCCCCCCACTGCGACCGTATTGCTGACATTGTTGACCAGCGCCACGACGACCTGTGGACGCACAGTTTGCTTCTCCAGGCCATCCTGGATCAACGTCGCCGCCTGGCCGGGAGTCCTCCCGGCAACATGTACACGGCCCACGTAGGGAACGACGATGGTGCCGTCGCTTTCGATGATCTGTATCGGCAATGTCGAAGCTTGCGGTGCGGCTTGCCCGGGAACGCCAGTCATGAGTGGCGGCACGCTGCTGCCGAAAAGAGGCTGGCTGGTATTTTCGTAGACAGTGACGCCGATCGTGTCGCCGGGCTTTAGAACGACATTCGGACTATAGGCGGCCACACGAAAGGAATCGGGAAAGCCTGGCTCCCGATAACTCGCGAGCGCATGGACCACCCGCGCATTTGCCCTGACCACGTAGGCGCCCACGTCCTCGTCTTGGGAAGTACGCAACACCTGATTCGAGGTCGGAGCCTGGGCCGGAAGGAACTCGCAGCTTGCCAAGAAAGGCAGAAGCCCCAGGACAAGAATGCGCTTAACCACCGTGATGGCCCCCTCGCACCAATACATCTTCACCTGCCATCTAGAGACAATGGCAGCAATCCCTGTGGAATGTTCCAATAGAGGCGCACCAAGCTGCGCTTGCTTCTATCGGTTCAATCAAGCCCAAGTGCCCACAGGCCACATGCAGCGTCTGAAAAGGACGAAGTGCCCCACGGCGAACCATACTCAACGATAGACCACAGCGGTGCCATCAGAGCTCATCAGGAACTGACACGAAGCCATCGAAACTCTCCCCCGACCTCGGACAACTGTGGTTGGCTGCCAGCGGCCTGCCCAATCCCTACTCAAACGATCAGACCGTTTGCTCGGCCTCTTGCCTAGCTGCCTTGCGGATCAACCGCACACCTTCCATCAAGGCCGATACAATGATTTTCTTTTCGCCCTCGGTCGCGCCATCTTGCAGGTAGTCGACGACAATTCGCATCGTTTCGGGGAAATTCAGCGCCACCGCCTGTTTCTGCACAGACTGTGAATGACGATACATTTCGATCGCCTGGCCGAGCTCCTCCTTCTCTTCAGGCTGAATCGCAGCCTCGAGTTCAGGAGTAGGCGCGAGCGTGCCTTTGGCGATCAGCCCCAAGCGCTCACGCTTCACATTTCCCGACGCATCTACTGCGCTGCGCAAAACGCGGATATGCTTAGGTTGATCAATAAACAACAGCATTTGTTTGCCCCCAATTTCTTCGCAACCGTGCAGCGCACCCTATCAACTCCGCACCGCCGAATCACCAATGAAAGTAGTCTAGCTTGCCTTTTGACAAGCTTCGGAGACGAAACATTGCTGTAAAACTCTGGAAATGAGACAATGTCTTCGAGCTGTGAAGCAAGTTCCGTGCACGAAGAGCCGTCCCCCGAGCCAGCCATGGACGTTGTTGGTTTTGTCGATGGCGTCATCCATGGTCATCTGTGTGGCTGGGTCTATCACCCTGCTACGCCGCGCCACCGTTTGACCGTCGCCGTCCGCGATCGAAGCGGCCGCCGACGGGTGGCTCTGGCTGACCGATATAGGGCGGACGTGCAGCGATGCGGCCATGGCGACGGCCACTACGGCTTCTCATTGTTGACCGGAGGCCTTGACGACACGAGCGCGGTCGAAGTGACAGCCCACGGAGCAACGACTCAATTGCCGATAGCGTACGGTGACGATCTCACCATACCGCCGCACATCTTTACCAGCGGTCCCTACACGCTTTGCGCCGACCGCGGGGCAACAGCCCACTTTGTCAGCGGATGGGCGGTCGACGTGCGATTTCCCTTACGCCGTCGCACACTCCGCTTGCTGTCCGGCGATCACGTGGTCGGTCAGCAACGTGCCACGCTCTACCGTCGCGAAGTCGCCAACGCCGTCTGTGATGGCTATTACGGCTTCCTGTTTCCCTGCCCTCTGAGATCTCTGACCGCACCTGTACTACAGGACGTCGAGACGGGTGCACTGTTTCCGTTCCAGGTCTGAGTATCGCATGCGCATCGCCTTGATTGATCGGCCTGCCCCACAAGACCGGCCCGCTGGGGAGAACCGATTTCGCGGCTTGGGCGATCATCTTGCGACGCTTGGACATTCAGTGATGCTGCTCAACGGCGCGCCGGATGACGCCACTGATGGACCGCCAATACTAACTGGCCTCAATCGCGCCCTTTCAAGCCAACCACTGATCGATGCTCACCGTCTGGCGCATTATCTCGCGGATATTAACCCCGATCTCGTAATCGCCCCCTTTGCCGGCGGCATCGCGCAGGGCGTGCTGGCGGCAAGGGGCTGTGGCGAAGCCTTTGCCCGTACCCGCGTCGCACTTTGGTACGACGGACCCAGCCGGACACGCTTCCTGCTCGACGATGAGTTGTTGACCGGAATGGCCCCACTGGTTGCGGACGGCCTTGAGCGTCAGTCGATCACGCTGGCGGATGCGCTGCTTGTCCGAACTAACGGCAGCCCCGCATTGCCAGGCTGGGTGACTTCAGCGGCGCCACCTACTTTCGAAGTTGCATTGCCCGGTCCTCTCGCCACAGGCGACGCTCCGCAGTCTGCCGGGCGTGAAATTCGGGAGATCGTATTCGCAGGGCCGATCCGCAAGAGCGCCGGCATCCATGAATTCATTGCCGCCACCGAACGCTTGGCCGCGAAGGGTCTGCTTGCGGGTCGTACAATCGTATTTCTCGGCGTCGTGCGATCTAGCGGTTCCGGCATCAGCCGCGAGTGGTTGGGCCGGCGCGCCGGTGCCTGGCCATTTGCCTTCAAGGTCATCGAGGAACAGGACGCCGGCGCCGTCCGGCGCTATCTCGCTGATCGGGGCCGGCTGGCGGTGAGCATCGGCCATGACAACGACCAACTCGACTTCATAAGATCATGTGGCTCGAATCATCTCGGGTTTCTGGGCCCGTCGGAGGATGCCGCCACCTTCATCGATCACCTTGAGGCGACGTTGCGGGACACTCTGGTTCATCGCGCCCTTCCTTCGCAGGAACCTAAGCCCGCCGTGGCTGATTGGCGCAAACTGGCCAAGCGTCTCCGACGCCTTCCCGTACGCCCGATCCACGAGTCGGCACCCGGCAAAAGAGGCGCAAGCCCGTTGATCCGACGTTTGGCTCGCCTGACCGGCCACGTCGGCATAACCGTTTGTGTGCTGCATCACAACCGATTGGCAGAGTTGGCCTCCGCCCTTGCCACTATCCCGGACTCCGCCGACGGGCATTCCGTCGAAGTAATCGTGATCGACAATGCCAGCGACAACCCATCTGTTGAGGAAGAGATACGCGCCCGCGCACCCGAATGTCCGCGCTTGCGCATCATCCGATTGACTGAGCCCATGCCTCAGACCGCCGCTTTCAATCGAGGTCTGTCGGAAGCGCGCGGGGATATCGTGTTTTTCCTCGACGACGACAATGCTTACCTGCCGGGCGGCCTCGCACGCCTTGCACGGGCAGTCGATCAAGGAAGGTTTGATATCGCGGTCACGGCGCTCGAAATCTTTGAAGGAGACCAGCCCGCAGCTGATCCGACAGTGGGCCGGTTGATCTTCATGGGCGAAGCCCATTCGGCTGGATTGTTCTTCAACGCCTTTGGCGATACGAGCATGGCCGTGCGTCGAGATGTCTTTACGAATTTCGGCGGCTTCCACAACAGAGGCTACGACTATCCTGCTCTGGACTGGGTCACACTGGCCAAGGCACAGGCCGCCGGCCTACGCATCGGCGCCTTGCAGTGGCCTGCCGTGCGCTATCGACGTGACAGCGGACGCGCCGAGCTCGCGACTAAAAAGCTCGACCAAGAGGGCGCCCGGGCCTTGGTTTTCGAAGCTTATCGTGGCGCCCTCGACGGCGAGCTCTTGGCTCGCTATGCGCAAAAGTTGCAGCTTGAGGAACCGTAGTCTCGCCGCCTCGGTGGTAACTCAATTGGCTTCGCTAAGCTCGTTGCCTACCAGCAACAGACGACCGCGCTTCAGGAAGAGGCCAGAATCGGCCACCGCCACGTCAATGCGACGTGGCTTGCCATCACGGAGCTGCTTAGGAAGAGGAACCGTGAAACTGTATGAACCGCCGCCGATGCCGGCCGCCCTGAGATCGTCGCGGAGGGCGGAGGCCGGTGTGCGACTGAGAAACCTGCCGTCGACAAAGACAGAGACATCCACCGTATGATGTGGATCCGACGGCCGCCATACCCAGCCTCGCACATCAGAGTCAATGAGGTCGCAGTAGCCGTCGAACCCCGCTTCCTCAAGCTCAGCTGCATCCCGTCGCACCGAAAGGCTGGCGATCACGACATCTGTGCCCTTTACCCGCAACACCAGGTTCCTCGTGCGCTTGCCAATCCGATCCCACCAGCCCGTCCAAATGGGCAGCGCGAAGCCGCGACCACGCAGTTGCTGCGGCACAGGCATGACCATTACCGGTTCTTCATCGGCCCGGATTGTTCGCAGTATCCGACCGGCGGACATCACCTCGATTTCGACAGCATCCCGTGGCTGTTGATGATTGAACACCCAGCCATAGGCAAGCCCTTCGTGCACACCCAGCAGGCTGCCGAAATATCTATGTCCATGGGGCGATACCAGTTGATAGGGCGAAGGACCTGCGGCCACTTCTCTCGCCACTGGAGCCCTGGGATCGCTGATCTTGGGACGCGGAGTGCTGGTTTTTGGCTTCGCTTTCGGCTTCTCGGGTTCAACTTCAGTGACATCCGCTGACAATTCATCAATCAGCTTCACGAGACCGGCACCACGGCCTGCCCCGCGCTTCGCGGTCACGTTGTCCTTGCGAACTGTAGCCGCAACCTCGTTGGGGCGCACGTTTGCTCGCACGCCATCCGAAGGCGATGGCGCCTTTGTTTTAGCAGGGCTGGAGTGTGTTTGGGGGGCTGTCTTCGCTGGCGCTAGCTCGACGGGGAGAGAAGCCGATCCCTTGACCTTCGGTGGCGGCGCAGCGGTTTCCGCCAGCACCTCCTTGGACAAGGCTAGTAGCAGCCGACCGATCGGCCCCTCAGCTTCGGTATTCTTCTCGGCGCGCGGTTTGCCCGGCCCACGCCGGCGCGGACCGCCGCCCTTCTGCAGGCCTTTCGACATCAGCAGCAGCTCACGCAACGCCAGTGGCGTAGCCGCCAGCTGCGGCCGGATAGCACGAAATTGCGCGACCGACTGGTCGTAGCACTTCGCTTTCAGCCACTCTTCATCCCATGCCGGCACGGTGCCGAGCTCCAGAAGCGCCGTCTCGCAATGGACGCCGCTGATCTGCGCCTTCGCTACCAGCTCGTGATCGTGAGCCAGCACCCTGTAGTCGGTCGTGTAGCCACCGAGCCCGGTAAAGGTCTGCCGGCGTACCAGCAACGGCAGCGACGTGATGTCGGCGCGGAAAAAACTCTGCGCGATGTTGCCGAAGATGATCGCGCTTAGATAGTCCTTCGCTGCCTCGTCACCTTCATGCGTGACGCGGAAGAAGTAGTTGACGAGATCAGCCTTGCTGGACGCGGCGACGGTCGTGAGCGCACGCAATGCCATCGGGCGGATGGTCGATCCCGACCACAGAAACAGCAGGAAGTCGCCGCGCGCACGGTCGGCTGCCGTATTGAACGCTTGCCCCGCATCGAGGTCGAAAGCAGGAACGACTTCGACGGCGATGCCGACACTGTCGGCAACAGATCGTGCCTCGTCGAGACCTGCCTTATCGTCCGTGTCGACCGCGATCAGCACCTCTTCAGCCGGATGATCCTGCTCCTTGATCGACATCAAGGTCGCACGCAGCTTCTCAGCGGAGTGGGCGTGGTAGATGCAGACCGAAACGGATGAAACCGTCTCCGCGTCAGCACCGGCCGCAGGAAGCAACCGCTCCAGCAGGCCGCGGCCAAGATCGAGATGAAACCGCTTCCACCTCTCCAGGTTGACATCGTTGTCGAAGCTGGGACGGCCGACGTAACCGCCGATCTCAAGGGCTTCGGCAATCTTGTCGGCGACCGGGATGGGATGCGCTTCACACAGCACATGCGGATGATCCGTCGGGTCAACCAGCTCTGGCGTTCCGCCCGAGGCCGAAGCGACGAACGGAATCCCGCAAATGACGGCTTCGTACACGGCCAACGAGGAGTTCTCGATCATCGATGGCATCACAGCCAGACGATTGCCGTTGAGCAGATACTGCAACGCCTCGTACTGCTGGAATTCGCTCAGCACTTCGACCTTGGTTGGCCAGTCTTGGGTCTCCGACGCAATGTAGTCGACGATGTCCTGGTCGGGGCGCGCCATGAGGCGAGCACCCGGCTTGCCCATGAAGGTGATCTGAGCGGGGAGCTTCTGTCCCTGGCGGATCAAACGCTTGATTGCCTGGACGAACGTGAAAAGGCCCTTGCGCGCCTCGAGGCGCCCGAAGAACACAAGTTCGTCGATCGGATAGCGCTTGCCCTTTTCCCACTCGCGCTTAGTCATCAGATCGGCCAGATGATCGAACGTGGCAACGTTGGGCTGCACGAACGTTTTTTCGCGTGGAATCCGGTAGCCTTGGCTCGCCATCCAGCGCAGCAGGTGGAGGCTCCCGCCGATCACCATATCGGCGAATTCGACGCTGCGTCGTTCGGCATGGACCTTTGCCAGATCGTCCAGACGATCCAATGGTTGCGATCCGTAGAGGCGATTCCAGATCCAGGGCGATGACGTCTTGACGATGAACAGCGTGTCCCGGAAAGCCAACCGCTGCCGTTTGGCAAGAAGACTGAGATAGCCTGAACCACGCCACTCCGAGACGTGCACGACATCCATCGGATGGTCGGTCAGGTACTTCAGCATGTTGTAGGGAGCGTGCAGCCACCGATCAGCGCCCGTATGAAAGCGGTCGGCAAATGCATAGTTGGGGACCGGCACAAAGCGCACTGACTTCGCTGCATAGAAGTCGATCCATTGCTCGATCGTACCGTTCTCGACCTCCTGTCCCTTCAGATACAAAATGGTCACGTCATGGCCCAGCTTGGCCAGCATCTCGGACAATGCGGAATACGTCGTCCCGATGCCGCCATTGCGGACCGGTCCAACAATATCCTCCGTCGCGATACAGATACGAAGCCGGGCCGGTTCCCCTTCGAATGGGGGCAAGGCGGCCAGGCTAGGGAATTCGACGGACCAGGCGTCCAAGGCGTGCGGAATAAGATCTTCCACGACGCTACCCGGACGGACGCGGCAGAGAATCTCTTCCAGCGCCGCGCTGCCCACCTTGACCGAATTGCCACTAGTGAAGGTGTCCACTACTCGGTCCCTTCGCCTCAATTTCCCAATGAATGCAACCTACTATGCCAACTCATAGCAAGCGCACAATGACAAATATCGCGGTGCACAATGCCGTGATTTCGCCACTTACGCGTGCTCCTACCGATTTATTCGCGCGGAAATGAATTGATCAGGGATCTCTCATCGAATTTTAAAATCGATCCCAGCGCTGCGCGCCGCCTCCTCGATGTCCCGAACCGGGACTGTCCCCGCCATCGATGCCGATATATCCACTTCCCGAATATCCAGTTCCCTCATCATCTGCGCCCAATCCTCGACTGCGGCATCTCGCCGAATTCGGGGCAAATTGGGAGCGGGAGGAAAAGCGCTAGCGCATACGCGATAGAAATCGCCGAGCGGTGCAATGTCGGGAATCAGCATCAGGCGGAGGGCCTTCTCCTCGAATGACGACGTCGCGGGCGCGACATGCAACACCTTCCGACGAGAATCGGCGCGAACACGCGCGGCATCCAACGCTGCCCGTACGGGCCCCAGAGGGTCCAAGCGAATGAAGCTCTGAACCAAAGCCGCATATCCCGGATGCAAAAGCTCTAGCGTCTGCTGGGCAGCCTCGATCAATGCCTCGCGCTCCACGCCAAACGACGCCCCTCCTCGATGCCACACGAAGACGTTGGTCGCAGCCATATGCTGCCAGCCGGAGAGCGTGGCCCGCAGCGAAAAGTCGTTTTCCTCACCATAGCCGCGCCAGAATTTTTGTGAATCGAACGGCCCCACCTCCCGAAGGCAGGTCCTCTTGATCGCCATGCAGAAGCCGACCGCGGTCGGCAACGCTACCGGTGGAAGGTCCAGGAGCGCGCAGAGGTGATCAAGTACCGCGAGATCCATGCCGCACAGCCGATTATTGTCGCGAAGAGTCACCGGATAACTGAGTATCGTAGCGGCGTTCGACAGCGGCGATACAGTCGCCGTCCTCGTTGTGCCGTTCATCACCTTCATCAGCCTGTCGAGCCATTCGCCGAACACCTTTGTGTCCGAGTTCAGCAGAACCACATCCCGATCATCATGCAACGCAAAGCCGCGATTGGCTGTCTCGACAAATCCCAGATTACGCTCGTTGCCAAGAAGGGTCAGCAAGCCCGCTGAAGCAAGTGTTTGAAGCTCATGGCGCAGAACCGGATCGGGCGACGCATCGTCGATGACGACAAGTTCGTATGGAATCTTCGTCGTCGCCGCCAGAACGCTATCGATCGCCTGCAGCGTCAGGCTTCGACTGCCGTACACGGGCATAACGATGTCGACTTTAACCGCGTCCGCCGGCGGACGCGGACGCAGCAACATCTTCGATATGTCCGGCGGAGAAATCGGATCATGGTCCGGCCCGCCCTCCTTTGACGCGGTGCCTCGTCCCTCTTCCCTGCCAAAGCGATAGTAGTGGGCGAATGGCTCATATCCGATGGCGGCCACATCGGGATTTCGCCGCAGATATTCGCCAGGATCGAAGCCGGCACGAGGCTGCAGCCCATGATACGAGCCGACTGTCACATAGTGCAGAAGTGCGGCGGAAGCAGATGCAAAACGCCGGCCGGCCGATTGCTCATAATGAGTCAAGTCGAAGCCGTTCTCTCGGTCGCTCAGAACCGTTTGATCAAGTCCAACCCGCGCACAAACCCGACGCGCAACAGCAGGCAGAAGCCGAGCACAGATCTTTTCCAGCGTCTTCTTCATCGCTCGATCAGTTGGTCGCGCAGCTTGAGAAAGGCGGCCAGCAGTTCCTCCGGCCGCTCCGCCAATTCCAGGGGGAAAACGTGCCCTCTCGATAGACGGCGCAGTCGTTCAGCCGGAGCACCGATGTCGAATGCAACAACGGAAAAGCCGCGGGATAGAGCTTCGGTGAGGACAAACGACCAGGTTTCGGGCCAGATTGCCGGCAGAAAGATGACGTGTGGCGCAGCCTGCTCGATCAGCCCGTCAATCTGACCATTCGTATAGGCGCCGGTGACAGCGACGCCTTCTCGTGCGAGCATATCGGGCTCGGAGGCTGATCCGATGACCGTGAATGTCATCGGCGCGTTCGATAGGCGCGCTGCACGCGCCACGAACGCCACGACCCGCAGGCCCTTGGACACATTGACCGCCCCGAGAACGGCGACCCTCAGAGGTTCCGACGAGGCCAACCGCGGTCGACGCTCGGACGGCAGTTCCAGATCGCCCTCCGGAGGCCACACATGGATCGTCCGGGAAACATACGGCGCGATGCGCCCGGCCATGTCCTCGCTTGGAACGAAGACCATATCGGCCCGGGCGAGAAAGTCCGCGAAGGACGTTCTCCAGGTCGACGGAAAGACCTCTGAAACTTCCGATCCATCCTTCGCGATGCATCTAACGCACTCTTCCGGTGGAGCGATCCCGCAGAACCTGCCGTCCCCTGTCACCATGTCGACGCGCGGACAGAGCACGTAGTAGTCGTGGAGAATGGCGTCGTAGGAGCAGTTCAGACTGCACGCCAGTTCCTCGATCCATTCCATCATCGCGGGCGGCCGGTCCACCAGGTGATTGATCAACAAGCGCGTCACTCCGCGTTGATGAACGAACTTGGCCAGCGCGGAACGATCGCTCGCCAGATCGAATACCCTCGTGGCGGCAGCCTCGCCGTCCGCAACCGCAGCGTCTTCAATGACAGCCAGCGTCGCCGCTCCATTCACCGCTCGGAGGCGCAGGATGTTATTTCCTTTCTGCCAGAGCTCTTGCTCGAAGAGATCGAGAAAACGGCTGCTTCCACCCCCTCGACCATGATGGATCGTCAGAACGGCCGAACGACCAACGCGCCACGGACGTTTCCTCGCAAGGCGGGAAATATCATTACGTGGCGCCGCGCGGGCAGCACCGACGGTCACATAGTGCCATAGGACATCGTCCGCTTTGAGATCCGGATTGGTCTGGCGATAGAAGATGGGATCGAAGTCCGGCCGCGGCGGGCGGTTGTCCTGCCAACCGAACATCACGTAGTGCAGCAACGGCGCGTGCGAGATATTGCGCCGCCGCCAGCCTGAACTGAACTGACTTACGTAGAAGGGGCCATCGAACTGATCTGCCAGCAACGCGAGACGACTTCCGAAGCGACGGCTCTCTCGAAGCCGGGCTGCCTTTCCCCAAAAAGGTCCGAAAGTTGCAAACTCGATCAATGCGCGTTTCGCCCGGGCGTAAACGACGAGAAGGGCTTCGAACAGCCTGGTCAACGATGTCTTGAGTGAATCGTCAGTGGCTTTGTAGCCGGTCGGCGACCGCGATCGCATCGGTTAGCCGTCCAGTCTCGTGCGCAGAGAATTCAAGGACAGGGCCGGATGAAAGTACGGGTCGTCGCGCACGCGATCGGACCATGCGGCGAGAAAATTCTCTCGTTCCCATGCGTGTCGTTCCTGAAGGTTGATCGAGCGGCCACGAGACGCGGATTCCCGATGGACAAGACTTACCTCCGGTACAACAACCGTCTTCCAGCCCGCCTTCGCGAGTCGCAAACAGAGATCTATGTCACCGAGCTCGACCGGAAATTTCTCCGCATCAAAGCCGCAGACCTTGTCGAACTTCGACTTTTCGACGGCCAGGCACGCCCCCGTCACGGCCGACACTTCGTGCGTAACCTCGAGCCGCTGGTGATAGCCGGGATCGTCGCCGGGCGCGCCGGCTTCGATATGGGCGGCATAGCCCCCCAAGCCGATGACGAGTCCGCCATGCTGTACCTGGCCGGACGGATAAAGCAGCTTCGGCCCGATGGCACCACACGCCTCGTCGGTCGCCCAAGCTGAAAGCCGGGAGAGCCAATCGGCCTGAGTAACGATCGTGTCGTCGTTGAGAAAAACCAGAATGTTGCCTTTCGCCACCACCGCGGCGTCGTTGCAGATACGCGAGAAATTGAACGGTCCTGGTCGCGGTAGGATGCGAACAGGACGACCTTCCAGGATCGTTTCACACTGCACTTTCATCGCGGCCTGCATGTCGCCATTGTCGACAATCAGAACCTCAAAGGAGCCTTGCGTTGCCCGCAGGCTCGACAAACATCCAAAAAGCAGATCCGGTCGATCCTTCGTGGGAATTATGATTGTCGCAAACACGGTCGTGGCCAGTTGAGGCTCGGTTGATTTGGGATAGCGGGGTTTTGGTTGCTCTTCTTTTCCTGCCGTCACGCCTTTGGTGAGAAGGACGCGCCGAACGTGCCGCACCGATTTCGTGTCCCCCTCTACTCGCGGCCACAAATCGCTCGAGTTCACAACCATCAGGCTCCGTCGACGAAATACGGCTCGACCAACATAGGGGCGCTCCGCCTGAAAAATGGGACTCCAGTCGGGCTTCAGCTCCGGGTCGATATACTTTCCTTGTCTGTCGATCGACTCTTCATCGCCATAGATGATGTCGGCGCCAGGATGATCCGTTGCGTATTTCGCCACGGCCGAAAAAGCATAGGGCAGCAGGACGTCGCCAGGCCGCAAAACGATCACCAGATCTCGATCCTGGAGGCCGGTAAACAAACCGGAAAAATTGCCATCCAATCCGTCGTGCGTTGCGCGCGTTGCCGACCACTGTGGATGGGACTGAAGGCGGAGAGACACCATCGTCCTCTCCAGTGCGTCCGCTCCACCATCGGCATCAATGATCGCTCGGATGTGAATACTGGCCCCTGTTTCCCCAGACCATACGTCGAGGCCTCGCGGGTCGAGATCGCGTTGGGATCGTTGGCGCCATCGGTGGTAGTCCCTCAGTGAGGTCGATCCACAGGAAAACTGCAACATCTCCACGGCCTGAGTTCGCCGACCGGCCAAACCGTGCCTCAATGCATGCAACGCCGCGGGAAGATTTCGGACGAGCGCACGGCCGAACACGGATGCTACCGATAACACTCTGTACGACGGCCCCCGCAAGATCGGCGGCGAAACCGCTATGCTCACGATATCGAGAGGAAGGAAGCCGATCCATTCAGCCCGCCCGAATAGACCTGCAGGTATCGGCAACTGTCGCTCGGTCGATGCCGAACGGAATCGCAGAAATGGACGCAGAAGGTCGCCAACGAAGCTCGTGTGGTAGCTCAGGCAAATCCAACGACCGGCAGGCAACCCTCCCTCGAAATCCAGACCAAACCACGCCTGCCCCTGTTGGTCATGCCCCGGTGGCGTCTGGATCAGAACGGATCGCTTTTCCTTCAAAGACACCCGATCATCCACCGGAATTGATTTTGACTGGCCTGGAGCTATACACGATGTCGACCTTTTTGGAACTTGATCGGCTTGCAACCAGAAAATCTGCCTACACGCATATATCTCGATTTATCGCTTCTGATCTACGCAGCCTCCCATGAACGAACCCCTTCGGGCATTGTTCGGGTTGAACTTGCATACGCGGAATATTTCCTCACGAGCTATCCCGAATACGTAGAATTCGTCGTCTTGGATGCATTCGGTCGTCTCGACATCCTCGACGGTCGCCGGGCGACGGACATTGTGGCGGCGATCTCGAAATATTGGCGTGCAGACATTTCCTCTCGCCGCGCCCATTGGCGAATAATCTGGCGTGCTCATCGCATTTACGCGGAATTGCTGTTTCAGCGATGGGGAAGCCTGGGCCGGACGGTAGCGCGGCGTAACGAACGTGCAACTTTCGTCATTTCCTCGCAGCTCCATATGGAACGACCGCAGCAACTTGAACGACTGAAGCGCAGCGGCAAAGTGCGTATCGTCTATTTCGTGCACGACATACTGCCGGTAGCCATGCCCGAGTACTTCCCGTCTGCCTACGAGGGAATCTGCCGGCGCACGATGTCTGCCGCCGCCCGTATCGCCGACGTCGTCGTGGCCAATTCGCGGGAGACCGCGCGCGCCTTTCGACAAACATTCGCGCCGCATCGCGATCCGGCCTCCATAGTCGTGGCTCCCCTTGGCGTGGCCACCGACAATCGCCCGCTCGTAGATTCACAATCGCCAATGCGAGCCCCGTATTTCGTAATGATCGGCACCATCGAGCCTCGCAAGAATCACCTGCTGATCCTCAATATATGGCGAGTACTTCGCACCAAGCATGGCGATGCTGCTCCTCATCTTGTCATCGTTGGTGCGCGGGGTTGGGAAAACGAAAACGTCGTCGATATGCTGGAACGGTCGCCAATGCTGCGTTCGTTTGTGCATGAGCAGAATCTGACGTCCGATGATCGGATGGCAGGCCTTCTCAAAGGCGCCTGTGCATTGCTTCTTCCCTCCTTCAACGAGGGATTCGGGCTTCCTCTTGCCGAAGCCCTTGCCTTGGGCGTTCCGGCCTTGTGCAGCGACATCGACGTACTGCGGGAGATCGGCGGCTCTGTGCCGGAATATTTGAACCCGCTCGACGGGCCGGCTTGGCAGTCGGCGATCGAGCGGTACGCCGTTCCCGATTCGCTCGAACGAAAGGCACAACTTGAACGCTTGATTGGTTGGTCCGCTCCGACTTGGCAGGCTCATTTCGCGACGGTGCTACCTCATTTGGAAAAGCCCTGCTGATCTTCTTTGGACCGCAAAAGAAAACGGCCGGGGATGAACCCCGGCCGCCCCTGAATTCTAAAGCTTCGGATCAGTCTTAGTTGAGGACGATCACGACGCGGCGGTTCTGCGGCTCGCGCACGCCATCCGCGGTCGGAACCAGCGGATCGGCCTCGCCCCTGCCGACAACCGAGATCGCCGTCGCCGGCACGCCGTCACGCACAAGGGCGTCCTTGACCGAGTTCGCGCGACGCAGCGACAGCGCCATGTTGTAGCTCTCCGGGCCCGACGTGTCAGTGTGACCGGTCGCCGTGATACGGGCATTACCCTTCTGTCTGAAGGCGCCAGCCGCCTGCTGGATCGTCGCCAACGCCTGCTGCGACAGGTCCGAGCGGTCCCAATCGAAGAACACCATATACGACGGAGCCGTCGGAGCCGGCGGTGGCGGCGGCGCGACGGCCGGACCGGGCGAGCCAAACTTGTAGGCGACGCCAGCCAGCACACCGAGCGTGTTGTTCTGGTAGCTGACCGTCTGGCCATTGGGCAGAGTGAAGCTGGGATTAGTCGTACCGTTGTAGCGCCCTTCGAGGCCGACCGTCCAATTGCTGTCGATATGGTAAGCCAAACCGATCATGCCCTGATAGGCGAACTGCGTGCTGCCGAGCGAGGTATTGCTGTCAACGAACGCAACGCCGATACCCGCACCGATATAGGGTGAGAACCTCTGATACGGCATGAAGTCGTAATAGACGTTCGCCATGGCATTCAGTTCACCCCCGCCACCCTGGATCACCGTTCCCGGAATGTGAGCGCTTGACGGAATATGGCCGTAGCCGACTTCTAGATCGACGCGAGGGCCGAGGAAATCGTAACCGGCTTTGCCGCCGACGATGTATCCCGTGGAAGTCGAAACGGTCGAGCTGTTGTTGAGGGCCCACACCAGCCCTCCACCAGCTCCGAGATAAAAGCCAGGGAAAGCTACGAAATCCTGCGCATGCGCAGAGATTGGAGCGATCAGGAGGGTCGCGAGGGCTAGAGCTTTCTTCACGGAACTTCTCCCCAAGGGCATGTGGGTGCAGTGTACCTGAAATCGAGAATTATTGTAGGTACTTACCATGCCAAACGGATGACGGGCCATAACAACGTTGCGATTTTGCCACATTCTACGTGGAAACGCACACATCGTGCTGAAGGTTCCATCGCGGATTTTTTATGAAGCGTATGCAACCACGCAATTCTGAATTCACAGGATTGATGTGTTGCCCACAAAAGGTCCGAAAATTGTATGAATGCATAGGATATGGCATTCGTGACTGTGAATTGCGTAAGCGTACCGTGGGGAGATTGCATGGTGCTTGGGGAAGTGCCGTGTAAACGGAAGGGTATCGGGTAATGCAGTCCAAGGACGAAGTAGCAATCGTCGGCTACGCGTGTCGGCTCCCCGGCGCCCAAAACAGCCGAGAACTCTGGAAGCTGCTTAAAAATAATCGGTGCGCAGTCACGCAGATCACGCCCGATCGTTTTCCAGCCAAAAGCTTCTACCATCCATCGCCTGATCAAAAGGGCCGCAGCTACACCTTCGCGGCGGGCGTGATCGACGATGTCTGGGGCTTCGACGCCCTCGCCTTCGGCATGAGCCCACGCGAAGCCGAGCAGGTCGATCCTCAGCATCGGCACCTGCTCGAGGTCACATACGACGCTCTCGCTCATGCCGGCATCCGTCCGTCGAGTCTCGCCGGCAGCGACGCCGGCGTTTATGTCGGTGGCTCCTCAGTCGACCACGCGACCCGCTTCTTCACCGACCCGACAGTCGCCGACGTTCACATGATGACGGGCAACTCGTTCAGCATCATGTCCAACCGCATCTCGTACACGCTGGACCTGCACGGGCCGAGTCTTTCAATGGATACGGCCTGCTCTTCCTCGATGGTCGCCCTTCACTTCGCAGCCGAAGCCATCCGCAATGGCACTATCGACACGGCGATCGTCGCGGGCGCCAACTTGATCCTCTCGCCTTATTCCTATGTGGGATTCTCGCGTGCCTCGATGCTGTCGCCAACTGGCCTTTGCCGTCCCTTCGACGCTGCAGCGGACGGTTATGTTCGTGCCGAAGGCATCGTCGCGGTCGTCTTACGTTCGATGCCTGCAGCGCACCGGGCGCGAAACCGTATCCACGGCGTGATCGTCGGCTCGGCCATGAACCAGGATGGTCGAACGACAGGCATGTCGCTCCCCTCCGCCGAGTCCCAGCGCCGATTGCTGGAAAGCATCTACGGCGAATTCTCCATCAGTCCCACCGATCTCCTGTTTGTCGAGGCGCATGGCACCGGCACCCAGGTCGGCGATCCCATCGAGGCTGATGCGCTCGGCAAGAGCCTCGGCCAGCAACGCTCCGAGCCACTGCCGATTGGCTCGATCAAGTCGAACATCGGCCACCTGGAGCCGGTATCGGGTCTGGCCGGCTTGCTGAAGACCATCATGGCGCTCGACCGTGGCATGGTACCGGCGACCCTGCATCAAAAGTCGCCCAGTCCCAATGTTCCTCTCGACGAGCTCAATCTCCGGGTCATCGATCGCAACTGGCGCCCCTCGACGCGCCGCGGCGCCGCGCTTGCCGGCGTCAATTCCTTCGGCTTCGGCGGCACCAATGCGCATGCCATCGTGCGTAGTGAAGCGGCGACCGAGCGGCTCGTCTATTTGCGCGCCAACGTGCCCCCGCCTCCACTTCTGCTCAGCGCCCACAGCCGGGAAGCTCTGCCTGCGCTCGCCCGTGCCTATGACGCGCAGTGGCCGCGCGAAGAACGCGCCGTTCCTGAATATACCGGCGCGTCCGCCCATTTGCGCGATCTGCTACCCTACCGGGCGCTTGTCCAAGGCGGCACTGCGGATGAGATTCGTCACAATCTGAAGGAGTTTGCTCAAAAGAGCAGCGCCCCGTCGGCACTCAGCGGTCAAGCTCTCGGCCATGAGCTTCCCGTCGCCTTTCTCTTCTCTGGCAACGGGTCGCAATGGGCTGGCATGGGCCGTGGGGCGTGGCAGACCAACGCCTATTTCCAGGAAGCGTTGAAGGAAATCGACAGCCACTTCCAGAAGGTGCAGCCGTGGTCGATCGTCGATCAGCTTTTCGACGAGAAGCTCGGTGAACGGCTGCGTCACGCGACCTATTCCCAGCCTCTGCTGTTGGCGCTCCAGGTTGCCAGCGTGCGCGCCCTCGAACAGGGCGGCCTGACGGCATCAGCCGTGCTGGGGCACAGCGTCGGCGAAGTCTCAGCGGCCTGGGCCTCCGGTGCGCTCAGCCTCGAGCAGGCCATCGACGTCGTCATCGCGCGCAGCCGCCATCAGGAAACCACGCACGGATCCGGCAGCATGGCGGCCTTGATGTTGAGCGAACGCGAAGCGCGGCGCTTTCTGAAGATGGCCAATGCCACGAAGGTCGACGTCGCCGCGATCAATAGCTGGCGCAGCGTCACCATCTCTGGCCCCACGCCGGAGATCGACCGGCTGCTTGCCGCCGCGGAGAAAGCACGCATCAGCGGACGTCGCCTCGATCTCGACTATCCCTTTCATAGTAGCTTGGTGGAGCCCGTCCGGGCTCCGCTGCTGCGGGCGCTGGAAGGTCTGAAACCGACCGCCACCCGGCGGAAGCTCGTCTCGTCGGTGACCGGCGAAGCCATCGACGGCCAGTGCCTCGGCGCCGAGCATTGGTGGCACAATGTCCGCGATGCCGTTCAGTTTGATGCGGCCCTCAACTGCCTGCTGAGCGACGGGCTACGCGTCTTCGTCGAGATCGGACCGCGGCCGGTCCTCACGAGCTACGTCCGTGACGTCCTGCGCGAGAAGGGCAATCGGGGAACCGTCGTCGGGTCGATGAGCGAAGCGGATGGCCCTCGCGATCCCATCGAGCAGACCGTCGCTCGGGTCCTCCTCGCCGGCGGAAACGTCGACCTGCAGCGCGTCTTCGGCCCGCCGCCGGCGACGGCCGTGGCGTTGCCGCTCTATCCCTGGCAGCATACGCACTACAAGATGCAGACGACGATCGAAGGTGGCACACACCTGATGGAGATCGCGCATCCGCTGCTCGGCCAGCGCCCACGCGTCGATTCAGGCGACTGGTTTGCGATTGTCGATCCCGTGCTGTTCCCGTGGTTGCAGGATCACAAGGTGGGCGACGCGGTCGTGTTCCCCGCAACCGCCTATGTGGAGGTCGTTCTGGCGGCCGCCAGAGAAGTCTATGGCGACGTTGCCCTGGAGCTCCGCGACTTCGATATCGTCCGGCCGCTGATCTTCGACGGTCGCACGTCGCACGAGACCATGGTCCGCTTCGCCGCCGAGACCGGCCTGGTGGAGTTCCATTCGCGCCTTCGCGGTGGTTTGCCGGACTGGACGCTTCACGCACGCGGCATCATCCGGCGTTCCCCCATCGCGACCGAGATTTCCGCACCAGCATCGGCCAGAGTCGGCTCCGTGCTGGTGCCCAAGGCCAAAGTCTATGAATGCGCACAGGATCTGGGATTCACCTATGGCCCGGCGTTCCAGCGCGTGCGGCAGGCTTCCTTCCCGCACCCCAAGCTCGCTGTCGCCACTCTCGATCCGCCTTCCTTCGCCGTCGAAGGGGCATACGTCACCGATCTGACAGCACTCGACGCGGCGTTCCATGTGCTGTTCGCGTCCGAGGAAGCAGGCGTGGCCGATATGCCGATGACACGCATGCTCCCCATCCGATTCGGCTGCGTGCGGGTCTACAAATCGGGTGTCGCCGCCGCGGTAGTCACCGGGCACACGATCCGACAGTCGCTGACCTCCATCGCTCTCGACATCGAGCTTCGTGACGCCAACGATGCGCTGATCCTCGCCGTCGACGAGGCAAGGTTGATCGAAGCGCCGGTCGATACGCTGGCCGATCCTCTATCTTTGGGTTACCGAACGACCACCCGCCACCTGGACCGCGACGGCCAGCCATCCCGTCTGATCCCGCTTCGAGAAATACTAGGAACAGGCGAAAGCGCGTCGACGAGCCTCGACGAATCGCTTCTACTTCTCGATGCGGGCTGCTTGCGGTCGGCTTGGCAGGCGCTTGGCGCCGCCGATGCAGCCGCCGCGGAGCTTGCGGCGTCGAGCGAAGGCGGGGCGCCGAAAGCTGCCTGGCAGGCCTTCTATCGAGCCGGCCTGCTTTGGCACCTGGAGCTCAGCGGCCTCGCCTTCGAGAAGGATGGCCAGCTTGTCCGATCTCAGACCTGCGACCTGCCGGAAGTCGCCTCGATCCTGAGCTCATTGACCGTCCGGCATCCGACGATGACGGCTGAGGCGGCCAGCCTTGCCAGGATCGACGAGATTCTCGTCAAGCTGCTCTCCGCCGACAAGGAGGCCGCAAGCGAGCTGATGTCGCCGTTCTGGCGCAATCTGGGTCTCGCTTCGAGCCAGACCCTGCTGCTGCGCCAATCGATCGTCACCCGCCTGAATGCAATGATCGGGCGGGTGGAGGACGATCGGCTCGTTCGCGTTCTCATGCTCGGCAGCGAGCACATCGCTTCCGGCTGCGATCTGATCAATCGCTTCGGCAACCTCGAACTCATCGTCACCGACACCGATCCTGATCGGCTGGAGCAGGCCAGGCTCACCGTCGGCGATACGCTTGTGCGCATCCGCTGGGTGCCCTGGGCCTCGCTCGGGGAAATCGCCCCCCACAGCCTGGATCTCGCGTTCGCAATCGATGCGCTCAGCGAGATCGCCGCCCTCAATGAGGGCCTCGCGTCGGTCATTCGAGTATTGCGCCCGGACGCGCCCATCCTCGCCAGCGAGCTCAACCCCAGTCTCTTCTGGGATATCGTGCGCGGAACAAAAGCCTCCTGGTGGGCCCGCTCGGCCAATCCAGCCTTTCCTGTGGGTGCGCTTCTGACGCGCCAGGAGTGGATCGACGAGCTGGAGCTGGCCGGCATGCAAGGCGTGACGGCAACCCCCGTTCTCGACGGCCCCGACATCGGCGTCGTTCTCCAGGCAACCGCCCCGTCGACCGTGACGGAAGAGACATCGGCCAGCCCCGAGGTCGTCGTCTTTTCATGGGAAGGCGACGACACCGGCGTCCTGAATGCCCAACTGCGCAATCGCGTTGCCGAACGACTGGGCGAGCAACCTCTCGATCCACCAACGCCGGCTCAGGCGGCAACGGATGTCGTTTGGACGATCGATGCCGCGCGCGCGACGGCTGAACCCGTCGAGGCTCTGACCCACCATCTTGTCGGCATCGCCGATCGCTGCAAACGACTCGACGCAATGGCCCAGCGCCTCTGGATTGTGGTCGAATTCGCGGAAGGTCAAGCTACGTCGTCGCCCCTCACCCTTCCGGTCTGGACGTCGGTCACGTCGGCGATGCGAGTGGCGCAAAACGAGTATGCTGGCCTGCAGATCCGCTGCCTCGGTTTTGTGGGTACCGACCCGTTAGCGGTCGATCGGGCCACCGACGAACTGGTGGCGCCCAATCAAGACCGCGAGATATTCGTCACCGACAGGGATCGGACAGTCGTCCGGGTTCGACGAGGTCCGACCGATAGCTCCGCTGACCAGTCCGAAGCCGGAAGCACGATTGCGGTTCTGGATCGCCGCGGCGAGCATGGGCGCCTCACCTGGGTCTCCGACAAGAGAGCCGATCCGGCACCGGACGAGATCGAGGTCGAAGTCGCGGCAACCGGCCTCAACTTCCGTGACGTGATGTGGAACCTGAGGCTCCTGCCGGAAGAGGCCCTCGAAGACGGATATGCCGGACCGGGTCTCGGCATGGAATGCGCCGGTATCGTCGCCAGAGTCGGTGCCGACGTCGACACGTTGAAGCCGGGGGACCGCGTCGTGGGATTTGCCGCCCATGCCTTCAAGAGCCACGTCATTGCACCGGCTTTCGCGTTCGTACCTTTACCCGAAGATCTGACGTTCGACGCAGCCAGCACCATCCCGGTCGCCTTTCTCACGGCCTACTACTCGCTCGTCCATCTCGGCCGGCTGCGCTACGGCGAGACCGTGCTGATCCATGGCGGCGCAGGAGCAGTCGGCCTGGCCGCCATCCAGGTTGCCCGGCTGCTGGGTGCGAAGATCATCGCCACCGCCGGCAGCGAGGAGAAGCGAGCCTTCCTGCGCCACTATGGCGTGGACTTCGTCTGCAACTCACGCGCGCTGACCTTCGCCGACGAGATCGACGCCTATACCCAGGGTAAGGGCGTCGATATCGTTCTGAATTCGCTCGCAGGCGAAGCCATGATCCGCAGCATGGATTGCCTGCATCCCTTCGGTCGGTTCATCGAACTCGGCAAGCGCGACTTTTATGCCAATACGCACGTCGGGTTGAGGCCGCTGCGCCGCAATCTCTCCTACTTCGGCGTCGACATCGACCAGCTGATTGCCGAGCACAAGGATGTCGCCTCCCAGCTCTTCAGCGAGATCGTCGGGCTTTTTTCCTCCGGCCAGCTCGTCGCTCTGCCACATCGCGTATTCGCAGGAGAGCATGTGGACGATGCTTTCCGCGTGATGCAGCGCTCGGGCCATGTCGGCAAGATCATCGTCAGGCCGCCGTCACGAACAGCTATCAGCGGCCCTGCGCGAGGCGTCTTCCCGGTCGATCCCGACGGCGTCCACGTCATCATTGGTGGTACAAGCGGATTCGGTCTTGCGACGGCGAAGTGGCTGGTCCAGCGGGGAGCCCGACATCTAGTGCTTGCCAGCCGCTCTGGCCGCGTGTCGGAAGGCGACCATGCAACGCTTGAGGAGTTGGGCCGCAAAGACGTCGACATATCGGTCGAAAGCACCGACGTCTCCGATGAAGCGGCATTGCGACGGATGCTGAGCCGGGTCGCCGAGACGCGTCCGGTGAAGGGCATCGTGCATGCGGCGATGGTGATCGACGACCGGCTGATGGAGGGCGTGGATGCTGCCGCGATCGAGACGGTCCTCCGGCCCAAGATCTGCGGCGCGCTCAACCTCGAACGCATCGCACCTGACCTCGAACTGGACTACCTGCTGCTCTATTCGTCAGCGACGACGATGTTCGGCAATCCGGGGCAGTTCAACTACGTCGCGGCCAACGCCTTCATGGAAGGACTTGCCCGGCAGATGCAGGCGCACGGCCTGCCCGCAGTCGCCGTGTCCTGGGGCGGCATCGGAGACGCGGGCTACATCTCCCGCAACATCGCTACCGACTCCAACCTGCGCAAGCGCTTCTCGTCGAGCCTGATCTCCGCTCAGACGGCGCTCGACGGTCTCGACTGGGCGTTCGACGAGGCGGGTCGGCAGATGACCGCCCACTGCGTGGTTGCCCGCATCGATTGGGCTCTCGCGCGTCGCGAACTGGCCGCCGTCAGGACCCCGGTCTTCGCCGCCCTCGGTGCCGCCGGCGGGTCGCGCCAGTCCGGCGAGTCCGCAGCAATCCTGGAGAAGCTGCGCGGCCTGTCGGTCGACGCCGCGGCCGATGCGCTGGTCGAACTTGTGGTCGAAGAGATCGCTCGGGTCCTCCGCCTTTCGCCCAAGGAGGTAGACCGGCATCGTCCCCTGTCGGAAATCGGCATGGATTCCTTGATGATGCTGGAACTGCGCAACGTCGTGGAAGGTGCGATGCAGATCGAGCTGCCGATGATGTCGCTGTCGAGCGGTATCACCCCGACCGACGTTGCCCGCCGGATTGCACCGCTGGTGACAGGCGAAAAGGAGCAGACCATCCCTGGAAAGCTGGTGGCTATCACGACCAGCCATTTCGCCGAAGAGGTGGCCACGACGACGCCCGAGGAGCAGAATGCCGCCGTCGGCGCCGTGCTCGACCGGCTGCGTGAGATCAACAACGACTAGCAATGGCTCCATATCGCAACGACGCATTGGAAACAGTCAATCGGGTACGCCAGGCCCTCGAGACGTCGCGAAACGACGCCCGGCGGCCCACTCCGGCTCCCGAGCCGCGTCCTGTTGCGCCGGCACAGGGCGTCTCGTTCTCCGAGCTGCCGGAATATGAAGTCTTCAAGCTCGGCCGAGCCATCGGGGAGATCACGGGAATCTCTAATCCGTTTCATCGGCTGCACGACGGACGAGCCCGTGAGACGACGTCGATAGACGGCCGCACGGTCACGAACTTCTCCTCCTACGACTATCTCGGTCTCAATGGCCATCCGGCGGTCAGCGGCGCTGCCAAGGCCGCGATCGACCGCTTTGGCACCTCGGTTTCGGCGAGCCGCCTGACCGCAGGCGAGCGCGCAGTCCATGTCGATCTGGAACTCGCCCTCGCGAAGCTGCACGGCACCGAGGACGCACTGGCCTTCGTCTCCGGCCATGCCACGAACGTCTCCGTCATCGGCACGCTGCTCGGTTCGCAGGATCTAATCCTCTACGATTCGCTGATCCACAACAGTGTCGCGGAAGGCGCCAAGCTGTCGGGTGCTAAACGGATCACCTGGCCACATGGCGATCTCGAGAGCCTCGAACGCGCGTTGCGCCTCAACCGCGCACGCTATCGGCGGGCGCTGGTCGTGACCGAGGGGCTTTACAGCATGGATGGCGACGTTCCCGATCTCGCCGCCCTAGTCAAGCTCAAGCGCCGCTACAATGCCTGGCTGATGGTCGACGAAGCCCATTCGTTGGGTGTCCTCGGCGCCACCGGCCGCGGCATCGCCGAGGAGCAGAACGTCCCGACAGCCGATGTCGATATCTGGATGGGCACGCTCAGCAAGACGCTGGCAGCCGCGGGCGGCTACATCGCCGGCAGCAAGCCGCTCATCTGGATACTGAAGCACAATACGCCGGGGTTCGTGTACAGCGTGGGGCTGTCGCCGCCTGTCGCGGCGGCCGCGCACGCCGCCCTCAAGCTGATGCAGGCGGAACCGGAGCGGCTGCAGAGATTGCGGGTGAACGGCCGGCACTTCCTCGCCGGAGCGAAGGCACGGGGCCTCGACACCGGGATAAGCATCGGCGCCGCCGTCATTCCCATCGTCGTCGGCAACTCCGCCCATGCCATCATCCTGGCCGAACGGCTGCTGGCGCGCGGCTTCAACGTCGTGCCGGCGATCTTCCCCGGCGTCGCCGAGAACCAGGCGAGGCTGCGCATCTTCATCACCAGTGAGCATTCGACGGAACAGATCGACGCCGTTCTCGATGCCATCGCCGAGGAGGCACAGGCCGTTCGCAACGGACCGTCCCTGATCTCGATCGTCGCCAGGGGATGAAGCACCGGACCATCGTCATCACCGGATCGTCGAGCGGCATAGGCGCGGCTCTCGCCGGACAGCTTGCCGTGCCCGGCCGCCTGCTGGTTCTGGTGGGGCGCAACGCCGAAAGGCTGGAGCAAGTCGCCGGTGCCTGCCAGGCAAAGGGCGCGACGTGCCGCCAGCTCGTGATCGACGTACGTGAGCGCGAACGCATCGTAGCCGCCTGCGAGGCGCTGGATCGCGAAATCGGCATCGATCTCCTGATCGCCAATGCAGGCATCCTAGACGGCCGTCACGCCGACGAAGCCGTCGAAACCGGGGCTGCCGCGCGCCGGGTGCTGGAGACGAACCTGCTTGCGACCATCGACGTTGTCCATGCCGTACTCCCCGGCATGCGCCAGCGCCGGCAGGGCAGCATCGTGCTGGTTTCGTCGCTGGCCGCCTTCTTTCCGCTGCCGGACGCTCCCGCCTACTCCGCATCCAAGGCCGCGCTGGTCTCCTACGGCGTCGCTCTGCGCACCGCGCTTTCAGGCCACGGTGTGAAGGTCGTCGTCGCCTGCCCGGGCTTCGTCGTCACGCCGATGTCGGATGACCATGTTGGCCCTCATCCCGGCGCGATCACGGCGGACGATGCAGCCATGCGAATCCTCGCCGGCCTCGCTGCCGATCGCGCGCTGATCGGTTTTCCAGCCGTGCCCTTCTGGTTATCCCGTCTCAGCCTGCTTGTCCCTGAATCCTGGCGCCGCCGCGACGCGGAGAAGACCCGCTTTCACGTCCGACCGAGATCGTCCTGACTAGAGGCGCGCGCCCAGCCGGAGCATGATCACGCTCTGATCATAGTCCGAGTTGAACTGGTTCGAGGTGCGGTGCACGAACTGGTAGCTCGGCCCGACGAAGAAATGCGGTGTCGGCAGATAGAGCACCTCGACTCGCGCCGTGTAGTACTGATCGTATCGGTTGTTGCTCGTTCCCTCGATCGCCTGGTAGTCGGCAATCGTGTAGTCGCCATGAGCGGTGAGACGGACGTTCGGTCGCCAATCGTAGGTGACGTCCACACCGGTCGCCGTGCTGAGATAGCCGGAGGCGGTATCGAGCGCGGTGTCGTCGACCGTACGCTTGATGAAGGGTTTCACCCAGAGCGGCCTCGTCGGATTCCAGTATCCTGTCAGACCGAAGGCCGGCGTGCGAATTGTCTGGAATTGTGCGTCGACGTAGTTCTGCTGGAGGTAGCCGGCGAAGGCCTCCAGCGACGTGATCCCGCCAAAGTCGATGGCAACGCCGCCAACGACGTCCCAGCCGGACGAATTACGGTCGAAGCCCGAGGAATCGACTCCGCTGTCGTAACGACGCTGGTTCAGGCTGCCCCGAGCCCAGACCTCGAAACCCGGAATGAATTCATAGCCGAACCGCGCCGATTCGCGGAACTCGGTGCGGTCGCGATCAGTGTTGAGGATCGTACCTTGCGCCGGGCCGGTCGGATTGTTGAGATAGTTGAAATTATCCATCTGCCCGTCGAATTGCGCTTTGAACTGACCGACTTGCTGGTGGTAGCCGAGATTGGCGCTGATCTGGTTGAAGATCGTCGGCTGGAACGTGCCGGTGACCGTGTTCGGCGTGCCGAGTGCCTCATGCGAGCGATTGAAGGAAGCACCGCCGACGATGTTCCAGTTGCGCTGGATGTCGTAACGCCCGTCGGTGCCGACCGAGAAATCCTGGAAATTCTGCCCCGCGTCGGCGCTGTAAATCCCGAAGCCGCCGCGAGCGAAGAAGTTCAACATGTGCTCCGACCAGTTCGACCTCAACTCCATGGAGGGTTTGATCACCTCGATGAAGCTCCCCGTGCGCCCGGTCGCGGCGGACGTCGCGTAGATGTTGTCGTTGAAAGACTGATCGGCCTCGAGGATTGGGAAGAGCAGGAAGGAGCCGACGCGCACGCCCGGCGCATTGTAGTTCTCCGCCGCGATCTCGGCCGGTGTCCGCCTCTCGTCCGGCCGGTTCACAAGCTGCGATGGCGCCATGTCCGACGGCGGGATGTTCTGAGCTGAGGCATCGGAGACCTGCAGGACAAAGCCTCCGACCGCTATCGTACAAACCGCTAAAATTTCTTTCGACAAGCCGGCGCAGAGCCAACGTGACGGGTCAATTTTTCTCGACGTGGTGCGGGGAACCCGCGTAGTGCCTGCCTGCATCGGTGGGAGAAACGCTCTCGCAATAAATCGGTTGCCGAGCAGCGATGCGAATTTTCACACGCAACTACCGGGCCTGGGAACCGAGACGATAGCGTAGCCAGAGTGCGCCGTGCTCGAGCACCCTGTGACTTTCTAGTGTCATCTGCTCAATCGGCGCCGGCCCCAAGTCCGCGTCGCCAGAATTGAACACGGTCGGCGCGCCCGAACTGCCGTCGATCGCGGCGGTGACAACCAAGCTCAATTCGTCGATCAGACCAGCCCGAAGGAACGCGCCATTGGCCCCGCCGCCGCCTTCGACCAGCAGCCGTTCGATACCGAGCTCGCGGTTCAAAGTCTCAAGGGCTCCTGCCACATCGATCTCCTCCTTGCCGCCGAAAATGTAGGAAATACCGTCCTTTCGCAGGCCCGCGAGGTGCGAATCCGGCACCTGCTCGCTCAGGATCACCAAGATCGAATCGCCGCCTATATCGGAGCGCTCCCAGCAGGCTTTACCGTGGGCATCGAGGAAGATGCCCCATGCCTTCACGCCCTCGCGCTTGGCGAACCAGTTCTCCCGCGGGAAGCGCTCGGTCGTCGGTGGATAGACCTTGCCCTTGCCGCGCGCGAACTCCTGCGCCGTCACGCGACCGCAGAGCCACGATCCGCCGCCCAGCTCATCGTGCAGCTTCTCGAACAGGTTCGGTACGACATTGGACCGTGGCCGCCAACGGCTTCCCCAGATGCGGCCATCGACGCTCTGGACCATGTGGCAGATGACGTAAGGTTTCACGGATCAACCCAATCCACGGACCACCAGCGCATTCAGCCGCCGGGCAAAGGCTGCGGGATCGGCGGGAATCTCGCCGTCCAAGATACGGGCCTGGTCGAGCAACAGGGTCGCGACGTCCGTCGCCTCTTCCTCGCGCTTGCCGTCGATCGCCCGCGCTAGCGCCTTCACGAGGTCGTGCCGCATATTGAGCTCCAGGATCGGCTTCACGCCCGCTTCCTTGCTGTGCCGCGCCAGCAGCCGCTCCAGCTCTCGGTCCCGGCCCTGAGCGCTTGCGACCAAGCAGGCCGCACTGTCGGTCAGACGCTGCGACGCGCGCACATCGGAGACCTGGTCCTTGAGCGTCTCCTTCACAACCTTCAGGACATCGGCCTCCTGTGCCGCATCTGCCTTGTCCTCGGCCTTAGTTTCCTCCGCGAGCAATGGCACGAGGCTGAAATCGACGTCACCCTGGCTCAGTGACTTCAGCGGCTTGCCTTCGAAATCGAGCGGCATCGTCGTCCAGAAGGCGTCCACCGGGTCGGTGAGCAGCAGCACTTCGAGACCGCGCGCCCTCGCCGCCTCGAGCTTGGGATTGGCCTTCAGCCACTCGATGCTTTCGCCCACCAGATAGTAGATCTCCGTCTGGTTGGACTTGAGGTCGGCGATGTATTGCTTAAGCGAACGCAGGCTACCCTCGACGGTGGTCGTGAAGCGCGCCAAGGCGAGCAGCTGCGCGCGCCGCTCATGATCCTCGTAGATCCCTTCCTTGATGGTCGCACCGAACGCGGCCCAGACCTTGGCGAAGGTATCAGCATCCTTCTCAGCCAGACTCTCCAGCTCGCCCAGCACGCGGCCGGCGAGCGCGTTGCGGATCTGCGCGACCTGAGGGTTGTTCTGCAGCATTTCGCGCGAGAGATTGAGCGGCAGGTCCTCGCTATCGACCACGCCGCGGACGAAGCGCAGATACGGCGGCAGCAGGTCGGCGTCGTCCGTCACATGCACGCGTCGCACATAGAGCTTCACCCGCCCCTTGCGGCCAGGATCCGACAGGTCGAACGGTGGCGTCGACGGCACGAAGAGCAGCACGGCATAGGACTGCCGTCCCTCGGCCCGGTAGTGCAGCGTCACTGCCGGTTCGTCGAACGCCATGGCGATGGAGCGATAGGCCTGGGTGTAATCCTCGGGCTTCATCTCCGACTTCGACCGCTGCCAGGGCGCGCTCGCGGCGTTGATCTGGCGCGCCTCACCCTTGTCGTCGATCAGCTCGATCGGGAACAGGATATGGTCCGAATAGGCCCGCACCACGCGCTCGATCTCATAAGGCTCGAGATACTTGGCGGCGTCTTCCTTGAGATGCAGCACGATCTCGGTCCCGCGCGGCACTCTTTGCGCGGCTTCGGGGCTCGCCTCGGTGACCTCGAATCCCGCGCCGCCGGACGACGTCCAGACCCAGACTTCGTCCGAACCGGCGCGATGGCTCGTCACCTCGATCCGGTCGGCGACCATGAAGGCGGCGTAGAAGCCCACGCCGAACTGCCCGATCAGACCGATCCCCTCCTTCGCTTCCGACAAGCCCTTCAGGAACGCCTTGGTGCCCGAGCGCGCGACGGTTCCGAGATTGTCGATCATTTCCTGCCGGCTCATGCCGATGCCTGAGTCGGCGATGGCGAGTGTCTTCTTTTCCTTGTCCGGCCTGATCCTGATCTCGAGCTTCTCATTGCCGGCGAGCAGCTCCGGCTTGGAGATCGCCTCGTAGCGGATCTTGTCGCAGGCATCCGAGGCGTTGGAAATCAACTCGCGGAGAAAGACCTCGGTCTCCGAATAGACCGAGTGAACCATAAGGTTCAGAAGTTCGGCGACCTCCGCCTGGAATTGATGCGCTTCCGCCATGGCTACTTCACCGTGATCTCGGTGGCGCCCAATCCTTCGAACTCCGTGCGCGCCTTGCCCGGCCCCGGCAGGAAGGCCGGCGGATGCACCGAGCCCGTGAGAACGAGATCGCCCGCCTTGAGCTGCTTGCCGTGCTCGTTGAGCTTGTTGGCCAGCCAGGCGAGCGAGATCATGGCCGAGCCCATCACGGCGCTGCCCGGCCCCTTGGCCAGTTCCTTGCTGTCGAGCGTCGAGCGCCCCTTGAGGTTGGGGAAGTCGAGCTTCTGCCAGTCCTTGATCTCGGTGCCGACGACCAGTGCCGCCTGTAGAACATTGTCCGCGATGCGTGCGGGGCCGCTCACCTTGGCCACATCGGTGTAGCGGTTGTCGACCAGCTCCATGCCGCAATAGAGGTTGGCGATATGGGCACGGATGCTGTCGGCCGTATAGGGGGCTCCTTTCGGCGCATCCTTGCCGATGCGCGCCACCAGTTCGGGCTCGATGCCGCCCTTGATCGGAAAGCCCGGCTCGAACGAAGCGCCGCTCTCGCGGATGCCACTCTGGAAGACACCGGCGAAGACAGGACCGGAAAGCTTCAGTGGCTCGTACTGCACCGGCAGGGTGAGCGCGATCTTCCAGCCGGCGAGCTTGTCGCCCAGCGCCGCGTACTTCTCGTGCACCGCGAACTGAACTTTGTAGCCGTCGGCCTCGGACAGGCCGCCTGTGATTGCGGCGAGGTCCATGGGCTTATTCGAGCGGCGGCCCTCCACGATCTTCTCGGCAAGGGCGTCGATCTGATGGGCGTCCATGGCACTCTCCTCCGACTTTAAGAGCGGGCGAAGGTGATCAGCCGATGGCCCGCGAAATTGAACATGGGAACGACGATCAGCACCGTAAGGCTGATCAGCAGATAATGCACGCCCGCGCGCTCGAGCAGCCAGGCGATGACCATGTTGAGCCCGAGGCCAACGGTGTTGACGGCGAAGAACATCGCGGCCTTCGCCGCCGTCAGCCGCGAACCGAAACTCCACAGCGCGTTGCCGACGAAAGATACGGCCGTGGCCAGCACGAAGGCGAGGAACGCCCCCAGGAGCACCCGGCCGCCGAAGCCGTCGACGACGACCGCCATCACCGCGACGTAAGTCACGGCCGCGACGCCGCCCACCAGGAAGAACCGGATGAGCTGGCGCGCGGTCTCGGGGCTGAGGCCACACCATCCGAGGATGTGAACACCCAGCCCTTCCAGCCATGACCACAGGGGCATGGCGACTTAGGCTGCCTTGGCGGCCGTCTTGCCGTAGAAGCTCTGGCCCTTGGCCGCCATGTCGCGCAGCATCTGCGGCACGGCGAATTGCGGGCCGTACTTCTTCGCAAGCTCGTCGCATTCAGCGACGAAGGCCTTCACCCCGACCTGGTCGATCAGGCTGATCGCACCACCGGTCTGCGGCGCGAAGCCCAGCCCCATGATCGAGCCGACATCGCCGTCCTGCGGCGCGGTCAGCACTTTCTCCTCGAGGCATCGCGCGGTATCGACGGCCTGCACGTACAGGAGACGCTTCTTGATCTCCGTCTCCTTCGCCCGCTTCTCCTCCCCCTCGCCGTAGAGGAGCTTGGGATCGGCCGGGAAGTGCTGCGAAAGTTCCGGCCACAGGCGCTTCTTGCCGTCGGTGGGATAGTCGTAGAAGCCCTTGCCGTTCTTGCGGCCGAAGCGCTCGAGCTTCTTGACCATCAGTTCGAGAATATCGTCGGCGCCCGAGCCGACATACTTCTCCCCAGTCGCCTCGGCGTCGCGTCGCGTCTGGTCCATGATCTTCCAAGACAGGTCGATAGCGACCTCGTCGTTCAGCGACAGCGGGCCCACCGGCATGCCGGCGAACTTGGCGCAGTTCTCGATCATCGGCGCCGGCACGCCCTCCTTCAGCAGGCGATGGCCCTCGCTGATGAAAGCGCCGCAGACACGGGAGGTGAAGAAGCCACGCTTGTCGTTCACCACGATCGGCGTCTTGCGGATCTTCTGCACGAAGTCCATGGCGCGCGCGAGCGTCTCGGGCGAGGTCTTCTTGCCGACGATGATCTCGACCAGCGGCATCTTCTCGACCGGCGAGAAGAAGTGCAGGCCGATGAAGTGATCCGGCCGCGCCGACGCTTCGGCGAGGCCCGTGATCGGCAAGGTCGATGTGTTCGACGCGAACACCGCCTTGGGATCGAGCACGGCCTCGGCCTTCTTCGTGGCCTCTGCCTTGACGTCGCGGTTCTCGAACACCGCCTCGACCACCAGCTCGCAGCCCTTCAGCGCACCGAAGTCCGGCGTCGCTGTGACCTTGGCAAGCAGGGAGTCGGCCTTGTCCTTGGCGAGACGGCCGCGCTTCACGAGTTTGCCAAGCTCATCGGCGACGTGAGCCTTGCCCTTGTCCGCCGCCGCCTGGTCGCGATCGACCAGCACGATGTCGAGACCAGCCTGCACCGACACCGTCGCGATGCCGGCGCCCATCAAGCCAGCGCCGAGGATGCCGATCTTCTTGTACTCCTGCTTGGCCACATCCTTCGGCCGGCGGGCGAGCTTGTTCGCTTCCTGCAGGCCGAAGAACAGCGTGCGGATCATGCTCTTGGCGACAGGATCACGAAGCAGCGACACGAAGTACCGCGTCTCGACCTTGAGGCCGCTGTCGAACGGCAGTTGCAGCCCCTCGTAGACGCAGGATATAATCGCCTTGGGCGCGGGATACACGCCATTGGTCTTGCCGGCGATCATGGCGTTGCCGCCGATGAAGGTCTGAACGCCCGCCGGGCTCCAGACCTGGCCGCCGGGGAAGCCCGGCGTCTTGAAGCCCTTGCGGTCCCACGGCTGCACGGCACGACCGTCGATGGCCTTGGCGCCCTTGCCGGCGTACTCGGGAACGACCTGCTCCTTGGCCGGCCCCATCAGCCACTCCTTGGCTTTGGCGAGCAACTGATCCGCCGGCACGACCTCATGGATCAGACCGAGGCCCTTGGCAGCGTCGACCGTGAGGTCCTTGCCTTCGAGCAGGATGGGCGCGGCGTTCATCACGCCGATCAGGCGCGGAATGCGCTGCGTGCCACCGCCGCCCGGCAGCAGCCCGATCTTGACCTCGGGCTGTCCGATCTTGGTCTTCGGGTTGGCCGCCGCGATGCGGTAGTGCGTGGCGAGGCAGATCTCGAAGCCGCCGCCCAGCGCCGTGCCGTTGATCGCGGCGACGACCGGCTTGCCGCCGGTCTCCTGACGCCGGAACATCTTCTGCAGCTGGCTGAACTGCTCGGTTAGCTTGGCCGCGTCCGAGGTATCGGCGTTCAGCAGCATCTCGAGGTCGGCGCCGGCGATGAAGCTGTCCTTGCCCGAGGTGAGGATGATGCCCTTCACCTTCTCGTCCTTGAGCGCCTTGGTCAGCGTCTCCTCGTAGGCCTTGAGTGAGCCCTCGTTGAGCACGTTCATGGAACGGCCTGGCATGTCCCAGGTAATGGTGGCGATGCCGTCGCTGTCGACGTTGTAGCTGATCATTGTCGTCGTTCCTTACACGCGCTCGATGATGGTGGCCGTGCCCATGCCGCCGCCGACGCAGAGCGTGGCGAGGCCGGTCGAGAGGTTGCGGCGCTCGAGCTCGTCGAGCAGCGTTCCCAGGATCATCGCACCGGTGGCGCCCAGCGGATGGCCCATGGCGATCGCGCCGCCGTTCACGTTCATCTTGTCGTGCGGCATCTTGAGTATCTGCATGTAGCGCAGCACGACGGCGGCGAAGGCCTCGTTCAACTCGAACAGGTCGATGTCCTTCACGTCCATGCCGGCGCGCTTCAGCGCCTTCTGCGAGGCCGGCGCCGGACCGGTCAGCATGATCGCCGGCTCCGAGCCGATCGAGGCGAAGGAACGGATACGGGCGCGCGCCTTGAGGCCCGCCTTCTCGCCGAACTCCTTGGTGCCGATCAGGATCGCGGCCGCGCCATCGACAATGCCCGACGAATTGCCGGCGTGATGGACGTGGTTCATCTTCTCGATCTCGGGGTAACGCTGCTGCGCCACGGCGTCGAAGCCCGGCATCGCCTCGCCCTGCATCTTGAACGACGGCTCGAGCGCGGCCAGCGTCTGCATCGTGGTCTGCGGACGCATCAGCTCGTCGTGCGCCAGCAGCTCGAGACCGTTCTGGTCCTTCACCGGCACGATCGACTTCTTGAAGTAGCCGGCATCCCAGGCGGCCTTGGCGCGCTTCTGGCTCTCGACGGCATAGGCATCGACGTCGTCCCGGCTCATGCCGTACTTGGTCGCGATCAGGTCGGCCGAGATGCCCTGCGGCACGAAGTACATCGGCATCGCCACCGCCGGATCGACCGGCCAGGCGCCGCCGTCCGAGCCCATCGGCACGCGGCTCATGCTCTCGACGCCACCGCCAATCGCGGCCTGGCTCTGGCCTGACATGACCTGCGCCGCCGCCATGTTGGTAGCTTCGAGGCCCGAGGCGCAGAAGCGGTTGATCTGCACGCCCGACACGCTCTCGGCATAGCCTGCCATCACCGCGGCGGTGCGCGCGATGTCCGCGCCCTGCTCGCCGATCGGCATGACGCAGCCCAGCACGACATCATCGACGAGATGCGTGTCGAGCTTGTTGCGATCCCGCACCGCCTGCAGCGCCGTCACGGCGAGACGCACCGGGGTCACCTCGTGCAGCGAGCCGTCCTTGCGGCCCTTGCCGCGCGGGGTGCGAACGGCGTCGTAGATATATGCGTCGGTCATGGCGTGTCTCCTTCAACTCGAATTAAAGCGTGCGGCCGATCAGCTCTTTCATGATCTCGTTGGTGCCGCCGTAGATCTTCTGCACCCGGCTGTCGGCGTAGAGCCGCGCGATCGGGTACTCCCACATGTAGCCGTAGCCGCCGAACAGCTGCAGGCATTCGTCCATCACTTCGCACTGCAGCTCGGTGGTCCAGTACTTGGCCATCGCCGCCGTCGGCACATCGAGTTCCTTCTTGAGATGCCGGGCGACGCAATCGTCGACGAAGCTGCGCGCCACCGTCGCCTTGGTCTTCACCTCGGCGAGCTTGAAGCGCGTGTTCTGGAAATCGATGATCGATTTGCCGAAGGCCTTGCGGTCCTTCACGTAGGCGATCGTGTGCTCGAGCGCCGCCTCGATGGCGGCGATTGCCTGGATGGCGATCACGAGCCGCTCCTGTGGCAGCTGCTGCATCAACTGCACGAAGCCCATGCCCGTTCCGGGGCCGAGCAGATGGTCGGCCGGCACGCGCACATTGTCGAAGAACAGCTCCGACGTGTCCTGCGCCTTCATGCCGATCTTCTCGAGGTTGCGGCCGCGCTTGAAGCCTTCGCTCTTGGTCTCGACGGCGATCAGCGACGTGCCCTTGGCGCCGAGCTTGGGATCGGTCTTGGCGACCACGACCACCAGATCGGCGAGCTGGCCGTTGCTGATGAAGGTCTTGGAACCGTTGATCACCCAGTGATTGCCATCCATCACGGCGCTGGTCTTCACCGACTGCAAGTCCGAGCCCGTGCCCGGCTCGGTCATGGCGATCGCCGTGACCAGTTCGCCCGAGCAGGCCTTGGGGATCCATTTCTTCTTCTGCTCTTCGGTGCCGTAGTGCAGCAGATAGGGCACAACGATGTCGTTGTGCAGCGAGAAGGCCGGACCGGAGGCGATGGCGCGGCCCTGCTCCTCGATCAGGATCGCGCTGTAGAGGAAGTCGGCGCCGGCGCCGCCATACTCTTCCGGCATGGTCATGCCGAGCAGCCCCTGCTCGCCCGCCTTGCGCCATAGCTCGCGGGGAACAATGCCCTCTTCCTCCCACTTCATGTGGAAGGGCGTGACTTCCTTCTCGAAGAACCGCCGGCAGGTGTCGCGGAACATGTTGTGTTCGGGCGTGTAGAGCGCTGCCAATGCGGTCACGAGCGATGTCCTCCGGGCTGTCGTTTCTTGTTTGGAAGCCCCGACTTTGGGCCTCCGGCTGGTCCTTCGCCAGTGACGGTTAGATAGTTTCCCTTTACGTAAACGTCAATCTCGAACATGGAAGCCTTCCAGAATGTGTAGGTTTGTCCTGATTTTTTGTTTTTGCCGGCCCGAGCGCCAGCAAGTCTGGCCTTCATAGTGTAGGCCCTCCGCGCTTCCTGGCTGATTCTGCTCAATGGATCGTCACGGCAACGCCCCGGCCGCGAACAGCCCAGCGGCGACCCGGTTCGCCATCGGGCGGGTGAAGTGAGCCGTGTCCCACGCCGACAGTTCGTCGCTGCCGGGCGCCCCTGTCGGGCAACCCTCCGCCGTGCACAGCAGGTCGAGGAGCGAGACGTAGGTCACGCCGTGGCGCGCGGCGACCTCGCGCCAGTAGGCGTCGATCGACGGTGTGGCGCTCGCCAGGCCAAAGGTCATGCGCTCGGGCCGCTCCTGCTGCTCAGGGTGATTGACGAGGTAAGAGACAAGCAGCCGCGGCAAGGCGAGGTTCCAGCGTGGCGCAGGGCCGAGCATGACGATCTTTTTCACGCCAGCCGCCTGGATGTCCGCCAGCGTCCTCTCGAAGGATTCGGTGAGGTCGGGCCCGCCGGGCGGCGTGCTGTAGTCCGGCCACGAGGCGAAGAGCAGCACCGTATCGGGTTTCAGGCGCCGCACCTCGTCCAGCACGAAGGCGTTGCTCTTGATGCAATTGACGTGGCTCAGCCCCAAGACCGGGGGACAGGAGCTGCGCACCATCTCGAGCAGGTCGACATCCGGAGGGGCTGCCTGGCGCAGGCCGGGATAGAGCGCGCCGGCGTGCGAATCACCCCACAGCAGGATCGTCCGCGCATCCGGGCGTGCCTGCCAGCACTCCTTGGCGAAGCCGTCATAGGGATCGGTCTCGCTCAGCCAGCATTCGCCAAGCCGCGCGCCCGAACGGAAGTTGTAGTGATAGTCGGCGAGAGCACGGACGCGCTCGGGGAAGCGCGTGGCGACACCATCGAGCCGGTAGGTCATCAACGCCGCCAGGCCGACCGCCACCAGGATCGAGGCAAGCGCGACCGCCTTTAGCACAAGCGCGCCCGGTGCCCTCACCGGGCGCTCGACCAGCCGCCAAGTCACCCAAGCCAGCACGAAGCTCGCCGCCAGCAACAGCACACGCAGGCCGGTCGAATCCTCAACACCGGTCACGTGGGCGAAGGAGAGCAGCGGCCAGTGCCAGAGATAGAGCGGGTAGCTGATCAGCCCGATGCCGACGAGTACCGGCTGAGCCAGCACGCGCCGATTGACCCAGCCGTCAGGCGTTGCGATGAGCAGTGCCGTTCCGACGACCGGCAGAGCCGCCCAATAGCCGGGAAAGAGCGTGTAACGATCGAAGCCCGCGATGGCGATGGCGATCAACGCAAGGCCGATCCACGACAGCCACGCCGGACGACGGCCAGGACGCATCTGCATGAGCAAGGCGCCGGCGAGCAGCTCCCAGATGCGCGTCGCCGGCGAATAGAAGGCTGCAATGCGATCGATATGGACCTCTATGGCGCTCCAACCGAACGACAGGACGATGATCGCCACTGTCAGGCCGAACAGGTTGAAGCGCCGCCGCCATGCGAGCCACAGCACGAGCGGCCAGACGAGGTAGAATTGTTCCTCGATGCCGAGCGACCAGAGATGCAGCAGCGGCTTGCTCTCGGCGACGCCGTCGAAATAGGACGATTCGTTCCAGAACTCGAAGTTCGCCACGAAGGCGACCGAGGCCATGATCTGGCGGCAGAGCTGCATCAGCTCCCGCGGCAGAAGCTCGAACCAGCCGAAGATCGCGCAGGCGATCAGCACGACCGCGAGTGCCGGCACGATGCGCCTGATGCGCCGCGCATAGAACCAGCCGAAGCCGAAGGTCCCTTGCTCCAGCGCCTCGAGCAAAATGCCCGTGATCAGATAGCCCGAGATGACGAAGAAGATATCGACGCCGACGAAACCGCCGCCCACGGTGCGGGGAAAGGCGTGGAAGGCAAGCACGGCCAGCACGGCAATCGCACGCAGGCCATCGATGTCGGAACGGTAGTCGGTACGCTTCGTCGTCACACCGGCACGATACACCGCGGCACTAGCCGCGTACGACACACCTGAAGCCGACATGGCTGGTCGAGGTGTCGATCGGCTCGGCATGACGCGCAGCCGGCCGATAACGCCGGCAGTAGCTCGGCGCGCACAGATGCGAGCCGCCCTTCAGCACCTTGCGCGGGATGCGGACGTTGGGCAGGCGCGGATCGTAGCTGCCCTCCATCGGCGCGCCGCGTGGATTCTCGGGAATGCAGCAGGCCTTGGCGACGTCCGCCTCATGGCGGGCGGAATACCAGTCGGCCGTCCATTCCCAGACATTGCCGATCATGTCGTAGACGCCGTAGCCGTTGGGCGTGAAGGCATGCACCGGTGACGTGCGCGCCCAACCGTCAGTGCGGTCGTTGTCGATTGGAAAGTTACCTTGCCAGGTGTTCGCCATGTGCTTGCCGGCCGGCGTGAACTCATCACCCCAGGCGAACTCCGCGCCATCGAGCCCGCCACGCGCAGCGAACTCCCACTCCGCTTCCGTCGGCAGCTCCTTGCCGAGCCATTTGGCATAGGCCTCAGCATCCTTGTAGGCGACCTGCACCACGGGATGATCGTCTAGGCCGCCGATATGGCTGCCCTTGCCGTAGGGGCGCCGCCAGTTGGCGCCGAACGTGAAGTTCCACCACTGACTCCAGTCCGTAAGCCCCTCAACCTTGCGCGGCGGCGTGAAGACGAGCCCGCCCGCCTTGAGCAAGTGAGGTTTGGCGCCGGGATAGTCCTTTGGATCGGGATCGATCTCGGCCCAGCTTACATAGCCGGTTTCCTGAACGAACCTGCGGAACTGGGCGTTGGTGACCGGTGTGGCGTCGATCCGGAACGGATCGACCGTAACGCGATGAACCGGCGCTTCCTCCGGGTAGTGTTTGTCCGAGCCCATGCGGAACGTCCCGCCCGGGATTCGGATCATGTCGATGAGGGCGCTATCGGTCATCATTGCTCGATAAAAAATCCCGGAGGGATCGCTCCCTCCGGGATATTGTGCCTTTGCCGGCCTACTGACCAGCCTGGCCCTTGATCACCTCGTCGATCTTCCTCTTCACCGCTTCTAGGTTGAAGGAGGCCGGATCCTGCATCGGCGGGTAGTCGACGGCAGTCGACGCCAGTTTCGCAACCGCCTGCTGGACCAGAACGAAGCGCCAGAACTCGCGGGCAAAGAAGTCGTTGCCATAACCGAACGACCCGGTATTTGGCGTCTCTCCACGAATCATAGGCGTCCGCTCGAACGGATCCTGCCGAAGGTTGACCATCCCGGGCATGTCCGTGGTGACCTTCTCACCGGGCCATCCATACGGTTGCTGGTAGAACGTGAACTTGAAGTCGTCATAACGAAGCGCACCCAAGGTCGCGCCGCCGAAGTAGAACACCTCGTGCCGCTTGGACGGGCCCTTGCCGGTAAGCAGATCCATCTGGTTGTAGCCATCGAGATGGTTCTTGTAGGTGCGGTCACCGAGCTTGACGCCCTTCAGGAGCTGATCGGTGATGTCGGGATTGCCCGCCGCTGCGGTCAGCGTTGGGAACCAGTCGAGGCCGGAGAAGATACCGTTCTCGACCGAACCCGGCTTGATCTTGCCCGGCCAGCGGATGATGGCCGGCACACGGAAGCCGCCTTCACCGACCGTGCCCTTGGTGGCCTTGAACGGCGTCATGCGCCATCCGGCCAGGTGAACACCTCGGCGCCGTTGTCGGTCGTGAAGATGACGATCGTGTTGTCAGCCTCGCCGATGTCGTCGAGGTGCTTCATCAACGCGCCGATGTTGTCGTCCATCTGCGCCATGCCGGCTTCCTCGAGACCGTAGCCACTCTGGCTGTTCTGCATCGCGCCGTATTTCTTCGACAGGAACGTCCAGACGTGCATGCGCGTCGTGTTGTGCCACACGAAGAACGGCTTGTTGTCCTTCTTGGCCTTGTCCATGAAGTCGCTCGATGCCTTGACCAGTACCTCGTCGAACGTCGTCATGTCGTACTTGGCCTTCAGGAATGGAAGGTCGTGCATGTTCTGCACGTTGGACATGTCCGGGAACGGCGGCAGGGGCCCCTCGTCGATGATGCGCTGCTTGCCGACCTTACCCCAGCGCGGCATCACGGTCGGATCGTCGGTTTCGGTCGCGTAGCTGTGGATGAGACTACGCGGGCCGAACTTGTTGTAGAAGTCCTGGTCGGTTGGGAACGAATACCAGTAAGGATCCGACATCGCGTCGAGGTGGTAGAGGTATCCGAAGAACTCGTCGAAGCCGTGCAGCGTCGGCAGGTACTTATTCAGATCGCCCAGGTGATTCTTGCCGAACTGACCGGTCTCATAGCCTTGCGCCTTGAGCGCGCTCGCGAGCGTGGCCGCTTCCATGGGAATGCCAACGTCGGCACCGGCCTGGCCCACTGTCGTCAGTCCGGTGCGCAGCGGAATCTCGCCAGTGATGAAGTTTGCACGACCTGCCGTGCAACTCGCTTCGGCATAGTAGTCGGTGAACATCATGCCTTGCGATGCAAGCTTGTCCAGATTCGGCGTCTTGCCCGCCATGATGCCGCGATTGTAGGCGCCGATGTTGAACCAGCCGACGTCGTCACCCATGATCACGAGAATGTTGGGAGGACGTTGAGCCGGTGCCGGTGCCTGGGCGAAGGCCGGCGTGGCTGTTGCGATTCCGACCGCGAAAGTCGACGCAAGAAGTCTTGATAAGAACGATTGTCGCTTAGTGCCGTCCGGTGCACTCATCTCTCTTCCCCTGTACCAAGCAAGGCTGGTGCGGGTTGCTACCGAGCCGACGTTAACTTCTGCCCTCGGTCCGCCGGCCACTATGCAGATTCGGCAGATGTGCGCAGCAAGCAGTGGGTGGCGTTTCACCACTGTTCAACGGATCGTTACAATTTGCGGTCCAACGCCCTTTCGCTTGCGACTTTCGGTTGCGGCCTCCAGAATTGGTGAATTCGGAATGAAGCCCAGGGGAGTGGGCGAAATGCCGAGATGCCAGATTCTTCCTTTCACCGATCCCTATGCCTATCAGTTGGCCATCAGGGCGGGACGATTTGAAGTGCAGCTTCAGGAACGCGGATCTTTTCGCGCCGGGCTGACGGTTATCGATCTCGATCGGCTGTGGATGCAGAGGTTGAGCGGCAACCTCGCTTGGTCAATGCGCTTCGACAACGACGGCAGTCGAATTCCTTTGGCCTTCCTTGCCGGCGACAATGATCCGCCCTTGCGGCACAACGCGACGGAAATTGGATCGGGCCACATCGTCCTCTGCACGAAAGGCGTCGGTCGGACCTGGACCAAGACAGCCAGCGAGATCTCGGCCCTGTCGCTATCGGCCGCCGGGTTGGCGCAAGCGACGGAAGCGATGCTCGGCCGCCCGTTCCCTCTTCCGCAGGACACCACGATCTATCACGTCCCTGGGACCGCCTTGTCTCGACTCAGGAAGCTGCACGAGGCGACAGTCCAGCTCGCAAGCGCCGCGCCCGGCATGCTCGTGAAGCCGACGGTCGCCAAAGCCGTCGAACACGAACTGGTCCACGCCATGATCGGCTGCCTCGTCACGGCGTCGCCAGTCCAGGGCGCGAGAAGCAGCAGGCCGCATTCCCAGATCGTTGCCCGCTTCGAGGACTTCCTGGCGTCGCGGCAGCGCGAACCATTGTACCTCGCGGAAATATGTGCCGCGATCGGCGTCTCGCAGAGGACGCTGCATTCCTGTTGCCAGGAGCATTACGGCGTCGGCCCCATGCGATATCTGTGGCTGCGGCGGATGAACCTGGCACATCGTGCGCTTCTCAGAGCCGGAGCGGCGCAGAGCACCGTCACCGAAATCGCGACGGACCACGGCTTCTGGGAACTCGGCCGATTCTCCGTCGACTATCGCGCGCTCTTCGGCGAGCCGCCTTCGGCCACCCTGCAGCGGCCGCCCGAGGAAAAATTTCGCCGAATGGCGTGGCACTGAGCGGTCTTTTTCCGATTCCGCATAGCCCGGCGTAATCCGGCTTTCATACTTCGGCCCTTCCGGCGAGAAAGCCCACTGCCTGCGCGGGCAGACGGGAGCTCGCGTGTCGAGGCGAAGGCCGATGATTGGCTGTGGCACCCAGACCTTCACCGATCCGGATGACTTTCGGGCGCATACGCCGGGCTTCGAAATAGCGCTCGTCCTGACCGGACCCGATCCTTTCAGAACGCGCGTCGCATGGGCCGCTTTGCCCTGCCTGCGCGTGTCGACCATCGAAGAACGCGCGGCCCGGACCGGCTTCATGTCGCTGCCGAGCGCCATCGTCTGCATCTCGTTCCTCGTGCGCGGCAATTCCCCGGCTTATTGCAATGGCGTACCGCTCAACCGCGGCGATGTCGTGTTGCATGCGCCGGGCGAGCGCTTCCATCAGCGCGCGACCGGCCCTTTTCGCTGGGGCCTCATCGCCCTGCCTGCATCCGACCTCGACGCCTATGGCGCTGCACTGCTCGGCGACCGCCTCGCGCTGCCCCATGGTCCTGCGATCCTCCGGCTACCCAAGGCCATCGCGCCCACTCTTCTGCGGCTGCATCGCGAGACTTGCCGCCTAGCCGAGGAGCGGCCCGAGCTGGTTGCGCATCGCGAAGTCGCACGGGCGTTGGAGCAGGACCTCGTCGCGATCCTGGTCGACGGTCTCTCGTCGGCCGAAATCGTGGACCATGCCACGACGCGGCGACGGCACGCGTCGATCATGGCGCGCTTCGAGGACGTGCTGGCACACCAGCCCGGCCGGCCCCTTTCGACGCCCGAACTCGCGCGCGCGGCCGGTGTCTCTGAGCGCACCTTGCGCCTCTGTTGTTCGGCCTTTCTCGGCCGCAGCCCGGCCAGCTACGCGCGGCTGCGCCGTCTGAACCTCGTGCGTTCGGCGTTGGCGCACGGAGCCGCCCCGGCGACGAGCATCGCCACCATTGCCCGCGAGCACGGCTTCTCCGAACCGGGACGTTTTTCGACCGCTTATCGCTCCGTGTTCGGCGAAACACCGTCGACGACGCTCCGCCGCAGCCGGCCGCGGTAAGCCGATCGACACTTGCCGATATTGCATAGCATCGGACAGGCCATCCGTGGTTTTCTACCCGTAATGCGTAGAGTATCAGGACGGCTGCTTCCAGCGATGGTGACGCGCGTTGCGCTTGCCATCGTTTGTTTTCTGCTTCTGAACGCAGGCCCCGGCTTCGCGCAGGACAAACCACCAGCCGATCCCGAACCATGGCGGTTCAACGGAGTGCTCTACGGCTGGGCAATCAACATCAGCGGCACTGTCGGCGTCCGCAACCAGCAAATAGACACCAGCGCCTCCATCCTCGATCTGATCCAGAAGAGCAATTCACTGGGCGCCTTCATGGGCTACTTCGAAGCCGACAAGGGCCGCGTCGGCTTCTTTACCGATCTCGTCTACGCAAACCTGGGCTTTGGCGGTTCGACGCTCAACTATCGCAATCCGTTGCCGGGGTTGCGGCTGACGCTCACCACCCAGCAGGCCCTCACCTATCAGATGTTCATCGCCGAGATGGGCGGCGTCTACGAGCTCTATCACTGGCCGGGCACGGAGGCATCCTTCACGGCGCTCGATGCGTTGGTCGGCTTTCGCTACTGGAACATGTCCGTCGATGCCTCGTTCGACGCCCAGCTCAATGCCAATATCCCGAGCGTCGGCTTCGACCGCAGCCTCGGCCTGGCGATCGCGCGAGCGGACACGATCCAGTGGGTCGATCCGCTCGTCGGATTCCGGCTCCGCCACCAGCTCACACCCAACCAGAGCTTCTTCGTGAGCGGCGACATCGGTGGCTTCGGTCTCGGCAGCTCGCTGACGTGGCAAGCGGTGGGCGCCTACTCCTACGCCTGGCAGTTCACCGGCTATCAGATCGCCCTGGCGCTCGGCTTTCGCGCCCTGGGCGTCGACTACAGCGTCCCAGGTGGCGCCAACGGCTTCAACCTCAACGAGACGATGTATGGACCGATCATCGGCGTGAGTTTCCGCTGGTGATCGACTCCGCTCAGCCGACCATGAGCGGATCGGGACCGTAGGTGTTGGGACCGGTGGTACCCTTCAGAAAGCCCACTTCGATCAGGTACCAGATGTTCAGGATCGGAATGAAGCTCAACAGCACGAACCAGCCCGTGCGATTGCGATCGTGGCAGCGCTTCACGGAGACAGCCAGACCGATCCAAAGCAGCAGGACATAGACGATCGCGGCGATGAGGCTGCCGACCGCACCGACCTGCTCCAATGCGACGGTCGGATCGGTTGTCGTGGCCATCTCGCCGAACAGGGCGCCGAAGACGATGCCCATGACGACACTCGAGCCGACCGCAACCAGCTAGAACTTCGCGCGGTTCACACGCCCGGCGAAGCTGAACAACAGAGCTTGCTTCCTCGCACGCATTGCGCGTGCCTGCGTGATGTGCGCTCGTCACTCCGGTGTGGTCGCGCTCATGCCGAGCATGGCACGGCGGCGCAGCCACTGGCTGGGACGATAGCGGTCGTCGCCGGTGATGGCCTGGAGCTGCATCAGGATCTCGTGGCAGTCCTTGACGCCCAGCCAATCGGCGAGCGCGAGGGGGCCGCGCGGATAGTTGAGGCCGAGCGTCATCGCCGTATCGACATCGGCGGCCGAGGCGATGCCGATCATGGCCATCTCGCAGCCGAGATTGGCGATCATCGCGACCATGCGCTGGGCGATGAAACCGGGCGAGTCCTTGATCAGCGTCACCTTGGCGCCCGACTTGGCGAGCATTGCGGCCGCCGCGTCACGCACCAGCGGATCGGCATTGGGCGCCGTCATGATGGTGATCCTCTTGGCCGTATCGCCCGTCACGTCGACGGCGACGGTGCGTTTGGGGTCGAGGTTGCGCTCGACGACCTCGGTCGTGCAGTCCTTGCCCACGGGCGCGATCAGGATCGGGCTCTTGCCGTCGTCGACGGCGAGCGTCTTGGCCCCAGCCGCCACGACCAGCGCCACCAGTTTCTCGTTGTGGCTGTCCATGACGACCGCCGCGCCCGCCGGCGCGACCGACGGCAGGTGATCGGCGCCAGGGTCCTTCTTGTTGCCCTTGTCGTAGTCGTACCAGCCGCTGCCGGTCTTGCGGCCGAGCTTGCCCGCCGCATAGAGGCTCTCGTGGTAGGGGCTCGGCGTCATGCGCCGATCATGGAAGAAGCCCTGATAGATGATGTTGCGGGCCGGGAAATTCACGTCGATACCCGTGAGATCCATCAGCTCGAACGGTCCCATACGGAAGCCGCAGGAGTCCCGCATCACGGCGTCCACCTGGCTCACCGAAGCGCGGCCTTCCTGATAGATGCGCAGCCCCTCGGTGCCGATCGCCGTCCCACCGAGATTCACCAGGAAGCCCGGCGTATCGCCGACGACCACGGGCACGCGAGTCTGGCGCTTGCCCAGCGCCACCATGGCGTCGACCACCCATTGCGCCGTATCGGCGGCGCGGATCACCTCGACCAGCTTCATCAGCGGCACGGGATTGAAATAGTGCATGCCGCAGACGCGCTCGCGGTGCTTCAGCGCGCGGGCGATGGAGGAGATGCGGATCGACGAGGTGTTGGAGGCGATGATCGTCTCAGGCGACACGACCGCCTCGAGCTCGCCGAACAGCTTCTGCTTCACCTCGAGGTTCTCGAACACGGCCTCGACCACGACATTGCAGCCCTTGAGGTCTTCGAGCTTGTCGGCGACGCCAAGATTGGTGTCCGTCTTGGCAACGTCGGCATCGGTCAGACGGCCCTTCGCAACCAGCCCCTTCAAAGTTTCCAGGATCGCGGCCTTGGCCTTCGCGGCTCCGCCGGCGGCGGCGTCAAACATGATCGCCTTCATGCCGCCCTGAGCAGTCACCTGCGCGATGCCGCGCCCCATGGCGCCCGTGCCGACGATGCCGACGGTGAGATCGGCGCGGTTGATGTCGAGACTCATTTTAACTCCTGTCGCTTACTTGTTCGCAAACCCAGCGGACTTCAGGCTGCCGGTGACTTCTTCCAGCGCGGTTGGATCCTCGATCGTAGCCGGCATGGTCCAAGGCTGGTTGTCGGCGATCTTCTGCATGGTGCCACGCAGGATCTTGCCCGAGCGCGTCTTCGGCAGCCGCGGCACGATCAGCGCCTGCTTGAAGAAGGCGACCGGCCCGATCTTGTCGCGCACCATCTGGACGACCTCGCCCGCGATCTGCTCTGTTGGCTGGTTGACGCCCGCCTTCAGCACCAGGAAGCCAAGCGGCACCTGCCCCTTCAACTCGTCGGCCACGCCCACGCAGGCGCATTCGGCGACCGCGTCGTGCGAGGCGAGCACCTCCTCGATCTGTCCGGTCGACAGGCGATGGCCGGCCACGTTGATGACGTCGTCCACCCTCGTCATGACCGAAACGTAGCCGTCGACGTCGATGTATCCCGCGTCGCCCGTTTTGTAGTAGCCAGGGAACTCGCTCATGTAGGCCTGCCGGTAGCGATCGTCAGCGTTCCACAGGGTCGGGAACGTGCCCGGCGGCAGGGGCAGCCTGGCCGCGAGCGCGCCGACTTCGCCCGCCTTCATGCGATGGCCCTGATCGTCCAGCACCTGCATGTCCCATCCCGGCGCCGGCACCGAGCACGAGCCCGGCTTGATCGGCATCAGGTCGAGCCCCACGAAGTTGCCGCAGATCACCCAGCCCGTCTCCGTCTGCCACCAGTGATCGATGACCGGCACCCCGAGGAGCTTCTGCGCCCACTCCACCGTCGGCGGATCGCCGCGTTCGCCGGCGAGGAAGAGCGTGCGGAACTTCGAGAGGTCGTACTTCCTCAGGAGCTTGCCGTCCGGGTCCTCGCGCTTGATGGCGCGGAAGGCGGTGGGTGCGGTAAAGAGCGCGACGGCTTTGTGCTCGGAGATCACGCGCCAGAAGGCGCCGGCATCGGGCGTGCCGACCGGCTTGCCTTCGTAGAGGATCGAGGTCGCGCCATACATCAGCGGGCCGTAGACGATGTAGCTGTGGCCCACGACCCAGCCGATGTCCGAGGCGCACCAATAGACTTCGCCGGGCTCGATGCCATAGAGGTTCTTCATCGACCAATAGAGCGCCACGCAATAGCCGCCCGTGTCGCGCACGACACCCTTGGGGAAGCCAGTCGTGCCCGACGTGTAGAGGATGTAGAGCGGATCGGTCGACAGCACCGGCACGCACGGATGCGGCTTCGCGCCCTTCACTGTCTCGTTCCAGTCGAGATCGCGCCCAGCGATCATCGTTGCCCCGCCTTGCGGACGCTGGAACAGGATGACCTTCGGCACCTTGTGCTTCGCCATCTCGATCGCCTGATCGAGCAATGGCTTGTATTGCACGATGCGGTTCGGCTCGACGCCGCACGATGCCGTCAGCATCAGCTTGGGGGCGCAATCATCGATGCGGCTGGCCAGCTCCTTCGCTGCAAATCCGCCGAACACGACCGAATGCACCGCGCCCAGCCGCGCGCAGGCGAGCATCGCCATCACCGCCTCGGGGATCATCGGCATGTAGATGATGACCCTGTCGCCCTTGGCCACGCCCTGCGCCGCGATCATGCCGGCGATCTCGGCGACCCGGTCGCGCATCTCTCGATAGGTGAGCTTCTGCTGCGAACCGGTAACCGGTGAATCGTAGATCAGCGCGAGTTGCTCGGCGCGGCCGCGCTCGACATGACGATCGAGCGCGTTGTAGCAGGCGTTGAGCTCACCGTCCTCGAACCAGCGATAGAACGGCGGATTGGAACCGTCGAGCACCCGCGACCAGCGCTTGCTCCAGTCGATCTTCTCCGCCTGTTCGGCCCAGAAACCTTCGGGGTCTTTCAGCGAACGCGCATGCAGGGCGCGATATGTGTCGCCGACCGCCATCGTCATCCTCCCATTTCAGCGCACCTTAAATATCGGCGCTGCCGGAAACAAATGGGGACTGCGGCAGCCCGCCCTTCGGCACTATTGACCTGCAATCGGAATCCCGGAGTCCCTCACCAGCTTGGCGTTGGTCGTGATCTCCTTCTTGATCCGGGCATCGAAGGCGCGCGGCTCCATAAGGTCGGGCTCGGCGCCGAGCTGGGCGAAGCTTTCCTTCACCTTGGGATTGGCGAAGGCCTTCCTGGTCTCGGCATAGAGGCGGTCGACGATCTCGCGCGGCGTCTCGGCGGGAACGAACATCCCGACCCAGAAATCGTAGTCGGAGTCCGGCACGCCCAGCTCGACGGTCGTCGGCAGGCCAGGCATCGCGGCGGCACGCCGGGAACTGCCCATGCCGAGGGCCAGCACACGCTTCTCGCGGATCATCGGCAGGCAGACGTTCACCGGGCAGAAATAATAGTCCACCCGTCCGGCCAGCACCTCGTTCAGCGCCTCGGGCGTCCCTTTGAACGGCACGTGGACGGCGTCGATGCCCGCGCCGACGCGGAACCGCTCGGCATTGAGCTGGTTGGCGGTGCCGACGCCCGCCGAAGCATAGTTGAGCACGCCGGGCTTGGCCTTGGCAGCCGCGATCAGCTCCTGCACCGAGTTGATGCCCTTCGAGGGCGAGATCACCAGCGCCTGCGGCAGCAGCGCGAGCGGCGTCACGCCCGCAAGATCGTGCAATGTGTCGTAGGGCGCATTGGGATAAGTGATTGGCGTGATCGTATAGGACGAGGACTGGACCAGGATCGTGTAGCCGTCGGGCTTGGCCCGCGCGACAGCGCCGACGCCGATCGTGCCGCCCGCGCCAGGCTTGTTGTCGACGATGAAGGGCTGCCCGAGCTGGTCGGCGAGTTGTGCCGCCACCGTGCGCGCCATGACGTCGGTCGCACTGCCCGCCGTCAACGGCACGATCACATGTACCGGCTTGTCGGGCCATGTCTGCGCCTGGACATCGCCGCCCAAAACCGCGATAGCCAGGAGGCTCCACAGGATTGTTCGTCTCATGAGCCAACTATCGCCCTATCGCGATTGGCGGCAAGCGCCTCTTATGTGAAAGTGCCGCTCTCGCGTGAGCAATCGGGAAACGGCAATGGCGAAGGCGAAAGCAAAGGTCCGGGCGAAGAAGAAGGTTGTGAAGGCGAAGAAGCCCACCGTGAAGAAGGCCGCGAAGAAGAAGATCGCGGCCAAGAAAGCCGCCGCACCGAAGCCGGTCTCCCGCCCCTCTCTCCGGCGTTCCGTGAAGAGCCGTTCGGTCGCCCGCATGCCGGCGCCGCGGCCCGTGCCGCACAAGGCCGCCGTCGCGGCGCACAACATCTACGAGCGCGATCTCGACAAGAACACGGCGAACTTCGCCATGCTGACACCGCTGCAGTTCCTCGAGCGCAGCGCCAGCGTCTATCCCGACCATCTCGCTCTGATCCATGGCTCCCGCCGCCAGACCTGGGCGGAGACTTACGCGCGTTGCCGGCAGCTCGCTTCGGCGCTGGAGAAGGTCGGCATCGGAGTCGGCGATACCGTCGCGATCATGGCACCGAACATTCCCGAGATGTACGAGGCGCATTTCGGCGTGCCGATGACCGGCGGCGTGCTGAATTCGCTGAACACGCGCCTCGACGCGGCGATGATCGCCTTCATCCTCGATCATAGCGAGACCAAGGTGCTGCTGGTCGACCGGGAGTTCCACAAGGTCGTGACCGAGGCGCTGGCGACGGCCAAGGTCCAGCCGCTGGTCGTCGACATCGACGACCCGCAATGCACCGACAAGGCACAGATCGGCGACACGACCTACGAGGAATTCATCGCCACCGGCGACGAGGACTATGCCTGGAGCTATCCCGCCGACGAATGGAATGCCATCTCGCTCAACTATACGTCGGGCACGACGGGCAACCCGAAGGGCGTCGTCTATCATCATCGCGGCGCTACCCTCTCGGCCTACGGCAACGCCACGCAATGGGCGATGGGCCTGCACCCGGTCTATCTGTGGACCCTGCCGATGTTCCATTGCAACGGCTGGTGCTTCCCCTGGACGCTGGCACTGGTGAGCGGCACATCGGTCTGCCTGCGGCGCGCCAACGCCCAGACCATCTACGAGTCGCTGGCCGAGCATGACGTCACACACATGTGCGGCGCACCGATCATCATGCAGTTCATCATCGCGGCATCGCCCGCCGAGCGTCGGCCGCTGAAGCGCATGGTCGAGTTCATGACGGCGGCTGCGCCACCGCCGGCCGCCGTGCTCGAGGCGCTGGAGAAGGAGAATTTCCGCGTCACCCACGTCTACGGCCTCACCGAGGTCTATGGTCCGGCGACGATCTGCTCCTGGCATCAGGATTGGGACTCGCTGCCGTCGCACAAGCGTGCCGAGCTCAAGGCGCGGCAAGGTGTGCGCTACGCAGCTGAGGACGGGCTTGCGGTGATGGATCCCACGACCATGAAGGAGATGCCGCGTGACGGCGCGACCATGGGCGAGGTGATGATTCGCGGCAACCTCGTGATGAAGGGCTACCTGAAGAACCCCAAGGCCACGAAGGACGCCTTCGAGGGTGGCTGGTTCCATTCAGGCGATCTGGGTGTGATGCATCCCGACGGCTATATCGAGCTACGCGACCGCTCCAAGGACATCATCATCTCGGGCGGCGAGAACATCTCGACCATCGAGGTCGAAGGCGTGCTGATGGCCCATCCCGCCGTCGCCAATGTCGCCGTCGTCGCCAAGCCCGACGAGAAATGGGGCGAGACGCCCTGCGCCTTCGTCGTGCTGAAGCCTGGCGCCGCGGCCACGGCCGAGGAACTGATCGCCCACTGCCGCGCCCATCTCGCGAGCTTCAAGAGCCCGCGCTACATCGTGTTCCGCGACCTACCCATGACCTCCACAGGCAAGGTGCAGAAATTCGTGCTGCGCGAGTGGGCGAAGACCGCTTGATGTCGGGTTAAATTCCTCGCAAGCACTCGGGATGACGGCCACGGACCGTCACCATCGCCGCGCCACAATCAACCCGCTATTGTCGGCTGCGAAAATGGCCGGCGAGAACACGCTCATCGTGACGACACGCAGCGGCGTGCGCCCTTTGGGGGTGCGCGGCGAGCCGTTGCACAATGCCGCCAGTCAGCTCCGCCGCGTGATCCAGCGGCGGCTGGGTCGTCCCGCGGCAGACCTTCTGGCTGACCCTCAGCTTCACGAGGATGGTCACTCCATCGACTGGTACGCCGAGGGTACGGGCGAGGTGCGCCGTGTGGTTGATCTGCCGGCAGCGCAACGCATCGCCGCGCTTGCCAAGGTCGATATGGGGCTGGCCGACATCGCGCGCCTCGGCGAGGCGCTTGCCAAGGCCGGCCATGGCGAAGACAGCGGCGTGGTCGGCCGCTCCCTGCAGCTCGCGGCCAGGCGGCCGGCGGAATCCTTCGTGTTCCTGCTGGGCGACAAGCCGGTCGTCGTCTGCTGGGGCTACGAGAAAGAGGACGCCGCGGCCCTGCTGCCGCCCAATCTGCCGAAGGCTCCCGTCCCTCAGCCATCGCCCGTCCTGGCAGCACCCGCCCTCGCGGCGCCGGCCGTGCTGCCGATCACGTCAGCGGCAGCGCCGGTCGCTTCGATCCCGTGGTTCCGTTCGATGCTGCTGGCGCTGCCGCTGCTCGCGCTGCTTCTCGGCGCGGCATGGCTGATGCGCGACCACCTGGCGGCCGATCCTGCTCTCTCCATGACCACACGCGAAGGTCCGCCTGCTCCGTCGGCACCACCGGCTCCGCCCGATCCGTTACCGGTGCTCAGGGCCTCGTTGTCGGATGAAGGCGCACGCGGCAAGGCGCTGAAGATCGAGATGGCAGCCATCGAGAACGAGCTCAGGAAGCGCGTCAGTGACTGCAAGCCGGAGCCGCCACCGCCCAAGCCCGAACCGCCGAAGGAAGCGCCCAAGCCACCGCAGGTCGCCAAGGCCGTGCCGCCGCCGCAACCCGCACCTCGACCGGTGCCGCCGCAACAACCGTGGGACGGCCGTCTGCGACTGCCACGCGGTCCGACCAACGACTATTCATTCCTGGCCGGCTGCTGGCGCAGCGATCCGTTCCGCCACGAACTTTCGCAGATGCGACCCGGTGTCTCATCTTATTGCTTCGATCGGAGCGGCTATGGACAGCTGGAATGGCGGCGTGGTGGCACGGCTTGCCGTACAAGCGCACGGGCGCAGTATGACGGCGCGACGCTTCGCCTGCGCGACAACGATACGACCTGCAACGATGGCTCGCATTGGTACGCCGACCAGCTCGTCTGCCAGCGAGGCGCGGACGACATCGCGCAATGCAGCGGCAACTCGCGTGGCGCGTTCGGCCCCACGTCGTGGTCCGTCAACATGCACAAAATCAGATGAGGGAAATCGCCGCGAAGGGGGACGGTACCCCGTCCATCCTTCTCGACGGTTTGTCGGTCAGTGCGTCGTCTCTCGGGAGATCAACCGGGAGATCTCATCCTTGATCTGGAGTTTTCGTTTCTTGAGACTGCAGATCGTGTCGTCGTCGGGCTGGGGCCGCGCGTTTTCCTGAACGATCGCTTGTTCGAGGGAAGCGTGCTTGGCCTTCAACGCTTCGATATGGTCCACTGCGCTCATTTGCGACCTCCGAGCTGGTTGCGGACGACAAAACTGTGACTCTGACTTCGGTACGAGTCACGACAAATCAAGTGTCCTCCTTCGCTGTGCATAACTCTGCAGGATGGTCAGCATGGTTGACCGAAAACAACGGAAGGTGCGGCTGCTCGTGGGAATTTCCGGTGTATCGGGCGTAACTTACGGCGTGCGTCCGCTCGAGGCGATGCGGATGCAGCCCATCGACACGCATCTCCTCATGTGACGCGCACAGCCGAAATCGCGCTCGCCCACGAAACCAGATTGAAGGTCAGCGACGTTCGGCGGCTCGCGGATGTGGCATATAAAATAGACGATCTCGCGACCGCGAACTCAAGCGGGTCGTACCGGTCGATCGGAATGATCATGGCCCCCGCTCTATGCGCAGCCTCGGCGAGATGGCCCATGGCATCACCAGCAATCTGCTGACACGAGCCGCCGACGTCGCATTCGAGGAACGCCGTCGATTGGTTTTAGTTGCACCCTAGACGCCGCTTCATGCGATTCATCTACGCAACATGGCGACGCTCGCCGACATAGGCGTCATCATCGCCCCGCCGGTGCCCGACCTCGACACCGGCAAGATAAAGCGCTCGCGATAAATCAGAGGCCGACGGCTTTGTCGATCTCTTCGGGCATCAGTCCGGGGAACGTCGCGCGCATCAGCGTCGCGACAGACGTGCGATCCTTGGTGTCGGGAACGACGCCGAGACACACGGCGTAGACACCAAGATTGCCGATGGCAGCGCGCAGACGCTTCTCGACGGGACGGTGCCGATCGGCGGGCGGGGTATAGAGGCTCGCGAGCTTGAGTTGCTCGGCGTGCTCAGCGGCGAGCTCGGCATCGGCCACACGGCGGCGCACGGCATCGACGGTCTCGGGAAGCGCCTCGTTCCACGGGCGGTCCTTCAGCAGTCGCCGCACCCGGCGCAGCGGCTGGACGATCTCGGCCTGCCAGGCATCGCTCGCCTTCAGGACAGCGCGCAGCCGTTCGGCCGTCAGCGTCGGCCGGCCCGAGGCTCCCAGCCAGCAGCAAAACAGCAGCACGTTCACATCGCAGCCGCGCCGGTCCTGCAGGTCGAGGCAGGCCTCGGCCACCCCCTCGGCGGCGTAGGTCTCCAGCGAGAAGTTCCAGAAGGGGTGGGGCAGGAAGTCGGACACGCAGGTGCTCTGGTAGCAAATCTGGGGGTAACAAATCTATGTAACGGATGGGATATGGCCGCCCCCTTGCGCCGACGCCTCGCCATCCTGTTCGACGACGACGTCCGTCATCTACGCGTTACCCGGTACTTCCATGCCGCGCTGGCGGTGCTGATCATTGTGAACGTGGTGGCGGTGATTCTGGAGACGGTCGAGCCGCTGCGCCGGCACCTTCTTCGCCATCGTCGACCTGATCGCCGTGCTGCCGGCGCTCCTGGGCGTTCTGGGCGCGGGCGACCTCCTGGTGCTGCGCCTGCTCCGGCTGCTGCGCATGCTGAAGCTCACGCGCCATTCGACGGTATTCAACCTGATCTGGACCGTGCTGCGCGAGGAGGCGCACACGACGGGCGCGCTGATCTTCATCCTCTGCCTCACCGTCACCACCTCGGGCTCGATTATGTACGTGATCGAGGGCGACCAGGAAAAGACGCTGTTCAACTCCATCCCCGCCGCCATGTGGTGGGCGATCGAGACGCTGACCACCGTGGGCTACGGCGACATGATCCCCGAGACATCGGCCGGCCGGGTCGTGGGCTCCATCGTGATCGTGATCGGCATCGTGACTCTGGCCCTCTTCTCCGGCCTGATCACTGTGAGCTTCATCGACCAGCTCCGGATCCGGCGCGAGAAGGCCGAGAGCTTCCACAAGCGCGCACACCACAAGTGCCCGCATTGTGGACACATCCTCGAACCACACTCACACCATTAGCCGACTGTCCTTTACAGTCACGGGGCCGGGGTCTACGAGAAGCCAAGGCCGATGAATAACGACACCCCGGAACCGCTGGACGCCGAGGCGATCAAGGCCAAGCTGGAGGCGTTGAGGAGCGAGCACCGCGATCTGGACGACGTGATCGATCGCCTGATCGAACGGGCGCCGTTCGACCAGCTGCAGCTCCAACGCCTGAAAAAACGCAAGCTGGGCCTCAAGGACCAGATCACCCGGCTGGAAAGCCAGCTCATCCCCGATATCATCGCCTGAGAACCTGAAGCCGATGGCCAAATCACCGAAGCGCCCCCTGGTCGGCCTGATCATGGGCAGCCAGTCCGACTGGGCGACCATGCGGCACACCGCCGAGACCCTCGATGCGCTGGGCGTGCCCTACGAGGCTCGCATCGTCTCCGCCCACCGCACCCCCAAGCGGCTGGTCGCCTACGCCTCAGGCGCCCAGAAGCGCGGCCTGAAGGTGATCGTGGCGGGCGCTGGCGGTGCCGCCCACCTGCCCGGCATGACGGCCTCGATGACGCCGCTCCCCGTGCTGGGCGTTCCCGTCGAAAGTGCCGCCTTGAAGGGCATGGACAGCCTACTTTCCATTGTCCAGATGCCAGCTGGTATCCCCGTTGGCACCCTCGCCATCGGTCGCGCCGGAGCAGTGAATGCAGGCCTCCTCGCCGGCAGCATTGTGGGTCTGGACAACGCCAAGATCCGCGCCGCTGTCGAGCGCTGGCGGGCCAAGCAGACCGACGCCGTGGCCCAAGCCCCGAAAGACGACGTTCCGGCCAAGCTTTGATGGCTTCTCCGCCAATCCTCCCGCCCGGATCGACCATCGGCATCCTGGGCGGCGGCCAATTGGGCCGGATGACCGCTCTGGCGGCCGCCGAGCTGGGCTACCGCTGCATCGTGCTGGCGCCCGAGATCGAGTCGGTGGCGGGTCAGGTTTCGGCCGGCCATGTGCGGGCGGACTACGAAGACCCTGAAGCCATCGCTCGCTTCGCCGCTCAGGTGGACGTCATCACCTACGAGTTCGAGAACGTGCCCGAGGCTGCTGTTGTCGAATGCGCACGCCACAAGCCGGTCCGGCCGGGCATCAAGCCCCTGCACTTCGCCCAGCACCGGCTGCGCGAAAAGGATTTCTTCCGGAGGTCCGGCATCGGCACCGCCGACTACCAGCGGATCGCCAGCGAAGCCGACATCGCCAAGGCCACCGCGCTCCCCGGCATCCTCAAGACCTGCACCGAGGGCTATGACGGCAAGGGCCAGTTCCGGGTCTCGACCCGGGAAGAGCTCGCCGCGGCCTGGGAGAAGACCGGCCGACGCGAATGCATCCTGGAATCGCTGGTCGATTTTCTGTGCGAGGTCTCGGCCATCGTTGCCCGTGGCCTCGACGGCACGACGCGCTGCTTCCCCATCGGCCTGAACGACCATCGCGACGGCATCCTGCGCACCACGACGGTGCCCTCGGGCCTACCCGCCGGCACACTGGCGACGGCCGAACAGTTCGGCATCAAGTTGGCCGAGAGCCTCGAGCTGGTCGGTCTGGTCGCCCTGGAGATGTTCGTCACCAGGAAGGGCCACGTTCTCGCCAACGAGATGGCGCCGCGCCCACACAATTCAGGCCACTGGACGATGGACGCCTGCGTTACCAGCCAGTTCGAGCAACTCGTGCGCGCGATCTGCGGCCTGCCGCTAGGCTCGGTCGAGATCCTGGCGCCGTCGAAGATGGTCAACCTGATCGGCGACGAGGCGAACGACTGGCCGAAGTTCCTCGCTGATCCGACCGCGCGGCTGCATCTCTACGGCAAGAGCGCCGCCCGCGCCGGCCGCAAGATGGGGCACGTCACCTACGTCCACGCCACGCCGCCCGACGCTCCCTGAACTCGCCCTTCCACTTCTCGACCTTCATCACATCGTCGATACGCCGGTCGAGGAAGGCCCAGGTGGCCTCGCTGCCTTCCAGGCGATCGTTCAGCCAATAGAGCACTGTCGAGGAATAGACGCCGGCCAGGGTCGCCTGCTTGGTGTAGAAATTGAAATCGGCCGAGGTGTCGCCCGCCGCGTACCAGAGCGAATCGACAGTGCGATAGAGCAGCTTCAACCCGAGCGGCGCATTGAGCGGAAATGCCAGCAACGCCAGTCCGCGCCGCACCGCCTCGCGCTCGCCGCCATGGCGGCCAATGCGGATCTGCACGGCCTTGCGGATGCGCTCGCGGATCTTGAGCTGGACCACACCCTCCCGCTCCATGTCCTCGGCCGTGCGCCGATCGCTGCGGTCCGACAGCCAAGCCAGGATTTCGATCGCCCCGCCCGGGAACAGCCGTTCCGCCTCCCCGGCCGGCAAGTCGAGCTTGGTCGCCGCGGTTGCCAGCGCGGTCCGGGACCAGCCCTCGAACGCAGCTTCGGCGGCCACGCCATCCGCCAGGCGGTCGCGGAGGCCCGAATCGGGGTCTGAATCAGGGGTGGCCTGGGGCGTAAAATCGGCGTTCATGGCCGAAATATAAGGCCCAGACCGGGGCTTCCCAAGGGTGGGTGGCCTGTGATACCAACCCCGCCTCTCGAATTTCGGCCCTGGATGGATTTTTCCGGAGCCTCTCAGCTTGGAAGGAAGCGATCGAAGTGCAGGTTCTCGTCCGCGAAAACAATGTCGATCAGGCGCTGCGCGTCCTGAAAAAGAAAATGCAGCGCGAAGGTATCTTTCGCGAGATGAAGCTCCGCCGCAACTACGAGAAGCCCAGCGAGCGCCGCGCCCGCGAGCGCGCCGAAGCCATCCGCCGCACCCGCAAGCTGATGCGCAAGCGCATGGAGCGCGAGGGCTACTAGCTCTCTATCCGCTGGCGACGAGACAAACCCCCGGTCGATGATCGGGGGTTTTTAGTTTGCGCAGAGTTTCACGCGCTGAAATGCTGAAAAGCCCTCTGTGATATTGCCGCCGGTTGCTGCGCGGGCAGTCGGCGTCCACATGCGCAGCGATGTCACACACTGACTGCGGCGGGCGCGCTACACTTCCTCCCAGAGAGCTATTGGACGGCAGAGATCCGGAGGACCGGTCTCATGAACGACCACATCTTCCAGCGGGAGCAGGAAGCACTTCGCAGCACGTGGACCTTTCTCGGTCTCACGATCGATCTACCGCGCGACAATGACTGGTTTCGCGCCACGCTCGGCGGACGGTCAGTGTTCGTGCAGCGCTTCGGCGATACGATCACGGGCTTCGAGAATGTCTGTCCGCATCGCTTCTTTCCGCTCCGCACCACCGAGAGCGGCAACGGACCCGTCATCTGCGGCTTCCACCACTGGCACTTCAACCGCCGAGGCGATGCGGTCGGCATCCCGAACTGCAGGGAAGTGTTCGGTGCAACGCCGCGCGAGGTGAAGGCACGGCTCCGCCCCGTCGAGATCGCGACATGCGGCACGCTGATCTTCGGCCGCCTCGATGCCGCGCCCGATGCGGAGAGTTTGGAGAATTTCCTCGCCGGCTGCGCCGATATCCTCACGGCCTTCAGCCGGGCGCCAACGCATGTCCAGCGCTTCGGGCGGCAGGTCGATGCCAACTGGCGCCTCATGATGCAGATCACGCTCGACGACTATCATGGCGTAGCCGTGCACAAGCGGCCGACCAACGCTCGCAGTTCGGAGTTCCGCTACTGGCGCTTCGGCGCGCACAGCGCGCACGTGGGCCGCGGCGACGACACGCTCGCCTCGATGGCCGAGGAATGCCGAGCGGGCCATCATCAGCCGACGGGTTACCGGATATTCAACATCTTCCCCAATCTAGCCATGTCGATCTTCCACGCCCGTCCCTACTGGTACGTCCACATCCAGCAGTTCGTACCTTTGTCGGCGACACGCTCGCGGTGGCGTTGCTGGACCTTCGCCGCGCCCTTCCCGGCGATCCAGGAAACACCGATCAGTCGGCTGATGCGTCCGCTGACCGAGCCTTTCCGTGCCCGCCTCGTCCGCTACTCCACCGAAAGGATCGGCAACGAAGACCACGTCGCCTGCGAGCGGCTGCAGGAGGTCGCCCACCAGGCTGGACCGCATCCGCTGCTCGGAGGGCAGGAGGAACGTGTCGGCTGGTTCAGGGAGGCCTATGAAAATGCCTTGTCAGCCGGGTTGGCAAAGGATCCGGCTGTCACAATCGAAGGTGAGAAAAGCCACCGTTCGCCCGAGGGGCTCAGCCTACAACCGGCAGCGGCTGCCGAACTGACGCGGTAGCCTCCCTAACCTGCCCGCTGCGGAGCGACGTCGCAGCGGGCTTTTTTCGTCAGTTCAGTCCGTAGAGCCGCGCCACGTTGTCGTGGACGATCTTCTTTTGAACCGAGTCCGAGAAGCCCGAGAGATTCTTCTCCAGGGTGTCGCGCGAGTTCGGCCAGATGCAATCGGGGTGCGGGTAGTCAGCACCCCAGATGATGTTGTCCTCGCCGATCAGCGGCACGATCGGCTCCAGATACTTGTCCTGCTGGTAGGTGACGTAGCCCTGGCGACGGAAATAGTCGCTGGGCTTCATCTTGAAGCCGAGCTGGCGGGCGCGGTCGTGGTACTCGGTGTCGAGGCGATCGAAAACGTAGGGAAGCCACGTCACGCCCGACTCGCCGAGCACGAAGTTGAAGTCCGGGTATTTCTCGCAAGCGCCGGAGGCCAGCACCGAGACCAGCACCTCCATCGTGTCGAGCTGGAAGAGTGCCGAGCGGACCAGACGGTGCTGCACGTTGTACTCCTTCTCCATCTCCGGCGTGTCGGGCGCGCGCACCGCCTTGAAGCCGGTCGAGTGGAAGGAGATCGGGAACTTGCACTCCGCCGCCGCTTCCCACAGCGCGTACCAGCCGTGGTGATAGAGCGGCAGGCCCATGCGCTTGAAGGCGAGATCCCCGCCCTTCAGTCCCATCTTGGCGCAGCGCCGCACCTCGGCCGCCGCGGCCTTGGGGTCCGTGTTGGGAATGATGGCGAGAGGAAAGACGCGATTGGGATCTGCGCGGCGAGCGAAATCGGCGGCCCAGTCGTTGTAGCGGGCGTTGGCCCAGACGCGCAGCTCGGCCTCGTCGATCAGGTCGTTGATCATCAGGCAGCCGTAGATGATCTCCTTCTCGAGCCCGTCGCGATCGAGATCGGCGATGCGAAGCTCGGGCGTGGTGGGGCGCGAGACGCCGCCGGGATAGGAATCCCACTCGAAGCCCGCCTCCTTCATCTCGTCGATATGGCCGAAGGCGCCCTTGGTGTAAGGCAGGAAGCCCGGCCCGACACCGTTCCACATGCCACGGTCCTTGTCGTCGACGAACCAGTGCTGGCCGTCGTTGCGCTCCTCCACCCGGGGCGCATTCTTCTTCCATTGGGCAGGCACATCGGCCGACCACAGGTCGGTCGGGCAGTAGGTCAGGTCGATATGATTGTCACCGGAGATAAGCTTGTGCTTCACGCGACGCCTCCCTGATGTGACCTTCATCGTAGGGTTGTGCGGTCCCGAGCGCCACGGCGATTTCAGGCCCAAAGCTCGCAGGGCGAGAGACGACTAGGCGACCTTCGCGACCTGCCGCCGCGCGCGCACGGCGTCCGCGATCCGGACCAGCGTATGGCCCGCGAAGATGGCCATGACCGGCACGGTGATCAGCGCGTAACGTTCTTCCGTCATCATCGGAAACTGCGCGGCGAAAATGTAGAGCGCGTACAGGGACATGAACCAGATGTCGCGCCAGGTGCTGCGGCTCAGCCACATGCCGACAAAGCCCAGCAGGTAGAAGAGGACGGCGCCAGCGAAGTAGACCACCTTCTCCGGCAAGGTCGACATACGGTGGAACAGCTTTTCCGTCAGCCACTGCGGCGAGACGGCGAACAGCCTCGGATACTGCATGATGCGGTCGATCACCCAGCCAACAGGATTCTGCTTGATCCGCCTGATGGCCTCGTCGCGATAGATCTGCTCAGCCTCTATATCCGTCTTGGCGTTGCTGTAGAGGTCCTTCTCCATCTTCACCGAGCCGTAGACCAGCCACATGTTGGTGTTGTTGTAGGGCACGTAGATGGTACCGAAATAGAGGTTGGAGCCCCAGCCAAGCGTATTGACCGGAATGAAGTGGTGTTGCGTGACGTAGTTGCGAACGGTCCAGGGTGCCACAACCAGCAGGGAGACCAGAGCGACCTGCAGATATTCCCTGCGCATCTTTGACCAGACGATGCCGATGATCGCCAGGACGATCGAGTATGGCAGCGTGACTGCGCGGGCGAGCGTTGCCAGTCCCAGCAGAAGGCCCGCCACGATGGGGCGCTTGTGGCTCCAGGCCAGCATGCTTCCCGTCAGCAGGAACATGAACAGCACTTCGCTCAGCACGAGAATGGTCGAGTAGACCGTCATCGGGCCGAACGTCATCATCAGCGCGGCCAGGACAGCGACGCGGTGGGAGAAGTACCGCTTCGCCAGCACGAAGACCCAGGCCACCGTGATGGCACCCAGGACGGCCTGGATGACGCGCACGATCAGGAGCCCATGCGCCAACGACATGAAGGGCGCGAGCATCAAGGGATAGAGCGGTGCGCGCGCCGCCGTCGCCACCAGATTGCCTGTCGGGACCGGGTCGGGCAGGCCCCAAACGTACTGGAAACCGAACGAGAAAACGTGATGCTCCCACAGGTTCTGAGCCAGGAGCATGTACTCCACCTGATCGGCGTGACCGGTCGGCTGATCGTGCCAGAACAGAACGGCTGCGACCCTGACGAGGAGAGCCAGAAGAAAGATCGACTTCGCCGACATGTCCGCCAGTCTTAGGCCAGCCCACAGCGCCGGGGAATGGGACGTTTTGAGCCAGCCCGCAGCGCGGCGACGCTCAGAACACTTCCGCAACGTTGCGTGACATCGGCAGCGGATCGGGGCCGAAGCCGTTGTCGCCGGGCGTGCCGCGCATGCAGAACCAGATCAACAACACCAGTCCGCCGATCAAAGGGACGAACGACCACAAAAGGTTCCAGCCCGAGCGATTGCGATCGTGCAACCGGCGCACGCTCACGGCGAGGATGGGCAGGAAAAACCCGAGCATGAGGATCACGGCGACCGTGGACATGACAGACGCGAACGCACTCTTTGGCGCGATGGCGATGAGAGCAACGGGAATCAGGTAGACAACAAGTGTGTAGAAAAGTTGGAACCACCAATACTCCGAACGGGACGCCCGCCCTTCGAAGTTCACATAGCCCGAGAGGCATTTCTTGACGGCACCCTGAAAGGTCATGCGGCTCACTCCCCCGAAGAACCGTCGCCAGCGTCTCACGCGCGCCGGGTTCAAGGCAAAAGGCGGCGTGTGGATAAGGCCCGATCAGGCGACGCTGAGTTGCAGGACAAGCACCACGATCATCCGCGCGAAACTCCAGAGATGTGCTCGATAGACCGAGCGGGCCAAGGTCGACATCACCTCGGGCGGATCGGCAGCGCCCCCGAGACGGCGGGCGTTGGGCACCGTGCGCAGCAAAGTCGGCAGGAAGCCACTGCCGGCCAGGACGAGCGACCCCCAGCTCACCCACCAGGGCACCCTTCCCTGCACGATCTCGGCCACGATGCATCCCAAAGTGAGCAACATCACCGCCGCCACCAGCCGGTTCATCGGCCACGCCTCGGTCGTGACGCGGCGGTAGTAGTCCGAGATCGAGACCAGTACGTCTCGCGGCAGAACGGGATCGCGGTGACGGCGCACTTGCACGTCGAACATCAAATCAAACCACAGGACGGCGAGGAGAAACGCGGCGCCGGCGGACACGAAGCTGTGCATGCACAGAGCTTAGCCTGCGCTAGAGTGGATGCCATGGCCAAACCTTCCCCCTTCACCGTCGTTCGCGGCGGCAAGCTTCTCGACATCGCCCAACGCAGGGCGGTACCTGCCGATATCCTGATCAAGGGCGATACGATCGCCGAAATCGGCCGACCGGGCCTTGCCGCGCCTGCCGGAGCCGCCGTGATCGACGCCGGGCACCGGTTGATGCATCCGGGCCTGATCAACGCCCACACCCACAGCCCGGGCAACCTAGCCAAGGGCTTCCACGATCGATGGTCGCTCGAGCTGCTGCTCACGGCCAATCAATGGACCGGCATCGGCCGCTCGACAGAGGACAAGTACCTCTCCGCCATGATCGGTGCTTCGGAGATGGTGCTGAAGGGCTGCACGGCCGCCTACGACCTCGCGGCCGAATTCCCGCTTCCCTCGGTCGAAGGCCTGTCCGCGATCGCCCGCGCCTACGAAGACGTCGGCATGCGCTGCATGCTGGCACCGATGGTGGCCGACCTCTCCTTCTTCCAGGCCATTCCCGGCCTGATGGAGCGGTTCTCGCCCGGCCTCGCCAAGGAAATCGAAAGTTTCCAGCTCGCGCCTTGGAAGGCGACGACGGCGCAAATGAAGAAAGCTCTGCGCAAGTGGCGCTTCGACAAGGTACAGCTCGCCCTCGCGCCCACCATCCCGCATCATTGCAGCGATGCCTTCCTGATCTCCTGCCGCGATCTCGCGCAGGAATACGATGTCGGCATCCACACCCATGTCGCCGAATCGAAGGTGCAGGTCGTGGCGGGCTACAAGCGCTATGGCACCACCCTCGCCGCCCACATGGACAAGCTCGGTCTGGTGACCGATCGCTTCACCGTGGCCCACGGCGTATGGCTCGACGACGACGACATGAAGCGGCTGGGCGATCGCGGTGCCTCGGTGGCACACAATCCAGGCTCCAACATGCGGCTGGGCTCGGGTTTGGCCGATGTGCGCGGCATGCTGGACCGCAAGGTCAATGTCGGCATCGGCACCGATGGTGCGAGCTGTGCCGACAACCAGAATGTCTACGAGGCCATGCGGCTCGCCTCCCTTGTCTCCAAGGTCCAGGGCCCCGACTGGCAGCGCTGGCTCGGCACCGACGAGGCGCTGCTCGGCGCTACCGAAGGTAGCGCCCGTGCGCTGGGCTGGCAGAAACAGATCGGCAGGATCGAGAAAGGCTACAAAGCCGACATCGTCTTCCTCGACTTGCACCATGTGAACTGGATTCCGATGAACGATCCGGTGAACCAGATCGTGCATACGGAGGATGGCAGCGGCGTGCATTCGGTGATGATCGGCGGCCGCATGGTCGTCGAGAACCGCAAGCTGCTTACCGTCGACCTGCCCAAGCTCGCCGCCCAGGCGGCGGCCTCACAGGAACGCCGCGCGGAACTCACCGGCCAGGCGAAGAAGCTCTACGAACGGCTGGAGAAGGTCGTCGGTACGTTCTGCCCGGGTCTGGCCAAGGAGCCGCTGCACATCCATCGCTATGGAGCGAGCCATCTCCACTGAATCCCCGATCGGGGCCCTACGGCTCAGCGAGATTCTCGGCCGCAAAGTCGGCACCGTTACGGTCGAAGCATCGGCTCCGACGATCCTCTCCCATGTCTGGCGTCTGAAGCTCGCCTACGACGGCGAGACTGGTCCGCCGACGCTGTTCTTGAAGACGCACAACCGCAACAAGCCAGCAGTCGCGAAGTTCGGCCATCACGAGGTTGCCTTTTATCGCACGCTCGCCCCCGAGATGCCGGCTGACATTCTTGTCCGTTGTCACGAATTGCACCTCGACGAAGCCACCGGCGACTGGCACCTCCTGCTGGAGGACTTGCGCGACACCCACACTAGCCCCTCGCAATGGCCGCTCCCACCGACGCTCGCCGACAGCGAGCTGGTTATCCGTACCCTCGCCCGCTTCCATGCCGCGTGGTGGGACGACAAGCGGCTCGGCTTATCGATCGGCGCCTGGAATGATCTCGCCGACGTGGCGTCAGGCCAACGGCAGATGACCGAGGCCGTGGCGAAGTTCGCTGACGCTCTGGGAGACCGCTTCACGCCCGACAAGCGCGCCTTTTACGAGCGGCTAATCGAGCGCACCGGCCCGCTCAGCGAGCGCTACCACTCGCATCACCACATGACGATTGTGCATGGCGATGCCCATGTCTGGAACTGCTTCCTGCCCCGGCCCG
>Ga0153954_1000145_pt1 | contig 63662 bp, 56 predicted proteins | sample TSFL038MetaG_FD_102277 | JGI IMG/M metagenome (GOLD analysis project Ga0153954, IMG submission 102277) | Attine ant fungus gardens microbial communities from Florida, USA - TSFL038 MetaG | ecosystem: Host-associated > Fungi > Mycelium > Unclassified | place: USA: Florida, Wekiwa Springs State...
AAGCCTTGAATTGAAGCCCCGGTAAACGGCGGCCGTAACTATAACGGTCCTAAGGTAGCGAAATTCCTTGTCGGGTAAGTTCCGACCTGCACGAATGGCGTAATGACTTCCCCGCTGTCTCCAACGTCAGCTCAGTGAAATTGAAGTCCCCGTGAAGATGCGGGGTTCCTGCGGTCAGACGGAAAGACCCCGTGCACCTTTACTATAACTTTGCGTTGGCATTCGTGTAGTCATGTGTAGGATAGGTGGTAGGCTTGGAAGCTTGGGCGCCAGCTCGAGTGGAGCCACCCTTGAAATACCACCCTTGAGTTCATGGATGTCTAACCGCGCTCCGTCACCCGGAGCCGGGACAACGCATGGTGGGTAGTTTGACTGGGGCGGTCGCCTCCCAAAGAGTAACGGAGGCGCGCAATGGTTGGCTCAGACCGGTCGGAAATCGGTCGTTAGAGTGCAATGGCATAAGCCAGCCTGACTGCGAGACCAACAAGTCGAGCAGAGACGAAAGTCGGTCATAGTGATCCGGTGGTCCCGCGTGGGTGGGCCATCGCTCAACGGATAAAAGGTACGCCGGGGATAACAGGCTGATACTCCCCAAGAGTCCATATCGACGGGAGTGTTTGGCACCTCGATGTCGGCTCATCACATCCTGGGGCTGGAGAAGGTCCCAAGGGTTCGGCTGTTCGCCGATTAAAGTGGTACGTGAGCTGGGTTCAAAACGTCGTGAGACAGTTTGGTCCCTATCTGCCGTGGGTGTTGGAGAATTGAGAGGATTTGCCCCTAGTACGAGAGGACCGGGGTGAACGTATCTCTGGTGGACCTGTTGTGGCGCCAGCCGCAGTGCAGGGTAGCTATATACGGAATGGATAACCGCTGAAGGCATCTAAGCGGGAAACCAGCCTCAAAACGAGTTCTCCCTGAAGAGCCGTGGAAGACGACCACGTTGATAGGCCGGATGTAGAAGCGCGGCAACGCGTGAAGCTTACCGGTACTAATCGCTCGTTCGGCTTGATTGCTCTTGTCGCCAAGGCGCGACAAGTCATCGGTCCAAAGCGCAACGGCGCTTTGACGAGATGAACCCGAAAAGCCAGTTTTGCTTCACCGTTCTTCGCCGACCTGGTGGCTTTTGCAAGGTGATAGGACCCGATCCCATCCCGAACTCGGCCGTCAAACGCCTTCGCGCCAATGGTACTTTGTCTCAAGACATGGGAGAGTAGGTCGTCGCCAGGTCTGCGAAGAACGGAAACTTCCTCTTTACGATGAGCCGCCGGCCCTGCGCCGGCGCGCGTAGCCTTTGACGCGGGGTGGAGCAGCCCGGTAGCTCGTCAGGCTCATAACCTGAAGGCCGCAGGTTCAAATCCTGCCCCCGCAACCAGCCTTCCCCGACCGGGGTTCCAATGGGGTTCCATCAGATCGGCGATGGAACGACCCACCGCGCCATAAAGCTCAAACGAATCACCCCAGGCGTCGGCGCCTCCTGGCCGCCGACGCCTGGGCGGCGCGCTTGGCCATCTCGCGCAGCGTCTACCCGGCATTGCGCTCGGCGCGCCATAGCTGACCCCAGACATCAGCAACTTCCGTGATCGTGTCCCAGTTTTGGGCGGATTGTGAACACTCGGAGCCGATAGCGCGGCGGTAGCGGCTGCAACGCGCCAAAGTAAGCCGTTCGGTCCGCGCGGCCCGACCACTGCTCGTCACGGTCGTTCGTTCAGGTCTCGCGCGAACAGCCGCCGCGGCTTCGGGTGAGCTGTCGTCGATTGCAGGTCGGCGACGGAGGCCAGACATCAGAAGCTGGGCGGCGCCTGTCGACTGATTTTGCAGCCCGCAAGCGTAACGTTGAATTGCCAAATCGGTAATTCGCCGGCGTCGACATTGTCACTAGGTCTATGAATTCCTAAGGTCGGACGGGCGGCGCCACGCGATCGCTGCTTCGATATCCTGCCCCATGACGGAGAGCCTGATGCCCATCAAGACGAGGTACGTTTTCCTTGCATCGATGGATGTCGACCCCGCCTATGAAGCTCTCTTCAACGAGATCTATGACACGGAGCACGTTCCGTACATTCTCAAGGTGCCCGGCGTTCACAGCGTCACGCGGCTGAAGGGCGAGCCTTTCGCCTTCGCCATCGGGGGCGCCCTCAAGGACATGCCTGCGCCCGCGCCGATCTACACGGCTCTCTACGAGCTCGATCACCCCGACATCCTGAAGTCCGCCGAATGGGTGAAGGCCGTCGAGGCCGGACGTTGGCCGAGCGAGGTTCGCCCCCATACCAGGAACAGGCATCACGCGGTCTATGCGACGCAATCGACCACGCCGTGAACTGAACCGAATGATGCGCCGGGGAGAGAGACGCCGATGCTGCTGCAATTTGAGCGTATCGCAAAGGACCGCACCGACCGCGTCGGCGTCCAGATCGATACGCTTATCATCGCCGGATGGGCAGGGAGGGATCCGGCCGCCATTGAACATCACATCAATGAACTCGCCGCGCTCGGCGTTCCGCCTCCTTCCACCACGCCGCTCTACTACCGCGTCGCCGCGCAAACTTTGACGCAAGAGAGCCGTCTGACGGTTCTCGGGCCCGATAGCTCCGGCGAGGTCGAACCGGTGGTGGTCGCGATGGCCGACGGTCTCTGGATCGGCGTGGGATCCGACCACACCGACCGCAAGGCCGAGGCGTCCGGCATCGCGCTGTCGAAGCAGCTTTGCGGCAAGCCGGTCGGCGCGCGGCTTTGGTCGTACACCGATGTCGAAGGACATTGGGATGAACTGATCCTGCGCTCATGGGCGACGATCGGCGGCAAGCGCGTGCTCTATCAGGAGAGCGCGGTCGCTTCGCTGCGCACGCCGCGCGACCTGATCCGCCGCGCCGCTGGCGGCGACACGTTGGCGCCCGGCGCGCTCATGTTCTGCGGAACGCCGTCCGCGATCGGCGGCATCCGCCCGGGCGCGCGATTCGAGATGGAGCTCGAGGATCCGGTGCTCAAGCGTGCGCTCAAACATGCTTACGACGTCGCGGAGCTGCCGGTCGTTTCGTGATCGTGATATTCGAGAAAGTAGTTCGACGACGATGACACTTGCATGGGGTAAACCACGTCTTTCCGCTGCCGAGCGACTGGAGGCGGCGCTCGATCGCATTCGCTCGCCGGAGACGGAGGGGGGCAAGGCCTTCACCAGCCTCTTCGACGACAGCGCGCGGCGCGCGGCCGATGCGGCCGACCGGCGCGCGAACGCTGGTTCAACCCTTGGGCCGCTCGACGGATGCATCGTCTCGGTGAAGGAATTGTTCGACGTCGCCGGCACGGTGACGGGCGCGGGTTCTGCCGTGCTGCGCAGGTCGCCGCCCGCCGCGGACGACGCCGCCGTCGTGAAGAAACTGCGCGCGGCGGGCGCGATTATCATCGGCAAGACCCATATGACCGAGTTTGCCTTCTCGGCGCTTGGCCTCAACCCGCACTTCAGCGCGCCCGGCAACCCACGCGAGCGCACGCGCGCCCCGGGCGGGTCGTCGTCGGGGGCCGTGGTGTCGGTGATCGACGGCATGGCCGAGATCGCGGTCGGCAGCGACACCGGCGGATCGGTCCGGATCCCTGCCGCACTATGCGGGGCGGTCGGCTTCAAGCCGACAGGAGGGCGGGTCTCGACCGAAGGCGCCTTCTCGCTGTCCTCGAGCCTCGACACCATCGGCTCGATCGCCGCGACGGTCGCGGACTGCGCTTTCGCCGATCAGGCGTTGGCGGGGGAGCCGGCGTCGCGGCTCGAACCGGCCTCGCCGGGGACATTCCGCCTGACGATCGCGCGCGGCCGGTTGTTCGACCGTTGCGAGCCCTATGTGCTCGAAGCCTTCGAGACCGCGGTGCGTCAACTCCGCTCGAGCGGCGTACAGGTCGGCGAGGGCTCGATCGAGCCGGCGCTCGACGAAATCGCCGCGATCGACCGAATCGGGACATTCCCCTCGATCGAGGTCGGCGCGACGCTTCGCGATCTCGGAATCTTGCGCCTGGATGAGGTGGACCCGAAGACGCGGGTCCGCATCGAGGCTGGCGCTGGGATCCTCGCGGTCGATTACGTGCGCATGACGCGGTTGCGGCTCGCCGCCATCGCATCGTTCGAGCGCGCTTTTGCTCGGAGCGAGGTCTTCATTCTGCCCACGACGCCGATCCGCGCTCCACTTCTCGCGTCGGTGGAGGATGACGCCTCGTTCCACCAGTTCAACGGGCTTGTCCTCCGCAATCCTCGCGTGGCCAACCTGCTCGATTGCCCTTCGATTTCCCTGCCCTTGCCGGTCGACGGCCTTCCTGTCGGAATGATGCTGGTTGGCCAAAGGCGATCAGACCGTCGCTTGCTAGAGGTTGCGGCCTGCCTTGAAGCGAAGTTGACCAGAGCCTAGTGGCTCGCGTCAACGACCTCTGCACGATTAGCGCCAGACCATCGGCGCAGAGATACTCGCGAGACGTCAACGACGGAACGCACGCTCTCGACAAGCGCGGAAGTGACCGTCGATCAGGACGGTCACTTCGCGCCCCGGCAGCCATCCTTCTCATCGCAGGGCGTCGCCCGATCAGTGGGTTCAGCCAGATTCGCCCTCGCGCTCGCCGATCCACGCTTTTCTTCTTGCCTGCCCGACGCGGTTCCGGCTTATAGGCGCCAAACATACCCGACGCTTGCCTAGGGGGGTCCGTGTCCGATCTGTGCTTCCTCACCTTGCTGGAAGTCTCTCGACAAATTCAAGCTCGCGCATTGTCGCCCGTCGAGGTGACGAAAGCCGAGCTTGATCGAATCGCGACGCTCGATCCGAAACTCAAAAGCTACGCGACCGTGATGGCCGATTCCGCCATGGCGCGGGCGAAGCGTGCGGAGGCTGAGATTGGACGCGGCGAGCTCAAGGGGCCGCTTCACGGCGTCCCCATAGCTGTGAAGGACCTTTGCTGGACAACGAACGCTCCGACCGCAGCGGGCATGACAATTCACAAGGCGTACATGCCCTCGGAAGACGCCACGGTCGTGAGGCGACTTTCCGACGCCGGCGCGGTGATCCTCGGCAAGCTCCAGCTCACGGAAGGCGCATACGCCGACCATCATCCCGAGATCGCCGCGCCGCGCAATCCGTGGAACGCCGAGGCATGGCCGGGGGTTTCGTCGAGCGGCTCGGGGGTCGCGACGGCGGCGGGCCTTTGCTACGGCTCCCTTGGTTCGGACACCGGCGGCTCCATCCGGTTTCCGTCCGCAGCGAACGGCGTCACCGGGCTCAAGCCGACGTGGGGACGGGTCAGCCGCTACGGCGTCTTCGAACTCGCCGCCTCCCTGGATCACATCGGGCCGATGACGCGCAGCGCCGCCGATTGCGGCGCGATGCTTGGCGTCATCGCCGGAGAAGACCCGAAGGACCCCACGACGCTGCCCGGGCCGGCGGCGGACTATCTCGCCGGCGTCTCCGAGGGCGTTCGCGGGCTGCGCGTCGGCTACGATCCCGTATGGTGCGAGACCGAGGTGGACGAGCCGACGGTCGACGCGGTAAGGGCCGCGCGGGAAACGCTCGCGAGCCTGGGCGCGACGATCGTCGAAACCAAGACGCCGGACTCGAGGGCCGTGCTCGCCGACTGGATCCCCAATTGCGGCATCGAGACAGCCGTCGCGCATGAGGAAACCTACCCCGCGCGCAAAGGCGAGTACGGGCCGACGCTTGCCGGGCTGATCGACGTCGGGCGCGCGCTGAGCGCGTTCGACTATCAGAAGATTCTGCTGCGCCGCGCCGCGTTCAAGGGCGCGGTCGCGCAGATGTTCGGCTCGATCGACCTCCTCCTGGTTCCCGCCCAGTCGTTCGCCGCGCCGACCCTGGCCGATATGGCGACGCTCGGAAACAGCAGCGACATCGCTCGCCTGCTCCGTTTCACCTGCCCGTTCGATTCGAGCGGCAATCCGACGATCACCATGCCCGGCGGGTTCACCGCGTCCGGTCTGCCTATCGGCTTGCAACTCGTGGGTCCGCATTTGTCCGAGGCGCTTCTGGTGCGGGCGGGCGCCGCATTCCAATCGGCGACCGATTGGAATCGTCGCCATCCTGTTCTGAACTGAAAGGCTCACACACGCGTGCTTCCGACTGGGTTTCCTCCTCAATCATGGCGAAGCGAGGCGTCGCGTCTGGAAAGGCGGGACGCAAGCGCCGAAGCCCTGACGCCACGCTAGGGACGCATCCCTTCGTGCATGGCCCGTACGCGAAGCCCATCATGACCCTCGTGGCCTGAGGGCGAACAACAAGCGTTTGCGAAAGGGAGAGATGATCGCAATGAGACGAATGACAATGCTATTGCCAAGCGCGGCGGCGCTTGTTCTCGGCGTCGCCTGCGCTCCGGCGCTGGCCGCCGATCCGATCAAAATCGGCCTCATGGAGGACGTCTCCGGCGATCTCGCCGCGATCGGAATTCCGAAGCTCCATGGCTCGCAACTGGCGGTCGAGGAGATCAACAAGGCCGGCGGCATATTGGGACGCCCGGTCGAACTGACCCATCTCGATCCGCAGGGCGACAATGCGCGCTATCAGGAATTCGCCCGCCGCTTTCTCGACAAGGATCATGTCGACGTTCTGATCGGCGGCATCACCTCGGCCTCGCGCGAAGCGGTCCGGCCGATCGCCGACAAGCACGACACGCCCTATTTCTACACCAACCAATATGAAGGGGGCGTGTGCGACTCGCACGAATTCTCGGTCGGTGCGATTCCCGAGCAACAATTCTCGACCCTCATTCCTTATATGGTCAAGACCTTCGGACCCAAGTCCTACGTCGTCGCCGCCGACTACAATTTCGGCCAGCTCTCGGCGGAGTGGAACCGTACGATCCTCAAGCAGCCCGACGTCAACGGCTCGGTCGTCGGCGAGGAATTCATTCCCCTCGGCGTCAGCCAGTTCGCCCAGACGATCCAGAACATCCAGAAGGCCAAGCCCGACTGGCTGCTCACGATCAATGTCGGCGACGCGCAGGACAGCTTCTTCGAGCAGGCCGCGGCCGCCAAGCTCAACTTGCCGATGGGCTCCTCGATCAAGATCATGCTCGGCTTCGAGCACAAGCGGTTCAAGCCGCCGGCGCTCAACAACATGCACGCCGCCGCCAACTGGTTCGAGGAGCTCAACACCCCCGCCGCCGAGGATTTCAAGAAGCGCTGGCACGCGAAATTCCCCAACGAGCCCTATATCAACGACATGGGCTACAACGCCTATGTCGCCATCATGCTCTATAAGGAGATGGCCGAGCGGGCGAAGTCGACCAAACTCGATGACCTGCGCAAAGTGGTGGCGCAGGGCGACCTCTGCATCGACGCGCCAGAAGGCCACATCTGCATGGATCCGAAGAGCCAGCACATGAGCCACCACATGTATCTTCTGTCGGTTGACGAGAAACACAACGTCCACGTCGACAAGGACTTTGGGGTCATCCAGCCATACTGGCTAAGCTCGATCGGCTGCGACCTCACCAAGGATGATCCGCAGGAGCAGTACAGCCCGAACAACCTGCCGCAGAAATAGGCGGGCTAATCCGCGCGGCGCCCGGACCGGGCGCTGCGTTCTTCCACGCTGATCGAGACTTTGGGCGATGTTGGGCGATATTTTTTCCTACCTCTACCAATTCGCCGATGTCTTCGCCTTTCTCATCCTTGCGGCCTCCGGCCTCGCCATCGTGTTCGGCATGATGGGCATCATCAACATGGCCCATGGCGAGTTCATCATGTGCGGCGCCTATGTCACGGTCGGCCTCGTTCATGCCGGGCTGCCGCTGGTGCTGGCGCAGCTTTGCGGCGCGATCGCCGCGGGGCTCGTCGGGGTCGTGATCGAGGTCGCGATCGTCCGCCGCTTCTACAAGCGCCCCGAGGATTCCCTGCTCGCGACCTGGGGGCTGAGCCTGATCGTCACTCAGGCGACCCTCCTCGTCCTCGGCTCGACCGTCGAGGGCATCGGCACGCCGCCAGGCAGCTTCACGGTCGGCCAATATTCGTTCTCGACCTATCGAATGATCCTGTTCGCCGCCTCGATCGCCGTGCTCGCCTTCATTTATTTCGTGTTCATGCGGACGAAGTTCGGCGTCATGGCCCGCGCGACGATGCAGGATGCGGCGACGGCGCGGGCGCTCGGCGTGAGGATCAGCTGGGTCTACGCGATCACCTTCGGGCTCGGCGCGGGACTCGCGGGCCTGTGCGGTGGCCTTTATGCGCCGACCATGAGCCTGATTCCGACCATGGGTTCGACCTTCGTGGTCGAGAGCTTTGTCACCGTCGTGATCGGCGGGGCCAATGTGCTCCTGGGCACCGCGCCGGCCGGCGTTCTGCTCGCCATCATCCGGACCAGCTTGAACGCATGGCACGGGCAAATCGTCGGCCAGATAGGGATGCTGATCGCCGTCATCCTCGTGATCCGCGTCCTGCCGGACGGCATCACGGGCTGGATGAACCGGCGGATGCGCTGAACCATCAAGAGAGCGTTTGATGCTGAAGCTTCTCAACGGCCCGCACACGCTCGGCACGGGACCGCGTTTCTGGATCGGCTTCCTCGTCGTGCTGGCGCTGGCGCTCGCCTATCCCTTCTTCGCGACGCCCTATGACGTGGGCAATTTCGCCTATTTCTTCATCTGGCTGTTCATGGCGCTGGGCCTTTGCCTGATGTGGGGCTACGCCGGCATCATGTCCTTCGGTCAGACCTTCTTCTTCGGCCTGGCGGGCTATGCCTATGGCGTGATCGCGATCAATCTCGGCGGCAAGGGCTTCACGACCTTCGAGGCGCTCGGCCTCGCGATTCTGCTGTCGGCCGCGGCCGCCGCCATTCTCGGCTATTTCATGATCTGGGGCCGGGTCGGAGGGGTGTTTTTCGGCATCGTGACCCTGGCGGCGAGTCTCGTGCTGGCGTTCTTCCTCGGCCAGACGGCGGGCCCGGAATGGAAGATCGGGCGCGCGCGCCTCAACGGCTTCAACGGCATGAAGGGGATGAAGGCGCTCAACATCCCCTGGGGCGACCATACGCTGGTGTTCGACGGCGCGGCCCTCTATTTTCTCATGCTGGCGCTGGTGGTGATCGTCTATCTCGCCTTGCGCATGCTGGTGAATTCGCGTTTCGGCAACGTGATCGTGGCGATCCGCGAGAACGAACAGCGCGCCGAGCTTCTTGGATATGACGTCCGCAAGTACCGGCTCGCGATCTTCTGTATTGGCGGCGCGCTCGCCGGCTTGAGCGGCGCTCTCTATACGGCGTGGGGACAATTCATCACGCCCGCGAGCGTGGGCCTTCCGGCCGCCGCCATGCCGATCGTTTGGGTCTCCTTCTCCGGACGGCGTGAACTCACCGCGACGCTGGTCGGGACCTTCGTCTTTCTCTACGTCTATCAGCTGATCACGGTGTACAGTCAGCAGTCCGCGCTGGTGCTGACGGGGCTGATGCTGCTGCTCGTGGTCATGTTCGTGCCCGAAGGCTTCGTGGTGGGCCTGGTCAGGCTCGCGGGGCTGGCGGGGCGTAAGGACGCGACGCGGCTTTCCATGCAGGCGGGGGAGTAAGGCCGTGGCCCTTCTCGCGACCGCCGGCGCGTCGAAATCGTTCGGCGGGCTTGCCGCGGTTTCCGATGTCACCCTTGAAGTCGATGAGGGCGAGATCCATTGCCTGATCGGGCCCAATGGGGCGGGCAAGAGCACGCTGTTCCGGCTGATCGTCGGCATGTATCCGGTGTCGGCGGGAAGGATTCACTTCGCCGGCGCTGACATCACGGGCGAAAAGCCTTACCAGCGCGTGAAGCGCGGCATCAGCATCAAGATGCAGACGCCCTCGGTGTTCAAGGAACTGCCGGTCTGGCAGAACATCCACACCGCGCTGCAACACCACGTCCAGCGCCATGAGCTGGCCGCGGAGGGGAGCCGGCTGCTCGAACTGTTGAGCTTGCGCGCGGACGCGAACAAGCTCGCGGGCGAGCTCTCGCATGGCCAGCAGCAATGGCTCGAGATCGGCATGGCGCTGGCCTTGAGGCCGAAGCTTCTCTTGCTCGACGAGCCGACCGCGGGCATGTCGCCGGAGGAGACCTATCAGACGGGCGAGCTCATCCTGCAGCTCAATCAATCCGGCATGACCATGCTGGTGGTGGAGCACGACATGACTTTCGTGCGCCAGATCGCCAAGGTCGTCACGGTCCTGCATTTCGGGCGCGTGTTCGCGCGCGGATCGATCCACGACATCATCGCCGATCCCCGCGTGGCTGAAATCTACTTGGGCAAGACCGGCCATGAACACTGACGCTTTTCTCGAAGTCTCAGGCTTGTGGGCCCGCTACGGCGCGACCCCGATCCTTCAGGGCGTCGACCTCGCGGTGAGCAAGGGAGAGATCGTAAGCCTGATTGGCCGCAACGGCGTGGGAAAGACGACGACCATGCGCTGCCTGATCGGCTTGCTCGGGGCGGCCGCGGGCAAGGTGCAATTTCTCGGGCGCGACGTCACACGCCTGCCAGCCGAGAGTCGCGCGCGCCTGGGCATGGGCTACATCCCGCAGGGACGCCACGTATTTCCCCGAATGACGGTTGAGGAGAATCTTGAAGTTGGGCGCCTGATAGGCGGACCCGCCGGCAAGAAGCTGCCTGAACTGGTCTTCGAGTCGTTTCCGCGTCTCAAGGAGCGGCGCAATCAGATCGCCGGGACCATGTCCGGCGGTGAGCAGCAGCAGCTCGCGATCGGACGCGCGCTCATCGGCAATCCGGCTTTGATGCTGCTCGACGAACCGTCCGAGGGCATTCAACCCTCGATCGTGCAGCTGATCTGCTCGGCGCTTCGCTCCTTCTGCCGCGAACTCGGCACGACGATCCTGTTCGTCGAACAGAACCTCGATACGATCCTCGCCCTAAGCGACCGATCGTACGTCATGGAGAAGGGTCGGATTGTCGCCGCCATTCCGGAAGGCGGCGTCGACGCCGAGGCCGTTCGCCGCCATCTCATGCTTTGACCGGGCCGCAGACGACCGCCGAAGACCACTCGGTGACTTAGGCGCCGTTAAGTTGAGCAAGGCTGGACCGACGGAAGGCGATTTTCATGAGGCGTGAGGTCAAGCGGTAACGCCGGCTTTGGAAATTTCGCGCCACGCCGCAAAGGCTCGCTTGCGCGAAGCGCGCCGGAAAGGATCTGAATAGCTCGCGTACGGTCTTTGCGTATCAAACACCGCAATCGCTAGACTCAGTTCATCACGCCACTGGCGACCGTCGTGCTCCGGGGGGATCACCTATGTCCGATCACTCGCTTACGCGGCCCGGCCGTTTGCGGACTGAACCTCTTCCGCGTCAGATCGATGCAGTGCCCAAAGCATCCCCATATCTGTTGGTTGGCCCGCGCAGTCGCCGGGTTCTACAAATCCAGGTGGCGGACGTGGGCGACTAACGGCCTGCTCGTCACGCTCTACAGCGCCATTAGTTGAGATCCTGGTGCGACCTTGGGCGGCGCGCTGAACGAGTTGGGGGGATTACCCATGGAGCGCATGGCTTCTGGCAGCCGAATGATGGTTGGCGTGGCGAGTGAGGTCGTGAAACGGATATCGACTCCGTTGCTCGCTTTGCTGGTTTTGGTGGCGATCTCGACTGGCGCGCGAGCTGCGTGCCCCATTCCCGGGGCGCACGCCGACCAGGATCTGAAAGTCGACACCCCCTGCGCCGTCCCCTTTGGCGACTACCACTATCGCGCCGTCAATGTCGTCGCCGGCGGCAGCCTAAACTTTGTTGAGGCGCCGGAGAGAGCCGCGAATAAGACGACTGATTTCTGGGCGAGCGCGATCGTCGTCGAGAATGGCGGCGCCGTCATAGCGGGGTCGACGCCATACAACCCGTTCGGCAAGCTGGGCGGCGTTCTGACGATTCATCTTTACGGCCCCGACGACAGCCAGGGCGATCCCGCCAATCACCCAGGCCAGGGCGTCCTGTGCCTGACGAAGGCGCCCACTCCCTGCGGCATTCCGGAAAAGGTCTGGACGAGTAATGGGGGGGAAACATTGTTCGGCTGCGGGGCGGGGTCCAATACGCCCGGCGCAAAATGCATTCCCGGGCTCCCCACCAACGTTTCTGATTTTTTCTATCAGTACGGCCCGCTCAACGGCGACGAGAAGTGCACCGATGGCTCGCGGTGGGAAAAGATGCGGCCGGGCACGATGACGCCCGGATGTAAGACCCCGAACGGGGAAGTCGGCTATTTCGGCTACAAGGTGCTGGCCGTCTCCTTCGGCGGCAGGCTCCAGCTCTTCGGTTACAAGGGGAGCTGCAACAACGATTTCGCCTGCAATCCCAAGCTAACGCATGGAAGCTGGCTGCGCCTCCGAGAGTCGATCCAACCGGGCGACGGCGTGGACAAGGGACATTTCATCGTCGACGCGCCGAGCAATTATCACCCCGAGAACACCCGATTCAGCGAGAACGACGAGCTCGTCGTTACGACGACCGACTACCTGCCTGGCCACTCCGAGAAGTTCAAGGTGGGATGCGTCAATCCCCCGAATGGACCTTGCGTCCCCATGAAAGTCACGCGCACGGGCGGGTGGGTCCAGGAAATCAAAGTGGATCATGCCGCCCAATGGCCGCACAACGGCAACCGCTACGGCGGTCCAGACGACGAGAAGCCGCTGTCGAAAAGACTTCCCGATCGCATCAAAAACAACCTCGACCCGGAGCTGGTGAGCAGCGGCGTCGAGACGCGCGCGGCCGTGGCCCTATTGACCCGCAGCATCCGCATCGTCTCGGCGGGCGACGCCGATGGCGCGGCGTTTCCGCAATCGTCGCCGCAAGCCCCGTGCGTCAATGACGACAGGAAGGGCCCCTGCTACGCGTTCGGCGGGCATGTGGTGATCCGTCAGGGATTCCAGCGGGTTCAGATTCAGGGCGTTGAATTCGCGCAACTCGGTCAGGGAGGACGGATCGGGCACTATCCCGTCCATTTCCATATGGCGCGCCAAACGCCGAACGATACCTTCGTCAAGGATTCATCGATCAACGAATCGATGACCCGCTGGATCGTATTGCATTCGACTCAAGGCGTGCTGCTCGCTGGCAATGTCGGCTACCTCTCGATCGGTCATGGCTTCTATCTCGAAGATGGCTCCGAGACGGACAACAGGCTGTACGGCAACATCGGCGTCTTCGCCCGCGCGGCGGTCTACAACGACCAGAACTTCCGCCACGTGCCGGGCATCCTCGCCTACAACGACACCGACCGGCCCGGCTTCCCGTACCGTTCCGACAACGAATATCCGTCGGCGTTCTGGATCACCAACGGCTGGAACGATTTCATCGGCAACATGGCGACCGGGGCGGGGACCTGCGGCGCCTGCTACTGGTTCGTGCCGGCCGAGAACAGCAGCATGGTCGACGTGCCGGGCGATCTCCCGCCGCCGGAAAATTGCCCGGCGGACGGCATGCACACCTACATGAAATGGTCAGGTTATGCCGACCTGCAGAAGCACCAGTGCGCCATACAGGACGGCAAGCACTTCAGCGTGCCTTCGTCGTTCGCCGGAACCGCGCCGATCAAATCCTTCTACGGCAACTTTTGCAGCACGGCGATGCATTCGCTTCAGACGACGCCAGACGCGCCGGCGTGCAACGGGATTTGGGCCTCGAACCAGGGCAAGGCTCCCAACATTCTGACGGGGGTCAAAAGCGTGGCCCCGAAGCCGACGCCAATCGTCGAGAAGGATACGGGCGAGGCGGACGATCCCTACTACCCGCACTACATCGGCGCGCGGTCGGAGACGCGGTGTCCGTTGGCCACGAAGCAGATACCGGGCCAGCCCCCTCAATATGATTGCAGCGAGGCGACGCCCTGCGCCAACGGCGCTGCGCTCGAGCACTGCGGGGTGACCGTGATCGACCATTACACCTCGGCTTTCAACTGGGCCAACGGCAACGTCGCGGCGATCTGGCTCAGGCCGAAATGGTATCTTCTGGACAATAGCGCGATCTCGGACGTCCAGAACGCGGGTCTGACCTTCGTCACCAGCGGAACCTATGACCGCAGCGCAGTGGTCGAAGGGGATTGGGCGCTCGCCTTGAACACATTGTTCATTGGCGACACCCAACCTCGCAATCCCTATGCCTCCAACGCAGGGCCGTTCAACCAGGGCGGTCCGCTGAAGAGCAATCTCAAGTGCGACGGCGGGGACGCGCCCCCCTTATACTGCCTCAACGCCAAAGAAGGCGTCAGCATGCCGCTGGACAATTTCTTCGTGAATCAACGGCTGTTCAGCATCTACGACGGCCCTGCCTACGAGGATTCCAGCAGCTATCTCGACATTACCCCCACGCCCTGCGCAGGCGTCGACTGCATGTACGCAAAGACCCCCGGCGTCCGGAAAGGGCTCAAAGACGGATGCTATCTGCCGAACGCTGCGATCGGGTGGAAGCAGCCGAACGGCTTCTTTTATCCGCCGTCCTTCCATTCGGCGAACCTGTTCATGGAGGACGTCGCGATCCGGCATTACGTGATCGACGCGCTGTGGCAGCCGAGGACGTACAAAAGCGATGCCGGCGAGATCGCAAAGCAGTATTGCAATCCGGACAAAATATCGTTCGAGAACTACAGCGATATCGATCGGCAGACCGAGCTGAACGATGACGATGGATCGCTGACTGGCCTGACAAACGACGCCACGCCCAAGCCGACCGGGACGATTTCGGTCAATCCCGATCAGTTCTTCAGCGCGCCGGTTGAGACACCCGAATGTCTGTCCAATGTCGGCGTTCAGCCGACGAAAACCTGCGAGATCGCAACCCCCGCGCCACCGACGGCGACGACCAGCCCTTACGACTACGTCACTACCGCCATCATCGCCGGATGCGGAGTGGACGGAGACGGCAAGAAAAACCCGGGCCGCTGTGGGGACATGACGAAGACTGTGCGAGACGGCGACCGCGTCGAGGAGTCGGTCGGCCGTGGCGGCGTCTGGTCGCAGGAATGCACCAACCCGGCCTGCTATGGCGTGCCCCTGTACCGTCAGTTCCTCACCGGAAACGACGGGACGAACGGCCACCCTCGGACCGGGGAGTGGAAGACGTGGGTCGACGACAACAAGTGCGACACCCCGAATCCACCCGACCGGCTCAAATGTCGCTTTCCCTTCGTGCGCATGGGCGGCCAGGCGACCTATCAGCGCAGCACGCTGACTGCGAACCACGGCATATATTACATCGACACCACCGTGCCGCGGGACATCCAGTACGGGTCCGCGGAAACGGCTCCGGGAGAACCGTTCACGAACATCGTTCCCTGTAAGTTCAAGCCAGAGGGGCCGTGCCAGCCTCGCAGCGTCAACGCCTTCGAGGGCGGCGAGACCTATACCGTCTACTTTCTCTATGCGAAGAGCGGCGCCCACGCGACGCAACAAACCTACCAGATCTACGTCGGGGACGGCTTCAACCCGGCAACCGACGTCCACGCTGTGACGGTCGGCCTGAACACGGAACCGGTGACGCATCTCAAGGACCAGATCTGGCCGAGCGAATGGCAAGTTCACTATAACGACACAGTCGCCTGCCCCGCCAACAATCAGAAATGCGGGATCCTTCAGGTGACAGTCGATTTCACGAAATTCGATCTGTCGCCGACCAGCAAGGCCAATGGGCTTTGCCAACCCCACACGTTCTGCAATTGGAGCGGCAACACCTGTGGTTGCGCGTTCGACGTCAATGATCCGCGAGCCCAAGCGAGCAGCGATCCGCGACGCGTTGTTCGCGAATGCGCGCACGTCTGCAGCCAATGGGCGGTCAAGGATTTGGACTTCAAGGGCAACGAGACGTGGGGATTCTCCTTTACCTTGCCTGCGGGGCCTAAGGGTTTCAAGCCGGACGCGACGATCGCCAACCCATCGCCCCACCGGCCACCGCCATCTATGTTTCCGGGACCAAGCGCGTCGACAAGCAAGCCAAACTGGGTGACGAAATTCATAAGAACGACGACAGCGCCGGATAGCTCGACAGGCCTATGTCACTACGACAAGTTGCCCGGCGGCGCGGATTGCCCGCAGCCCTGATTACCGGGCGCGCCAGGCCGTTCCCGCGACAGGAGCTGACGGCCGCATTCATTCGTTCAGGTCAACGGCCGCCTAACGTCGGTCGGCGACATTCAATCGCTTGCGACGAATGTCCGCAGTCGTAGACCTGAACCGCGTGACAATCACTCAACCAATGTCCGCTATTCGCGCTCGATCATCCAGAGCCTCTGGTCTGCATCCGGCCAATTGCTTCCGTTCCCAGCCTGTCGTGGAAGGCGACGGTTGCGTCATGCGCGGACGCTGCTTTGCGCACTCCGCCTGCTATTGCGGCGACGCTCCGTAGGCGATGGTGTCCCCGGCGGTGTGGCCGCGGCCGATCTGCAGGATGCGGACCTCGCGGGCGCCGAGCCAGATCGACATCTGGCGCTCGAATGTGACGGTCGGCCAAGTCAGGCCGAGGACCGATTCCGAGGCCCGGAACAGGCGCGGGAAGCGCCCGAACTCGCTGCCCCAGTCTTCCTGGCCGCGCTCCACGATCATGTCCCGCGTCGTGCGACCAGCGTTACCTGTCGAGCCCTCGGCCCTGAAAGCCAGGGGCTTTTGTTTGTCCGCGGGCTATCTTTGCTGTTGAGGTCGATCGCGAGCGAAGCCTCGAGCGGAACGTTGAACCGCGATGACGCGCCTCGGCCGGGAAAGCGTAGAGCGTCCTCAAGCTTGACGCATCGGTCCGCGGGACGACGAACCCATCCATAATCCCGGCTATTTGCGCAAGCGCGCCTGAAAGAGCACGACGGCGAGGACGATAATCCCAAGCACGCCCTGGTAGATCGACGGCGGCACGCCCGCGATCGTCAGCGCGCTCGTGATGCTGGCGAGGCAGATCACCCCGACAAGCACGCCAGGAATCGTGCCCTCGCCCCCATACATGTAAACGCCGCCGAGGATCGTCGCGGCGAAACTCAAGAGGAGATAGTCGGCGCCTTCGCCGGGCGTCGCGCTAATGTTCTGATAGAGGTAAATGATCGCGCCGAGGGCGCACAAGAATCCGGAGAGCCCATAGCAAAGCAGCTTCGTCCTCATCACCGGCACGCCGGCGATTTTCGCGGCCGCTTCGTTGTCGCCGATCGCGTAGATGTAGCGCCCCCATTTGCTCCGATGGAGGAGCAGGCTCGTGACGACGAATCCGGCGATCAGGATGATGATCGGAAATATGTTCTGGCCGAGCGGAAAGCCGTCGAACAGGGGTGAGATTGCGTCGTCGTACTCGGGCACGGTGATCGGCTGACCCGCCGCAAGAATCCACGACATCGAATCCGCGACCGACAGCATTCCGAGCGTCACAATGAACGGTGGAATTTTCGTTCGCGACACGAAGAGGCCGCTGATCAATCCGGCGATCGTCGCGGCGGCGAGAGCCCCGACCGTGCCGCCGACGATTCCATAGTCGGCGCGAAAGAAAACGATCGCTGAAATCGACATGGCGACGAGCGAGCCGACCGCGAGATCGAATCCGCCGCCAATGACGACCAGGGCTTGGCCGAAAGACACGAGGCCAAAGGCGGCGGCGCTCGCGATGACCAGGATCAGGTTGGTGGGTCTGATAAAGACGCCATGCGAGACGAAAGTCGCGATGGCGAGAACCGCAACCAATAAGAAAAGCTGGTTGTAGCGCTGCAGGCTCGCCGTGGCCTTAGTCATTGCGAGTTGCATAGTAGACCGCTCCAACCAGAATGGCGCCTTGGATGATTCCCTGAATGTAAGGGGACACCGCGAAGGCCGTGATCACGCCATAGAGAACGATCAGGATCACAGCGCCGACGATGGCCTTGAAAATGTTGCCCCGTCCGCCGGTGAGCGCGATGCCGCCGAGGACTGCGGCGGTGATCGCCTTGAACTCATAGCCCTTGCCGACAGTCGGCATGCCGGAGCGCACGTAAGAAGCCATCAGCAATCCGGCGACGCCGTAGAGAACGCCGGCTGCGCCATAGACGCCGATGCGGATCTTCGCGACGGGAATGGCTGAATAATAGGCCGCGCCCTCATCGCCGCCGATCGCATAGACGTAGCGGCCGATGGCGAAGTTCGATCGGACGAAATAGGCGAGGGCGCCGATGATGACGAGCCCGACAAAGAAGAGGGGTATGACCTCGAACGCGCTGCCGAGCGCGATACGCTGGAAGGCTTCATCCTGAATCGGGATCAAGCGCCCGTTGCTGATCCCTCCGGCCAAGCCGCTCACGACCCACATCATGCCGATGGTCGCGACGATCGGCGGGACGCGACCCTTTTCGACCAAGAGGCCGTTGCCAAGGCCAATCAAGCCGCAGACGACAAGGGGAATGAGAATCGCGCCGGCGATTCCGAAACCCGGGATCAGGAAGGCCGAGAGTGTGCCGGCGAGGCCCATCACGGCGCCGACCGAGACGTCGACGCCACGCACGATCAGGACCATCGCCTGGCCGAGCGTCGCGATGCCCAGCACCGCCGAAAGTTCGAGCACGGTGAACAGGTTGGAGAGATTGTAGAACGTGCTCGCCTTGAATATCGCGGCGACGAGCAAAAGCGCGCCGAGGATGACGAAGACGTCGAGTTCCTTAAGAAGCGATCTGAAGCTTTGCGGCAAGTCTGGCTTTCCCGGTTCTGTCGCGTTGCGGCCTAGTTCATCGCCGACGAGCCGGACGCTTCGAAGCTCGGACTGGGGGCTTCGACTTCGTACTGGTAATAGCGAACGATCTCATGAGGGGTGATCGACGGGCCGGTCAGCGTGCTCACGATCTTGCGGTTGACGATCACGAGCAGCGTGCTGACAAGGCCGATGAGCTCGGCGAATTCGGTGCTGATGACGACGACGCCCCTGCCGCCGCTCGCCATCGCGCGAATGGCGTCGTTGATGTCGTCCTTGGCGCCAATGTCGATGCCCTTGTAAGGCTCATCGAGCAGCAGCAGCCGATAGCTGTCCTCGAGCCAACGCGAAACAACCACTTTCTGCTGGTTTCCGCCGCTGAGTTCGCTGACCAGCGAATCGATCGAGGCCATCTTCGTCTTGATCTGGGCAGCCTTCTTGATGGCCTCAGCCTTCAGCTCATTCGTCGGAAGGAAGAATCGCTTCTCGAAGCTCAGTTTGGGAAGCGAGATGTTCTCCTCGATGCTGCGGTCGAGAAGGACGCCTTCGGCAAAACGATCTTCGGGCACGAAGGCGACGCCGCGTTTCAGCATCTCGCGCGGGCTTCGCGCGGCGATCGTCTTGCCGTCAATCAAGACCATTCCGCGCGTTGGCGCCATCAGTCCAAATATGGTCCGCAAGAGCTCCGATTTTCCGGCGCCCTCGGGCCCGGTGACGCCAAGGATTTCGCCCTCCCGAACTTCAAGCGAGAACTCGGCTGCGTCATGGGTCCACGACAGGCCTTTGACGTCGAGGAGCGTGCGCCGCTGGGTGAAGTCGCTTGTCTCTTCGATGCGCGAGGGGCGACGCACTTCGTGGCCGACCACGGCGATCGCCAAATCCTCGGCTGTCGTGGAACGAGCGTCGAGCGTTTCGACAAGCGCGCCGTTCCTCAACACGGTGATTTCGTCGCTGAGCGCGACGACGTCGTCGAGGAGGTGGGAAATGTAGATGATCGTGACGCCCTGGCCGCGCAATTGCTGCAGGACCGCGTGCAGAAGCACCGTCTCCTTCTTGTCGAGCGAGACGCCCCCTTCATCGACGATGAGCAGATCGCATTGCCGCACGAGCGCTTTCGATATGGCGACAATCTGCTTGTGGGCGGGGGAAAGTTCGCTGACGGCCAAACTGGCGTCGACATCCACGCCGAGTTCGTTCAGAACTTCCCGGGCCCTGCGCCGCATCTCGCCCTTGTTCAAGGTTCCAAAAGCGCCATGGATTTCACTGCCGAGAAAGATGTTCTCCTCGACCGTCATGGTGGGCACGAGGTCCCCCCATTGATGCACGATCGCGATCCCCGCGCGGCGCGCTGACGCCGGGGTAAGGTACGGGGTCTCGACGCCGTTCAGCTTCATCACGCCCGAGGTTGGCCGGATGTCGCCGGCGATGATTTTCGAGAGCGTCGATTTTCCGGCGCCGTTCTCGCCCACAAGGCCGCGAATCTTCCCCGACGGAATGGCGAGGCTGACCGAATCGAGCGCGCGCGTATTTCCGTAAGTCTTCGAGACGTTCTCGAGTTCGAGGCGGTGGGCCAAAGGCGGTCGGTCTCCTCGGATCCATCAGGCGGAAAACGGGTTGAGCGCCGCAACCCTTGCGCAGGCTCGCGGCTCGAGCCCGGCGTCAGGCGGCCAAAGGATGGGTCGCCGGACGCCGAACGTTGCGGCTCCGCGCTGCCTACGACTTGGTGTTCTGGAGGTCGACGATGTCCTTCGGAACCTCTCCGGTCTTCAGATAGGCCAGGACATCGTCGTAACCGTCCACTTTCGAGGCGTCGAAATAAAGCTGCTCGTAATCGCCGGTCTCCGGCGGGATGAGCGGCAGCTTCGCGTCCTGCGTGAACTTGATCTGCTTCGCAAGGATCGCCTTCACCTCCGCGTCGGAAACGCTGAGCATGGTCGGCGCGTTTGGATTGGGCCACGTGCGAAGCTTGAGATACTGAACGCCCTTCTGGTCCAGCGTCCCGTTGAGATATTGGATGGCCTCCGGAATCGCGAAGGCGCCGTAATAGGGCGGGCACTCCGTCGACATCATGGCCTTGCCGTCGGCGATCGCCTGGATGAAAGCGACGTCGCCATCCTTGGATGCGATGCGGCCGTCGAGCAGTTCATTCCGCCCCGCGGCCTTGATCGCCTGCATCGCGCCGAGGCCTTCTGCGTCCGAGTAGGTCAAGATGACGTCCATCTGGTCGTCGGTGAAGCGCTGCAGGAATCCCTGCATCACGCGGCGCCCCCCGTCATTCGACCACTTGCCCTCTTCGGTCGAGAGGATCTTGACGTCGGGATGCCGCTTGATGACCTCGCGGATGCCGACATACATGTCGTTGTTCGGAGACGAGCCAAGCTCGCCCTGGATCTCGACGATGTTGCCCTTGTAGGCGCCGTGCTTGCGCTTCAGGTGATCGAGCGCGTAAGCCGCCATGGTCATGCCGCTCACGCCGTAGTTCTGCGTGATGTTGAGCACGTAGGTTCCGGTCGGCGGCTTCCGGATGAGCGCCCGGTCGATCACCACGAGCGGGACGTTGGCCTTGGTCGCCATATCGATGACGGGATCCAGGGGCTGCGCTTGGTTGGGGGAAAGGATGAGAATGTTGGGCTTCTGCGCGAGCAGGGTCTGGCAATCCTGAAGCTGCTTGGCGGAATCGCCCGCGCTGTTCGTCCAGACATAGTCGACGCCCGGGCCGACGGATTTGAACTTCTTGCCCCACTGCTCCATCGAGTTGACGAAGGCGGCGCGCCAGGAATTGTTCATGTCTCCGTTCGAGAACGCGATGAGGTAGTGCTGCTTGGGAACCAGGTTTTCCGCGTCCGCCGCGAAGGCCGGCGGCGTACGGATCGCAGGCAACGAGCCAGCGACGCCAAGGGCTGCCGCGCCGTGAAGAAAGCGGCGGCGACTAGGATGTGCAGTCCGTATCGAGTTGGTCATGGTCTTCCTCCCATTCGAGCAACGTCGTGATTGGCGTTGCCAACGTTCAACTTGATCTCGCGCGGCGTTGTGGCCGCTCTTACGTCATGATGAAGCCGCCGGTGACGTTGATGGCTTGGCCGGTCATTGCGCTCGCCTCTGCGCCGCAAAGAAACAGCATCACGGCTGCGACTTCCTGCGGCTCGACGAATCGATTCATCGGCGTCGCCTCCCATTCGTGGCGAACCTCGGCGACCGTCTTGCCTTCAATCTTTGCGTGATGCGCCATCACGTCCTCGATTCGGTCCCCCTCGATCGGTCCTGGGCAGACCGCGTTGACGCGAATGTTGTGGGACGCGACTTCGAGCGCGAGCGTCTGGGTGAAGCCAAGAATCGCCCATTTCGAACAGACGTAGTCGGCGCGATAGGGCAGACCGCGGCGCGCGACGTTCGAGGCGGTGGTGACGATCGCGCCCGCCTTCCGGTCGAGCATGAACGGCAGGACCGATCGCGTGACCAGCATCGTGCCGGTGAGATTGATGTCGATCGTCTCGCGCCAATGGGCGAGCGGCATGTCCTTGATCAGGCTATAGTGCCCGTTAAAGCCCGCGTTGTTGACGAGCGCGTCGATGCGGCCGCCGAAGAATTCAGCGGCGCCGGCGACTGCTTTTTTGACTCCGTCCTCGTCGCGCACGTCGGCTCGGAAGACCTCGCATCGGCGCTTGAGCGCCGCAATCTCTCGCGCCGTTTCGCTGGCGTCCTGAAAATCGAGAATGGCGATGTCCGCGCCCTCGGCAGCGAAGGCGCACGCGACACGCCGGCCGAGGCCGGCGGCCGCGCCGGTGACCAAGACGTTCTTGTGCGCAAAGCGCATCGAAGCGGGCCCTTCCGTCATCGCCTGAAAGCCTTGAGCGTCTCGTCCCTCACCGTGACCCCGAGCCCTGGCCGGTCGGGAACCACAAGGCGCCCGCCCTTGAGCGTGAAGGGCTCGGCGAGCAGTTCGTCACGAAGCGGATTGTGCTTGCGGTCGAATTCGATCACCGGCTCGTTGAGCAGGGGAAGCGGATTGGCCGTATGCGGGAAGGGCGGAATGGTCGCGATCGCGTGCAGCGCCGCCGCGACCGCGACGCCAGACCCCCAGACATGAGGGATTGTCGCGACGTGATAGCTCTTGGCGAGCGCAAGAATGTCGAGCCAGGCCGAAAAACCGCCCGCGCAAGCGAGATCGGGCTGGACGATGTCCACGCAACCGCCGCCGATCAGGTCGCGGAAGCCGTAGCGCGTGAATTCGCACTCGCCCCCCGCGACCGCGATCGGGTTCTCGCTTCTGACTTTGCGGTACCCGTCGCGATCCTCGGGCGTGACCGGCTCCTCGAAGAACTCGATTTCATAGGGCGCCATGAGGCGGCCCATGCGCACGGCGGAGGCGGAATTATAGGCGTGATTGGCGTCAACAAGGATGCCGATCCGGGGACCGACCGCCGTCCGAATGACGCGCAGGCGCTCAACGTCGTCGGCGAGGCTGAGCAGGCCAACCTTGATTTTCAGGAACTGGAAGCCGGCGTCGGCGTAACCTGACGCCTCCTTCTCGAGCGCCCGCAAGACGGCCGGCATGTCGCGGAAATTGTCCGGATAATAGCAGCCGGTCGCGTAGGCGGTCACGCTGTCGCGGAAGCGCCCGCCGAGCAGCTTCCAGACGGGCAGGCCCGCGGCCTGGCCGGCGATGTCCCAAAGCGCGATGTCGATGGCGGAGATCGCCTCGATATAGGTTCCCTTCTGTCCGAAATCGCGGGAGAACGCGTAATGCTCCTCCCAGATCCTCACAGGCTCGGTCGGATCGCGCCCAACAAGCTGCGGCGCAAAGACCGCCTCGACGGCGGCGGCGACCGGCTCCGGGGGGCCGTATTGGCCGCCTTCTCCCCAGCCGACGAGACCGGAATCCGTTTCGATCCGGACGAGGCAGCTGTTCCGTTCCGGGAAGGCCGCTTGCGAGGAATAGAATTTTTGGGCGCCGAGCGGCGCGCGGAGAATGTGCGAACTGACCGATTTTACCTTCATGACGCCCCTTCGGAACTGAAATCCCGCCCCGCCTCGAACCGGTCCGCCATCCGCTGGTAGGCGTTCTCGAGATGCGTCCGCATGGCGCGCGAGGCTTGAGCGGCGTCGCGGGAGCAGACCGCGTCCATGATCGCGATATGCTCCGGCAAGGCGAGTTCAAGCGAAGCGGGAAACTTGCGGATCGCAATGTTCTGGGTCCACTGGATGAGGTCCATGTGAGACGAGAGAAGCTGCTGCAGACGCGCATTGCCGCATGAATCGCGGCCAAAATCGTGAACCGCCTCGTCGGTCTTCGCGAGGAGCGAGCTGTCGCCTTCGCTAACCGCGGCGCCCGCTTCGACATAAGCGGCGCGCACGCGCTCAGCCTCTTTTGCGTCTCCGCGCAAGGTGGCGAGCTCGATCGCCATGCACTCGAGCGCGATCCTGAGCTCGAAGATTTCCTGCAGCGTCTTCAGATTGATTTCCGCGACGAAGACGCCTTTGCGCGGCTCCACGGTGACGAAGCCGCGATTCTGCAGGGTTCGCACAGCGTCGCGAAACGGCGTGATGCTGACGTTCCAGTTCGTCAAATAATCGGAGGCGTTGATCCTTTGGCCGGGTCGAAGGCGTCCGAGCGTGATTTCCCGGCGCAGCGCGACCTCGACCTGCTCGCTTAGGGAGGCGCGGTTGAAGACGAGAGTCATGCGCGCCCCGCCGACGAAGCGGCGCCGACAGCCCGCCCGACGGATCGCAGGATCGCGCTCATCCGGGCGCGGGCGCATTCGGGCCGGGCGGGAGCGCCTCCGTGACCAGGAACGGCCTCGAAATCCGCTTGGGTCAATGTTTCCTCCGGTTTTTAATGTATCAGGTATAAGGCATCACGTCAAAACTGCGGGGGATCGTCAAGGAATCCGCCGGGAGCCCCCGAAGGGGCGGCGCGTCATCGACGCCGGATTTGACAAGGCGGTCGAAAATCGGGCTTTCGATGGCGGGGGGCAGTTCGCCGAAACGGTCACCGGCCGCCGTCGGCGGCGGCGGGAGGGGGTCCGCTCTGAGGACGGCTCGCGAGAATAAGCGGAGGCGCCGTCGCTTCGACGAACGGAGGCGCCCGTGGGTTCGCGCGGCTTCCGGTGAAACATGGGAGGCACGGCATGTGTGGGAATTGCGCGACCGCCGGGATTGGCCGGCGGGATTTCATGAAGTTCGGCGCCGCGGGGGCTCTGGCGCTCGCCGCGGGAAGCGCGGCGGTCAGCGTGCGCGCAGCGGAAGGCGCGCCAACGTCGCTCTCCCCACAGGACGCGCTCGCTCAGCTTAAGGCGGGCAACGAGCGATTTGTCAGCCATCCCGAGCTCTGCAGCGTCGATCTCGCCGCGTCGCGCAACGCTGTCGCCGGACATCAGGCGCCTTGGGCGACCATCGTCTCCTGCGCAGACAGCCGCGTGCCCCCGGAACTCATCTTCGGAGGACACGGGGTGGGCGAACTGTTCGTCTCCCGCGACGCCGGCAATCTCGTCAATTTGGACACGCTCGGCACCATCGAATATGGCGCAGCGGTCCTCGGTTCGCCGCTCATCGTCATCCTCGCGCACACGGCCTGCGGCGCCGTGAAGGCGGCCTGCGACGTGGTGACGAAAAACGCGACCTATCCGGGCGTCATTGGCCGCATGATCGAGCCGATCGTGCCGGCGGCGCTTGCGGTGCGCAACGAGCCCGGAGACTTCGTCGATAACGCCGCAAAGGAAAGCGCGAAGCGGACCGCCGCGAATTTGCCGACCGTAAGCAGGATCGTCTCCGATCTCGTCGACGCCGGAAAGGTGAAGATCGTCGCGGCGATCTACGATCTGCAAACCGGCGCGGTCACCTATCTGAACTGAAGCTCGCGACGATCACGGAAGAAGCCTTGCGGGCGACGGGTCATGACCGCAAAAGCCGGGACCATTCTCATCACGAGTTCGACGATGACGCCTGCGGGCGTTGAGCTTCGACCTCGTCGACCCGCTTGTCCCTCGTGCTTGACGGTTTCCCTTTGAATAATGTCCTCACACGGGCTGTTAAGCCAGCGTTCATCCTCGGCGGCACAAACAAAGCGCTCGAGCCTCGCTTTCGAGGTCAGGGGGCGCTTCGCTACCATGGTCGTGGTCGCTTTCTCCTCATTGCGTCAAAGACCCTCATATCTGTCTCTGGCGCCTGCGCATGACCCGCATTAGTTTATCGATTGGCCACGAACGTTTGGATAATAGTCATAGCTCGCCGCTTCCTTGGGAGCCAACGGGATGGACATGATTGCGGCGGTGGCCGCGAAGAAACTTGGCAAGTTTCTCGCGAAAGATTTCCGCGAGATTTTTGGCTCGAGTCAAAACGACGAAGCTGAGCGCCTAGGCGCGCTCGCGCGCACGACAATCGAATGCATCGCCAGGAGCGATGCGCTCTACCACACCTACGAGCACACGATGCTCGTCTCCATGGTTGGCCGCGACATCCTGCGCGGGCGAACGCTCGCGCACACGCTCCAGCCGGAGGACTACACTCATCTCATCATCGCTTGCCTCCTGCACGACATCGGCTTCGTCCGCGGGGTGCTCAGCGGCGACACGAAGACTGAGTTCGTCATCGACAAGAACGGACGCACCGTGACTCTGCCGCGCGGCGCCTCCGATGCTTCGCTCGCGGCCTATCATGTCGATCGGTCGAAACTGTTCGTCTACGAGCGGCTGGGGAATTCGACGACGATTGACGCCGGCCGAATCGCCGCCGCGATCGAGCTCACGCGCTTTCCGCCGACCGGAAACTCGGAGGCGGATCAAGCCGGGCTCGAGCCTCGGCTGGTCCAGGCTGCCGACCTGATGGGACAACTCGGCGATCCTTTGTACCCTCGAAAGGCCAATGCGCTCTTTTTCGAGTTCGAGGAGATTGGCAGCAATCGACAGCTCGGTTACGAGTCCCCCGCCGATCTCGTGGAGAAGTTTCCAGGCTTTTACTGGAACACCGTCTCCTCCCATCTCGAGGAGGGGATGAAATATCTGAGCCTGACCTCTTCAGGTCGTCAGTGGATCGCCAACCTCCACAATCACATTTTCAACGCCGAGCACTTTAACTGGCTGATGGGTCCGCAGATCTGAGCCGTATGGGGCGTCGGCCGAGTCAGGATCGCCGCTCCCGCGCCGAGTCAAGCGCGGTCGCGAGCGCGCGCCTAAGCGCGTGCATCTGATCGACGAGGTGTAGAATCACCCCGAGGCCCTCGGGATTCACGCCCATTTTGTCTTTGAGATCGTGGATCAGGTTGGCGCGCGCGAGATCCATGTCGGTGAAAGAGAGCTCGTCGTCGGCGCGGCCGGGAATGAGCCATTCCTCTTCGATCCACACGGTCAGCGTCTGCCGGTCGAGCCTTGCGCGCTCGAGAAACTCCCGCTCGGTGATCATGGGCTCACATCTCCTTGCGCGGATCATAAGCCCCGGAGGGCTTCCAGTCGGCGAGGAAGGCTTCGAGCTCGGGCTCGGCCTCCTTCGGCATCATAACTTTGAGCTTGACCAGTTCGTCGCCTGCGCCGCCGCGCGCCTTCACGCCTTTGCCCCTGAGGCGCAGCACGTCGCCGGTGCTCGACCGCTTCGGGATCTTGAGCATCACATGCCCCGTGGTCGTCGGCGTCCTGACTTCGGCCCCGAGCGCCGCCTCCTTCATGGTGATCGGCAGGTCGAGAACGATGTCATTGCCCTCGCGAGCGAAATAGCGATGCGGCTTGATCGCGATCTGCACGAGCGCGTCGCCGGGCGGACCCTCGCCGGGGCTTGGCGCGCCTTTGCCCCGAAGCCTCAGGATCTGCCCGTCTTCGACCCCTGAGGGAATGGTGACGTCGAGCGTCCCGCCTTGCGGCAAGGTGATGGTCTTGGTCGCGCCATTGACCGCGTCGAGAAAATCGATCGGCAATTCATAATGCAGGTCCGCGCCCGGCCGCCGCCGCGCCTGTTCGGCGCTGCGGCGCAGGAGTTCGGCGAAGAGATCGTCCCCTTGCGCGAAATCCCCGTAGGCCGCCTGGCCCTCGTAAGGGTGGCCGCCCTGCGCGGCGTAATCGCGATAATATCGCGCGTTCGGCGGCGCCGTCTCGGCTCCCGAGGCGTCGATCTCGCCAGCGTCATAGCGCTTGCGCTTGTCCGGATCGGACAGAAGATCGTTGGCGGCGCCGATCTCCTTGAACCGTTCCTCCGCCTTCTTGTCGCCGGGATTGAGATCCGGGTGGAATTGCTTGGCGAGCTTGCGGAAGGCCTTGCGAATGTCGTCGGCCGAAGCGGTCTTTGAGACGCCGAGGGTTTCGTAAGGGTCTTTCATCGACGCATCCCGTGACGAGCGAGGCTGATCAGCCTTAGCAGAGATGCGAGCCTTTCCTCCAGGCTCCCGCAGCCTGTTCGAGCGCGCTCGGATTTTTCGGGCGGCCCCGCGGCGCGGGGGCGCGGTCTCGCGCGGCGGAACGCGGTCATGAGCGGGTCAAACAGCAACGCTATTCTGCGCGTTCCCGGCGGGCGCAATCGACGCTCAGCCTTGCTGAGAGCGCCGAGAAGTCGCGCAATCGTGTTCCACAAACGTTCCGATCGCGATTGACTTGTGTTCAAAGACGAGCAGAATCAGGGCAAAACCGAAACGATCTTGGGGCGACGAAAGGTAAACGGAACGATCGTCAATGGGGTCGTGTGACGGAGGAAGTCATGTCTGGGACGCTCATCAACCTCATTATCCAGCTCATTGCCGGCGCGATCGGCGGCAACGCCGTCGGCGCGGCGGCTAAGAACGTGAATTTGGGAACCGCGGGCAACACCATCGCCGGGGCCCTGGGCGGCGCGGCCGGCGGGTCGCTGCTCACTTCCATCATTCCCGCGCTCGCCGGCGCGGCGACGGGCGGCGGCATGGACATCGGGGCGCTCGTCGGCCAACTGGTTGGCGGCGGCGTGTCCGGCGCAATCGTCTCGGCGATCGTCGGCATGATCGTGAACAGCATGAAGAAAGCCTGAGCGCTTTCCTCCGGGCGTCGGCGATACTAGTATGATCCTGAGCTGTCGCCGCCGGGCCGAAGCCTGCGGCGGTGATGGCTTTTGGGCTGAAGGCTGGCGCGCGCCAGCGGGGGTTAGGAGCGCGACTCATGGGATTGATCAGTTTTGTCAAAAGCGCGGGTGAAAAGCTCTTCGGGGCCAGCGAGGCGAAGGCTGCGACGGCCGACGATCTGCATAAGGAGCTTGCGAAGCATGGCCTCGACGCGTCCGGCGTGACGATCGCGGTCGATGGGGACAAGGTGCATGTGACGGGCGCCGCTGCGAGCACCGAGCAGGCCGAAAAGATCGCCGTTGCGCTCGGCAATACGGTCGGTGTGCAGACGGTGCAGAACGACATCAAGCCGGCCGCGCCGGCGCCGGAATCGAAATTCTATACGGTCAAGAGCGGCGACACGCTGTGGGCGATTTCCGAGAGGGAGTACGGCAAGGGCAAGGGCGACAAGTACGACGTCATCTTCCAGGCCAACCGGCCGATGCTGACCCACCCCGACAAGATCTATCCTGGCCAGGTCCTGCGGATTCCGCCGCTGCCTTGACGCCCGCCTGCGGCGCCAGCGCGTTCACGGTCGCCGCGGGTCCAGAACCCGGTCATGCCCCGGAAGTTCGCGGGGCGAAGATGTTCGCGACTCGCCCGTCACCCCCAGTCGCCCGGAGGTGGGTCGTAACTCCCAAGCGGGTTGCTTCGGAGCGGCCGAACCCGCCGACCTCATGGTGAGGAGCCGCGCGAAAGCGCGGCGTCTCGAACTATTCCCCAGCGTTCAACATTGTCAGCGCTCACTGGAGCGTCCTTCGAGACGCGCCTTCGGCGCCCCTCAGGACGAGGGGGTGGCGGTTACGTGGCCGCAAGGCGTTGAAATCGCTAAAAACCGACCCGAAAATGCAGGGCCGGGCCGCGCCGCCGCTCAGGTCTTCGCGTCCAGCCCGTAGAGCGTGTGCAGGGTCCGGACCGCGAGCTCGGTATAGGCGTCGTCGATCAGCATCGAGAACTTGATTTCCGAGGTGGTGATCGCGCGGATGTTGACGCCCTTCTCGGCTAGCGCCTTGAAGGCGCGCGCGGCGACGCCGGAATGCGAACGCATGCCGACTCCGATCGCCGAGATCTTCACAACGTCCTCCGCCCCGCTGATGCGTCGATAGCCGATATCGCCCTTTCGCCCTTCCAGAATGCCCATCGCGCGCTGATACTCGGCGCCCGGCACCGTGAAGGTGATGTCGGTCGTCGTCGTGTCGTCGGAGACCACCTGGATGATCATGTCGACATTGATGTTGGCGTCCGCCAGGGGCACGAAGATCGCGGCGGCCACGCCGGGCTTGTCAGCGACCTGACGCAAAGTGATTTGCGCCTCGTCGCGCGAGAAGGCGATGCCAGTGACGACCTCCTGCTCCATGATCTCCTCCTCGTCGCAGATGAGCGTGCCAAGCTTGGGTTCAGCCGGGTCGTCGAACGACGAGCGCACATAGAGCCTGACCCTGTTCACCATGGCCAATTCGACCGAGCGCACTTGCAAGACCTTGGCGCCGAGCGAGGCCATTTCCAGCATTTCCTCGAACGACACTTTGTCGAGCCGCCGCGCCTTGGGCACGATGCGCGGGTCCGAGGTGTAGACGCCGTCGACGTCGGTGTAGATGTCGCAGCGGTCGGCCGAGATCGCCGCCGCGAGCGCGACGGCGGACGTGTCCGATCCGCCGCGCCCGAGCGTCGTCACTCGGTTCGTGGCTTTGTGCACGCCCTGGAAACCGGCGACGACGGCGATTTCGCCCGCCGCAAAGCCTTCGCCGAGCCGCGCGCCGTCGATGCCGCTGATGCGGGCGGACCCGTGGGCGTCGTCGGTGACGAGCGGGATCTGCCATCCGGCCCACGAGCGCGCCTTAAGCCCCATATCCTTGAGCACCAGCGCCAGCAGCCCAGCCGTCACCAGTTCGCCCGAGGCGACGACGGCGTCATATTCGGCGTTGTCGAAGTGGGAGCCTGCTTCCTTGCACCAGGCGACAAGCTCGTTGGTCTTGCCCGCCATCGCCGAGACGACGACCGCGACCTGCGCGCCGGCCTCGATCTCCCGTTTCACATGGGCGGCGACGTTGCGGATGCGCTGAAGGTCGGCGACCGACGTGCCGCCGAATTTCATCACCAGACGCGACATGATCCTTCAGGCCTTGGGGAAACGCGCGAGAGGCGCTCGATAGAGTGGACGCGGCCTATAAAGCCGCGCGCAGAGTGGGTCAAATGCGAACGTGGACGCCGGTTCCGCGGGGACGGGCGGCGTCAGGCGGGCTCGGCCGCCGCGCTCTTCAAGTCGAAATGCTCTATCATGGCTTTGGGGGCGCCGTGGCGCCCGCGCTTGCACTGTGTCTGGACCCGGGAATGAAAGCGCCTCACAGAAGCCCCACCCATACCATCGTCTCTGAAGAGGTCGCCCGCTTCGAGGCGCTCGGCGACACGTGGTGGGACCCGGATGGCCCGATGGCGCCGCTGCATCGGCTGAACCCGGTCCGGATTGCTTGGGCGCGCGACCTGATCGCTCACCATTTCAAACACGAATCCTCGATCGGGGCGCCGCTCGCCGGCGTCGATCTCCTCGACATCGGCTGCGGGGCGGGCCTGTTCGCCGAACCGCTGGCGCGGCTCGGGGCCGACGTCGTTGGCGTCGATCCGGCGCCTGCCGCGATCGAAGCCGCCCGCCGTCACGCGGAGGAGACCGGCGCCCATGTCGCCTATCGCATGGGCGCGGTCGAAGAGCTGGCGGCGGAGCCCCGCCGGTTCGATGTGGTGAGCGCGATGGAGGTGGTTGAACACGCGGCCGATCCGAAGCTTTTCGTCGCGACCGCGGCCTCGCTGGTCAAGCCGGGCGGTCTTTTTCTCGCGTCGACCCTCAACCGCACGCTGAAGAGCTTCGCCCTCGCCATCGTGGGAGCCGAATATGTGCTGCGCTGGCTCGAGCCCGGAACCCATCGGTGGGAGCAGTTCGTGACCCCGCTCGAACTGACCGGCTTCGCGCGCGCCGCGGGCTTAAGGCGGGCGAGCCTGCGCGGGGTCGTGTACGACCCGTTCCGGCGCGACTGGCGCCTCTCGTCGGACGTGGGCGTGAACTACATGTTCGCCGCGACGAAGGCGGACGTATAGCGCAAAATCCAATCGCCTTTTACCGGAGTGACGGCTTCGGTCGGATAGCGGGCATTTTCCGACGGCGGAGGAATAGAGCCCAACAACAATTGCTTGCAGAAAATCAGAAGCCAGGTTAGGCTTGCTCCGTGATCAATCCGTCATTTCCGAATCCCAATCGTGGCCGCCGCTCCGGAGTTTCCGCCGCCCCCCAAGGGCGAGAGGCGGCGTGAAATTTCCTGCCGACGAGAATCCCTCATAACGTATTGATAAGTCTGGATTCGGACGAGAGAATCCAAGGAAATCCAAGCTTTTCCAACCCCTCGTTCGAGGGGTTCCGAAGCAAGAGAGCCCAGGGTCCAAGAAATCCCAAACCGACCGGCTAACCTGCGGCCCGGGAGGCGCTAAACGGGCCTCACTTCCCCGGGCATTCCTTCTGCAGGCGATCCATCGCCTGGCCGAAACCGGTCAGCGAATAGGTGTCGATCGACTGGTGGCCTCTGAGCGACGCGGCTTTGATCACGAGCTTCGCGCCCTTACGCATTTCCGTGATGAGCGCGCCCTCCTTGGCGGCGTTCTTGACCCAGAGGTTTCCGCCCTTGGGGAGCATTTCGAAAGACGCCTGATCCACGAGCGCCACCGGCGCGGGGATCGCGGAGGTCTTCGACTTGGCGCTTGATTTCGAGGCTGGCTTCTCGCCCGGCTTGGCCTCGGAACCGGCTTCGGCCGTGTCGCCGCCCGAGATGTCGAAGCCCATGATGAAGGACACTTCGTTGCGCACGCCTTCCGCCGGGCGGTCGGAGATGAAGGCGTAGCCTGGATCGCGAGTGAGGCTCGAAGGTTCGCGAGACTTGGGTTGCGCGAGGGTGTAGCAGATGCGTCCCTTGCCGACTTGTCCGACGAATACGTTCCAATCGCCGAAGGTGGCGACAAGCGATGGCTTGGCTGGCGCCTCCTTTGCGCCGGACTTGGGCGCCGGCTTAGCCTTGGTCGCCGCGGTCGCCGGCGCGAAGAGGAGCCCCATGGCGCAAACCCCCGCGACGACGAACGCAGTAGCGCGAAGGGACGAACGGACAAGACGCGTCATCACAATAATCCTTTGAACCTGGCCCTGGCGTTCATGGCCCACGCTCGTGGCGGTCTCCCTGCCGTTCGATCCGGGCAAAATTCCGGCTTTCGCCTTGCCGACCAGCGCCCGGCCTGCGATCCTGCATTTGGTTACTGAAAAATGAGTAAAATTCGGAGCTGGTAATGAAAGCCTTGATCTGCCCGTCGCTTGGCCCGCTGGAAAATCTGCGGGTCATGGAGGTCGAGGCGCCCGTCGCCGGAGAGGCCGAGGCTCTGGTTGAGGTCGCCTACGCCGGGCTCAATTTCTTCGACACGCTGATCATCGAGGGCAAGTACCAGCTGAGGCCGAAGCCGCCGTTCTCGCCCGGCGGCGAGTTCTCCGGGCGCGTGGTCGGGCTCGGACCGGGCGCCAAGGGGTTTCAGGTCGGCGACCGGGTCATGGGCGCCTGCGGTTACGGAGCGACGGCGGAGCGCATCGCAATTCCGGTGAGCAGGCTTACGCGAATCCCCGAGGGTCTCGCCGACGACAAGGCCGCGGGGCTGTGCGTGACCTACGGCACATCCTTGCATGCGCTGAAACAGCGCGCCGAGATGAAGTCCGGCGAAACCCTTCTTGTGCTTGGCGCCTCCGGGGGCGTCGGGCTCGCCGCGGTGGAAATCGGCAAGGCGATGGGCGCACGCGTCATCGCCGGGGCGTCATCCGACGAGAAGCTCGCATTCGCCCGCCGGCATGGCGCAGCCGAGACGATCAACACCGCGAGCGAGGACCTCCGCGCCCGTCTCAAGGAGATCGCGCCCAAGGGCGTCGATGTCGTTTACGATCCCGTTGGCGGCGCCCTGACCGAGCTCGCTTTGCGCTCCCTCGCCTGGAAGGGGCGGCTTTTGGTGATCGGCTTCGCGTCAGGCGAGATCCCTAAGCCGCCGCTCAACATCCCCCTGCTCAAGGGCTGTGACATTCGCGGCGTCTACTGGGGCGAATTCACGACGCGCGAGCCAGAGACGAATCGTGAGAACCTCGCTCAGCTCATGGATTGGACGAAGTCCGGCGTCCTGAGCGTCCATGTCCATGGGACATATTCCCTGGAGGATTACCGGAAGGCCTTCGAGGCGATCGCCAAACGTCAGACGCTCGGCAAGACATTGCTCAGCCTCGGCGCCGCGCGGCCTTAGGGCCATGATTTAGGACGGGAGAGCCAAGAGGCCGGCCGCCCCCGATTCCAGACCGAACAAAAGTCTGGAGCCGATTGCGTCCCAACCGAGCGCAGTGACCGCGCCGTCGCCGGGGTGGCGCGCCAAAATTTCGGCCCCGTCGGCGAGCCGGACGAGCAAAATGAGGCCATCGGCGTATCCGATGGCGACGATCAAGGCTTTGGGGTGAAAGGCCACCTGCGTGACGCGCGCCTGGCGTACGCCGCATTCGCGCGGCGCCTTGCCCATCGGCCCATCCTTCTCTTTGAACGGCCAGACGACGGCCGCGTCGGCGCCGGAGGTCGCGAGCCACTGACCGTCGTGCGACCAGGAGAGCGAGCGCGTCTTCGCGGGATATCCGGTCATCCGCATGTTGCGCGAATCCTGGATTCGCCAACCGTGCAGCGCGTTCTCCTGCATCGAGGTTACGAGAAAACGCCCGTCAGGCGAGAAGGTGACGTCGAGATGCGCCCCCTTCCATTCCAAGGTCTGAGGGTCGCCGTCGACCTTCGGAAACCAGAGCGTCGCGCCATTGTAGTGGGTCGCCGCGAGGCGAAAGCCCTTGGGCTGGAAGCTCAGGCCGCGCGCGGTCGTCGGCGCGCTCCAGGACCTGACGGCGCCCGTTTCGTCGCGCGCCCGAACCTGCTTGCCTGCGCTCCACGCGCAGGCCTTGCCCCGGAGCGCGAGGGCGTCGATCCACTTGCCTTTCTCGTCGCCGATCTCTTCGAAGCTCCCGTCTCCCCGCACGGCGACGACCCGTCCATCGTCGCCGCCAGTGAGCAGGGTCTTGCCGTCGCTGATGGCGGTCAGCATCGCAGCGTCGGGGTGGACCACGAGCCGCTTTTGCGCGTCGAGACTGCCGATCAGAACGGCGCCGTCGGACAGAGCGAGGGCCGGCGCGTTGTCGAGAAACGCGACCGCCACCACATGCGCGCCCGCGTCGAACGAAACGACGCGTTCAGCGAGAGAAGAACCGCTTTGGACTTCGGTCATGATTTTGAACTGATCGGCGCCAGTGTCTGACGATTATGTGGGCGCAACATAGGCCTGCACATTGACAGCGTTCGAGCGACGTCGCGCCTCTGCGATTTCATAAGCCGTTTGCATTCTCAGGAGAGTATCCATCTTGACGCCAAAGGCCTTCTCGATGCGCAGCGCCATCTCGGGCGAGAGAGACGCTCGCTGATTCAGCAGCGCTGAAAGCGCCGGCCGGGTTACATTAAGAACGTTGGCCGCCTTGGTCACCGTCAATCCCAGCGGCTCGATGATCTCCATCCTAATGAACTGCCCGGGATGCGCGGGCCTGGCGATTCGGCTCATAGCGCCCCTAGTGATAGTCCTCATAATCGAGGTCGACGATCGATCTCTCGGATCCGTCTACCCGGAAGGTTATTCGCCAATTCCGCGTGACAGTCAGGCTCCAAACGCCCTTGCGGTCCCCGGTGAGTTGGTGCGCGCGCCACGACGCAATTGACGTCAATTCCTCGGCGCTGTCCATCTCTTGAAGAAAGGAGATGATGTTTCGGATCTTCTCAACGAACTCCGCCGGAAGCCCAGAGGCATCGTCCTTTTCGACGAAGCGCCTCACGCCCCTATGCCGAATGCTCCGGATATCCACTGCGTTTTACGTAAAGCGTAAAGATACGCTTTACACGACGCGATCGACGAGTCAAGCGGCGCAGGCCAGAAATCCGTTGCGGATCTCCTCTTCGGCGAGGTCGCGGCCGATGAACACGACTTTCGACTCGCGCTTCTCGTCCGGCCTCCACTCGCGCTGGGAGTCACCGTCAAGCATCATATGCACGCCCTGAAAGACGAATCGGTTCGGGTCGCCCTTCATGGCGACGATGCCCTTACAGCGCAGGATGTTCGGCCCCTGCTCCTGCGTCAGGCGATTGATCCAGGGCATGAACTTGGCAGGATCAACGTCGCCGTCGAGCCTCACCGCCACCGACTGCATGTCCTCGTCGTGATAGTGCTTGAGACCATGGTGATGATGCTCGCCATCGTGATGATGGTGGTCATGATCGTGATCGTGCTCGTCGTCGCGGACGAGGAAGTCCGGCTCGATGTCGAGGATGCGGTCAAGGTCGAAAGCCCTGCGCTCGAGCACATCGGCAAGCGCCACATCGCATTTCTTCGCCCGGTGTAGGGTGGCATAAGGATTGATGGCGCGGATGCGCGCTTCGACTTCGCGCAATTCGGCCGGGCTGACCAAATCCGTCTTGTTGATGATGATGACGTCGGCGAAGGCGATCTGGTTCTTGGCTTCGGGCGCATCGCGCAGCCGCTGGGTGAGCCACTTGGCGTCGGCGACCGTCACCACTGCGTCGAGGCGCGCCGCATCCTTCACGTCCTCGTCGACGAAGAACGTCTGGGCGACCGGCGCCGGATCGGCAAGCCCGGTCGTTTCCACGATAATTGCGTCGAAGCGGCCTTTTCGCTTCATCAGCCCCTCAATGATGCGGATGAGGTCGCCGCGCACGGTGCAGCAAATGCAACCGTTGTTCATTTCGAACACTTCTTCGTCTGCGCCGATGACGAGTTCGTTGTCGATGCCGATCTCGCCGAACTCGTTGACGACGACCGCATAGCGCTTGCCGTGCTGCTCACTCAAAATCCGGTTGAGCAGCGTCGTCTTGCCGGCGCCGAGATAGCCGGTGAGGACGGTGACGGGAATTTTCTCCGGCTCGTGGCTCATCGTCACGCGCTCATCTCCTCAATAAGAACAGGATCCCGCGAGATATAGTGTCCGCCGGCGCTTGCGGGTAGGGGCGCGGCAAATCGGCAATCAGCCGCGCTACCAGGAAGTCGAGCCAACGCCGCCGTGAACGCCGATGTACGGTCCGGTCCATTGCCGGGCCGGGGGTGTGGCATAGGTCGGCTGCACGTTGAGGAACAGCGGCGGCATCTCGTTTCCTGGCAGAGTCGCGGGCGGCGGCCCGAGAACGACCGCCTCCTGGGGGATATAGCCGACCCGGCCGCGCCACGACGCGCGGCACCAGGAACGGGTGCACCTCTCAAGATCGATTTCCGCGCGCTGCGGTACGTGCTGCACCACCGCGGTCTTGCCGCTCGGGCCGGCGCGCATCGAGACCGGCGCGCCGGTCATCGCCAATTCCGCGTTCGCCGATCCAGCCAATCCGATGAAGAGGCCAAGCCCGAGACACAGACGCTTAGTCATTTGCCGACACCGTTATTCGTGCGAAGACCACAGCCCGACGAAGATCGTCTGACTCGCCCCATAAGGACACCGTGGAACCGCTCTAAGGCGAAAATGCGCATGGCCCCAGCCAAGGCTAGGTCACGAGATTTTGGTCGCGCGCCATGTCGGCCCGTTGGGTCCAAAGGCCGGTTCGATGCGAAAGTTGTCGTTGGCGGTCATCGCTCCGAGCGGCAGCGGTCCATCGGGCATCACCAAAGTGGCTTGATCGCCAATGAACATGATGAGGTGGCGCTTCTGCTCAAGGAGCCTTTTCGCCATCGCTCGCAAGCCGTCGAAGTACGGCGCTTTCCGCCAGGCGCTGGGCGCGCCGGGATCGACCTGCCCATAGACGAAGCCGTTTGTCGGGTAGACGGAGAGCACGAATCGCGCACGATCGGGCTTCCACTCGGTTGGCATCGTCCCGTCGGTCATCCACAGACAGAAGAACTGCCGACACTGATCGGGCGGGGCGTCATGGATCGCGCAGCCCTTTCCGGGCGTGCAATGTTTGCACCACGCCCCAGGCGGTTTGGCGAACTCTGGCAGCGCGTAGACCTTGCAGCAGAGCGTGCACGCGCCGCACTCGCGTCCAGGCGCTGCGGAATAGGGGGTAAGGAGCATGGCGGAGGAGGACATTGTCGCGTGGACTCGCCGAGTTTGACGATCGCTATCGCGCCCGGCCGAGGCTGGCAAGATCCCATTCGGCTCCGCCCAGATCCGCCGCGCTGAGGCCGCCTTAAGTCTCGAGCGAAACGCGCGGCCGACGCAGCCAATCTTTTCATACTCCGCAGACTGCCCTACAACGCGACGGACCCGGCGATGAGGATCAGCGCGGGCTTGAGCGTTCGGGGAGGAACACTTGCTGCGCCGAATCCTGTTCGCAATGATTCTGACCTCGACCGCCGCCTGGGCCCAGGAACCGGCGCTCCAGCCCGCGCCGACCATTCCCTTCGACTCGGTCCCCGATTTCCTCAAGCTTCCGCCGGATCTCTTTCTTGGCGAAGCGGCGGGGGTGGCGGTCAATTCCAAGGGCCATGTGTTCGTCTTCTCCCGCGGCGGAACGAACGGACCGGCCTACGGCGCCGCGGCGGCGCACCTTTACGAGTTCGACGCCGACGGGACTTTCGTGCGTGAGATCGGGCGCAATCTCTACGCCTGGGCGTTCGCCCACGCCGTTCGCATCGACGCCCACGACAACATCTGGGCAGTCGACAAGGGCTCGGACATGGTGATCGAGTTCAGTCCCGAAGGCCGAGTGATGATGGTCTTCGGCCGCAAGAAGGAAGCGTCGGACGAGGCCGACGGGCCGTGGGCGCATCCGAGCCCGCCCGCCCCGCCCATCGACGGCATGTTCAGGCAGGTCACGGATGTGACCTGGGACGCGGCCGGCAACAGTTATATCAGCGACGGCTACATCAACTCGCGGGTCGCTAAATACGACCCGGACGGAAATTGGGTGAAATCCTGGGGGGAGTTCGGCAAGGGCCCGGGACAATTCCGCGTTCTGCATTCCATTCAGGCCGACGCCAAGGGCGACATCTACGTGGCCGATCGCGGCAACGCGCGCATTCAGGTGTTCGACGGCGACGGGAACCTCATTCGAATCATGCAGATCGGCGTGCCGTTCGACTACGCCAGGGCGCGTCCGGCTATCGGCGCAAAGCCGGGCGCTCCGGACGGCAGTCTGGCGAGCTACGGCGCCGCGCTCACCATGGCGCCGGGTTCGCCCTGGGCGCTCTGCATCACGCCCCCGCCCAACCAGGTGCTCTATAGCGCCGACGCTTTTCCGGGCCGCATCTATAAGCTCACGCTCGACGGGAAAGTGCTCGGCGTGCTCGGCGAAACGGGCAAAAAATTGAAACAATTCGGATGGATCCACGAGATCGCCTGCCCGTCGGAAAACGAGCTCTATGTCGCGGAGCTCCTCAACTGGCGGATCCAGAAGCTGATCTTGCATCCGCAATCGCAATGACAAAGCCGGGCGTAGGGCCACTCGTGCTTTCATCGATATCATGAACGACGCGGCCTTCCCGTCGCGGGACGCTCTCACAATCGGATTTGCGCACGTCGCCTATCGCGGGGCGGAGGAATTCGCTTCGCGACGAACCGGGATCGCCCATTTCGAAGTGAGGACGCTGGAGGAATTGGAGCGGCGGGCCCGCGAAGCCGATGTCCTCGTCGTCTCGGGGCTGTGGCGCAATTCGCTTTTGGCGAGCGCGCCGAAACTGCGGTTCGTCCAGTCCTTCAGCGCTGGCGTCGATCAGTACGACAAGGCGCTGTTCATGAAGCGCGGCGTCCGGCTCGCGAACGCTCAGGGCGCGAACGAACGCGCGGTGGCCGAACACGCCATCGGTTCGATCCTGACCCTCACGCGGCGGCTCCATGAGGCGCGCGACAACCAGCATGCGCGCCGTTGGCGCGGCATGGTCGGCGACCGCGCGCTTCGCGAGCAGGAGCTCTCCGATAAGACGCTGGTGATCGTGGGCCTTGGCCGCATTGGCATGCGTCTGGCTGCGCTGGCCAATGCCTTCGGCATGCGGGTGATTGGCGTCAGACGCACGGCGAGGCCGGAGCCAGGGCTCGCCGAGCAAGTGGTTGCTGAAGCCGATCTCGCCCAAGCGCTCGCGCGCGCTGACGTCGTCGCGCTGACCTGTCCCTTAACCCCGGAAACGCAAGGTTTGATTGGCGCCGCGGCGCTGAGCGCGCTGAAGCCTGGAGCGCTCCTGATCAATGTCGCGCGGGGCAAAGTGATCGATGAGGCGGCGCTCATATCCGCGCTTTCGGACGGACGGGTGCGCGCCGCTGCGCTCGACTGCTTCCACGAGGAGCCGCCGCCATCCGAATCCGCATTCTGGGGCTTGCCCAATGTGCTCATGACGCCGCACACGGCCGGTGAAACCGAGCGCTACGAAAAGAACGTCGTCGACATTCTCGTGGACAATATCGAGCGTCTCGTTCGCGGCGAAACGATGTTGCGCAACGAGGTCGTGTGATGGACGGCGCGCTCATCGGAAGATCGCGTCGCGGTTCCCAGTCAGCCCGCGCCGCCGCGCCGCCACCCATCGCAACAGGATGATGAGATCATGGCCTCCGTCGAAATTTCCGATGTGCGCAAGAGGTTTGGCAGCCTGGAAGTCATTCACGGCGTTTCTATCAGCGTCGCGGACGGCGAATTCGTCATTCTGGTAGGGCCGTCGGGCTGCGGCAAGTCGACGCTCTTGAGGATGGTGGCGGGGCTCGAGTCGGTGTCGAGCGGCGAGCTGCGCATCGACGGGCGCGTCGTCAACGACGTGGCGCCAAAAGAGCGCGATATCGCAATGGTGTTCCAGAATTACGCGCTCTATCCCCAAATGACTGTGGCCAAGAACATGAGCTTCTCGCTCGAACTGGCGCGGCGGCCGAAGAACGAGATCGCCGAGAAGGTCGGCAGGGCCGCCGAGATTCTTGGGCTCAAACCGCTGCTCGAACGCTATCCCCGCCAGTTGTCGGGCGGACAGCGGCAGCGGGTGGCGATGGGGCGGGCGATCGTTCGCGATCCGGCGGTGTTCCTGTTCGATGAGCCGTTGTCCAATCTCGACGCGAAGTTGCGGGTGCAGATGCGCGCCGAAATCAAGGCGTTGCAGCAACGGCTCGAGACCACCACGCTCTATGTCACGCACGACCAGATCGAGGCGATGACCATGGCCGACAAGATCGTGGTCATGCACGATGGCATGGTCGAGCAGATTGGCTCGCCGCTCGAGCTTTACGACCGCCCCGCCAATCAGTTTGTCGCCGGCTTCATTGGCTCGCCAGCGATGAACTTCATCAAGGCGCGCCTCGATGGCGGTGAGCAACCGACGCTTGTCACGCCTTCGGGCGTCAAGGTTACGCTTCCCGCCGCCCCGCGGGTCGCTCCCGGTTCGGATGTCATCATCGGCGTCCGGCCCGAGCACGTAAGCCTCGCTGGCCCGGAGGCGATGCCCGCCGAGATCATGGTCATCGAACCGACCGGTTATGAGACGCAGGTGATCGCCAAGTTCGCCGGGCAGGACATGACTTGCGTGTTCCGTGAGCGGCTGAACAACGACCCGGGCGATCGTATCGGTCTGACCTTCGAAGGTCCGGTGCACTTCTTCGACCCGCAGACCGGCGCAGCTCTCCCAAGGGCTTGATCAGAATAGCAGTAGGGTTGATCGCCTTGCGAGCCCTTGGATCACCGAACTAAGCTCGCAGGCGCCAGCACGACCCCGAGAAGCCTGGGCCGGAGGATATCGCCATGAAGGCCAGTTGCATCAATCGACGATCTTTGCTTGTCGGCATGGCTGCCGCCCCGGCCATCATTGGCGCCGCGCGGGCCGCGCCGATGACGCTCAAGCTCTCATCTTCGCTGCCGAACGATCCCAAGTTCGCCAACGGGCGCGTCTACTACGACAATCTGGTCAAGCGCCTCGCGGCTCACGGGCTTGCCGATAGGATCGAAGTGCAATTCTTTCCGGACAATCAGCTCGGTCAAGAGATCGATGTCGTCAGCTCGGTCAGTCTCGGCGTCATCGACCTCATGGTCACCGGGACCTCGATATGGGCGAATGTCGCGCCTCTGATCGGTCTGCTCGACCTCGGCTATCTGTTCGAAAGCTTTCCGCAGCAGACCAAGGCGCTCGACGCCGGGGCGGCGAAGCCACTGGAGCAGGCGCTCAAAGGCGCCAACGTGCAGATCATTGGCTGGGCGTATAATTTCGGCTCGCGCAGCGTTTTGTGCAAATCACCGGTCAATGGGCCGGCGGACCTCGCCGGCAAGAGGATTCGAACCCTCCCCAACAAGATCATCACCGAATGCCTGAAGCTCATGGGCGCCGCCGCGACGCCTTTGGCGTTTGGCGAGATCTACACCGCCCTGCAGGCAGGCGTGCTCGACGGGCTCGAGCACGATCCGCCGACGGTCGTCGCCAGCAAATTCTACGAAACCGCCAAATTCTATTCGCTCACTCAGCACAATTTTTCCGCGCTTGGGGCGTTCTGCAGCGGGATCACGCTCAGTCGGATGGATCCGGCGCTTCGTGATCAGCTCCTTGCCGCGGCGAGCGAAGCGGCGGTCGAGACGAGAGCGCGGGGGCTCGAGGCGGAAAAGGAGGCGCTCGCGACGCTCAAGCAGAAGGGCGTCGACATCATCGCTTGCGACCGCGAGCCGTTCCGCAAGCTGACGCTGCCGCAAACCGATGCCTTCATCAAAGCCCATCCCGACGCGAAGCCGATTATCGATATCATCCGCAACACCAAAGCGTGACGGCGCGTGACTTCATCGACGATTGCGACCGAACCTCCGAACAGCGCGCGCTGGGGAATCGGTAGCGGACTGTCCTTGCTGCTCCGTCTGGTGGACGCCATCGCCGCCATTCTGCTGGCGGCGGACCTGATCGTCGTCTCATTGTCCGTCTTTTATCGTTATGCGCTCGCGGCGCCGATCGAATGGGCCGACGACGTCGCCCGCGGGCTGATGGTGGCGATGGCCTTCTTCGGGGCTGCGGGCGCCCTCGCGCGGGGCGAGAATGTCGGCGTCGCGTTTTTCGTCCGAAAGCTGGGCGCTGAGACCCGGTCGCGCGTCGACGCGCTGGCGGCGCTCGTGGTGTTGATCACAGCCGCGTCGGTCGCGTGGTACGCGATAGCGCTCGGCCGCTTCACCACGGGACAGACGACCGGGTCCGGCCTGCCGTTGGAGCTGACGTTCTATCCGATGGGCGCGGGCGCCTTGTGCATGGCGATTTTCGCGCTTGCGCATCTTGCTCGGCAAAAGCGCCCTCAGATCGCGTTCGCTGTGGTCGTGGCGGCGGCTCTCGCGGCGGCGGCGTACGGATGGCGATCCGTTGGGCTCGGCGCGGCGGGGCCAGGCGCGCCGATGCTTCTGGGCTTCGTGGCCTGCGTCGCTGGCGGCGTGCCGATCGGCTTTGCGCTGGCCTTCACGACCCTCATCTACATCTGGACCGAAGGCTCGCTGCCTGGGCTCATATTCGCCCAGCAGATGGCGCGCGGCATCGACAATTTCGTCCTGCTCGCGATTCCGTTCTTCATCCTGGTCGGCTACCTCATGGAGGCGAACGGCATGTCGGTCCGGCTGATCGCGCTGCTCGAACGTCTGGTCGGACGCGCTCGCGGCGGGCTCAACATCGTGATGGTTCTGTCGATGGTGATCTTCTCCGGCATTTCCGGTTCGAAGATGGCTGACGTAGCGGCGGTGGGCTCCGTCTTGATCCCGGCGGCTCGCCGGTCGGGGCGGAACCCGGGCGGCGCGGTGGCGCTGCTGGCGGCCTCCGCTGTCATGGCCGAGACCATTCCGCCTTGCATCAACCTCATCATCCTCGGCTTCGTCGCCAATCTGTCGATTGGCGGCCTGTTCATGGCCGGATTGGCGCCGGCGGGCCTCATGGCGCTCGCCCTCATCGCGGCGGCGATCGTGTTTGGCGGCGACGCGCGGCTGCCGGAGGAGGCGAGGCTCAGCGCGGCCTCCTCGGGACAATTGTGGGGCGGCGCCGGCGCAACCCTGGGGCTTCTGGTCATCATTTTCGTCGGCTTCAGGTTCGGCGTCGCGACTGCGACCGAGATCTCCGCTTTCGCCGCCCTCTACGCGCTCATCGTCGGCGGCCTCGCGTTTCGCGAACTTGGCTTGCGCGCCGCCGCTCGAACTTTCATCAATGCGGCGACCCGCTCCGGGCTCGTTCTGTTCATCGTCGCCGCGGCCCAGTCGCTCGCGTTCGTCCTGACGTTGCAGCAGTTTCCGCAAAAGCTGGCGCAAACGATGATCGCGCTTTCACAGAACGCGGGCGCCTGGCCGTTCCTGGCTCTCTCCATCCTCATCCTGATCGTGATGGGTTCGATCCTCGAGGGCGCGGCGGCGCTGATCATTTTCGGTCCGTTGCTCATCCCGGTCGCGAGCCAGATCGGCATCAATGGCCTGCACTTCGGCGTGGTCCTGGTGATCGCCATGGGCATCGGATTATTCGCGCCGCCGCTCGGACTTGGGCTCTACGGCGCGTGCTTGATCGGCGGCGTGCCGATCGAGGCGACCGTCCGGCCGATGCTCCTCTATCTCGGCCTGCTTCTCTTGTGCCTTCTGGCGATCGCTTTCGTTCCGGGCTTGACGCTCTGGCTGCCGCATCGGCTCGGGTACCAATAGGCGCTCGGCGACGAGGCCAGCTTGTGCAGCTCGCCGCTGACAGGCGCCCAATTAAATAGGTCATTATTGTATGAAATGATCATTCTGAAGGACGGAACTAAACGGGGTCCCAACCCGTTGAAACCATAAGGGGGCGCCGGTAAAATTACCGCTAGACTGATTGGGCCGTCGCACTCGAGATGGCCACGCAGGGTTACTCGCGCCGATCTCGCTTCACGCCGCTTCGCCTCGGTCCCGCGCTTGACCGCCCCCGATCCCGAGTTATGGTCGTCGGGCGGGGTGGGCGACGCGTTCGCTGAACCCCCGCGCTTCACGCGCCCAACCAGCAACCCATCTCCCTCCATTCGCAGATCGAGACGATTGAGCCATGCCGCATTTGTTCAGCAAGCTTCGCATGCGTGGCGTCGATTTCGCCAATCGCATCGGCGTTTCCCCGATGTGCCAATATTCCTCTGTCGACGGCTACGCCAACGATTGGCATTTCGCTCATCTCGCCGCGCGGGCCGTCGGCGGGGCGGCGCTGGTGTTCACCGAGGCCGCCGCGGTTTCGCCCGAGGGGCGCATCTCGCCGCAGGACCTTGGCGTCTGGAGCGAGCGTCATTTCGAGCCGCTCGAGCGGATTGCGCGCTTTCTAGGCTCGCAGGGGGCCCAGGCCGGCATTCAACTCGCCCATGCAGGGCGAAAGGGCAGCGCCTTTCGGCCGGGCGCTGGACAGGGCGCCGTCGCCGAGAGCGCCGGCGGATGGCGCCCGGTCGCTCCGAGCGCGGTCGCATTCGGCGACGGCTACGCCAAGCCGGATGAATTGACGGTCGAGCAGATCAAGTCGTTGCAGAACGCCTTCGCGCTCGCCGCCGAACGCGCGGTCGCCGCCGGATTCGCGGTCATCGAGATTCATGGCGCGCACGGGTACCTCATCCATGAATTCCTGTCGCCGCTCAGCAATCGGCGGACCGACGCCTATGGCGGCTCCTTCGACAACCGGACGCGGTTCCTTCGTGACTGCGTCGCCGCAGTGCGCCGCGTTCTGCCCGAAGGCTGCCCGCTATTCGTGCGGATTTCCGCGACCGACTGGGTCGAGGGTGGATGGGACCTCGACCAGTCGATCGAACTGGCGCGCCTTCTCCTTGCCCTCGGCGTCGATGTGATCGATTGTTCGTCGGGCGGCAATGTCGAGAAGGCGGACATTCCCGTCGGGCCAGGGTACCAGGCGCCATTCGCCGAGCGGATCCGGCGCGAGGCGAATATCGCAACCGCCGCTGTCGGCATGATCACGGCGCCGGCTCAGGCCGACCAGATCATCCGCAACGACCAGGCCGATATCGTGCTGCTTGCGCGAGAAATGTTGCGCGACCCCTATTGGCCGCTGCATGCGGCGCAAGAGCTCGGGCGGACCGCGGCGTGGCCGAGGCAATATCTGCGCGCCGCGCCAAACGGAACGCCTGAGCGCATGGCCGCGCCCAGTCACGCCGATCGGGTTCAGCGAACAGTCGCTCTATAACGGATCGCGGGATTCGCTTGGCGCAGCGGTGCTGCGCGCGCTAGGCTAAGTTGCGCCGGTCGTAAGGCGTATAGGGGAAGAGACATGCGTCATTGGTTCGCTTCTTTGCTGGCTATAAGCGCGATTGCCTCGGGGCTAGCTGTCGCCGGTTCCACCGCGGCCAGCGCTCAAAGCGTCATGAGAACATGCGCGACGGAATGGAAGCAGGCTCAATCCGCGGGGACGACTGGCGGGGAGTCGTGGCCGCAGTTTCTGGCGCAGTGCCGCACGCGCCAAGGCTCAGCTGCCGCGCCATCATCGCCGTCAGCCGCCCCCGCGGCCTCGCAGTCCGGTTCCCTATTCCCGTGGTGGCATCCTTCAGCGCCGGTTTCCACGACGGCGTCAACCGCCGGCGCGCCCTCGCCGGGCGAGAGCGTCATGAAGCTGTGCGCCAGCCAATGGAAAGAGGCGAAGGCGGCTGGAACGACCGCGGGCCAGAGCTGGCCTCAGTTTCTAGCCCAGTGTCGGACGCGGCGGGGCTCCGCTAGCGCGTCGCCGTCCGGCGGTTTCGCGCCCGCGCCTAACCCCGCGTCGACGCCCGCTCCCAGCCCTCAGTCCGGATCTCAATTCCCTTGGTGGCGACCGTCGGGTTCAGCTTCCTCGACGGGCTCAAATGTCGGCGCGCCGTCGGTCCTGCGGGCGAACCAATATACGACCGAACTTGCGGCGCGCGCCCGCTGCCCTACCGACACCGTCGTATGGGTCAACACGCCGACCGGCATCTACCACTACTCGGGCACGCGCTATTACGGGCAGACCCGTAGAGGCGCCTATATGTGTGAAGCCGACGCGCGCGGGGCGGGCTATCGTGGAGCGCGCAACCGCCAACGCGAAGCCGAGACCCATTAAGAGCGAGCGAGCGGAACCAAGGTTCCCTCGCGTTATCGCACGCGACCCGCCTCGGGTCGTTACAACCTCATTTTTGAGTTCGGGTCCGGTTGTACGGATCTCTTCCTATGGGAGCGACGTGAGGGCGAATTGTGGTGTGACGCAGCTCACGTTACGTCACCCGCATTCATGCGTAATTGACTGTGGGCGCTACAAAAAAGAGCTGAGAGGTGGGGCCCTTGTTAAGAAGATTGCCGCACGCTGTTTTCATCGATGCTCGCTCTCCGCGCGCTCGCCAGGGCAAGTGACGAACGGAACTTGAGATGCACCCATTTCATCATACGGATGCGCCCTCGCTTCAACCCGATCGCGACCACCATTTCCTTCACACCAACGTCTTATTACGTCATGCCGCCGGCGCATCTGGCGAGGCGGAAGAGCACATTGAAAGGATTCTCACTCAGGCTGCCGTTGCGAAACGTCGGGTTTGGGTCAGTAGCCTGCTCTTTGCGGAACTCAGGCCCTCGATGTTCGTTCGCGGCCGTTTCCAGTCTCTTCACGAACTGACACGATACCTCCGCTCGCTGGCGACGCTGGTGACGCCTGACCCGAATACGATGTTGCGCGTGGCGCGGCTTCGCGACGCGAAATGGCAAAGGCCGGCGCATATGCGTCGAGCGGACGAGAAGCCGCGAACAATGTCGTTCAGCGACGCCGTCCAAATCGCATCCGCCCTGTGGGTGAAGGAAGCCGGCGGTATAGCCGATCTCAAGTTCCTCATGTTTGACGACTGCAACTCTGACAACGCTAAGAACGGCGCGCGTCTCTCCCTCCTGCGCCTGCAAGACTACGCGGAGGACGCACGGGCCAATTCGGATGTTATGGCCGCCGTGAGGCTAACGCGCGTTCAGCCCCTCGGTGAAGCGCGATTGGCTCCAGAAGCAGCGTCCGCCGAGCCGGTGTCCAGCGTGGTGTCCTAAGGCGAAAGGACGGGAACTGAATTGCGGGGTTGGGAGCCTGCGTCGTATGGGCGCATGGGTCATGACTCGCCGAACACGCGCTCAAAGATCGTGTTCACCTGCTTAAGGTGATAGCCGAGGTCGAACAGCGCCTCGAGCTGGCCTTCGCTCAGGACCTTGGCGACTTCTCCGTCGGCCCTGAGGAGGGCCAGGAACTTGCCTTCGCCTCGCCAAGAGCGCATCGCGTTGCGCTGGACGAGCGCATAGGCGGCGTCGCGCGCCACGCCTTTCTCGGTCAGCGCCAAGAGCACGCGCTGCGAATGGATCAGTCCGCCGAGACGGTCGAGGTTTTTTCGCATGGCCTCCGGATAGACGATGAGCTTGTCGATCACGCCCGCAAGGCGCGCCAGCGCGAAGTCGAGCGTAATTGTCGCGTCGGGAGCGATCATCCGCTCGACCGAGGAATGCGAGATATCGCGTTCATGCCACAGCGCCACGTCCTCAAGCGCCGGCGTCACCGCGGAGCGCACCATCCGCGCGAGCCCTGTTAGATTTTCCGTGAGCACCGGATTGCGCTTGTGGGGCATGGCGGATGAGCCCTTCTGCCCCTCGGAGAAAAATTCCTCCGCCTCCATCACCTCGCTGCGCTGCAGATGCCGGATCTCGACGGCTAGTCTTTCGACCGACGAGGCGACGACTCCGAGCGTGGCAAAAAAAGCTGCGTGGCGATCGCGCGGGATCACTTGGGTCGAAATCGGCTCCGGTTTGAGGGCAAGCTTGGCCGCCACATAGGTCTCGACCCTCGGGTCGATATTGGCGAACGTGCCGACAGCGCCGGAAATCGCGCAGGTCGAAATCTCTTCGCGCGCCGCGACGAGACGGGCGCGGGCGCGGGCGAATTCGGCATAGGCGCCGGCGAGCTTGAGGCCGAAGGTCGTGGGCTCGGCGTGGATTCCATGCGACCGGCCGATGGTCGGCGTCATTTTGTGCTCGAAGGCTCGGCGCTTGATGGCCGCGAGTAGCGCGTCGATGTCGGCGATGAGGATGTTGCTCGCGCGCCGGAGCTGCACGGCGAGGCAAGTGTCGAGCACGTCCGAGCTCGTCAGCCCCAGATGGACGAAGCGCGCTTCGGGGCCAATGAATTCCGCAAGATGAGTCAAGAACGCGATGACGTCGTGCTTTGTTACGCGTTCAATCTCGTCGATTCGCGCGACGTCGAACTTGGCCTGGGAGCCTTTCTCCCAGATCGTCTTCGCCGCCGCCTTTGGAATGAGGCCGATCTCGGCCATCGCTTCCGAGGCGTAAGCCTCGATCTCGAACCAGATCCGGAAACGCGTCTCGGCCGACCAGACGGCGGTCATCTCGGGGCGGGAATAGCGCGGGATCATCGGGCGGCTTCAGCTTTCTGTTTGTTCCTTTGGGGCCGGGTCTATAGGAACGGCAGTTCAGAATCGAGCCGGACGCGCCGCGGCGACGCGACGGGCGTCCAGTCAGGAAAACAGCCTTCCATGCCCACGCACTCGGTCGATGTCATCGTGCTCGGCGCCGGAATTGTCGGCGTCTCGGCGGCGCTCGCGCTTTCCGCGCGCGGCCGGTCCGTCGCGCTGGTCGACCGGCTTTCCGAGGCGGCCGGCGAGACGAGCTTCGGCAACAGCGGCATTGTCCAGACGGAGGGCGTGCTCCCCTATCTCTTTCCGCGCTCCTTGGGCGAGGTGGCGCGGGCGGCGCTGAACCGCGATCCGCGCGCCCACATGCGCCACGGGTCGATGCCGTCGATTGCCCCATCGATCTGGGGCTATTTCCGGGCCTCGACCCAGGCGCGGAAGCTCGCGACCGGCAAGGTCATGGCGCCGCTCCTGTTCGCCGCGGCCCAAGAGCACCTGGACCTTGCGCGGGAGGCTGGCGCTTCCGAGCTTTTGCGCTCCGGGGGGTGGATCAAGGCCTATCGTAGCGCGCGTGGACAGGATCTCGCACTGAGAGAGGCCGAGGAGCTCAAGCTTTTCGGCGTCAGCCCGGTCGCGCTCGATCGCGCCGGACTCACCGCTCTCGAGCCGCATGTCGGAGAGAAGGCGATCGGCGCCGTGCACTATACGGAGCCATTGTCGACGTCCGATCCGGGGCGGCTCATCCGGAGCTACGCAGCGCTCCTCGTGAAGCGCGGCGGCCGGATGGAGCGGGGCGACGCGATGAGCCTCGAACCTTCGGGCGCCGGCTGGATGATCGCCACCGAGAAGGGCCGCCTCGCCGCCCGCGACGTCGTCATCGCGCTCGGCCCCTGGTCGGATGAGCTCGCGCGCCGCTTCGGCCTTCGCCTGCCCTTCTTCGTCAAGCGCGGCTACCACATGCATTACGAAGCCAAGGGCAACGCCGGCCTCACGCGCCCGGTGCTCGACCTCGAGCGGGGCTACCTCGTGACCCCGATGGCGCGGGGCCTAAGGCTCACCACCGGGGCGGAGTTCGCGAGGCGGGACGATCCGCCCTCGCCGGCCCATCTCGAACGGGTCGAGCCCTATGCGCGGGAGCTCTTCCCGATCGGCGCCCGCAAGGACGCCGCGCCCTGGCTCGGCCGGCGTCCCTGCCTGCCGGACATGCGCCCGATCATCGGTCCGTTCCCCGGCAGGCCCGGCCTCTGGCTCGACTTCGGCCACCACCATCTGGGCCTGACGCTGGGGCCCGTCACCGGCCGCCTCTTGGCGGAGATGATGAGCGGCGAGGCGCCGTTCGTCGATCCAGCGCCGTTCAAGGCGGAGCGGTTCGCGGCGTGACCGCCCCCGCCCTTCGCCCGATCAGTTGTCTGAAAGCCTTCGATCGCCTCCATCTCCCGGGGGCTTCTGGCGTCCCGCGCACAATGTTACGCGACTCAAGGATTCCAGCCGCTTAAGTGCGCTTTTGTGCAACTCTGTCGCCATCGAGCGCGCCTGTCCCGCGGAACGCTGCTCGCCCTCCGGGGCGCGGCGGGATGATCCGCAACCGCGCAACCGACAATCGCCTTTTTCCGTCAGCCGGGTCGAGCAAATTCCTGATATACTAGAATCTATATCATGTGTTTCTGATATGGTCAATGATTCGCAATGGCTATTCCGTCCTCACCCAGTCGGTCAGGGTCAGGCCGTCCTCAAGCCTTTGCGTCGGGCGGGCTTTAAGACCGGCGGCGGACAGCGCCGCGTCGGGATCTCCGTCGAAGAGCTGGCGGCTGAACAGGGGCAGGCCGCCGGCTAAGCGCACGTTCACCGCGCGGCTCAGGTGGAAGCAATCGTAGCCGAGCTTGAGAAACAGGGTGAAGACCTGCGGCCCCCCAATGACGGCGACCGCGCCCGACCGCAAGCCCAGGGCCGCGCAAGCCTCCTCGAACGTCGCGCCGGTCGGGTTCCAAAGCCGCGCCTTGGGATTGTCGGGGTCCGGCGCGAGTCCCTCGACCTCACGTGTGAGGACGAGCCGACGCCGAGCGGCGGAATTCGGCCGGCTTTCCGCCGAATGGCGCCCGTTCACGATGAGGTCGGCGCGATCGAGGCCTTCCTCGAAATGCCGCTGGTCGGCCTCGAAATGTAGCGACGCCGGCTGAACCCCGCTCGCATCCGCAATCATGCCGTCGGCGGACGCGATGACATAGGCTTCAATGCGGAAGGCGCCGATCATGGCGCGCGCGCTATTCGTGGCTGTCCGAGTTGACGAGCGACAGGAACTCAGCCCGTGTTTGCGTCTGATCGCGAAACACGCCGAGCATGCGGCTGGTGACGAGGTCGGCGCCGCGCTTGCGGACGCCCCGGTCGATCATGCAATGGTGCGCGGCCTTGATCACGACCGCGACGCCATGCGGATTCAGCACCTCCTCGACGGCGTTGGCGATCTGCGCCGTCAGCCGCTCCTGAATCTGCAGTCGCTTCGAGAAGATCTCGACGACCCGCGCGAGCTTGGAAATCCCGACAACCCTCTTGTTCGGAATGTAGCCGACCCACACCCGGCCAATGATCGGCGCGATATGGTGTTCGCAATGGCTCTCGAAGGTCACGCCGCGCAGGACGATCATCTCGTCATAGCCGTCGACCTCGCTGAAGGTCTTGCGCAAAACCTCATGGGGATCCTCGTCGTAGCCCGCGAAATATTCGCGATAGGCCCGCACGAGCCGGTCGGGTGTCTCGATCAGGCCGTCGCGGTTCGCGTCCTCGCCGATCCACTTGAGAATGGTGCGGAATGCGTCCTCGGCCTCGGCGTCGCTGATCGTCTTGCCGCCGCCCGAGGCCCCTTCAAGGTTCTCTTCTCTCAGCGCCATGGCTCTTGTTCCTTATTCGCGAGGGTCGCGAGGTCCCGACGCCATTTAGGCGCTCGAGGCGGATTCTTAAAGGAGCGTGCCCTCATCCCCAGCCCTTCTCCCCGGGGGAGAAGGGAGGAAGCGGCGCCGTCGCGCTTCTTGCCCCTCTCCCTTTGGGAGAGGGGTTGGGGTGAGGGCTTCACCCGCGAGCGCAAGTCACCGGGCTCTATCCCGCGACCTTGGAGAAGTCCGCCACCGCGTGCATCGCCTCACGCAATTCGTTCAGCAATCTCAATCGGTTGAGGCGTGTGTCCGGATCGGGGTCGTTGACCGTCACGTCGAGGAAGAAGGCGTCCACCGGGGCGCGCAGCGTGGCGAGTGCGCGCATCGCCCCCTCGAAATCCTCTTGCTCCACATGCTCCCGCGCCGCCGCGCCCGCTCTGGCGACGGAATCGGCGAGATAGATCTCCGCCGGGGGCGCAAGGTCGGTGTGGAGATGCTTGCCCATGAACGCTTCCGCGCCGTCCTTTTTCTCCTCGGCGCGCAGGATATTGGCGGCGCGGCGGTAACCGATAAGCAGGTTCTTGCCGTCCTCGCTGTCGAGCAATTTTCCGAGCGCCTCGACCCGGCGGACGATCAAGAGGAGATCGTCCTGGCCGGGCAGGGCGAACACGGCGTCGATGAGATCGTGCCGCGCGCCCTTGTCGCGCAGGTAGACTTTCAGGCGGTCGGCGAAGAAGGCGAGGAGGTCAGGCCCGTTTGCGTGGGCTCCATTCATCTCACCCAGGACGGTTGCGGATGTTGGGCCACCGACGTCAGGTAATCGGGTGAGAAGCGTGCATCCACTCTCCGCAATGATTTGGAGCGCATTGCGACGTTCCTCCTCAGCGGATAGACCACTGCTCGAGCCCTCTCTGCCTATATTATCAATCCATCGGCTGTAGCCCCCTCCATCCTCTTCGTCGATCTCAATCGATGCGCTGCCGGAGTCCAGGAGCGAAGCCGCAAGGCCGTAAAAGGAGCGAAGAACTGCCTTGCCCAGCGGCAGCCTGAGTTCATTCTCGAGCCCAATGCGGATAACGCCAAGCGCTGCGCGCCGCAGCGCATACGGGTCCTTGCTGCCGGTCGGCTTCTCGTCGATCGCCCAGAAACCGACCAGCGTGTCGAGCTTGTCCGCCAGCGCGACGGCGATCGAGACTGGCGCGGTCGGAATGCGGTCGTTCGGACCCTGCGGCTTGTAATGCTCCTCGATCGCTTGAGCGATGTTCGGGTCCTCGCCCTGCTCGCTCGCGTAATAGCGCCCCATGAGGCCCTGAAGTTCTGGAAACTCGCCGACCATCTCGGTCGCAAGATCGGCTTTGGCGAGTTTCGCGGCGCGCGCGCTGAGCGCGGGATCGGCGCCGACGAGCGGCGCAAGCTCCGTCGCCAGCGCCTCGATGCGGGCGATGCGTTCGCCCTGCGTTCCGAGCTTCTCGTGAAAGACGACGCTGTTCAGTTTCTCCAAGCGCTGGTCGAGCGGTTTTGAGCTCTTGTTCTTCGCGTCCGGCAGCGCTGCAAGATCGGTCTGCCAGAAATGGCGTGCGTCCGAGAGGCGCGCGCGCACGACGCGCCCGTTGCCCGCGGCAATCGCGGCTCCGCCGTCGGGCGCGACAAGGTTCGAGACGAGGATGAACTTGTTGGCGAGTTTTCCCGCGCCGTCGCGCAGCACGAAACATTTCTGGTTGGCGCGGATGGTCGCGCGGATGACCTCGGGCGGCAGATCGAGGAACGCCGCTTCGAACTCGCCCATCAGCACGACCGGCCATTCAACGAGGCCCGCGACTTCTTCAAGCAGGCCCTCGTCCTCGACCAGCGTCAGCCCCTGCGCGAAGGCGAGGTTTTTCGCATCGGCGAGGATGATCGCCTTGCGCCGGTCGGCGTCGAGCACGACCTTGGCCTTCTGCAGAGCCTCGACATATTCGTCGTAGCGGCGGACGTGGATCGGCGCCGGCGCCATGAAGCGATGCCCGAAGGTCACATCGCCGGACTTGAGCCCATGTGCATCGAGATCGAAATGGACAACTTCGGTTGTGTCATGTTGCGTGGCAAGGGTGCATAAGATGCCGCGTAACGGGCGTACCCAACGCAACTTGTTGGCTCCGGTATACTTGGCGCTAATCGTCCCGGGGTCCATCCCCATGTCCATTCCAGTCAGGCCGATCAAGGGCTCAGCGGGGTGGTAATCCCCCCAATGCATCGATTTCGGCCACGGGAACGCGCGGATGACGGCGGGCACGATCTCGGCGATCGCATCCTTCGTCTCGCCGCCCGGCTTGTCGATGACCGCGACATAGAACTGACCCTTTTTCGGGTCGGTCTCGATCCGCGCGTCCTCGATGCGCGCGAGCCCCGCGCTCTTGAGGAAGCCCTGGATGGCGGCGTCCGGCGCACCGACGCGCGGACCCTTGCGCTCCTCGCGCAAGTCCGGCTGCGCGGCCGGCAGGCCGACGACATGCAATGTCAAGCGCCGCGGCGTCGCGAAACTTTGCGCGCCCTCGTACAGAAGGTTGCGCTCGACAAGCGCGCCCGTGACAAGGCGCTTCAGATCCTCCGCCGCCTGCCGCTGCATGCGCGCGGGAATTTCTTCAGAGAAGAGTTCGAGCAGGAGATCAGGCATTGCTTACGCCGCGCCGCCGCCGGCGGTGTTGAGCCACGCCGCGCCGCAGCCTTTGGCGAGTTCGCGGACTCTGAGAATATAGCTCTGGCGCTCGGTCACCGATATGGCGCCGCGCGCGTCGAGCAAGTTGAAGACATGGCTCGCCTTGATGCACTGGTCATAGGCTGGGAGGGAGAGCCGGTGACGCTCGCCCGACGCGCCGCGCTCGAGGAGCGCCTCGCATTCGGCCTCGGCGTCGCGAAAATGCTGGAACAGGATGTGCGTGTCGGCGTGCTCGAAATTGAAGCGCGAATATTCCTGCTCCGCTTGCAGGAAGACGTCGCCGTAGGACACGCGCTTGTCGCCCTCGCCGCCGTTGAAATTGAGGTCGTAGACGTTGTCCACGCCCTGCACATACATGGCGAGGCGCTCAAGGCCATAGGTCAGTTCGCCGGACACCGGCGCGCATTCGAAGCCCGCGACCTGCTGAAAGTAGGTGAATTGCGACACCTCCATGCCGTCGCACCAGCATTCCCACCCCAAGCCCCACGCGCCGAGCGTCGGACTCTCCCAATCGTCCTCGACGAAGCGCACGTCGTGCAGCGTCATGTCGACGCCGATCGTGGCGAGCGAATCGAGATAGAGCTCCTGCAGGTTCTCGGGGCTCGGCTTCAGGATCACCTGATACTGGTAATAGTGCTGAAGCCGGTTGGGGTTCTCGCCGTAGCGGCCGTCCTTGGGCCGGCGCGACGGCTGAACGTAAGCCGCCTTCCAGGTCTTGGGGCCAAGCGAGCGCAGCGTCGTCGCCGGATGAAACGTGCCCGCCCCGACCTCCATGTCGTAGGGCTGCAGCATCACGCAGCCGTGGCGAGCCCAGAAGGTCTGCAAGGCGAGGATCAGTCCCTGGAAGGACGTCGTCGGGTCGAGGCTCGCGTCGGTCGCGGACAGCATGGAATCCCTTGGATTGCGGCGCGGCGACCCTAGAGACGCAGGCGCCGAGGGTCAACGCGTTGGGCCACAAGCTTTGTGTCGCCTGAACCCATGCGCATTTGCCTCGGGAGGCGTCTGCCGCTAGAGCGGATCGATAAAGTCCGGGAGGCTTCGCCCATGCGTCCGTCCAAACGCGCCGCCGATGAAATGCGTCCGGTCACTTTTGAGCGCAAGGTGGCGCGCTACGCCGAGGGTTCGTGCCTCGTCCGTTTCGGCGAGACGCATGTCTTGTGCGCAGCCTCGCTCGAGGACAAGCCGCCGCCCTGGCTGCGCGGCCAGGGGCGGGGATGGGTGACGGCCGAATACGCCATGCTGCCGCGCGCGACCTTGACGCGCACGAGGCGCGATTCGGCGACCGGCAAAGTTTCGGGCCGCGCGCACGAGATCCAGCGGCTCATTGGCCGCTCGCTGCGTTCGGTGGTCGATCTGCCGCGCCTCGGCGAGCGCCAGATCACCATCGATTGCGACGTGCTCCAGGCGGACGGGGGGACGCGCACCGCCTCGATCACCGGCGCGTGGGTCGCGTTGCGCGATTGCTTGGAATGGATGACGCAACGCTCGATCCTGCGCGAGAGCCCGCTCAAGGATCATGTCGCCGCAATCTCCTGCGGCATTGTCGCCGGCGAACCGGTGATCGATCTCGATTACGCCGAGGATTCCACCGCCCACACCGACGCCAATTTCGTGATGACAGGCTCGGGAGGCCTGGTCGAAGTTCAGGGGTCGGCGGAGGGCGCGCCGTTCACGGAGGAAGAACTCATCCGCATGCTGGCGCTAGCGCGCGCTGGGATCGATCAGCTCGTCAGGATGCAGAAGGGGGCGCTCGCGTAAGCCCTCGCGCAACGGGGGCCGCGCCGCGGCGGCCCGATCACGGATAGGCGTGCGAGAAAATGTCCATCGCCTCGAAGCCGGCGAGGTCGAGGCGCACGCGCTCGGGCAGATAGGCGAAAGCGGCGCGGGCGAGGTGAGCCCGGCCCTCACGCTCGAGCATCGCGTCGAGTTTCTCGCGCAACGCGTGCAGGTGCAGGACGTCCGAGGCGGCGTAGGCGAGCTGTGCTTCGCTCAAGGTCTCCGCTCCCCAGTCCGACGATTGCTGCTGCTTCGAGATCTCGATGTTCAGAAGCTCGCGGGTGAGATCCTTCAGCCCGTGCCGGTCGGTGTAGGTTCGCGCGATCTTGGAGGCGATCTTGGTGCAATAGACGGGCGCGGCCATGACGCCAAACGTGTGCTGCAGCACGCCCATGTCGAAGCGGCCGTAGTGGAAGAGCTTGACGATCGTCGGATCGGCGAGCAGCCGTTCGAGGTTGGGGGCGCTTTTCTGGCCAGGCGCGATCTGCACAATGTCAGCGACTCCGTCGCCGCCCGACAGTTGGACGACGCAGAGCCGATCGCGGCCGACGGCGAGCCCCAGCGTCTCGGTGTCGATCGCCGCCGCTGCGCCGAACGATGCGTCGGCGGGCAGATCGCCGCGGTGAAACCGGATCATTGTCGCCGCAACGCCTCGCGCCGTTCAGAAAGGGCGCCTTGGATAGGGCCGCCCACGCGGCCCGTCAATCGCGTCGGTCCACGCCTCGCAAGTCAGCGCGCCGGATAGCGCGCAGCTTCGTCCCTTGCCGCAAGCCGTGGCGGCGCCGGGATGGGGCCGTCGTGGTCGCTCGTGCTAGCGACCGCCGCGCAGAACACGTAGCCGATCCCCCGCACCGATCGAATGAGCGGCGGGCGGTCGGATCCGTCGTCGAGTTTCTTGCGCAGTCGGGCGACCATCGTGTCGATCGAACGGTCGAAATATGTCCATTCGCGTCCGCGCAATACCGAAAGAAGGGCGCCTCGCGAGAGGGGCTTACCCGGCTGGCGGAGAAAAGCCATGAGCAGGTCGAATTCCGATGAGGTCAGGTCGACCCGTTGTCCGGCAGGGCCGATGAGGTCCCGGACGGTCTCATCGAGGATCCACCCCGCGAACGTGTAGAGCCGCTCGCTCGGCTGCACCGCTTGCGCGCGCCGGATTGTGATTTCACGCCGCCTGATGGCGTCAATTGCGGCCAAATCCTGGCCGGCGTCTTCGAGCATCTGTATCTGCATAACACCCCGCCCTCGTTTACCGCCGTTCTGCGAATCGTCTCGGTAAAGTGATTCGAAGCAGGGCATGGCCGGTTGTCAACGGTTTACCATACGTAAGGCAGTATTTTATTTTCTTTGGCGCGATTTGCTGCGGCTGCAATTGGGCGAATGAGCTGAACGCGTTTACCATTACATACGATTATTCTGAGTATGTTGCTTGTATTCGCGCCCATCTCACGATGCGTCAACCAGTGCTTACGCAAGCAGAGCCGAAAACTCGGCTGCCGACGCCGCCATCGCGTCGGAGCACGATACAACCCATCGCGCGAAAAATGTGAAAGAGTTCGCGCTCGACTGGTTCTGGCGGGCAAAAAAATATTGTACAAAGAGGAAATGAATCCTGGGAGGCGATTGCCGTGCGCGGCATCCCTATCGACATCCTGCGAGCTTTTGTCGCCGTCGTGGAGTCTCGCGGCTTCACACGGGCGGCAGGGGAATTAGGGCGGACCCAGCCCACAGTCAGCCTCCAGGTGAAGCGGCTCGAGGAGCTCGTCGAAGCGCCGTTGTTCAAGAAAGGCGGGCGATTTGAGCTCTCCGCCGTTGGCGAGGTTTGCTTCGAATATGGCAAGCGCCTGCTCAGACTGCATGACGACATGCTGGATGAACTCAGCCGCAACAATCCGAACGACGTCATCCGGGTCGGCGTGCCGAGCGAGTTCGCCGCCATCCTCGCCCCGCGCCTGCAGGAGCTGCGCAGCGAGGCGCAGACGCCCACGACGTTTGAGGTGATCGTCGACAGCTCGCAAGCCCTGTCAGCCGCCTTCCGTCAGAATGCGCTCGACGTCGCGCTTGTGCTCGGAACCGGGGAGAGCGAGCCCTATAAGATCGAACAATGGCGCGGGCGATTGCGGTGGTTCGGCGCGTCCGTCCAGGACGAACGAAACGGCCGGCCGCTGCCGCTCGTTCTTCCGCCGCAAGGGTCGCCCTTGCACGAGGCGGCCACCGGCGCGCTGCGCGCCCAGGAACGGCGATTCGAGGTGGTGTGCACCAGCGCCGATTTCGCCGTGCTGGCCGCCGCAGCCACGATCGGCCTCGGCGTCACGCCGATGATCGATGGGCTCGCGCCGGAGGGCTTGGGAGCGTCTCCCGACAAGCATCTCCCGCTCCTGCCGGAAGTCACGCTGTTGTTGCTGGCGCGCTCGCAGGCTTTGGCGCTCGCCAGCCGCCGCTGGGTCGAAAACGTCGTCGAGGCGCTTCAATCAGAATAACACATGAGTGGATATGATCGCGCTTTAGTTGCATTTTGTTGCAATTCGTCACGCATTTGCCAATCCTCTCATGGCACAATTGGCCGTCCCGCGAATCTTAAAAGGATGAGGGGTCGCCAATCATGCAAACGCTCTCCGATCAGCCCGCCGACGCCGCGGCCCATCCTGGCGTCCACTCGCGGGAGGAGGAGCGGGAGCTCGCGCTTCTCGCGCAGTTCACGCTCCACGATTCTGTCGCGGCGCTCGCGTCTTCGATCGCGAAATCGCTGGGCGTGCGGGGCGGAGATCTGATCGAGGCGGCGGGACTTGGCGCAAGCCTCACGGATATTTGATGACGGCGGCAAGTCGGTTAAGCGAGGCGCAACGCCTCACCGTTAGGATGCGAGGCCGGCGGCGAACCGTCTCGGGGCAAGGCACGCGCCGATGACAAGCACGACGACCGCCTTTCTCGCCGTCTCGCAGAATCTCTCGCGGTATCAGACGATGACCGCCGCCGAGCCGGCGGTGAAGAGTGCGACCGCGTATTACGAAGCCAATATCGGTTCGGTTCAGTCGGTCAGCGATCTCGTCGGCAACTATCGGCTTCTCTCCTACGCGCTCAACGCCTTTGGCCTCGGCGAGCAGATCAACAACAAAGGGCTGATCACCAAGGTCCTCGAAGGCGGAGTCTCCAATCCGAAGAGCCTCGCCAACACGCTGCCCAATCCGCAGTGGAAGGCGTTCGCCGCCGCGTTCAACTTCGTCGACAGCGGGGCTGCTCCGCCGTCATCGGCGAGCGCTGTCGCGACGACCACGAGCGACTACGTCGAGCAGCAGCTCGAGAGCGATCAGGGCGGCCAGGACGTGGGCGTCCAGCTTGCGCTCTATTTCCAGCGCGTCGCGCCGACGGTCACCAGCGAAGAAGGAATTCTGGCCGATCCCAATCTTTTGGAAGTCGCGGCGACGATCATGGGACTGCCTCCGTCGGCCGCAGCCGATCTGCAACCGAAGACCCTGTCCGAGGTCATGCCCCTCTCGGACCTGAAGGACCCGGCCAAGCTCACCCAGCTGACCGAGCGGTTCACCGCAATGTACGATTACACTTATGGGCCAAGCTCCGGCGCAACGTCCGGACTCACCGTCGATTCGGGCAATTCGAGTTCACAGCCATCGGGCGCAGCGTCAGTCCTCGCCGGCATCATCAGTTCAAACGGCTCGGCCCTCGGCAGCGCTCTCAGCGACTTCACCGGCGCGCCCCAGCCCCTCTTCTCGACGGCGCTCATGTCCAGCATGTCGAGGCTTTCGCTGGGCGGCTAGGTCACCCCCAAAAATCGCCGTTCGCCGCGGAAAGGCCGGCGCAAGCGCCGTCCGCTAACCGGTGGGGCATGCCTCGCTCGACGTCGATGCTTGACGCCCAACTTATGCCGCTCGCCGGCGCGCCGACGAAAGACGGCGGGCTTTCGCCCGATGCGCTCTACGCCGCCGCGGTCGGATTGTGGCGCGAGCGACGCCGCGGGGAAGCCATCGCGCTCATGGACGAAGCGCTGAAACTCAGGCCGGACTTCGCCGACGCCTTAACCATGGGCGGTTATATGCTGAGCGAATGCGGCGAGCCCCGATCGGCGATGCGCTTCTATCGGCGCGCGCTCGCCATCGACCCGTCGCAGGCGGTCGCTCACATGAACCTCGGCAAGCTCCTGTTTGCCGCCCGGCAGTTCACCGACGCGCTCGCTTCGTTCACGGCGGCGACGGAGCTCGCGCCACAGGATGCGGACGTCTGGTGCAGCCGCGCCGGAGCTTTGCGCGAGCTTGGACGGCTGGAAGAATCGGTCGAAGCGGCGGAACGCGCGCTCGCGTTGCGTCATGATTTTTCTGAGGCCGCGATCAATCTCGGCAATGCGCTCCTGAAGCTGGATTGCGGCGAGGAGGCGCTCGAAGCTTATCGGAAAGCAGGCGCTCCGGGGCCCTGCCAAGCCAAGGCGCTGTTGGGCCAGGCGCTGGCGCTGCGAAGCCTTGGCCGCTTCTCTGAGGCGTTCGCGGCGTTTGAGGCCGCCGAAGCGCTCGGCAGCCGAGAGGCCGTCGCCGGCAAAGGTTGCCTCTCGCTGACGCTCGGCGACTTCGAAAACGGTCTTCGAGGCTACGAGGCGCGTTGGCTCGAAGGAAAGTCCCTCGCCGAGGCGCTCGGGACGCGGTTTGAGACCTGGAAAGGGCCGGGACGGGCGGCTGAGCGTGTGCTCGTGCTTAACGACCACGGCCTCGGCGATACGATCCAGTTCTTCCGCTATCTGCCCTTGATGGCCGCGGCCGGCGTCGAGACGACCTTCGTGTGTCCGCCGCGGCTGCGGCGGCTCCTGTCGCCGAAGACGAAGGCGCGATTCGTCGATCGGCCGCCTGAGAGCGAGCCCTTCGACGCGCAGATCGCCCTCAGCAGCCTGCCGTTCGCGTTCGGCACGCGCCTCGACACGATCCCGGCAGCGGTTCCCTATCTCGCAGCCGAGCCGGAATTGCGCGCCAGGTGGGGGACACGAATCGGCGTCGACGGTTTCAAGGTCGGAATCGTGTGGCAAGGCAATCCCAATCCCGAAGCCGACCGGGCTCGCTCCATGCCGCTCGCCGCGCTCGCGCCGCTCGCGAGCGTCGCCGGCGTGAGGCTGATCTCGCTGCAGAAAGGCTTCGGCGAGGAACAGCTTGCATCTCAGCCGCCCTCGATGCGGGTCGAGACCCTCGGCGCCGATTTTGACGCCGGCGCCGATGCGTTCGTCGATACGGCGGCCGCGATGACCTGCCTCGATCTCGTCGTCGCCTGCGACACCTCGATCGCGCACCTGGCAGGAGCTCTCGGCCTTCCCGTGTGGGTCGCGCTCAAGAGCGACGCGGAATGGCGGTGGCTGACGGGACGGGCAGATTCGCCCTGGTATCCGACCATGCGGCTTTTTCGCCAGACGCGCCGGGGAGTCTGGGCCGACGTGTTCGAAGCCATGGCGCGTGAACTCGCCCGCCTCTCCGAACGACGCGGCGCCCCGCGCATGGTTTCGACCCTGTGCTCGCTCGGCGAATTGATCGACAAGATCACGATCCTGCGCATCAAGGCCGAACGAATCGAGGATCATGAAAAGCTCGCCAACGTCCATCGCGAACTGGCGTTGTTGGAGCGGCTGGGGAGAGAGGACGGAGCGAACGCGGCTCCGATCGATTCGTTGACCGGTCAGCTCGCCGCGGTGAACGCCCGTCTGTGGGCGATCGAAGATGCGATCCGCCTGTGCGAACGCGACGCGGATTTCGGGCCGCGCTTCATCGCGCTCGCGCGGTCGGTCTACCGCGAGAACGACACGCGCGCCGCCATCAAGCGCGCCATCAACACGCTCACAAGCTCGGCTCTCATCGAGGAGAAGAGCTATGCGTGAGCGGGCTCAGGCCGGAATGGCGTAATAGCGCTCCTTGAGCGCATATCGGTCGCAGGGTTTCAGCGCGTTCGTCGGCGCGGCCGCGTTCAGTCGAACCCCGACCGTCGACCCGCGGCGCCAGACGACCTTCGCCTCGCGCACTTCGGACGTTTCGTCGACATGCACCGCCACGAGGGGCGGAAGGGCGATGTCGCGCGCCAGCACGAGGCGCAAGCCCTCGCGCGATCGATTGCAGATCCGGGCCTCGGAGAGGAAACGATACGTCCCGTCGAGCACTTTGGCTGAGCGCAGGCGAACCCTCTCTCGCGCCTCCGCACGACGCTCCCCGGGCTGCTCCCGAGGCGGTCGTCTCTCCGGCGCAATGACGCAATAGGCGATCTCGCCACGCTCGGCGAGTTCGCGGCCGAGCCCCACCGCCGCCCCTGGTTGCCCCCGCCAGTCCTCGCGTTTGACGCCGACCAGCGCCGCGCGGGGGGCCGGGCCGCGTCGGCCGTTGCTTCCATCCGACATTTGCGGAGGACATGAGATCATAATGATCATACATATTCTGTTAACTAAGGCTGGGGTAGTTTTTCTCCGCAAGGATGGTTTTGTCAAGAATAAGCGAAACGATAAAATCAGATACGATTAATAACAGTCTGTCACAATTAATAATAAAGTTCCATTTGCCAAATAACAAACAAATCATAAACTCGTTAAGAAACAGCGTTTGTTTCGAGCGTGTCGAGTGCCGGCGTTGGCGTAGCGGAAAGCGTTCGCATGTCCATTCAGTTGGCTGGAGCACGGGTATGTATATTATTATCGATGATCGGAACATGGTGGCGGGGGGCTACGCGAACGGTTTTGATCGTGAAGGCGTGTCGTCGGCCGGAATCGAGGCGTCCGAGTTTCGCGAGTGGATCGGCAAGATCAGCGACGCCGACATGCACGCCGTCGAGGCTTTCGTGATCGGCGACTGCGACGAGCGCGAATCGCTCTCCCGATTGATCCGCGAGCGGTCGCGGGCGCCTGTCCTGTGCCTCAACGAGCGTCATTCGCTCGATGACACGCTCGGCCTCTTTGCCGCCGGCGCGGACGATGTCGTGCGCAAGCCCGTGCACGTGCGCGAAATCGTCGCCAGGGTCGGCGCCATCAATCGCCGCGTGTTCGGCGAAAGCGGCCATGTGATGGTCGGCGAATTGCGCGTCTACTTCGATGGGCGCGAGCCTGAGGTCAACGGCAAGCCGTTCCCTCTCCCGCGTCGCGAGCGGCGCATCCTCGAGTTTCTCCTGCGCTGCCGCGGCCGGCGCGTCAGCAAAACGCAAATCTTCAACGCAGTCTATGGACTCTTCGACGAGGATGTCGATGAGAACGTGATCGAGAGCCACATCAGCAAGCTACGCAAAAAGCTCAAGCACCGGCTCGGTTTCGACCCGATCGATTCGAA